>Ga0075123_10000820_pt1 | contig 16020 bp, 16 predicted proteins | sample AntAceMetag02UKX_FD_69808 | JGI IMG/M metagenome (GOLD analysis project Ga0075123, IMG submission 69808) | Saline lake microbial communities from Ace Lake, Antarctica - Antarctic Ace Lake Metagenome 02UKX | ecosystem: Environmental > Aquatic > Non-marine Saline and Alkaline > Saline | place... | reverse complement strand
TCAAAGCCGACAGCCGAACCATAAGCAACCGACCCGCCCGCAGATGGAGTAGAACTGATTACAAGATCGACAGCTACAGTCTCGCTGTATGAAGTCGTCACAGCCCCCTTAGTAAGGCCAACAGCAACAAGAGCCGCCTCAGCCGCAGCCTCGGTCATACCGGTAACATCGGGTACAACTACAGGAGCATGGCCAAGCGATATTTCAAGGGCGACAGCAGAACCATAAGCAACCGACCCGCCCGCAGATGGAGTAGAACTGATTACAAGATCGACAGCTACAGTTTCGCTGTATGAAGTTGTCACAGCGCCTTTAGTAAGGCCCGCGGCGATAAGAGCAGCCTCAGCTGCAGACTCAGTCATACCCGTAATGTCGGGTACAACTACAGGAGCATGGCCAAGCGATATTTCAAAGCCGACCGCCGAACCATAAGCAACCGACCCGCCCGCAGATGGAGTAGAGCTGATTACAAGATCGACTGCTACTGTTTCGCTATATGAAGTTGTCACAGCGCCTTTAGTAAGACCAACCGCAATAAGAGCAGCCTCAGCCGCAGCCTCAGTCATACCCGTAATGTCAGGCACCGTAGCCATCTGGACGCCCAGCGAGACCACCAGGTCGACGGTCGACCCTATTGAAACGGTGACGCCGCTGCCGGGATTCTGGCTGATCACAAAACCGGCAGCCACTGCGCCGTTGTACTGATAAGTTACAGTGCCGACAGTAAGGTTGTCAATGGCGGTAATGACTGAATTGGCGTCGGCCTCGGTTACGGCGACGACGTTAGGCACTACAGGCTGTCCTAATGAAACAACAAGGTCGACTGAAGAGCCTGCAGGCACGGCGGTTCCACCGTCCGGGTTTTGACTGATGACGAAACCTGCCGGCACGGTGTCGCTGTATTCGTATGTGATGTCGCCGACCGAGAGGTACTCAATAGCCGTAATTGTGGAATTGGCATCTTCTTCGGTCATGCCGATTACGTCCGGCACGGTACAGTGACCGATGGCGGTGATTACGAGTACGAAATCGTTGTAATCACGGTCGCCGCCTCCGCCCAGATCTTCCCAGAACACCACCCAAGTACTCTTTCCGTCATTGAGGCCGGTGACATGGTATGTGAGCATGTGGTCGAGAAGATCGGAGTTGTCAGCCTCAGTTGAATACCATGTCAGGTCTGAACCTTTGCGAACCCACTTCCAGACTGTGCCGGGAGCAAAAGATTCGGGGTCGCTCGGTTCATCAATAAACCCTGCCTCTTTCTTGATATCGATTATCTGGTGGTAACCAGTTCCATCATCGTAGCCGAATTTCTGTTTGTTGCTGGCAAAGCGCGCCCTGGCGGTAGCCGTGGCAATTCCATCTACCCACGTCTGGTCGGTCGCGGTAGACATCAGTATGCTGGAGAGCAGATAGAGGTCGTCACCGGGAGCACCCGGCTGAGAGTAAGGATCGTTGAAGTCCTGTACGCGGGTAGCGGTGATGGTGCCGTCAGTGTAGACGGTCCCGCACCAGTTGTCACCGGCCAAGGAGGCTCCGTATATATTCTGGAAAATCTCGAGCGTAGAAACTTCACCACTGCTGCCGGTAGTGCTGTAGCCTGCGTTTGCTACGCCTGCCACAATCAGAATCAACGACAAAACACTTAGTGTCTTCCTCATCCTATCCTCCTAAGATAACACTATCCTTGTCCTAATGTTGTCGCAGAAAAAGCGGGAGAATATGGGGATATACACAGAGAACCTGCCAGACGACAGGAGCTTTTTGATGCCCCGCTCTCCTTTTTCGTCATCACTCCTTCACTCCTCGACCGATAAAAGCACTTTGGGTAGAGCCTATATAGACTCCGCCTGTTTTCTCAACAACCGGAAGCACCGTTATGCTTCATAAGTTATTGGACTATAACCCTTTGATATTATCAGACCTTCCGCTCAAAGTCAAGCATATTCTGGGAATTATCGGCCTTTTCGTGTTAGCCATGCATATAACTTAGACGTTGTTTTTTTGCACAGATAACACCGGCGAATCTTTGCTGTCCGGTCGGATCAGGGGTGGTGGATGTCATGTTTATAACTAATTGGTTTTACATGCCTTAGGGAGTTGGCTGAAACTCTGGCAGGCTTGGTCTAAAAGCGGTCTTTGCGTCGGCGCAGTTGGGCGAAGGCTTCGGCGGAGTCGGCCCGCAGGAAAAGATTTGTCTGTTTTTCCTGCGATATTCTTGATGGAACGGTTTGGCCGCCTTGATTGAGCGTTTGTTGTATGCAGCGGAGACGTTCTTTTAAGGCTTGGTTTTCGGGCTCAATGGTCATGGCAAACTCGTAGTTTTCCTCGGTGTAATCATGGCCGGGATAGACGAGAGTGGTCTTGGGCAGTGCGGCTAATTTCATCAGAGAATCTCGCATAGTCTGCGCGTCGCACTCGAAGAGCCTGCCGCAGCCGCCGACGAACATTGTGTCACCGGTAAAGAGTATGCCGTTATCGTCATTGTGATGCGCGGGCATATAGTAGCAAACGGATGTGCTGGTATGTCCGGGTGTGGCGATGACCCGGACCTCGGTGTCACCGGCGATTAGGATGTCACCGTCTTCAACGACCTGGTCTATGGCCGGTATTCTCTTTGAGTCGCTGCCGATGACGCGGCAGCCGGTCTTCTTTTTGAGTTCGGCTATGCCGCAGGTGTGGTCCCAGTGATGGTGGGTGGCTAAGATCATCGAAAGGCTGAGACCGTGGGTCTTTACGGCGCGCAGCACTGAGGCGCCATCAGTGGGATCGACTGCAAGCGCTTCGTCTTGTCCGCACCGATAGAGATAAATAAAATTGTCGCCAAAGGCCGAGATGATAATGACTCTGCTCATGGCCTCAGTGTACCGCGATCGTTGAATATTTTCGAGTATTCTTTTGTATTGTGCGACGCGGTCCGGTTTTTTTCGCTATAATTAAGAATATGAAACGAAGGGCTTATCTTGACATCGAGACGACGGGACTTAGCCGAACGTATGCGGATTTGACCGTGATCGGCGTGGGGCTCGAGAGGGGCAGGCGAGTCGAGATGTTTCAGCTTATCGAAGATAATTTATCCCAGCCAAAGCTGCTTGGTGTGCTCGAAGGGGTCGACGAGATTTATACTTACAACGGCAGCCGATTCGACCTGCCCTTTATCAAGGCCAAACTCGGCGTGGATTTGAAGCAGCACTTCGGGCACAGGGATTTGATGTACGACTGCTGGAAGCAGAACCTCAAGGGGGGATTGAAGAAGGTCGAGCAGTTGCTACAAATAGAAAGAAAGCTGACAGATGTCGACGGATACAGGGCGGTTCTGCTCTGGTGGGATTATGTTAACAATCAAAATCGGCGGGCGCTCGAGACACTGCTGGAATATAACCGGGAAGATGTGGTCAATTTGAGGGTTCTGAGAAAAAAACTGGTTGTAGATTAAGCATCAGCCAGTATTGACAGACTCGAGCAAAGCTGTTAGACTGGTTTTGTCGCATTGGTACACACATAGTGATATTCATGCAGGGGTTGGTAAAATGAAAGCTGTAAAACCTTCAATCGCAGTAATGATTCTGATGTATTTGCTGATATTGTCGCCGTCTCCGGCCTCGGCACGCGTTGGTTTTCACGTGGGCTTCGGACACGGCCATTTCGCATGGCACGGCGGATATCGTCATCACCGGGTGCATCGACGCTGGCATCACCCGAGGCACTTCTGTGCGCCCGCGCCGGTGATCGTGGTAGACACATGGCGCAGGCGTCGGCCTGTGATAATTGAAAAACACATTGTGGTCGAGAGGCCGACGGTAATAGAGAGAACTGAGGTGATTGTAGAAACACCCCAACAGGACGAAGATACAACAAAGCTGTACAGGAAATTACGCAATAAGAAGAGCCAACTTCTCAAGAGACTGCAACTCGGTGACAGCCAGCAACGCAAAAAGGCGATTCGCGAACTGGCCGGCTTTTCTTTTGACGATAATGTAAGAGAGTCGCTTGAAAAAGTTTTGCTTTCGGATCCCGATCCGCAGTTGCGAATAGAAGCTGCGAAAGCATTTGCTGGCGTAAGGAACAAAGATGCGCTTGCGGTTTTGAAAAAAGTCAGGATTGCAGACCCGGACGCCGAAGTTCGCAGCCAGGCCGATATTGCAATCACAACAATTGAAGGTTCGTAGCCAAAACACCAGAACCCCCGAGGGGTAACACGGTTTTTTTGCTTTGTTTTCCCCTTCTTTTGTGCTATTTTGTCCGACTAAAGAACGAAAACACCCATGGGCGGAAAGCTTCCTCGAAATAATTAAATTTGACTTGTGCTCTAAAGTGTTTGACGGCAATTGTATTTGGTCAATAATATCTGAGGCACCTTTCTATGGAATCATCCAGCTTACAGGAATTAGAACAAATTCCCGGCGTTGGCAAAACTATTGCCCGGGATATGCATAATATCGGCATCCATTCTACCTCCTCTTGGGATTTGTTTACACTTTCTATCTCGGCAATTCTACGGCCAAGGATATCCCCGGACTGACCTGCCGTACTGATCTATGTGCACGCCCGGGCCATAAGCATCTTCTTTGATTTGTAGTCGCTCGTTATGCACGCCGCCGAAATCGGGCCATACCGTAACCGGCCGTCCGTACTTGTCCTTGTGAACGCCGGGGCCGTAGCCGTCTATTTCCAAACCGTCCCATGATGTGCTGTACTGTGACTGCTGCAAGCTATAGTTCTCCGCAAGTATGCCTGCCGTTCCACACCCCGCAATCAACACAAGGGCGACCAACAAAATCGTCTTCTTCATTTCCTAATCTCTTTAAACAACTAATATCGATGTTAAAGATCCGCCTCAAAAAATCATCAGTGAAAATCCCAGCCGTCCCGGTTGCGCCAGAAGCAATTATAGCCTATTCTCGCTGACAAGAAAGGAAAATCCAGAGAAACATTGCCATTTAAGCCGTCATAAGCTACACTTATGGCCATGAAAAAGGCAGAAATTCGAGCAGGAATTAAGCAAAGAACACGAAGAACAGGCAATCGTTAAAAATGGTGCAGTTACATTACTACACTTTTAAAGGAGACGTTATGAAGATTCTGAGAGTTTTCGTCATTATTGTGAACGCTATACTTTTGTCTTTTGGCATTATTGATTACGTACCTAAATACGACAACTACGGGGCTGAATCACACGTGTATTTTTCAATCTTTTGTGTGACATTGATTGTGAGCCTTATTGCTTTGTTTAAGCAGAATATAAAAAGCCTCAGAATTCTTGCGCTTGTTTTGAACTTTATAGGTGCGGCGATAGTGATTGCTCTAATAATAGTCCACGACTACTACCGGATAAAAGACCTGATCGGTTTCGTGCTTGCGATACTAATCCTGAATCTTATTGTTTTGTTTCTAAGTTCCGGATTCAAGGGTGGTTGGTTAGGCATGTACTTCAAGCGCAAAGCCCTTGCCGAGCAGGTAAGAATTGAAGCCTTGAAAGAGAAGCTAAAGAAGGATGAGTAGAAAAATAAGTAAAGAGACAATCGTTAAAATAGTGCGGTAAGATTACTACACTTTTGATAGGAGACGTTATGAAGATTATGAGAATCCTTTTGGGCATTGTGAACTTTGGTCTTTTGGCCTTTTTTATCTGCTCCTTCTTCAGAGAATACAACCCATCTTTCGAGGCCGGTTCGTTTGTGAGTTTCGGATTGTTGGTTCTGATATTCTCATCGACAATAATTGCCCTATTTTTACCATTCAACAAAATCCTTAAAATCCTTGCCGTCCTCTCGAATCTCGTGGGCCTGGTTGCGATAATCGTTTTGCTCATAGCGATTGTGGAAGTTTCGATGAGCCTTATTGTTGCGGGGTTTCTGGGCCTTTTACTCTTAAATGCAATCGTTCTGCTTTTGAGTCTCCGCTCACAGGAGAAACCGGCTGATTCGGGAGAGAGGAGCAAACCATGAGAATACTTGCGGTTTTTATGAACATTGGTTTCTTAATCTTCATCGCTGTTATGTGGTATGTGTACGGCACGCCTAAAAACGAGCATGATTTCTTAAATGTTTGCGTCTCAACTGCATCACCGATAGTCAATCTCATACTCATATGCCTGCTTTTTCCAAAAAAGGGGGCGAGGCCGTTCTTCAAGCAGAAAGACCTTGAGGAGCAAATGAAAATTGAAGCCCTTACCCGCGGCAGTGCACAGTCGGAGAAGGACAATCCATGAACAAAAAACAAAAGATCATTCGTTTTGTGAGTATTGTTGTGTTCTCTCTGATTGCATACGGCGCCCTTTTCGGCTTTCGCCAGATGAGTAAAGTTACTATTATGTGCATAGTATTTGTTCTAATCGCCTGTGGTCTTCTCGAAACATTCAACGACAAGAAGCAAAAGAAGGATGAGCAGGAAGAATAAGTAAATCAGGGCGGCTTGACGACAATCGGACTTGCGGCAATCGATGGGGAATATAGGGGCGAGGTGAATTCTCCGGCCGTTCCGGATTTGGCAACTGTTCAAAAAACCGACTAAAGTGTTGAAAACGATGCCTAAGACTTGTTGTGGACGCATGTTAGAAAAACTTCCTTTTGTCTCCGTTTTTCCCTTGAATTATGGCATATTTATGCTATGATGGCCCACCTTATGAATACGAATACTTTTGACAATATGCAGCAAGTAAATTGCACCATACCCCCCGATGACGTGCGGTTTTTGGACGGCCAGGCAAAGCGGCACGGCACGAATCGTTCCGATATTATACGACGGGCGATTATAGTCTACAGAAAACAGGTGCAGCGAAAGGCCCAGCGAAAGCGAGGGTAAGAAGACTTGTTGGAATTAAAGGCGAGCCCGGGTGTGAAACTTGTTTGCACACGCGGAATCATTTAATAAAAGAGATTGGACGAGTCCGCCCTAAGCGGATAAATATTGAACAACCAACGCCAATAATAACTTCGCGTCTCTGCGCCTTCGCGGGATAAAAAAGAAAAAACCAAACCTGCCCAAAAAAATCCCTTCCTCTGCGAGCCTGGCCCCAGGGGCCTCCACGCTCCCCGCTGTACGCTAAACGCTGCCTTACCAAGCTTCGCAAGGCCTAGCCTTCTCGGCCGGGATCAAACTTGGCTGGCCCCGTAGATGCTCGCATCGAAAGGGGCAAACCGATTTTGATCCCCAAGGCGTTGCCACCAACGCCGCCGAAGCACACTCAGCGAAACCAGCGAAATCAGCTTCTAAAACAAATCCCGTAAATCCTGTAATCCCCGCAAGGGGCCCGAGGGGCCTGTCAAAAAAATCTCTGCGTGCTCTGCGGCCTCCGCGGTAAAACAACCCCCACTCGCAGGCGAAGCATTTTCGCACAAACGCGCAAGTTCCCCTTTCACTTTTGCAAAAAATCCGCATATTTCTGTATCTTTTCCGTACAAAAATGCAAAATTCTGCACTTTTTCAGCACTTTTTTACCCCCTTTTTCACCAAACTTGCGCGTTTGTGCGCGCTAAATCGTCAGTATAAGCCCAAAAACAAACATCACCCCCAAAAACACCCCAAAATTTTCCCCCAAATCCCCCAATTTTCAAAAAATCCCGTTTTTCAATCTCGAATTGAGAATGCGGCAGGGAAGTTTTTTGAGAGCAGTTGGGCTGATCGCGGAGGCGGGTGGACTAAAAGACTGTTTTGATTCCTAAAGTAAGGTGGTATAATCGGCCGTTAATAGGATAGAGTTGGATTATTTTTAACTAAGCAGGAGATATGATATGAAAAGAAACGCCTTGGTAATTCTCTTAATGAGCTTATTTGCTTCAACAGTCGCGTTTTCCCAGGAGCACGGTAAGCCCAAGCGCAAGGCTGCGCCCAAAAAAGGGGATATGGAACAGCGGATGCGCCTGCAGCGCGGACAATTGGAATTAGAGCGACAGAAATCGAAGCTGGCGTTCGAGAAGCAGATGCGAGAACTGGAATTGGACGAACGAAGAGCCAAGCTCAAAAGACAGCAAAAGGCCCCCATGCATAAAAAATCCTACAAGCATGGCGGTCACAGCATGATGTGTCCGCTTATTCTTCTTTTCTGCCTGATCGTCAACATTCTGCTGACCGTCTGGGTCTACACTGACATACGTCAGCGAAATTCCGGCTCGGGGATATGGGTAGCTCTGACACTGCTGACCGGCATTTTAGGAGCACTCGTATACGCAGTCGTCCGATTAGGTGACACCGCGGTTCCGAAATCCTGATCACAAGATTTGAAGTTATGATAGACTTGCGTAGTGATACGGTTACTTTGCCGTCGCCGACGATGCGGCAGGCTATTTTCGATGCCCCGTTGGGCGATGACGTGTTCGGGGACGATCCGACCGTTAACAAGCTCCAGGCCGCAGCCGCCGACGTTGTTGGCAAAGAGGCGGCCTTGCTTGTTCCGAGCGGCACAATGGCTAACCTTGTCAGCGTGCTGGCCCATTGTCGACGTGGTGAAGAGGTGATCCTCGGTTCGCAGGCCCATATATTCTGGTATGAGTGCGGTGGAATGTCCGCGGTCGGCGGGCTTCATCCTCATACGGTGCCTAATCAAAAGGACGGGACGATTCTTCTGGAAGATATTGAAAAGGCGATTCGGCCTTTCAACGATCATTTTCCGCGCACCCGTTTGATCTGTCTTGAGAATACGCACAACCGCTGCAGGGGAGCGATTTTGACGCCGGAGTACACCGATTCGGCTGGGGCTCTGGCGAAAGAAAAGGGGCTGAAGGTTTATATCGACGGAGCAAGGATATTTAATGCCTCGGTTGCACTGGGTGTGGATGTCAAAGACCTGACAAGGAGCGCAGATTCCGTAAGCTTTTGTCTGAGTAAAGGTCTGGCGTGTCCGGTGGGGTCGTTAGTATGTGGCTCGAAAGAGTTCATCGCCGAAGCGAGGCGAATGCGCAAGAGCCTTGGCGGCGGCATGCGACAAGCCGGGATTATCGCAGCGGCCGGCTTAGTGGCTCTCGATGAGATGATCGACAGGCTCAGCGAAGACCATGCCAACGCAAAAACACTGGCTGAAGGGATTTCGAATATCGAAGGGCTGTCGGTGGATATCGAAAGCGTACATACGAACATGGTGTACGTGGAAGTTTCAGATTCTGCCATCGAACCGGAAGCCTTCCTCGAACAATGCCGCCAAAAGGGGCTCGATTTCGTTCAGACAGATACGCGTACATTTCGAATGGTCACCCATTACGGCATCGACAAATCTCACGTAGACAATGCCGTCAGCATCCTTGCTGACGTGGCAAAGCGTTGATTCTCCCTCCAAATCGCACACGGTTGCAATTATCAGCCGGATTTGATATTGTACTGCGCAAAGCTTTTTTTTCGGTTCTAAAAGGATATTGAGTATGGATTTTTGTATTGAAGACGCTCGGACGAAGCCGATTCCGAAGCTGAAAGAGCTTATTAATGACGGCATAATAACGCTTGAGGACGCCACAGACTGGCTTCGTAGCATATACGAGATTCGTTTCTTCGAGGAGAAGGTCTTCGATCTGTTGGGCCAGAACATCATCAAGGGCGCTTCGCATCTTTACGCGGGGCAGGAGGCTGTGGCCGTTGGGGCAATTGCCGCTATCGAGCGCGGCGACGTCATCGCATCAACGCACCGAGGCCACGGCCACTGCGGCGCCGTCGGCAATAAATATGCCGACAGCGAAGAGGACCGACAAAACCACTGGAACCGGATGATGGCCGAGTTGATGGGAAAAGAGACCGGCTACTGCAAGGGCAGGGGCGGTTCGATGCACATCGCCGACGTCGAGAAGTGCAACAACCTCGGCTCGACCGGCATCGTCGGCGGCAACCAGGCGCCGGCGGTCGGGGCGGCGATGGCTGAGAAATATAAGAAGAGCGGAAGAGTTGTGCTCTCGTTTTTCGGCGACGGCTCCACTAATACAGGGAGCTTTCACGAATCGATGAATATGGCGTCGGCTTTGAAAGTGCCGTTAGTAGCGATAGTCGAGAATAACCTTTATGGAATGAGCGTACCTTTTTCCGGCAGTGAAATCGAGGGCACGGTAAAGGCCAGCAACATCACTGATATTGTCGAGCGCGCTTACGCCTATAACATCCCCGCCATGATCGTCGACGGCCAGGATGCGGTGGCGGTTTACCTGGCGGTACACTCGGCGGCGAAGATGTCACGGCAGGACATGCAGACCATTATGATCGAAGCCAAGACGTATCGCTGGTTCGGCCACAGCAGAAGCGACCCGCGGGCCTACCGCACAAAGGCAGAGGAAAAAGCCTGGCACGACAGGGACCCGATTACCGTCATGAGCAAAAAACTGCTCGATGGCGAGCTTTGCACACAGGAGCAACTGGATCAGATAAAGGACAAGGCGTTCGAGACAATCGAGACGGCGACGAAATTCGGCATCGATAGTGCATGGCCCGATCCGGCTGATGTCACCAAGGATGTGTATGTCGATGAGACATACCCCGACGATATTATCGAAGCAGACAGGGTCAACAGCAAAAAAGCGATGGAAGCGACCGAGGCCTTCGACGCCTCCTTCGCCGCCTCGACCGCGAGAACCAAGAAGGAAGGAAGGGAGCAGGCGAGCGCACAGGTTAAGACGCAGTTTGGAATGGATGTAATGACAATAGGCCAGGCGGTTTGTGCGGCCCAGGCCGAGGAGCTGGAAGGCGATAGCAATGTCATCGTGATGGGTGAAGATGTCGGCCTTTATGGAGGGGCATATCAGGCAACGCGCGGGCTATCGGCGAAGTTCGGCACCGACAGGGTCATCGACACGGCGATATCGGAGGCGGCAATCACCGGCGCCGCGGTCGGCGCAGCCCTTCGGGGATTAAGGCCGGTCGCTGAGATTATGTACGTCGATTTTGTCACTATCGCTATGGACCAGCTCGTACATGTCGGCGCGTATAACCGCTATATGTTCGGCGGTAAGGCAAAGGTGCCGATGGTGCTGCGGACCGAGGGCGGAGTCGGCCGATGTATCGCCGCTCATCATTCCGAATCACTCGAGGCCTGGCTTATGCATACGCCCGGTTTGTACGTTGTGATGCCGTCGACGCCTTATGATGCCAAGGGCCTGCTTAGGGCCGCCATCCGCAGTGACAACCCGGTTGTGTTTATCGAACACAAGGCAACCTACGGCCAGTTAGGAGCCGTGCCCGAAGGCGATTACCTTATCCCGCTCGGCGCAGCGGATATCAAAAGGCCCGGCAAAGATGTGACTATTGTCAGCTACAGCAGGATGGCAATGTGGTCGCTGCAGGCGGCAAAAGTGTTAGCCGACAAACACGGAATCGACGCCGAAGTAATCGACCTGCGAACGCTCAAGCCGATGGATATTAAAACTGTAGCCGAATCTGTTCGCAAAACGGGGCGATTAGTGACGGTCAGTGAAGGATTTTGCACATGCGGCGCGGGCAGAGAAGTGACAGGTCAATACCTCAATTACGAGTTTGACGACGGCAGCCGTGGTTTCGATTATCTCGACGCGGCGCCGGTGAATCTGGCAGCGGTCGATGCGCCGCCACCGATGAGCGAGCCATTAGAGAACGCGAGTATCCCCAGTGTTGAAAAAATTGTAGAGACAGTTAAGACTCTGCTATGACAGCGAAGAATAAAAATTATAGAATCGATTGAGGATTTTTTTGATGGCGACAGAAGTAAGATTGGCCCAGCTTGGGCAGACGATGGAAGAAGGGACTATTACCGGCTTTATGATCAAGGTTGGCGACGAAGTGAAGAAGGGAGACGCGATCTTTGAAGTCGAGACCGACAAGGCTGTGCTGGAAGTGGAATCGCCCGCTGAAGGTTTTGTGAGGCACATCGCCGCCGAGGTCGGGGCGACACTGTTGGTTGGCGATCTTGTTCTGGTCCTGGGCAGAGAAGATGAAGATGTTAGTACCGACGCCGCCAAATCACCTGCAGCAGATTCGCCTGCCGTTGCAGTTGAACCGACGACAGCACCTGCTAAGCAGCCGGCTGAACAATCGGCAGAATCGCAACCGGCGGGAAAAGTCAAGGCTTCGCCGCGGGCAAAAAGGTTGGCTAAAGAGTTGGGCGTAAGTCTTGCCGCCGTGACACCGACAGGACCGGGCGGGAGAATCACCGAGCAGGATATTGAAAAAGCGGCTGAGTCGACACCCGCTAAAGCGGCCGCGGCCACGGTCGAAGCAGGTGGGGAAGTCAAACTCGGGCAGACCATACCACTTGGCAGGTTGCAGAAAATAACCGGCCAAAAGATGCTTCAGTCGAAACAGGAGATACCCTGTTTTTACCTCAGCGTAAAGGCCGATGTCACTGACATTGTCGCACTGAGAACAAAGCTGAATGAAAGCGGCGAAACAAAAGTCTCGTTCAACGATTTTATTATCAAGGCCGTCGCCGTCGGTCTCGAAAAATTCCCTCTTATGACAGGCCGATTAGCCGATGATAAGATCGAATTGGCTGAAACGATTAATATCGGCCTGGCAATCGCCCTGCCCGATGGCCTGGTCGCACCGATACTCAAAGACGTTCGGCAAAAGAGCGTTGCCAAAATTGCCGGCCAGAGTCAGGCTATTATCGAAAAGGCCCGCCAGAACAAATTATCGCCTGATGACCTCGAGGGCGGCTGTATTACCGTCAGCAATCTCGGCGCTTTTGGCGTCGATTCCTTTATCCCAATCGTCGTGCCCGGTCAGGCCAGTATTTTAGGCGTCGGCCGAATTGCAGAAACGTGTGTGCCCGACAATGGTGAGATTGCCATGCGAAAATTGATGAGCCTGACATTGTCGGTGGACCACAAGGTCAATAACGGCGCCTACGCCGCTCAGTTCCTGGATTTCACGAGAAAGGTGCTGGAGGATACTTCCAATTTCGCATAAGAAACCAATTCGCATTTCATTGCTTTCGGCAGGCCTGGCTGTTTTGCTGGTTTGCTGCGGTTGTAAGGAGAAAGAAGATGCGGTAAGGATCGGCTTTTTCGGCCCATTGACCGGCCCGACGGCACAGGCGGGACAGGCCCTGCGAAACGGCGCGCAAATTGCTGTCGATGAAATTAACGAAAAAGGTGGTTTGTTAGGCAAGCCGGTACGACTGATCGAATATGATGACAAGTCATCACCCGAGCAGGCGGTCAAGCGAACCGCCAGGTTGGTGCAGGTAGACCGGGTGACAGCTATCATCGGGTCTTTGCACAGCGGAAATATACTTGCCGCAGCGCCGTTGATCGAGCAGTGGAAGACGCCGACGGTCGGCGCGGGGACATCCCCGAGGTGGCTTCAGCAAGGTTACAAGTACCTGTTTCGCTCGGTCGGCAACAGCGCCCTTTCGGTGAGGGAACTGGTGCGTTATGCAAAGCAGGCGACCATCAAGCGCATCTGCGTGATGCAGTCCAACGACGAATACGGCACGGTCGGCGCGAAACTTTTCCTCGAATATGCGGGCAAAGAAGGGATTGAAATCGTCGCCAAGGAATCGTTTACACACGGTGACAGGGATTTCACAGGCCAGTTCGCCAGAATTATGAGCAAAGATCCCGAGGCGGTCTTTATATGGGCGCTTGGTGACGATCTCGGCGCTTTGACAAAACAGCTTCGCCAGGCCGGTTACAAAGGCCTTGTGCTGGGCGCAGAGGGTTATACGCTGCCTCAGGTGCTGGAAATTGCAGGCTCGGCGGCCGACAATGTTATTTTTGCAGCACAATACCTGATTCCTGACAAGCCGGAAAACGCCGAGGACCCGATGATGCGATCCTTTCTGGCAAAGTATTTTGAAAAGCACAGGCGAATGCCGCCTTCCGACAACGCTTACAGGGGATACGATTCTGTTTATATTATTGCCGAAGGCATAAACAAGGCGAACAGCCCGGACAGAGAAAAGATAAGAGATGCCATTGAAAACATTGAAAACTTCAAAGGTCTGGCGGGTAGTTTTTCATTCAAAGGCCGCAACGGCGAGGGCATCGATCACATGAGGTTTTTCAAAATCGCCGACGGAAAGTACACTGAAATTGAATAACAAATCACGTATGTTCAGCATCTGCAGAAGGGCGCCTGGCGACCTGAACAAATTTCCCGTTGAGAGCCGACAAGCATGTTTATTAAGATTCTGATAGGTGGTTTGACGCTCGGCGTAGTCTACGCCCTGGTGGCTCTCGGTTTTAGCCTGATATACAGGGCTTCCGGACTGATGACCTTTGTCCAGGGCGATTTCCTAATGTTAGGCGCTTTTATAGCGTACACATTATATGTCACCTTGAAGCTGCCGCTGGTCGTCACTGTCATTGTCACTCTCCTGGCGACTTTTGTTATAGGATTGCTGACTCAAAAAATCATCATAGGCCCCCTGCTCAAGAGAGGCAGCGGGCCAATCCACATCGTACTCGCCACAATCGGCCTTTCCTATTTCTTGCAGAACTTTGCAATGCTGACCTGGGGCACCGAAGTATTCAATTTCCCTTCCATCTTCGGGGACCAGCCGCTGGAAGTAGGCAGTGTAACTATCGTTCCCCAAGACGTGTGGATTGTTGTCATAGCTCTTATCTGCATGCTCGTCCTGCACCTCTTTATGACAAAAACAAAATTGGGCACTGCGATGCGCGCGGCTTCGCAGGACAAAATGGCTGCCGGCGTGCTGGGTATCAACGTGCCTCTGACCGAAGGCCTGACATGGGCTATAGCGGCTGTGATGGCGGCGATAGGAGGAATTCTGCTCGCCCCGGTTCACGGCGTTTCCGCAATGATGGGAGTCAGGATAAGTCTCAAGGGCTTTGCAGCGGCGGTTGTCGGCGGCTACGGTAATATGTACGGGGCCATGATAGGCGGCTTACTGTTCGGATTGATTGAAACGTTTTCCTCGACCTATATCAGCTCCGATTCGAAGGACATCATCACCTTTGCCGCCCTGCTGCTGGTTTTGTTCTATCTGCCAACCGGCATATTAAAGAGCACAATTATAGAGCAGGCATAAACGGAGACATTGTCACTTGCCAACATCCGCAAACAAGAAGAACATAAACACAATTAAGCTGCTATTGTCGGTGGTAGCTGTAGCGGCTCTTTTCTTTGTTCCTTCGGTACTGGCAGACCAGACGTACCTGCTGCTTATTCTCAATACCATCGGAATATATATAATCGTCAACTCAGGTCTGGACATTGTTTACGGCTATTCGGGCCAGATATCAATCGGCCAGGCCGGCTTCTACGCAATCGGCGCCTATGTATCGGCCATGCTTAGCACAAAGCTCGGTATGCCGGTGGCGGTGACTATGATCATAGGCGCACTGGCGGCCGCGGTTGTCGGAATAATAATCGCGATACCATCGACAAAGGTCGAGCATCATTTTCTCGCGCTTGTCACTATAGGTTTCGGCGAGATTGTCAGGTTGATTTTTCATAACGGCGGCGAATTTACCGGCGGGCCCGACGGAATCACAAACATCGCATCGCTCAAGCTCGGTCCGCTGGATTTCAACTCTTACGAGTCGTATTACTACGTCGTGTTGATTTGTGTTATCGTGTTATTGGCCATTAAGGTGAGCCTGGTGAATTCGCGGGTCGGGCGGGCGTTTCTGGCGATAAAGTATAATCCCGAATCCAGCCTGGCATTCGGCATAAACGTACACAGGTACAAGGTCATGGCATTTGCAGTAGGGGCCTTCTACGCAGGCTTCGGCGGTGTCTTGTATGCACACCTGTTCAGGTTTATCAGTCCCGAAACGTTCACGCTGGATCAGTCGGTGCTGTTTTTGACTATGGTTCTTTTGGGAGGGGGACGGTCCTTCTGGGGGCCGATCGCGGGCTCGGTCCTGCTGCTGATCCTCTCGGAATTCCTGCAGGTGTTTGAAGATTATCAAATGGCTGTCTACGGCGTGATAATTATGTTAGTACTGTTTTTTATGCCCACGGGAGTCGTGGGAGGAATTAAAGAAATCTTCCAAAAACGCGTGATGAAGCTTAAACACTAATGAGAAGAAGGCTGTTTCATGGCTATTCTTAAAGTCGACAATGTCACCAAGAGATTCGGCGGACTGATCGCGCTGAACAAGCTGT
>Ga0075123_10000819_pt1 | contig 16024 bp, 15 predicted proteins | sample AntAceMetag02UKX_FD_69808 | JGI IMG/M metagenome (GOLD analysis project Ga0075123, IMG submission 69808) | Saline lake microbial communities from Ace Lake, Antarctica - Antarctic Ace Lake Metagenome 02UKX | ecosystem: Environmental > Aquatic > Non-marine Saline and Alkaline > Saline | place... | reverse complement strand
TCCAAAATAAAACTTTTTAGAGCTAATTTAAGAGGGGTTACAGATACAACTTTTTTCCTGTTCAGATTATATAAACTTTTTGCTTAGTCTGTTTTTCTCCCCAAGAAATTAATGTGTCCCGAAACAACTTCCAACAGGTAATGTATTAATGGATTCCCATCAAATAAAAATCAGGACTTTGGAAAATGAAATTCAAATGGATTTACTAAATATTGATAAGTTAGAGTTGATATATAGTGGGTTTCAAGGAAAAAAATTGATTGGAGACATAATTCCAAAATATAATATATTTTCAGGATTAGATAATTATTTAAAAATTGAAAAAGATGACCAGATATACGAATATAAATTCCTAGTTGAAAATGAACCACAGGAAAATAAATTAATTGAACTTATTATGATTTGGGAGAATTTAGGATATGATATTAGTAACATAAAAATTAATAAATAAAACCAACTAAAAAACAATCAAGCAGGCGGCTGACGGTCAAACAACCGCCAGTGCATCTCATACCACCAAGCATTATGAGAAAGCATAATAAGACACTAAACATGAGAAAATTGAAGTACACTTTTTTGATTACAGGAATTTTAATAGCATTTCATGGATGTGATTTTATTAAGAATACCTTTACTTATAAAGATAAGACTGCTCAACTCATAGAAATATTAATTAACGAAGATTACGATAAAGCAATTGATTGTTTCGCAATGCAACATGATATGGCAAAAAACACCAACCTTGATACAATGAAAATAGGGCTTGCTAATTTCCGCCAGATTATTGTTGATAATTTTGGCACAGTGTTAAATTATAAATTCATGAAATCAGAAAAGAAACGTTCGACTATCAAAGAAGACAATACGCCTCCAAATACCACCTTAGTAATGATTGAGTTTTCGAACGATAAAGAATTTGAAGTTTTTAAGGTTCTGTTTGATGATGTATCAGGGAAAATTTTACAACTAAATATATTATATGTTAAACAACCCATTCCATCAATGAACATTTTCTGGCTATTTGGATTACTTGCTCTTTGTATTCCGATTTTTAATATCTATATGATAGTGCAAATTAAGCGTAGTGATTTAAAAAAGAAGTGGTTGAAATATATTGCTGTAATATTTCTTAATGTACCCACTTTAAGTTATGCAGCTGTAAATGGATTGTCTTTTAAGTTATTAAGTTTTCAGATTTTATTAGGAGTAAGTTTTAATTACATGGGATACCTAAGTTCAGCCTGGACTTTTGGTTTACCTCTTGGTGGAATATATTGGTTTTGGAAACTTAAGACTAAAAGTGCTTCGATTTCTGATTCTGTTATAGAAACTGAACAAGAAATAGATAACAAAATTATGAATAAATAATGGAAGAAAGCAAAAAGTTTTACTCACAGAGAGCAATTACGATTGCCACGTACTTTGGAGGACCACTTGCAGCTGGATATTTAGTAAAAAAGAATTATGAGACTTTAGAGCAACCTGAGAACGCAAAAAAATCATTTTTAATAGGCATAATATCAACCATATTAATTTTTGTAGGTATATTCTCTATACCTGAAGAGATTATCGATAAAATACCAAATGCTTTGATTCCATTGATTTATACAGGGATTATATATCTGATTGTTGAAAAAATTCAAGGAGAAAGCTTGAAAATTCATAAGGAATCTGGCGGAGAGTTTTATTCCGGTTGGAAAGCTGCCGGTGTTGGTGCAATTTCCTTAGTCATAATTGCAGCAATGGCTTTTATCGCAGGTGATTTATATAAAAGTCCGGCAGATTTCGATAATGCTGACTACGAAAATAATATTAGTGAGCTTATTAAAAATGAAGAGAAAGCATTGGAACTATTCACATTAATTGAAAATGCAGAGGTTCAGGAAGCTATGCAATTTATTGTGGATACAGGGATTCCTTATTGGCAAAAAAACATACAAATACTAGATAAATTAAATGATATTGAAGAATTACCTGAGAATTTGAAAAACCAAAACCAATTGCTAAGGGAATATTGCGATCTAAGAATTGAAACTTATCAGCTAATAGGTACTTCTTTATTGGGTAACAAATTTGTTTATATGAATGAAATAGAAGAGAAAAACAAAAGAATTGAAGAAGTATTATTAGAATTAGAAGAGTAATAGCATTTCACTGCTGGCAACGTTTTGTTGTCATTCCATCATCACCTCACAATCAACTTCTGCGACCCATTAAAATCATCTGAAACAAATCTTAAAATATAGGTTCCCGAAGCAATGTCGGATGTGTTAACGAAATAATTTGATTTTCCTGAGGGAATTTTTCCTTTATAAATTTCAGAAATTTTCCTTCCGTAAATATCATACATTGATATTTCGGCATTTAAATTTGTTGTGCTTTCAACAGGAATACAGGTGATTCCTTTTGAAGGATTTGGGTATGCTGAATTAAATTTCAAGTTGTCGTTCTCTGTGTCTTCGATGGCTCCGGGATAAAACATAAATGACCAATATCCATCAGGGGCGGTAATTGGTCTGACTTGTTCCTTACCTGAATTTGCTTTTGCTTTAATAAAATATTCAAATTTTGTTGGCTGAAAAAGATATAAGGGGAAAAATTGAGATTCCCAGAGATGGTTTATCGTATCTACACAAACCATACTTAAGGAATCCCATCCCAGCAAAGTATCAATTCGAAAATATACCCATGCTTCACTTATTCCGCTTCGATGTTGAATTCTTGCTTCAGCATAACCATTGTTTTTAGTGCAAGCTAAGTCCTCTAATTTCTGATGAGAAATCAATAATGGGTCGGCACTGCCAACACAATTTGTAATACAATGAATTGCTCCGCTTGCAGGAATAGTGGAGCTACAATTTATTCCAACAACATTGTATCCCGGAAGATTTTCCTGTAAAATTCTTAGAGCTGTTGTATCGTACTGCTGATAATAAGTTGGAACAAGAAAAGTTTTGTTTACAAAAACACCGTTAGTAAACGTTAAATAATCTCCGCCCTGGTCGGGATATTTATTATTCTTATTATCGGGTGGCATCGGAATTCTAACAACTTTGTAAGGAGTTCCAAAAACAGAATATTTATTTGCAAGGATATATTGTAGGTTGGCTTCAATTTGCGGACCGTCAGCAACACCCTGAGGATATTCTCCTACAAGCAAAGTTTCTTCGTCAAGCAATTTCATGTGCATATCAATATGATGTATTCCGTCGTATGGAAGGTTCGTCATGTGAACAAAATCCGTAATTCCCATAAACAAATTCATTATGCTGTCAACTTCAGGAGTTGTTAATCCGGAGTTTTCATTAAGAATTAGATTTGAAGAGAAGGCGGTACCAAAACCATCAACCATAAAGTTTCCGCCTGTATTTACCAAAGCATAGGGTGCAGATGTAGTTTGATAAAACGGCAATCCTGTGTGTTGAGACAATTTTTCAGGAATAACATCATCAAGCGGGCGGGGTCTGTTATAAATCCAGTCAATCAGAAGCAAAGAATCAACATCGCTTGTATAAGCACATTGAGCACCATAGTCTCTTATCCAAACGCTATTGTAAGGAGTAATAATGTATTCAACATTTGTTGGAATAACTCCATTAGTAATTAAATAGCTTTTAACTGAATTAGAATCTAAACAATTGATAAAAACTTTACATTCTTGCTGAGCATATTTTACAATTTCTTTTAATACTGGTTGGTAGCTTGTCCAAGTAATAGTTAAAGCATCAATTTCTTCCCACTCAGCCATGGTTCTAACAATTGATGAGGGAGGAGTTGTTAGTCCTTTTGACTTAATTGAGTTCAAATAATCGGGCATTCTCTTTTTTTCTGCTGCTGTCATATAGTTTGGCAAATCCTGAGATTGTAGTAACAAACTCATAAGAGAAAAGGCAATAATACAGCTTACTGAAATTTTTCTAAACATATAATTAGGAAAATTTGTTGTGTATTTCTTTAATAAATAAGTGTTGTTTGTTTAAAATAGTTTTGCTTAGACAAATCTATAATTCACATTCCCATTTTATTTCAGTGCTATCGGTTATAACTGGATCTAAGTTTTCGATATCAGTTAAATCCTGACCACAATACTGTTTTGGATTTGTCTCATTTATAACAGTTCCTGAAGTGTCATAAGTTACTTGTCTGCAACTCATGCAGACTTCTTCTTGTTCACTACCGCAGCTAAAACTCAAAAAGATAAACACACCTAAAGCGAATAATAAATATATATTTTTCATCTTTTAATATATTAATGAATATTTTTTAACTTTACTTCAAAATTAAATAAAATTATTGTATTGACAAAATATCTAAAATTTGCATAAAAAATTTTCACATGTATAAATATTTTATTAAAACTTTTACGCTTATAATATTTTCTTTATTATTCACAACCAAGCCCTTGTTTGCTCAAAATTCTTTTGATAATAAATCTCGGGCAATTTACATTTTAGATATTTCTAAATATGTTAAGTGGGAAAATATTGCTGAAATAAAAACATTCGAAATTGGTGTTTTAGAACCCGACGAAGAATTGTATAAAGAATTGGTTAAGGATGCAAATGAAAGAATTACTCTACAAGATAAGCCTATAAAGATTGTTCATTTCAAGAGTTTTGATGAAATCACAAAAACTCAGGTTTTGTTTCTGAACAAAAGAAGCGGTTTTGATATAAATCTTGTATTAAACAAAATTCGTGGGAATCACACTTTGTTGATAAGCGAAAATTATCAGTTTCATAAATCTATGATAAATTTTATTGTTGTTGAAAAACGTAAACGATATGAATTAAACCTAAAAAAACTTGAATCTGAAGGATTAAGTGTAAGCAATTTGTTTATTGCTTCTGCCGTAACAAAAGAAGCAGACTGGGAAAAGCTCTACGAACAAACAGAAAGAGAATTGGAAGAAGAAAAAATTATTGTAGCTAAACAAAAAACCGAAATTGAAAAACAAAAAGAAAAAATCGAAAATCAGATAAGACAGATTGCTTTTCAACAACTTGAAATCGACAAACAAAAAGCTGAATTGCAGGATTTAGAACAAGAGATTGACAAAAAACAAAAAGTTCTTAACGAAAAAACAAAAATACTTTTTATTCAAAAAAGTAAAATAACTAAGCAGGGAATAGAAATTGAGAAACAGAAAAAAGAGGTTGAAAACCAACAAAGAGTTCTGAAAAGTCAAAACGAAGAAATCGCCAAACAACAAAATAAAATTAACAGCCAGAAAATCATTTTAGGTGAACAACTGGCTATGATTGAAAAACAGAAATTAATTTTATACTTTTTTATCATCTTGCTTGTATTGGTTTCGGGGCTTGGATATTTCATCTACAGGAGTTATAAAATAAAAAAGGAAGCTAACATTCTGCTTGAAGCTAAGAACAAAAAAATCACCAAGCAAAAAGAGGAAATTGAAATTCAACGAGATAATATCGCAGAACAACGCGACAGAATCGCATTGCAAAAAAAAGAAATTACCGACAGTATTTATTATGCCCAAAGAATTCAAAGAGCTATTTTGCCAAACATTGAAAATTTTGATGAAATTCTGGAAAACTTTTTCATTCTTTATAAACCTAAAGATATTGTCAGCGGCGATTTTTACTGGGAAACAAAATATGAAAACAACATAGTTATTGTGGCTGCCGACTGCACAGGACATGGAGTTCCCGGTGCATTTATGAGCATGCTCGGTGTAACTTTTTTAAACGACATTGTCAACAGGGAAGGCATTACTCAGCCAAATGAAATTCTAAATCTTATGAGAGCTAATGTTATAAAATCTCTGAACCAAACAGGCAGTAATGATGAATTACGCGATGGAATGGATATAGCAGTTTGCTCAATTAACAGCGAAACAAATATTATACAATTCGCAGGAGCAAACAATCCTATGTTTATTATCAGAAACAAGGAGTTGATGCATTTTAAAGGAGACAATATGCCTGTCTCTATTCACGATAATATGGTTTCTTTTACAAACAAGGAATTTACACTACAAAAAGATGATGCTGTTTATATCTTCTCTGATGGTTATGTTGACCAATTTGGAGGTGAAAACGGAAAAAAATTCCTTAGAAAAAGGCTTAAAGACACTTTGATTGAAATGCAGGGAATTTCAATGACAAAACAAAAAGAAAAACTCGACCAGGTTTTCGAAAATTGGAAAGGTAGCAGCGAACAAATTGACGATGTATTAATTATCGGAATAAAAATTTAAGTCAATATTTTTATTCACATTCATATCTTGTTGTTTCGCCACCAACAACAATAGGAGGTTCATTTTCTATATCTTCAAGCTCATCTCCGCAATATTCAACAAGAGCTGTTTGGCTAATAATGCTATCATTTGCATCGTAAGTAACGGTTTTGCAATTTTTGCACTTTTCTTCCGGCTCTTCCGGCTCACAAGAAGTTGAAACAAAAACAAACAATAAACCAATAATAATTATAGTTAATACTTTTTTCATAATTTTATACTTTGCAACAAAATTAAAATTTTATTTTTATAAAATGAAAAAATCAAATTATTTTTCGATAATCCTTGTTACTTTTTCTGTGTCTTCGTGCATAAACACTCCCGAAGATGCTGTAAAATATTTTGAAAATATTTTTAAATATCAGGAATATGTTATAGAAAAAGAAGGGGAACTTCAGAACGTCATCTTGAAATTTGTGTCAGAACCCGCCGAAGACTCAATTGCCGACAAATCAGATACAACTTCAAATATTAGTTTCGATGAACTTGACACGGCTTTTAATTCTTTTCTAAATCAAATAAATCTCTCATTGAAAGAAGTTAAGAAAATTCAAGCTTTTTCTGAAAAAACAATTTTAAGAGATGCTGCAATAAATCTTCTAAACGCATATAAATCAGTAGCAGAAAATGAATATGCAGAAATTCTTAGCATTCTTAAAACTCCTGATGAAGAAATCTCCGAAGATGATAATGCTCTGTTTAATGAGCTTTTCTCTACACAAATAAATCTGAAACTTGATAAAGAGTTAGACGAATTTTTTGAAGTTCAGCAGGCATTTGCAGAAGAATATGATTTTGAATTGCTGGAGGAAAATTAAAAAATAAAAATCTGCCACAGATTCTCAGATTAAAAAATTTATTCTTTAAACTTCAAATTCAGCTCATCCATTTGTTCCTGAGAAATTGTTGCAGGAGAATCAATCATTATGTCTTTCCCTTGATTGTTTTTTGGGAAAGCAATAAAATCACGAATAGAATCTGAGCCGCCAAACAAAGCACACCATCTGTCAAAACCAAAAGCAATGCCTCCATGAGGTGGAGCTCCATATTCAAAAGCATTCATCAGAAATCCAAATTGTTTTTGTGCTTCTTCTTCGGTAAATCCAAGAATTTTGAACATTCTGTTTTGAAGTTCTTTATTATGAATTCTTATTGAGCCTCCGCCAATTTCTATCCCGTTTATAACCATGTCGTAAGCATTTGCTCTGACTTCTTCCGGCTTGCTTTCCAGAAGCTCAATATCTTCGGTTTTTGGCGATGTGAAAGGATGGTGCATTGCCTGAAAACGCTGATTGTCTTCGCTCCATTCCAAAAGCGGAAAATCAATAACCCACAAAGGGCTGAATTTTTTTTGTGCTTTTAATTCTAAACGTTCGCCCATTTCAAGTCGTAATTCACAAAGTGCTTTTCTTGTTTGGTTTTTTTCTCCTGAAAGAATCAAAATCAAATCTCCGGGCTTTGCATTGAATTTTTCTGCAAAGAGTTTTAAGTCATCCTGATTAAAAAATTTGTCAACAGAAGATTTGAAAGTTCCGTCAGAATTATTTTTTATATAAACCAAACCTTTAGCTCCGATTTGGGGCTTTCTGACAAAATCTGTTAGTGCGTCTAATTTTTTTCGGGAATATTCTGCACAATTTTCTGCACAAATTCCAACAACTAATTCCGCATCGTCAAACACTTTAAAACCTTTTCCCTGAGCCACATCATTCAATTCAACAAACTTCATCTCAAATCGAGTATCGGGTTTATCTGAGCCATAATATTTCATTGCATCCTGATAAGAAATACGTTGAAATTTTTCTGCTTCAACATTAATCACATTTTTAAAAAGATGATTCGCTAAACCTTCAAAAGCAAGAAGAATATCTTCCTGTTCTACAAAAGACATTTCGCAATCAATCTGGGTAAATTCCGGCTGACGGTCAGCTCTAAGGTCTTCGTCACGAAAGCATTTTACTATCTGATAATATTTGTCAAATCCCGAAATCATCAACAATTGTTTAAAAGTTTGAGGAGATTGAGGAAGTGCATAAAATTTATTCTGATTCATTCGTGAGGGAACAACAAAATCTCTGGCACCTTCAGGAGTAGATTTTATTAAAAAAGGTGTTTCTATTTCTATAAAATCCTGAGAATTCAAATAGTTGTGAACCTCTATTGCCATAGTGTGTCTGAGTTCAAGATTTTTTTTATTAATATTTCTGCGAAGGTCAAGATAACGATATTTCATACGCAGTTCTTCACCTCCGTCAGTATTATCTTCGATGGTAAATGGTGGAAGTTTTGATTTGTTTAAGATTTCGATATTATCAACGAATATTTCGATTTCTCCGGTAGGAATTTTTGGATTTTTATTACTTCTTTCCTCAACGGTTCCAATAACTTTTATAACATACTCACGACCTAATTTTCGGGCTTTTTCACAAAGTTCGGAATCTGTTTCCATATTAAAAACTAATTGAGTGATTCCGTAGCGGTCACGCAGGTCAACAAAAGTCATTCCTCCCAAATCTCTCGATTTCTGAATCCATCCGCAAAGTGTAACTTTTTCGCCTTTATTATTGATTTTTAATTCTCCGCAAGTGTTTGTTCGCAACATTTTTTTTGTTTTAATTTATTTGCGAAGTTAAAAAAAATGTTATTCTGATTTACTTGGATATATAATTTCCGTTCACTCACTTTTTAAAATAGTTCATTTACAAAGTTCAAAGATTCAATTAATATAATTCATTATTAAATTATTATTTTTGTACCATGCCTATTTTAAATTACGATGACGAACATTTTATGAAAGAAGCTTTGAAAGAAGCTCAAAAAGCTTTTGATGCTGACGAAGTTCCTGTTGGAGCAGTGATTGTTTGTGAAAACCAAATTATTGCAAGAGCACACAATTTGAGTGAGCGGCTAAACGATGTAACTGCTCACGCCGAAATGCAGGCATTTACCTCTGCAAGCAACTTTTTGGGAGGGAAATATCTTACTGATTGTATTTTATATGTTACTCTCGAACCTTGTGTTATGTGTGCCGGTGCAGCTTTCTGGACACAAATAGGAAAAATCGTTTACGGGGCTGCCGATAAAAAAAGAGGATATTCTCTAATTGATAAAAACATCCTTCATCCGAAAACAAAAGTTAATAAAGGGATTTTGGAAAAAGAATGCTCGGAATTATTAAAACTATTTTTCAAACAAAAACGGGAAATTAGTTAGTTTTACATAAATTTTAAAAATCTATGAAGACATTTATAAAAAAATTATACAATCCATCAATTAATGTATATTTATATTCATTACTACTAATAATCACTCCTTTCTTGCTACTTCAGAATTATCTGCAAGATGCAATTGTAATCCTTTCTCGACTATCTTTTAATTTAGGGTCTATAGAAATTCCTATAATTCTAACATTGCTTTTTGTTTTTGTAATCACACTTTTTATTGCATTTCGGAAACAGATAACGTGGGTTAGGATTATTGCATGGCTTGTTATAATATTTATGTGGGCTTTAGGACAACGCTCAACCGATTATTATCTAAATACAAAATTTTACGATTTACAACACAACTGGCATTACATAGCTTACGGACTATTTGCAATATTAACGTACAGAGCATTAAAGCGGAAAAAATTCGCACCGGCAAAAATTATTTATCTCACTTTTGTCAGAGCATTAATGATTTCAACTTTTGATGAAGCAATTCAAATAATAATTTCAAGCAGAGTTTTTGATATTTCAGATATTGCAAAAGATGCATGGGGAGTTTTGATGGGTATTATTTTTATTTTCTTCATAATTGAACAAGGGGAAATATTTAAAACAAATCGAAAAATAAGACAGAAAAAAATTAAGGATTACCTACATAATCCTGTTTCAATATTGGTGCTTGAATTAATCCTTGTTTATCTCTTGCTTGTGTTCAGCTCGATACTTTCTGAGTCTAAATTTTGGTTTGTAATAATTTTGGTTACTGCAGCAATTTTTTCAATAATCTTTTTTATTATTCATAAATCTCAACATAAAAATTACAGAAGAACTTTTTTTGTTCTTGCAGTTGTCTTAATTATTATACAAGCTTTTTCATTTTTTGGAAATATTAATAAAAATATTACTCATCATCAAAAATGGCTAACTGTTTACAAAGGAATTCCAATTCCTTATTTTGATGTAATGATTCATGAAAACGGAACGTTCCGCCTTGTAGATAAAAAAATCAATTTTAATCAGGCAGACATAATGTTTTTTTGTAACAATACATCCAATATTTTGCTTATCGGATATGGCGAAGAAAAAATTGGAAGGATGGGCTTTACTCAAGATTTAGAATCTCAATTTATGTTTAACCCTTTAAAGAAAAAAGCATTACAAATTATACTTTTACCAAGCACCGAGGCTTGTAAAGAATATAATCGCTTAAAGCGTGAAGGGAAAAAAGTTTTATTTATTTTACATAATTCATAATGAAAAAACCAACAGAGAAAAACATAGAAATAAATAAAAAGTGGAATAAGTTTATTACAAATTGCATTCTTGCAATTTATTCTTTGCTAATTATTTTTGCTATAATTTCTATAAATAATCCAAAATGGCTATCGAATATTTCCGAACATGGAAAACATTCCGAAGCAAGAACCATGAAAAATTATGGAGATTATTATCTTGACAAACGAGAATATGATAAAGCCATTCTACAATATCAAAAAGCTATAAAAATTCAACCGGATTTATCTGAGGCGTATTCTAATCTCGGAATTGCTTTTTCAAAAAAAGGTGATAAAAAAAATGCTCTCGCTGCATTTGGTCAAGCACTTGAATTAAAACCTGATTTACCTGATGCCACTTTCTATAATATTGCCGAAATTTATCAAAACGAAGGCAAAAAAGGTGAGGCAATAAAATTCTATGTAAAATCTGCCGAAACATCTCCTTTTCCCATCTACGCTTATCACATGGCTGGCGAACTGCTTAACGAAGAAAAACAATGGAATCTTGCTGCTCAGGCTTTTGAAATGGCTTTAAAATATAAACATACACTTGAAAACTCTTATCTCGGAATGCTGAAAAGAGACTATTATATCTTTTTGGAAGACGATATTAAAGCGGCAGTAAAAAAACTATTAGACAAAGGCATAGAAGGTGTTAATTTTGAAAATTACGATGAGAAATCATTTAATAATGCACTAAAAAAAGATGGTGAACTTGTTGGGATTTATAATCAATACGGATATACTTTCGCTATGATGGGAAATATGGATAAGGCAATAGAATATTTCAGTAAGGCACTTGAAATCAAACCCGATTTTCAGCAGGCAAGAAACAATCTGAACTATGCCTTGGCACAACAAAAAGAAAAGCAGTAGATTTTTGTTTAATTGCTATGTTATCTTCAAACAAAGAAAAAAGAATAGTTGAATACAGAAAAAATATAACAAAAAAAAGAAATTTTAAACATTATTAAATAATTTAACATTTCATACCTTTGTAAAAATGAATAACAATTACTTCATACAAAAATTAGGATTTGAATTTGATACTCAAGTAGTACCAAAGGATGTTAGAAAACTTGTAGAAGAGATAGGAATCGATGCTGTTCATTGTTCAGGTGAATATCCTGCGGTTTTTTTTAAAAGTATCCCAGATTTCAATATTAATTCTTTGAAATTAATTGCTGATATTCAAAAAAAAATATGGAACAATAGTAGTGTAGTTTTTTTATATGTAACATCTCCTGTTGAAATTCGCATTTATAATTGTAATGAGAAACCAATATTTTTCAACATAGAAAATCCAGAAATCCAAAAAGAATTTAAGAATAAAGAGATAGAATCTTGTCAAAAATCTAATACAAAAAAACTCTTAGAAATAACTCAAATATTTTCATCAATTGCCGTTGATTCTGGTACAATTTGGACAAGTAAATATTCAAAAAAAATTAAACTTCAAACCAAAGTTGATAGATATTTAGTTAATAGCCTATTAAAGCTTGCTAAAAAACTCAGTACTAACTTAAAAGAAAGCAAACTTGATATTAAAAAAGAGCATGAAATAATTCATAATTTATTAATGCGTTCCATTTTCACAATGTATTTGCAAGATAGAAAAGCAATACCACAAGAAATATGGAATGAAATTGGTAAAAATGATTTTCTTGAAATTCTTGATAATAAAACAACAACATATAAATTATTCAAAGAAATAGAGAAACATTTTAATGGCAATGTATTTCCTGTTACTAATTTAGAATTTGAAAATGTTAATGAGAAGCATTTGGGATTTTTAAAAAACTGTTTAATTGATGGTGATATTTATTTAGAGCAACAAAAACTATTTGAGAATTGGAGATTATTTGATTTTAGTTTTATTCGAATTGAACTCTTAAGTGAAATTTATGAGAATTTTTTGAATGAATTTGACCCTGAAAGAAAAAAACAAACTGGAACCTATTATACACCACCTTCATTAGTTGAACTGGTTTTAGATAATGTCCTGCCAAAAAATAGTGATAAATACAATTTAAAAATTTTAGATTTTGCATGTGGATCGGGTATTTTTTTAGCTCAAGCTTATAAAAGAATTGTAAATTACTGGATAGTCAAACACCCTAAACGTAAGCTTAATTTTTCAATATTGTCTGAAATTATGCAAAACAGCATATTTGGAATTGAGCTTGACCCAAAATCTATTAAAGTTGCAGCATTCAGTTTATATCTGGCTTTGCTTGATTTTCTTAATCCAAGAGATGTTTGGTTAAAGAATGGTGAAAAATTCCCATATTTGATTAGAAACTTAAATTCAGATAAACAAATTGATAGGGCTGGATGTAATTTATTTTGTGCTGATACTATAGAAGAAAATGGAGAATTTGAAGATATTGCGTTCGATATAGTTGTCGGGAATCCACCTTTTGGCACAAAAAAGCTTCCCGAGAACATAAAGAATTATTGTGATAGAAATTCATTCGACAAACAATTTGTTATTCCTTTCATTCATAAATCTGTAAACCTCTGCCCTGAAGGAAAAATTACATTATTGTTCAATACAAAACTCTTAACAAACACAAAACAAACTGCTCAAAACTTTAGGAAATGGTTATTCAATGACAACTATGTAGAAAAAGTATATAACCTTTCAATATTAAGAAAAGCACCCAAAGATTTTGGAGGACATTTATTTTCATCTGCTGTTGTGCCTGTTAGTATTGTTTGTTTTCAGAAAAGCACACCCAAAGAATCAAAGCAAACAATAGAATACTGGGCTCCAAAAACTTTTATTAAAAACCACGTAGCCGACGGTGTATTGGTTGATAGTAGTGACATAAAACATTTACCACGAGAAATATGTCAACAGCCAGACACTAAAATATGGAAAATTGCTCAATGGGGGACAATGGCAGATTATTTTTTGATAGAAAAGAATAAAAAAGATAACCTACATAAATACTTTGATCAGAATGATTATAAATATGGTGTGGGATTGGAACTAAGTAATCCCTTGGATAAACCAAATTCTGACATAAAGAATATTCCTCACTTAAAAGTTAATAATTTATACCCATTCTACACTTCAAAATTAAGAACTACTAAAATAAAAAATGAGAAATTTAGAAGGTGTGGTGATATTGAAGCATATAAAGCACCTCACGTAATTTTTAAAGAAGGTATTTCAACTATTCTTGAAAATACAATTAAACAAAAAAGAATTGTTGCTTCTTATCTTGATTATGACTGCTCTTTTTATAAAGGTTTAGCCGGAGTACATTTTCAGGATGACAGTAAAATCAGACTATTAACAGCATATTTTAATTCAACTTTTTGTCGATATTATATGTTTTTAATAGCTTCTTCTTGGGCTATTGAGAGAGATGTAATAAAATATAATGAGCTATTCAATCTTCCAAATATTTTAGATAAGGATGAAGAAATATCAGAAAGAATAGTTAATTTATTAGCTAATCAGATAACGATTATAACTAAAAATGAAGTTATTGATATTGATACTGCAACTATAGATAAGATTGATTTTGAATTCTCTAAATTATTAAATCTTTCAGTTAAGGATAATATTCAAATTCATGACACAAATAAATACTCCATTGATTTATTTTATAATGGGGAGAAATCAATTGCTCTTAAACCAATAGCTTCAAAAAAACCAGAAACTATATCGTATTCACAAATTTTATGTGAAGAAATAAATGATTTCTTGAAAATTGGAGATTATAAGATAAATGCAAAAGTATATGAGGTTTCCCCATATACACCATTATGTATGGTTGTGCTTCAATTTGTAGAACCTGAAAAAGTAATACATCCTCAATCAGTTAATTCTGAAAATGATTTTGAAAACAATCTTTCTAATATAAATAAATATACTTTACAGGAATACTCACAAAATATTTATGTAAGAAAACAAATTCGGTATTACGATAAAGATTCAATTTTTATTATTAAACCAAATCAAAAACGTTTTTGGACACGCTCGCAAGGCATTGATGATGCAAGTACAATTATTAATGAATTAATTGCGATGGATGATGGTGAATAAGGTTAATTCTCAGGTTTATAAATCTGCATCTAAAAATTTTGAGTTGATATGCATATCATTACTTATTGATGCTTACAAATCCGCTTTAGAAGATAATCGTTATAATTTAGATTGGAAAGAGGATAGTTTTACAAACTATCTTGTTTCTTTTATTCACTCGAATCCCACAACAAAAAGAATCAAATTATTTGTTAAAGTTCAGACTGAACCTGAAAATGACAATCTTCCTATTGAAGGAACAAAAGATGATCCTGCTAAACAGCCCCGTATTGATATTTGGTATGGGAACTGGGGTGAAACACGAAATGAATACTATATCGAAGCGAAAAACATCTGTGATGTAAATTGGGAGAAAAGTAATGGTTCAAAAGTTTCAGCATCACAATTAAAGAGAAGATATATATCAACTGGTATTGAAAACTTTATTACTAAAAGATACCCTAAAGGATGTTTAGCTGCTTATGTAATAAATAGTAAAACTATTGATTGCGTCAATGGAATAAACAAATTATTAAAAAAAGATGGTAGAGATTCAGAATTACTTAAAAATATTAACTTAATTAATAATTACATCAATACTTACCTTTCTAAACACAATTCGAAATTAAAAACTATTGAATTAAAACATATTTTTTTAGAGTTTTAATTTTTTCATATTTTTAATCATTTATGATAGAAAACGTACAATCTAAAATATTTTATAATTTAAATTTTGAAAACTTTCACCGCAATAGACTTTGAAACTGCAATATCCTATCATATTTGTGCAGTTGGAATAATAACTGTTGAAAATGGTAAAATCGTTGATGAGTTTCAGGCTTTAATCCAGCCTCCCGGCAATAAATATTTTTGGAGAAACATTGAAGTGCATGGAATTACTCAAAGACAAACTGCAAATGCTCCATTTTTTTATGACGTTTATCCTGAAATAAAAAAACGTCTTTCCGGCAGAAAAGTTGTTGCTCATAATGAATCTTTCGACCGAAACGTATTGCAAAAAACTATGGCAGACTACGGTATTAATTACTCTGATTTGAATATTAATAATCGTTGGGAATGTACCTTGAAGATCTCCTGTCTTCGCCACCCTATAAAAAAACAGTCTTTAATCTACTGATATTCAGATATTGTTTTTCCATTCCGGGTGTTGCATCGTATATTAGTCGAATGTTTATACGAAAATTAAAGAACAGGAGTGGAAGTATCAGCGTTC
>Ga0075123_10000818_pt1 | contig 16029 bp, 11 predicted proteins | sample AntAceMetag02UKX_FD_69808 | JGI IMG/M metagenome (GOLD analysis project Ga0075123, IMG submission 69808) | Saline lake microbial communities from Ace Lake, Antarctica - Antarctic Ace Lake Metagenome 02UKX | ecosystem: Environmental > Aquatic > Non-marine Saline and Alkaline > Saline | place... | reverse complement strand
GTTAAATCAGTTGAATTTGGGATAATTCTTAATTGTAAAATCAAAGCATATCGAAGTTTTTCTCTGACAATCATTCTTGACGAGAAAAATCTTGTATGCTATATTTTGGTACAAAAAGGTGAAATATTAGGTATAATAAAATACGGGTGCTATGCACTAGGTAGGTATTATTTAATTTAGCTTAGATTAAATAAATAGAAAAGGAGGTGGTGTATACCACACAAGTGCATCAGATAAGCAAATCTCAAGCATGCTTCAATTCACTAGTATCCTAACAAAAGTATTGTTATGGAGGAGAAAAAAATGAAACGCATTACATTTATATTTCTAACTCTTCTCGTAGCGACAAGTCTCGTTTTGGCTGCTTGTACGCCAAATGAGACCGCTGTTGTTGAAGAGGAAACTGAGGAAGCCACTGAGGTAGAAGTCACCGAAGCGGTAACTGAAGAACCCACTGAGGTTGATATTCCACTGGTCGTTACCTATACGGAATTCTCACAGAAGTTTAGTCCCTACTTCTCAGAATCCGGATATGATGCAGATGTTGTTGCTTTAACGCAGATCAGTCTTTTGACCACTGATCGTGTGGGCGGCATTGTGAACAATGCTATCGAAGGTGAGACCATTGAGTATAATGGCACCCCATATCTCTATACGGGTCCTGCGGACACCAGTGTGGCATATGATGAAGCAACGGACACCACCAAGTACAATGCAACAATTCGTGAAGATTTGCTGTTCTCTGATGGCGTCCCTGTTACCGCTGATGACATCATCTTCACATATTACACCTATCTTGACCCATCCTATTCAGGCACATCATCCCTGGCTTCATATGACATCGTTGGTCTGAAGGACTATATGACACAGACCACCACTGATGTGTATGACAAATACAATGTGTTATATGATGAGATTTATGCAGCAGGTATGGATCACGAATGGTCTGATGCAGATGCCTGGACCATGGAACAGCAGGATGACGTCTGGGCCCGCATTGACGCCGATGTCTTGTTTGAAGCCCAAAGGATTGTTGATTATGTTAGCGCCAACTATATGATCGACGATTACACAGACGCATATTTTAACGGGATGACCGCTGATGTGGTTTCAGCCAGCGAAGGTCTGCAAATTGGTTTTGGCATGGCGATGTGGGGATTCGGTGGTTTTGCATGCCCGGTTGAAGAGGGCGAAGAGGTTGAAGAAGGCGAAGAGGTTGAGTGTGAAGATGCCGAAAAAGTGTTAGTTGGATCCTCTGGCGCTGCCTGGGATATGGTTGATACATTCCCGACCGTGGAAGATTACAAGAACGAGATCTTGATGGCCTATGGTTATGACATTGCAGCAGCCTTCCCATTTGAATCTGCAGATGGCACCGATGTGTTGGCCAATGTACGCTCTGACTTCATTGGTTATTGGGGCCCATTAGATGAATCAATGGGCGATGAAGGCGTTCCGAACATTGCTGGTATCGTCAAGGTTGACGATTACACCATCGAAGTTACCGTGAACGGTTTCTCAGCTCCTGCTGTATACTCCATCCTTGGTATCCAAGTTACCCCGCTGCACTATTACGGCGATGTCGATAAGTATGATTACGAGAACAATATGTTCGGCTTTGACTTTGGTGATCTTTCCAAGCAACAAAGCTTGATCCCCACCCCTCTGGGTGCTGGCCCATACAAATTCGTCAAGTATGACAACAAAGTCGTTTACTTTGAAGCCAATGAGAATTATTTCAATGGCGAGCCAAAGATCAGCGAGATTCAGTTCAAAGAGACAGAATCTTCTGAGGTTCCTTCAGCCGTCCAGACCGGTACAGCTGATGTGGGTGAGATGACCTATTCAGCTGAGCGCTATGCCGAAGTTAAGTCTTACAACGCCAGCGGCGAAATGACAGGTGATGTGATTACGTCAAACATGGTTGATAACCTTGGCTATGGCTATATCGGCATCAACGCTGATACCGTTCTGGTTGGTGGCGATCCTGGCTCTGACGCATCCAAGAACTTGCGCAAGGCTATTGCAACGATAATCTCTGTCCATCGCGACCTGTCTATTGACAGCTACTACGGTGAAGGTGCTTCCGTGATCAACTACCCGATCTCGAACACCTCATGGGCTGCACCACAGCCGACCGACCCAGATTACCAGATTGCTTACTCGGTTGATGTGAATGGCGAGCCAATCTACACAACTGATATGACTCTGGAAGAAAAAGTTGCTGCTGCTGAAGCTGCTGCACTGGGCTTCTTCGAAGCAGCCGGCTTCACCGTCGAAGACGGTGTACTCACCGCTGCACCCGAAGGTGCGAAGTTGAGTTACGAAGGTTTTGTCCCCGCTGACGGCACTGGCGACCACCCGAACTTTGCTATCTTCACATCTACACAGGAATCCCTTGCTAAACTTGGTATGACACTTGTGATCAATGATCCCGCTGACTGGAATGTCATGTTGGATGCTCTTGATGTCGATGAGCAAGAAATCTGGACGATGGCATGGGGCACAACAATTGATCCTGATATGTACCAGATCTATCACAGTTCCAATATTCCCGGTGGCGATGGTAGTGGTTCGAACTACTATCATGTCGTGGATGATGATCTTGACCAGTTGATCATGGATGCTCGTGTGAGTGATGATCAGGGTTACCGCAAAGTTGTCTACAAGCAATGCCTTGATATCCTTATGGACTGGGCTGTCGAGGTTCCAAGCTACCAGCGGTTGAACGTGATTATCTTCAGCACCGAACGGGTTAATATCAGTACGGTTACACCTGATATCACCACTTTCTGGGGCTGGATGAGTGACATTGAACTGCTTGAAATGAATTAATAGTTCATGGTAGTTCATAGCTAAGTAAACGTGAGCCCACCATTGGGTGGGCTCACGGTTTGGATAATTTAATTTCAGAATTTTGAAAGATCAAAATTCGTAGAATTAGGAACACCATGAAAAATTTCATCATCCGGAGAATAATATTAGGCATATTTATCGTTATATTTGGGGCAATGGTCATTTATACTGTAGTCCGTTCATTGCCAACCTCCTATGTTGATCAGATCGCAAGACAACGCGCCAGCAATCCTTTGAGTACCAAGTCGTACCAGGAATGGCTTGATGAACTCAACGCGATATATGGATTGGATAAAGGAATTATCCCCGGCTTTATTGGGTGGCTTAGTAATGCCATTAAAGGAGATTTTGGCGAATCCTGGCATTATGGCATTCCCGTAACAGAGAAATTCAACCAGGTTGTCTGGTATTCTATGATTATAAATATCATTACATTCGCTGTTCAAATGTTGATCTCAATTCCATTAGGAATTTTAGCGGCAAGGAAGCAATACAGTAGAACCGATTACGCCATAACCGTATTTGCTTTAATGGGCCTTTCACTGCCGACTTTCTTCCTTGCCACCATCTTGAAGTACGTTTTTGCGATTAAATTAGGCTGGTTTGATCTTTATGGACTTACCGGCAGATTCTATTCATCCATGACAAAATGGCAGCAAATTTGGGATATTGCCTATCACATGGTCTTGCCAGTCATAACGCTCATGATGCTTTCCATTGGTGGACTCATGCGCTACACCAGGACGAATATGTTGGAGGTACTCAACTCTGACTATATTCGTACAGCACGCGCAAAGGGGCTTTCTGAAAATGTTGTCATCAATAAACATGCTTTTAGAAACACTTTGATCCCGCTTGTCTCCTACATGAGCTATTTACTGCCTTCTATGTTTGGCGGTGCTCAGATCACGGAAACCCTTTACCAGATCCCCGGCATTGGTTATACCTCATATACAGCTATGATCCGGGGTGATATCCCGTTTGCTATGTTCTATACAACATTCCTGATTCTCCTGACACAGATTAGCCTTCTCATTGCTGATATCATGTACGCGGTTGTTGACCCACGTGTACGGGTGAATTAATGGTGGTGATATATGACTGAAACTAAAGATACAAATTCCAACATGGAACCAGAAACAGGACTTATGGAGCACATGGAAGAGGAGATGAGCCTCGATGATGCCAGGCGTGTTAAAGTACTCTCCCCTGGTATGCTGGTCTTAAAACGATTTATTCGCAATAAACTGGCAGTCATCGGTCTTGTTATTCTCGTGTTGATGTTCCTGTTTTCCTTTCTCGGGCCAGTATTTTCCCCCTATGGGCAGGCTCAGGTGTTCACTAATATAGGAAGTATGTCCAAGGATTATGCTGGTGCAATTTACAATACCGAATTACGCTATACTGTAGCGGAAGGTGAGATCTTTGGCAGCACTGCGCGAACGCAATTTTTGCTGGCGCTTGGCAAGAGTAATGAAAACTTCAGCAGTGGCGACGAATACTATTCTTATTCATCGATCAACGATGAATTAACCTACCGTATAGTGCAGCTTGATCCGATTGCAGAAGAATTGTTCGATCGGTTAGTTCCGATTGATGGCGATCCATTGAGTGATGAATTTATTGAGGCATATGGTTCCGCAGTAGAAGAAGGGCTCAATGTTTTTACTGTGGGTGACTTATCATATCGGATAACTGAAGAACGCAAATCGAAAATTATCTCAATAGAAGACAACATCGCATTAGCATCGTTAAATGTGTATGATGCATACAACGAAGAAGACATTGATACTGTAGTTTCTTTTCCCTTCTTACTTGCAAGTGAAACTTCAATTGCTGAAGGGAATGAGGAGTTCGCTGTAGAAGGACAAATATATTCGATAAAATATGAGGACGGTCAGGTCACAATACTTGACAGCAATGGTGAAAATTTCGCGGAAGTCTCAGAAATCATTGTCAATCCACTTGACCAGTTGGAATTTCTTACGGTTGAATTTAAATCCGCAATTCGAGAGGGGATTTACAACCGTGAAGAATTTGTGGATATTACACACGATAATGGTGAAACAATCGAATATCATATTGAACGCGTCAATCAGAATTACTATATAAAGAAGGAAACAATAACCGAACTGATCAGCATCTACGATCTGCCATCAGCTGACCATCCTCTTGGATTGGATAATAATGGCATGGACGTGATGACACGGTTGATGTACGGTGGTCGGGTCTCGCTGATGGTCGGCTTTGTAGTTGTCATTATTGAGGTTGTCATTGGTGTCGTCATTGGTGGCGTCTCTGGTTACTTTGGCGGCAAGGTGGATACTGTGTTGATGCGTTTCGTTGATTTGTTCAACAGCATCCCATTCTATCCCATTGTGATCATTTTTGGCTCGGTGATGGATATTTTACAGGTAGAACCAATGGCGAGAATATTTATCTTGATGTCTGTGCTTGGTATTCTTGGTTGGACCGGCGTTGCCCGAGTTGTCCGAGGTCAGATCCTATCTCTGCGTGAGCAGGACTTTATGGTCGCCACGGAAGCGACCGGTATTCGTACCAGCCGCAGGATTTTCAAGCACCTTGTGCCGAACGTCATGCCATTGTTGATCGTTCAGGCTACTGCGGGTTTGGGCGGCATCATTATCACAGAAGCAACTCTGGGTTTCTTAGGCCTTGGCGTTAAATATCCTCTGGCTTCCTGGGGCAGCATCATCAATGTGGCATCTGACCCTTATGTTATGACAAATTTCTGGTTCATGTGGATTCCGGCAGGAATGTTGATCCTTTTGACCGTTCTGGGTTTCAATTTTATAGGTGATGGGCTTCGAGATGCCTTTGACCCGAAGATGAAAAGGTAGGAGAATACAATGGATCAACAACTCAATTCCCTGATGGAAAAGATTTCACGAATCACGCAGACGAAGACCAGTATGCATCTTACCCCTCACGAATCAGCGTTAATTACCCGGGCAAATCGAAAGATCACAGATGTGCTCGAAAGGAAGCTCAATAGGAGAAGCGTTCGTGAAAGCGAATACCTGACTTCGATGAAAGACCCCAATAACGTTGTGGAGTTTGACAATCTGCACACGTATTTTTTCACCGATATTGGAACGGTAAAGGCTGTTGATGGTGTGACGTTTGAAATCCCAAAAGGAAGATCCGTGGGTGTCGTTGGAGAATCTGGCTGCGGTAAATCTGTCACAGCGCTCTCATTGATGCAGTTGGTGCAGAGGCCGCAGGGTCAGATCATTGAAGGTTCTATCCGGTTTGATGATGGGGAAAAGGTCCTTGACATCTCAAAGACGCCAACACAAGTCATGGAAACCATCCGCGGCGCCAAGATCTCCATGATCTTCCAGGAACCGATGACGAGCCTCAACCCGGTATTCCGTGTTGGTGAACAGGTTGATGAAGTTGTCGCGCTGCATAACCCAGAGATGACGAAGGATGAGGTTAAAGAACTCACGCTCAAGATGATTGATACAGTGGGGATCGCCAACAATACAGGCGTTTATATGATGTATCCTCACGAACTTTCAGGTGGGATGCGACAGCGCATCATGATCGCGATGGCACTCGCCTGCAACCCAAAACTCATCATCGCAGATGAACCGACAACAGCACTTGATGTGACGATTCAAGCTCAGATACTGGATTTGCTCAGGAACCTCAAAGATAAAATCAACTCAAGCATTATGCTCATTACGCATGATTTGGGTGTTATCGCTGAGATGGCTGATTACGTTGTGGTGATGTATGCAGGACGCATTGTCGAAAAAGGAACTGCGGATGAAGTATTTCATCATCCCCTTCACCCATACACGGTAGGATTAATGGAATCCAAACCAGTCGTCAATAAAGAAGTTGAACGCCTTCACACCATTCCCGGGAATGTACCGAATCCGATTAACATGCCGGATTATTGTTACTTTAAGGATCGTTGTGATCGCCGAATGCCTGTATGTAATGGTACCTATCCAAAGGAAGTTTACGTGACACCTACGCATATGGTGACATGTTACCATTACATAGAGGAGCGAGCAGAGGTTTAACATGGTAGAAAAGAATAACGTTAAAGACATGGCTAAACACAAGAACGATAATTTGCTAGAGGTAAAAGATCTTAAGCAGTATTTCCCAATTAAAGCAGGCTTATTACAACGTGTCGTTGGATATATAAAGGCAGTTGATGGGATTAGTTTTACTATTAAGCGCGGTACAACAATGGGTCTGGTCGGCGAATCTGGCTGTGGAAAGACGACAGTAGGGAAGACGATCTTGCGCTTGAACGAGAAGACCGGCGGCGATGTGTTCTTCAACGGCATAAATATCTTTGAGCTGGGGCACAAAGAATTGCGCGCGATGCGGCCAAAGATGCAAATTATTTTTCAGGACCCCTATTCGAGTTTATCTCCCCGTTTACCCGTCAGTGAGATTATTGGTGAGGCGGTTAAAGAACATCATCTCGCAACTGCTGACCAGCATGATGCGTATATTGATCACATTATGAAGATCTGCGGATTGCAGCCTTACCATAAAGACCGTTATCCACATGAGTTCTCAGGCGGGCAGCGCCAGCGTATCTGCATTGCACGGGCACTTGCACTCCTCCCTGAGTTTGTGGTGTGCGACGAACCTGTGTCCGCTTTGGATGTATCCATCCAGGCTCAGATCATCAATCTGCTTAAAGATTTACAGGACAATTTTGAATTGACCTACCTATTCATCTCACATGATCTCTCCGTAGTTGAGCATATTTCTGATGAGGTGGGTGTTATGTACTTGGGTGATTTGGTCGAATTTGGAAGTAAAAAAGATATCTTCAGGAACCCATTGCATCCATATACACAGGCGTTGTTAAGTGCAGCCCCGATCCCTGATCCTTCAGCCAAGAGAAATCGAATCATACTCGAAGGCAGCATTCCATCACCCGCAAATCCGCCATCCGGATGTAAATTCCACACCCGCTGCAGAGAATGTATGGAAATTTGCAGAAAAGTTATCCCTGAAGCCAAGGAGATTGAACCGGGTCACACGGTTGTTTGTCACCTATTCGATTAAAGGCTATCGGTTATGGCACGTAAACAAGAGCAATTTGACGACGATGATGGTCGCGTGATATGCGATATGGATGTCGAAGGAATGAAATGGCACGATAGACGTGTTCGTCGTGAGAAGCGTGCTGAAAAAAAAGCAAAAACCTACCAGGGGGAGCGTATGACAAAATCAGAATCTCGCCGTTTCACCTGGTATGCTGTGCTCGCAGGGTTAACTATTGTGCTAGTCTATGCTGTTGTTTGGGTGCTTTTCACCCTTTTTGCTACACAAATTTGGTTTCGATAGTCCTTGATGAATAGGTACAAAGAGGGGCTGTCATTTTATGACAGCCCCTCTTTGCATTGTATTAATGGTTAGTTGAAAGTAAAGACTGACCAGAATAAGAAATATTCACTCAATCTGTTGTCATAAAATCATCCTAAATGTGACGATGTTGAGCGCTGGTCATGCCATTTAGAAATCTAAGCTGCATCCTTTTATAATGGTCTAATGCAACTTTGACCTTTTGGATGGTTCTCTCAGGGAAGCAGACGACTCAAATATAATGATAAAGGGATGCCCAATTATACAATAAGGTAGATGAGTGGTTACTGATGGCTGTCCTTAAAGCGAGTTATTACTGGTTTGGAAGTTTAAATAAAATGTGTTAGAATCATTCCTATCGTTCTGGGGCATGGTGCAATGGCAGCACAGCGGACTTTGAATCCGTTAATCCAGGTTCGAATCCTGGTGCCCCGGCCACATTAAGAAGAGATTTGAGTACGCAAGAAGATAGTATCCCCGATAGAAATAGCACGAGTCAGGCATTTGGCGACGTCAAATGTCCTGCTCGTGATTTTATATTTAAATTATTACATTGTCCTCAGGTGGGTGAGAGACAGGGCGAACTAAAGGAAACAAAGTAATGAAAACTGCCTCCATAATTCTTGCAGCGGGCGAAGGCACCCGTATGCGTTCAAGATTACCAAAAGTCTTACATCCAGTCGCTGGGAAACCGATGATCTGGCACACATTGAGAGCTTTAAAAGACCTTGTGGACCTTCCCCCTGTACTCGTTATTGGATTCCAGGCGGACGCTGTCCGTAAAGTTGTGGGGGATGAGGTGAATTATGCTTTGCAGACGGAGCAATTAGGGACGGGTCATGCCGTGGCTGCTGCCCGGTCTGCACTGGAAGGGAAAGCGGATACAATCCTAGTTGCCTTGGGAGACATGCCTCTGGTGCGTCCTGAGTCTTGGCAGAAATTGATCTCACTGCACGAAGCATCAAATAATCCAGTTACAATGACCAGTTTCATCGGTGATGAAGCACGCGGATTCGGCAGGGTTGTCCGTGATGGTTCAGGAGATGTCAAGGGGATCGTTGAAGAGGCAGTCGCCACACCGGAACAGCTGGCAATCCATGAATACAATGTCAGCGCCTATTGTTTTAAGGGTGATTGGCTCTGGGAGGCACTCAAAAGGATCCCGATTTCACCCAAAGGTGAATACTACCTGACCGATGTTGTTGAACTGGCTGTCGAAGAGGGGTTTAAAGTTGAATCGCTAGTTTTGGAAGACCTCAATGAAGCAATCGGGTTGAACAACCGGAAACACCTGGCAGCAGCAGAAAAAGTAATGCGGCAAAGGATTAATGAACAGTGGATGCTGGCTGGTGTCACCATCATTGATCCGGAGACAACCTATATTGAAGCGGATGTCCAGATTGGGCAGGATACGGTCATCCATCCAAACACGCATCTGCGAGGTAAGACAGTGATTGGGCAAGATTGCGAGATAGGCCCGGATACATCCGTGATCGATTCTAAAGTTGGAAATCAGGTTCATCTGATCGCTTCAGTCCTTGAAATGGCAGTCGTTGCTGATCAGGTAACCATAGGACCGTTCTGTCATTTACGGAAAGGTGCCCACCTGGACGAGGGAGTCCACCTAGGTAATTTTGCGGAAGTGAAGGATTCTTACCTTGGACCTGATACAAAGATGGGACATTTCTCATATATTGGTAACGCGAAGATAGGCAAGAATGTCAATATTGGTGCTGGAACAATTACTTGTAATTTTGATGGAGAAAAGAAGAATCCCACCGAAATAGGCGATGATGTCTTTATCGGGAGTGATACCATGCTGGTGGCACCGGTCAAAATCGGAGACCGGAGTGTCACCGGAGCGGGGGCTGTTGTCACCCGGGATGTGCCGCCGGATACACTTGTGATTGGTGTACCGGCTAAAGAAAAACGTAAGTTGGAGAAAAGTGACTGAAATTACGCTTGTTTGGGTCTTGGTAGCCGTTCTCATCCTGGTGGATCTGCTGGTCGCTGCAGTCAAAGCCAGTTTGAGCCACGCCAGGCTGCCGTATTTATTGAATCTACGGAAGGGTCGTGAAGCTGCTGTTGACTCTACAGTGGCACTCATTGAAAAACCGCGCTTGCGGACAGGACTTCGTTTAGCGTTGATGTTCTGCCATTTTCTACTTGCTGGTCTTTTCCCTGCAATTTTTGTTGTCTATGGGTTCCCATTTAATGTCGGAATTGTTTTACTGTTCCTGTTGATTGCCATGATATTAATTAGTTTGGTTGAGTTTGGGATTGAGGCATTGGTCTTGCGAGAAACGGAAGACAATGCGATCCGGTTCAGGATTTTTGGCGGATTGATTAATATTTGTTTCTCACCCCTTTCTGCTGTAATGATGAAGATTTTAGGACCGAACGCCAACAAAGTCACCCTGACATCAATGACTGAAGAAGACCTCAAGAATTGGGTGGAAGTCGGGCAGCCTGAAGGGTCTCTCGAAAAAGGCGAACGTGAGATGATATACTCTATCTTCCAGTTCGGAGATACCCTGGCGAAAGATATCATGGTACCTCGGATTGAAGTCCTTGTACTCGACATCAATGCTACACTCGGGGAAGCGCGGGCGACTTTTATCCACGCCGGGCATTCCCGGGTGCCAGTCTATGAAGACACGGTCGATAATGTGATTGGCTTGCTATATGCCAAAGATCTCTTGAGCATCCGCAAGGATGATGAAGTGATTGCCAACCATCGTGATATGCTCCGGCTGGCATATTTCGTCCCAGAAGCAAAGAAAGTAGATGAACTCCTGGCTGAAATGCAGACACGCAACATGCATATGGCCATTGTGGTTGATGAATACGGCGGCGTTGCAGGTGTGGTCACCCTGGAGGATATCGTTGAAGAAATCATCGGCGAAATTAGGGATGAATATGACCAGAGTGAGGAAATGCCTTATCAACAAGTAGGTCCAGATGAGTACATTTTCCAGGGACGAATTGATCTTGATGTTTTCAATGATGTCATGGAAACAGATATTGACACGGAAAATGCGGACACTATCGGCGGGTATATTTATGGTGAGATTGGCGATGTACCATCGGGCGGTGAAAAGATCAACGCTGATGGTGTCGTCCTGACGGTTGATCAGGTAGTCGGGCGGCGCATCTCCAAGGTGCGCGCGAAACGAGATAAACAGCAGCAGATTAAGAAGGATGCTGAAGATGCTGACGAATGAAATGCGAGAAACGCTGATCCAAAAGGCAGTTCATGCCAGGGACTGGGCTTATGCTCCGTATTCAGAGTATGCGGTCGGTGCAGCAGTCCTGACCGAATCAGGCAAGATTTATGATGGCGTGAATGTTGAAAACGCTGTCTATCCTTTGACCATCTGTGCGGAGCGTGTTGCCATCTTCAAAGCGGTCTCTCGGGGAGAGACTTCATTCAGGGCGATTGCAGTTGCCACTAAGAATGGTGGCACACCCTGTGGTGCCTGTCGGCAGGTTATGGCTGAGTTCGGGATGGACCTGGTTATCCTGCTAGCGGATTCAACTGGAAAGCAGGTTGCTGAATATACGTTGTCTGATCTGCTGCCGGAAGCGTTCAGCGATGCTGATCTCAAGCAGTCATAATCAAAAGTTACTTTCAGTACTTCCTCAGCGCGTGGCGGTTCTACGGTCATGCGCTCTTTTTTATTTGGAATATAAGGATCAACAACCTTGAGGGAAACCCATTCGTACCGTACTCAGGCGATTGTCCTGGGGCATATTGAATACGGCGAAGCTGACCGAATCATCAAGCTGTTCACAGCGGAAAAAGGGAAGATTACGGCGATTGCCAAGGGAGTCCGTAAGATCCGCTCCAGGAAAGCGGGGCACCTCGAGCCATTCACCAGAGCTAGCCTTTTCCTGGCGAAGGGAAGGAATTTGGATATCATTACGCAAGCAGAGACGCTGGACTCCTATATCGGTCTGCGGGAGGACCTGGAGCGGCTGGCGCTCGCTTCGTATGTGGTGGAGGTGGTAGATCGGTTCACTTATGAGGAAGGGCAAAACATTGGCATTTTCCGATTGCTGGCAAATACGCTTAGCCGGTTAGAAACCCTTCCGAACGCTGAAACCGTTGTTCATTATTATGAAACCCGATTGCTTGACCTGCTTGGTTTCCGACCGCAGCTTTTTGAATGTGTGAATTGTGGAAGTCAAATCCGGGAAGAGGACCAGTTCTTTTCACCCCTGACCGGTGGGGTACTCTGTCCAAAGTGTGGAAGCTCACAGAGTGATGCCTGGTCTGTTAAGAAAGATACGCTGCGATACTGGCGGCACATGCAGCGTTCAAAGTGGCAGCAGGTAGAAAGCGTGGTCATCCCTAATGTGATTGAAACTCGTCTGGCGGATTTGATCCAGCGTTATCTGACATATCTCCTGGAACGGAGCCTTAATTCACCAGAATTTCTGCGCGAAATTAGAAGAAAACCAGATGGACTAGAATCCTGAGCGGTTTTACAACTAAAATCGACCAAAAGTGGGGTGGTATAATGAAGCGGCTAAATATGGGCAGGTAGATGCCTGGGTTTAGTAGATATTATTACATTTCATCTTGAAAATATGGAGTAAATGGATTTATGGCAGAAGCGCTTGATTTCCAATCGATTATTATGAAGCTGCAGGAGTTCTGGGCAGAAAGAAACTGTCTTATCTGGCAGCCTTATTATTCTCAGGTGGGTGCAGGGACGATGAATCCCGCGACCTTCTTGCGAGTCTTGGGACCGGAACCTTGGGATGTCGCTTATGTTGAACCTTCCATCCGACCGGACGACGGTCGTTATGGTGATAATCCCAACCGATTGCAGCAATTCTATCAGTTCCAGGTGATCCTCAAGCCTGATCCAGGAAATCCACAGGAGATTTATCTTAACTCCTTGAAAGCGCTGGGAATTGACCCAGCAGAGCATGACATCCGTTTTGTCGAAGATAACTGGCAGCAGCCAGCGATTGGCGCCTGGGGCTTGGGGTGGGAAGTCTGGCTGGATGGACAGGAAATTACTCAATTCACCTATTTCCAACAGTGCGGCGGACAGGACCTGGAACCGGTGTCTGTTGAGATCACCTATGGTCTTGAGCGGATTGCCATGACACTCCAGGGTGTTCGTCACTTTAAGGACATTCGATGGAGTCCTGAGCGGACTTATGGCGATGTCAATTTGATGGGAGAGTGCGAGCACAGCGCTTATTATTTTGATATTGCCGATGTTGCAAGCATGCGGGAAATGTATGAGTTGTATGAACGGGAAGCTAACCGTGCGATTGAAGCAGGGCTGGTGCTGCCTGCTCATGATTATGTCTTAAAGACCTCACACGCTTTCAATATCCTGGATACACGTGGCGCGGTTGGCGTGACCGAACGCCAGGCGCTATTTGCCCGTACACGTGAGCTGGCTCGGAAGGTCGCGACCGCATATCTAGGACAACGCCAACAGGCTGAATTCCCGTGGTTGAATGAAAAAGAAATTAGTTCACAACCAGCAAACGTTATGGCTGGCAAAGCGCTTGATAGCCCTGAAGCTCCGTTCCTTTTAGAGATTGGCATGGAAGAACTACCCCCTTCAGACTTGGCGAATGCATTAGCGCAGTTAAAGGCACAGGTCCCAGCATTGCTGGAAGAACTGCGGCTGGCACATGGGAAAATTCAGATTATGGGCACGCCGCGACGTTTGGTGGTTCACGTCGAAGGTCTTGCGGCTCGCCAGCCAGACCGTTCTCTGGACGTCAAGGGACCGCCGGCTGACCGAGCTTTTGATGCGGACGGCAATCCAACCCGTGCGGCCGAGGGCTTTGCCCGCGGGAAAGGCGTTGATGTTGCCGACCTTTCGATTGAAGAGGTGGACGGCGGGAAATATGTTGTGGCTCATGTCAAGGAACAAGGGCAGCCTGCCTGGGTGGTGCTGGGCGAAGCCCTATCTGGACTCGTTGGGGCTATTCGCTTCAAGAAATCAATGCGCTGGAATGAAAGCGGCATTGCGTTTTCCCGTCCTATTCGCTGGCTGCTGGCTCTGCATGACGGGAATACAGTCCCGTTCAGTTATGCCGGTTACTCAAGCGGTAATGTAACACACGGTTTAAGGTTTGAAGAGCCGGAAACCTTTACAATCAATTCTGCTGAGGAATATTTCAGTCAACTAAACGGTCAGGGAATCATCCTTGATCCGGAAATTCGAAAAGCTGCCATTAAAAAGCAGGTGGAAGCTCTTGCAGCACAAGTGGGCGGGCATATCCCGGATGACACCAGCTTATTGGGAGAAGTAACCAATATGGTAGAGCAGCCCACAGCGTTCAGGGGAGAATTTGACGATACTTTCCTGGAAGTCTTACCTCCGGAAGTGTTGATCTCTGTGATGAAGAAGCACCAGCGGTATTTTGTGGTCGAAGATGAACATGGGAAATTGTTGCCTTATTTCGTTGGTGTGCGCAACGGCGGCGAGGAACATCTGGATACGGTTATCGACGGTAATGAGCAGGTGATTTTAGCACGCTTTGATGATGCAGTCTTTTTCGTCAAAAAGGACCAGCAGCGGTCCCTGGAAGATTTTGTGGAAGACCTGAAAACCCTAACCTTCCAGGTTGACCTGGGCTCGTTTCTCGATAAGACTCATCGGATCACTCATCTGGTTAACTCTCTGGGAACAAAATTAAGCCTGACAGATGAACAAAAAGAGGTCACTCAAAGGGCTGCCGCTCTGTGCAAAGCTGACCTGGCGACCAATATGGTGGTTGAAATGACCTCACTGCAGGGGATCATGGGTCGTTATTATGCACTTAACAGCGGTGAAAAGCCATCGGTAGCTAGTGCTATTTTTGAGCATTACCTGCCGCGTTCCGCGGGGGATAAGCTTCCAAAGACCAAGCCTGGCCTGGTAGTCGGGCTTGCGGACCGGCTGGACTCTTTGATGGGGCTGTTTGCAGTCGGGCTGGCACCGACGGGCACCAAAGATCCTTTCGCTCAAAGAAGGGCGGCGCTGGGTATTTGCCAGAACTTGATCGAATGGAAGCAGGACTTTGACCTGGGTTGGGGATTAAAAGAGGCTGCCCATGGATTATCCGTGGATGTATCAGATGAAGACCGGTCAGCCTGTCTGGCTTTTATCCAGGGGCGGCTGCGGGCTATGCTGTTGGATATGGGCTACATTTATGATGTGGTGGATGCCCTCCTGGCAGAAAAAGGACAGAACCCTTACGGCACATTAATGGGTGTGAAAGCGCTTTCGGCATGGGTTGCAGGGAAGGACTGGGAGCAGATCCTGCCTGCATTCAGCCGCTGTGTGCGGATTGTCCGGGACCTTAATGAAAAATTTACTGTGAATGAAAATTTGTTCGCAGAGGAATCTGAGAAACTGCTTAATGAAGCAGTCAGGGAAGCAGAAGCTGACCTGAAAGAGGCGGGGACAGTGGATGGCTTCCTGAATGCTTTTCTGCCCATGGTACCGGTGGTCAACCGTTTCTTTGATGAGGTGTTGGTCATGGCTGAGGATGATTCTGTCCGTCAAAACAGGTTAGCCCTGTGTCAGCGAATTGCTGCTCTCTCTAAGGGCATTGCTGACTTGAGCCGCCTTGAAGGATTCTAAACACAAGATTGTATGGTAATATCCCGGTTCTCTGAAAAGCAAACCGGGATCTTTTATTTAACCTGGAACTATGAGATTGTTTCCAGGAACTTCCTGGAAATCTCCGTGATATTCTCGGTGGTCTTGATTCCAGTCCATCCATCGTCAGGGCGAACGATATTTGCCACGACAATATTGGCACCGTTGAAGATTGAGCTGC
>Ga0075123_10000817_pt1 | contig 16032 bp, 14 predicted proteins | sample AntAceMetag02UKX_FD_69808 | JGI IMG/M metagenome (GOLD analysis project Ga0075123, IMG submission 69808) | Saline lake microbial communities from Ace Lake, Antarctica - Antarctic Ace Lake Metagenome 02UKX | ecosystem: Environmental > Aquatic > Non-marine Saline and Alkaline > Saline | place... | reverse complement strand
GCGAGAGCCTTAACACCATAGGCGAACTATTTAACATTAAAGCATACAGCACTGTAAGCGGCATAATAAACAGAATGGCGACGCTCAAAAAATATGACGGAAACATTAAAAAACAGATAGGGAGAATACAAAACAGCATTACTAAGGGTCAATAGTAGACTTGACCCCTTTACCTTCCTTTACCTTCTTGCAAACAGACCGCGGACACAGGCGTAACCCGGCATCCACTTGACAGCCGACAATTCATCCATATCGAGTGTTTCAATGAGGTGATCTTTCAACTCCAAAAGTTCCCGATCCTTTACATGATCCCAATCCATGTCTGCAGGATCGATCAGACATGCCTCCAGATAAAACCGCCTGGCAACATCAGGCTCGCCACGCAATATATAGGCATCCCCAAGATAACCATAAATAACGGCATTATCCCAGGTTACAGGGATACAGGCCTGAAGGGACTTTATAGCCATATCATATCGGCCGGCCTGCATATAAACATAACCCATTGGAATATTATCAGAAAGAAAAGGCACATCAGTTAGATTACATCGATCAACGAATTCGAACAACTTCCGGAAAAAAGAGCTTTTGATCTTTGAGATGACCTTCTCAGCTTCAAAACCAATGGATTCTACATAGCTTTCAAAAGAATCCCACAATCCGTACAAATAGACGGCCTCATCCGGACACGTGTCCGGCGCATTCAGAAAACCATCTATCAGGAACTGCGTGATCTCGAGTTTTGTGTTAATGTCATCTTCAGCTCTGTATAAATCTCTGTAACGTTCAAATGCCTTTTTCGCTTCATCCAGCTCGAGCTTTTCCAGGTACTGCAAACCGCCGTTCAACAGCATATGCCTGTCCTCAAAGAGCGGCAGTTGCTCACCCATTACATGCTGTTTTGAACCCATAAAGATCTCAAGCCCTTTTTATTGTTTGTGACTACTCACGTAGTCAGTCTGAAGTCCCGATTCAAATCGGGAAAGGCTGAAGGGGTCAGCGGAGTGCGATTGTCGCACTTTGGCGGAGAAACAGTAGATTCTCATACCAAACATGTCTTCAAAATGCGTCGTATTCCCTTTTTCCCCTGACAGTCTTCAGCCTACAGCCTATCCACCTGAGTAGTTACCCTTTTTCTTCACTACCATACCTTCAATATGGTGACACTCCTCTGCGGCTTGGAATATTCGTTCCTGTTATTTAAATATCGCATTCCCGAAATTAGTAAGGGATGTCCCCCGATTTCTGATTTCTGTCCCCCCGATTTCTTACCTTCATTTTTTATTTTATGGTGATTTAATAATCACTTCTTGTGTTTAAAAGGGAAAGATCATTTTTATGCATAGCACACTCATCCGAAAAAACACCCGTGTGGGTCTGTATCTATCTCCGCAACCAATTCAGCAAGATCTCGAGATAACTTAAGTGGGCCGTAGGCGTGCCACTTCATATCGGCCCTTTGCCAGAACAGCTTCCAGACATTCCGGCTTCTTACGAAGGTGAGTTTTGCACAGGGCAACTCGGTTTGTTCATCCGGCTTATCCCATCGAGGGCGGATTTCATAAAGAATTACGTCCTGTTTTTCGATTTTATATTCATATCGCAGTTGGTCTCTGATAACCTCGGGTGCTTTTTTGTTACATAACGTACCAACAAAGTTGTTTATCTTGTATATCTCTATCTCCGTGAATGCCACAATCTATTCCTCTCGTTCATAACATCTGAAAAAATGAAAGAATGTACCCAATCGCCAACTAATCACCAAGCAGGTAACAACCGTTATGACCGATAACTGTCCAATATGTGTCTGTAATGTCCGATAAATGTCCGTTATTTTTTGTTAAGACTTTTGCACATTCAATAAAAAGCCGTGAAACGTCAAGGGAAACCGGGGAGTGTTCCCTCTGAGAGGATTTTTACGTACTGAGCGTACACGTATCGCTTATCCCGTTTTCTTCCCGTTATCTCTTCAAGTATCCCGGCCTTCTCGAACTGGGATACCAGGGTGGAGGCCGTCTGAAATGAAATGTTGAATTCCCTTGCCATATCATTGACGGAGACATAAGGCTTGTGGAAGAGGCTCTCCAGCATGCCGATGGCGATCGGAGAGGATATCTTTTTCTTCCATAGGAGGCTCCTGTGGTCGCCCTGCAGTTCAAGTATCTTTTTCGCGGTCGCCATTGCCGAGTCCGCCGTTTCCACGATCCCTTTCAGGAAAAAGGCTATCCATTGTTCGTAGTTTCCCGTTTCCCTCACCATCTGCAGGCGGTCATAGTATTCCTGACGATTTCTTTTGAAAAAGTAACTGAGGTAAAGCAGGGGGCTATGCAGCACGTTTTTCCAGTACAGATAAAAGGTGATGAGAAGACGGCCGAGCCTGCCGTTGCCGTCAAGAAAGGGATGTATGGTCTCGAACTGGTAATGTATCAGTGCGGTATCAATGAGAATTGGAAGGCGCGCATCCGCGTGTATATAGCGTTCAATGTTTCCCATCGCCTGCACGGTTTCATGGGGAGGCGGTGGAATAAACGTCGCATCATTGAGAGTACAGCCGGGTGGGCCTATCCAGTTCTGGGTCTGCTTAAATTCACCCGGTTTCCTCTCGCTGCCACGGACATCTTCCATCAGGATTTCATGAATTTCCTTTATCAACCGCAGGCTCATGGGCAAGTCATCAAGTCTTTCTATGCCATGATTGAGCGCTTTCACATAGTTCACAACATCCGATACATCATTAATGTTTTTCAGCTTCTCGCCGCTTTCATGGCCGAACAAATCCTGAAGGGATGCCTGCGTACCTTCAATCTGGGAACTGAGCAACGCCTCTTTCCTTACATACATGGCAATAAAGAAGTTGACGTCAGGAAGGATATATCCCATACCGTCCAGGCGAGCCAGTGACATATCCGCTCTCGAAAGGAGATTTTGCAGCGTTTCATCAAGTTTGATGGCTGGATCAGGAGGTAATGACGCGGGAATAAACGCTTTGTACCCTGTGATTTGCTGAATATAACCGCCGCTTCTTTTCATTTTCCGATTCCTATTCAAGGGTTTTGGAATGACCTATCATTAAAAACCGGTTAATTCAAGTATTCTTTAATAGCAGATAATGAAAGCGGGGCTTATTCAATTTTTATTGAACAAGGTTGTGTGGGCCATTGGTAGAAGAAGGATAGTAAGCTTGCACCGCACGATGCACAATACGAGCTTACTATCGTAAGGAATTCTAATTGTTAAGATAACGTGCGTCTAGTGTCTGAAGTGTCTCGTACCGGTAAAGATCATGGCTATGCCGTGTTCGTCCGCCGCCTGTATCGCCTCTTCGTCACGGATCGATCCCCCGGGCTGTACGATGGCCGTCACGCCTGCCTTCGCCGCCATGTCGACACCGTCCCTGAAGGGGAAGAAGGCGTCGGATGCGAGGACGGTCCCCTGCGTGGGGAGGTTCGCCTTCATCTTGGCGATATACACCGAATCCACCCGGCTCATCTGTCCCGCCCCCACGCCGACCAGCTGATCTCTGGCCGCGAAGACGATGGCGTTGGATTTTACATTCTTGACCACCCTCCAGGCAAAATCGAGGGCCTGGTATTCCTCCGTCGTGGGCGTCCGCTTGGTTACCACCTTCGCCCCCATGATGTCATCTCTCCCCGGATCGCGCTCCTGTACGAGGAGCCCTCCGACGACCCTCCTGAAATCAAGGTCGGCCGGTCGGCCTGCGGCCGGGGCCGGGATCTCGAGCAGCCTCACATTCTTCTTCGCTGTCAGTATGTCGAGGGCGTCCTTATCGAATCCGGGCGCGATGATGACCTCCAGGAAGGTCTTGGCGAGTTCCTGTGCCACCTCCTTGTCAACGGGCCGGTTGAAACTGACAATACCGCCAAAGGCCGATACCGGATCGGTTGCCATGGCCTTGACGTACGCATCCTTGAGGCTCCCGTCCGATGTTGCCGCGCCGCAGGGATTGGAATGCTTCATGATAACGGCGGTCGGCAGGTCGAAGTCGCACGCCATCTGCCACGCCGCGTCGCTGTCCATGATATTGTTGTACGATAGCTCCTTCCCGTGCAGCTGCCGTGCCAATGCGATGGATGAGACGGGGGCGCTTTTCTCCCGGTAGAAGGCGGCATCCTGATGGGGATTTTCCCCGTATCGCAGGTTCTGGGTCCTGTCGAACTGCAGGGTAAAGGTGTCCGGGAATTTTTTTATCTCCCCCTCCTGTGCCCGGGTTCCGAGGTAGTTGGAGATGGCCCCGTCGTAGCGTGCCGTGAGCTGAAAGGTCTTCGTCGCGAGGGCGAAGTTGGTCACCTCGGATATCGTTCCACCCGTCTCCTTCATCTCTCGGATGATCACGGGGTAATCTGCCGGGTCGGTGACGACGGAGACGAAGGGATGGTTCTTTGCCGCCGCCCGCAACATGGTGGGTCCCCCGATGTCTATGTTCTCGACGGCCTCTTCCAGTGTGCATTCCTTCCTCGCCACCGTGTCTTCAAAACGGTAGAGATTGATCACGACCATGTCTATCATGTCGATGCCGTGCTCATTGGCCGATTTCATATGCCCATCATTGTTCCGCAGGGCAAGGAGGCCGCCGTGGATCTTCGGATGGAGGGTCTTCAGTCTGCCATCCATCATCTCCGGAAACCCCGTGTAATCAGAGACGTCGGTAACATCTATGCCGGCTTCCCTCAGTTGTGCGGCCGTTCCCCCTGTGGAGAGTATCTCAACGTCAAACCCCTTCAGCTCACGCGCGAAATCGACAATCCCCGCCTTGTCCGTTACGCTTATCAACACCTTTTTTATCTTATTGCTCACCGCTTATTAACCCCGTATCTCTTTCATGTGTTTGATTCTCTTGTCTATCAGTGCCTGTGTCCCTATGTCGGGCCGGTGGTCTGTCGGCCCCTGTATCGCCGCTATCGCACCCTCCGCCATCCTCTCGGCGCCCTCCAGGGTGTCGGCGATTCCCACGACCCCTATCGCCCTCGACGTTGTCATGTAGAGGCCGTCTTCCCTCTTGTCTACGGAGGAATAGTATAACCGCGCATCCCCTGTATCCGCAACCTCGATCTTCGCGGCGGTGGAGAGCGCATCGGGGTGATCCGCGGGTAGGCCGTATCCCTTGGGGACGATGTACTTGCAGACTGTGGCCTTCTTCTCAAAGGCCATGTCAATGTCATGCAGGGTCCCGTCGATGACGGCCCGGCAGATATCCACAAAATCCGTCTTCAGGAGGGGAAGGATGTTCATCGCCTCCGGATCGCCGAATCGTGCGTTGTATTCGAGCAGCCTGACCCCCTGCCGTGTCACGATAAATCCGCCATACATGACGCCCTTGTAGTATTCGCCGGTCTCCTGATAGATAGCCTCGGCGACCCTGCGTGTAATGGCGAGTCCCTGGGCGACATCCTCATCCCTGAGGAAGGGAAGGGAATGATCCTCAAGGGAATATGATCCCATTCCTCCCGTGTTCGGTCCCCGATCCCCCGCAAACCTCCTCTTGTGATCCTGTACCGGTGGAGTGGCCACGACGGTTATGCCGTCGCACAGGCACTGAAGGGAGAATTCTTCCCCTTCGAACTTCTCCTCGACGATTACCGAAGAATGCCCATCCAGGATCGCTCGGCAGCGTTCGATGGCCTCATCCTTTGTCTGAAAGTGGTCTCCCTGGACCATAACCCCCTTGCCGCCGGTGAGGCCGTCCGGTTTTATGACGACCCCGTCCAGCCCCCCGATAAATTCTTCTATTCCCTCAAGGGAGGAGAAAGTCCTGAACAGGGGATTTCCCAGGATATCGTATTTTTCCAGCAGATTTCGTGTGAAGGTCTTTGACGTTTCCAGCCGTGCCAGGCTTTGGGTCGGACCGACGGAGGGGATGCCTTCCTGTTTCAGGGCATCGACAATGCCCCCGTTCAGCGGATCTTCCGGGCCGATTATCGCAAAATTGACCTCTTTCCCCTTGGCGAACTTCACGATTCCTTCCCTGTCGCCATAGCTTCCCAGTAATACATCGTCTGAAAGGGAGGCTATACCGGGGTTGTTGGATTTCATACAGGAAAAGAGCGCGGTATCGTACCGCGATCGCTTGACCGTTTCCGCTATCACATGTTCCCTGGCCCCGTTGCCGATTAAGAGTATCCTGACCATATCGTCCTCTCTGATTAGCTTATCTGATAAGTTTCAAGCTTATACTCAAAAAGGCGAGCTTCGTCAAATATCTTTCAGGACGCGAGATCCCTTATGAATCGAGAATCGGTATTTTTTTGCTTGACATACGGGTTCATCTATGTTTCTATGCACAGAAACAACCGAGCAGGATTATTTTTATGGTACACGTGGAAACAGGAAAAGGGTTCTGGTGGTGGCGGGTCTATATAGAGCTGTCCACATAGACGCCGAAGCATATACCGGCCGTGGGCGGACCCTCCCACGGCTTTTTATGTGCCTATAAAACGCCATGGGATTTTCTCATGGCGTTTCTGTTTGTATCGTAGCGTTGGATTTTGATTTTTTAACTAACATAAGGAGGAGATAGTATGAAACAGGTAAAGGTGTTTTTGAATGAGGACGAGATCCCGAGGCAGTGGTACAATATTATGGCCGATATGCCGACCCCTATGAGCCCGCCTCTTCATCCGGGAACGGGGCAGCCTCTGAAACCGGAAGACATGGCTCCGATCTTTCCAATGAACCTTATCGAGCAGGAGATGAGTACCGACCGGTGGATAGATATCCCCGAAGAGGTCCTGGAAAAATATATGCTCTGGCGGCCGAGTCCGCTCTACAGGGCGCGCAATCTGGAAAAACTGCTCGATGCCCCGGTCAAAATTTATTATAAAAATGAAGGGGTCAGTCCCGCGGGATCACACAAACCGAACACCGCCGTTGCTCAGGCTTACTACAACAAGGAATTTGGAATCAAAAAGATCTCAACCGAGACCGGCGCAGGTCAGTGGGGGAGCGCGCTGAGCATGGCCTGCAATATGTTCGGAATCGAGTGCCGGGTCTTCATGGTCCGGGTCAGCTATGACCAGAAACCCTACCGCCGGCTGATGATGCAGACATGGGGAGGCAAATGTTTCCCCAGTCCGAGCAACCTGACCGAGACGGGGCGGAAGATCCTTGCACAAAACCCCGATTCCCCCGGGAGTTTGGGGATTGCCATAAGCGAGGCGATTGAAGAGGTGGTCGACAAAGAAGATTCCCGGTATGCGCTGGGGAGTGTTCTGAATCATGTCATGCTCCACCAGACGATTATCGGCCTGGAGGCCCAGAAACAGCTCGAGAAGATAGGCGAGTATCCGGACGTGGTAATCGGCTGCGCCGGTGGGGGAAGTAATTTTGCCGGGATAGCCCTGCCCTTCGCGCGCGACAAGATACACGGCAAAGATATAGCGATCATCGCGGCGGAACCTACCTCTTGCCCGACCCTCACGAAGGCCCCCTATGGATATGATTTTGGGGATCTGGCGATGACCACGCCGCTCCTCGCTATGTACTCTCTCGGCCACGATTTCGTGCCGGCCCCGATACACGCAGGAGGTCTCAGATACCACGGGATGGCGCCGATTATCAGCCATCTGGTAAAAGAAGGCCTCATGGAGGCCAGGGCGTATCACCAACTTGAAACGTTCGAGGCGGGGATACAGTGGGCCCGATCCGAAGCCTTCATCCCAGCTCCCGAGACGAACCACGCCATCGCAGCCGTGATTCAGGAGGCCCGGCGGGCGAAGGAAGAAGGAAAGGAAAAGGTCATCCTCTTCAACTGGAGTGGCCACGGGCTGATCGATCTTGCGTCGTATGATGCCTATCTCACCGGGAAACTGGCAAATTACGAGTTTCCCGAGGAAGAGATTGAACGGGCGAAGAAGACCATTGGACAGTTCCCGAAACCGTAGAAAATGTTAGGCCTGAATCATTATGGTGCAGATGGAGCACCAATAGCCTTCAGGCCAGAGAATGAGATTGTTATGGATAGATTTGACCATCTGGTATTGCGATGCCCCCGGCTGGGAGGGGAGGTTACCTTTGCCTACTGCAGGCGCGAACAGGGTGATCTCCCCTGCCAGAGGACACTGCTGTGCTGGCAGGACCTGATGCCTGTAGAAGAGCATCTGAGGACCTACCTCTCAGAGAATGAATGGAATCGTTGTTTCAATACACCGCCCAAGGATAAAATGACCACCATACTGGAGATAGCGGATGTCGTGAAAAAGCGGAAGGGCGTGTAGAATTTTCTCAAAGTATGGTATCGTGCCCCGGGAAGAATGATCGAATGGTATGATTATAGATTCTTGAGGGGTACGGCATTTCATGGACCTGTTTGATGAGCGGCAGTCGGAGACAGGGGCGATGGCGCGTCCCCTGGCGGACAGAATGCGTCCTGAAACCCTCGATGATTTTGAGGGACAGGAACGTGTTGTCGGTCCGGACAGTTTGCTTCGCCGCGCCATTGCGGAGGACAATCTTTTCTCGCTGATCTTCTGGGGTCCCCCCGGTTCAGGCAAGACGACCCTGGCGCGCATCATCGCTCATGAGACGAAGTCCCATTTTGAGACGATCTCCGCCGTTCTCTCCGGTGTCAAGGAGATCAAGGCGGTCATAGAAGAGGCGAAGGCGCAGCTCCGCTATCACAGGGAAAGGACCATACTGTTCGTTGATGAGATCCACCGTTTCAACAAGGCGCAACAGGACGCCTTCCTCCCCCATGTCGAAAGCGGTCTGATTACCCTTATCGGTGCCACTACCGAGAACCCCTCTTTTGAGGTTATATCCCCCCTCCTGTCCAGGGCGCGTGTCCTGGTCCTCGAATCTTATTCTCCTGAGGATCTGACCGCAATCCTGAGGCGCGCACTTGGCGATGAGAGGCGTGGCCTCGGCACCCTCTCTCTGTCGGTGGACGATGATGCCCTCGACCACATGACATGGACGGCGGATGGAGATGCCCGCACGGCGCTCAACAACCTGGAGGCCTCCGTATCCCTTGTTCAGACGGGTGGGAGAATTACCCTTGGGGCGGTGGAAGAGGCGCTTCAGAGGAAGGCCCTTCAGTATGATAAGAAGGGTGAGGGACACTATAACCTGATATCGGCCCTCCACAAGAGCCTCAGGGGGAGCGATCCGGATGCCGCCCTCTACTGGCTGGGGCGTATGCTCGAGGCCGGCGAAGACCCGCTCTTTATCCTCCGCAGGATGATACGGTTTGCCTCAGAAGATGTGGGAAACGCCGACCCGGCAGCACTGGGGATTGCGGTATCCGCCCTGCAGGCGTTTCAGTGTATCGGACTCCCGGAGGGAGAACTTGCCCTCGCACAGGCCGCGGTATATCTCGCGACTGCACCAAAGAGCAATGCCCTCTATGCCGGTTTCGGTGCGGTGAAGGGAGACATCCGAAAGACCGGTGCCCTCCCCGTTCCTCTCCACATACGCAATGCGCCGACACGGCTGATGAAGGAGCTGGGCTACGGCAAAGGGTATCAGTACGCCCACAACTTCCCCGACGCCCACGTTCCCCAGGAATATCTGCCGGAACAGCTGCAAGGCCGGACCTACTATTCTCCGACCACCAGGGGGTATGAAAAGGTTGTAAAAGACAGGCTGGAAAAATGGTACAAGATCAGGCGGGAATTTCGTGCCGGTGAAAAAGGCGACAAGGAAAAGCATTGAAGGGTTTCCATCTGGCTCATCGTTTCTGCGTGATAGGGGACGAATTGTAAAATTCTGAGGGCCGGATGCCGAATGTGCAGGAGGTGTGTTTCCGGCAGGAATAGGCAACGAGAAAGTCTTCTTTACCTTTTGGTTTTCAGTTTTTCAAAGGGTGTGGGTGTGCTGTCCCGGGTCGGAGGGTGCTCATCACTTCTTGAACTTGTAGAACCTGTTATTGGATCGTTTCAAAAGGCGCGGTATGAACCCCTGGCTCAATTGAGTGGCAGTGTCATCCTCGATGACAATTTTTTTTCTAGGAGTTTCTTCCTGTTCAATATTTCCCCGGATTACGCCATCTTCGTCTATCAATATTTTGGTCCGCTTCGGTATCTGATCACCTACAGAGGGGGCAGCAGTCTGTTTTTTGCAGTTCAGGAGGGCTTGTTCAACAATGACGGAATAACTTGCCCCTGACATTTTTTTCTCTTCGAACAGGGCGTCCTTGGCCTCCCGTGATAGCATAATGGTAAAAGATTGTTTTCCTTCCGCCTTGTTTCGCTCCCGCCACCTTCTCAATCTCTCTTTTCCTGTACCCATGCACCTCCCCCCGTTGCTTGTAACGGAACTTGTTCAATACCAGTAACATCAAACATTTCCGATGTCAATAGGGTTTTTGGGATTTTTATCCCTTGACGCCGAAGGAGGGGAGGGAGTGCTTGTTCCCGAGCAGGTGGTTCGTGCTCTATTTCACCCGAACACCCTAGAGGCGGTAGACCTTTTCCCCCGGCAGTACCGTGAGCCCGTTCTCCAGAAGGACGTTTATCCCCATGTCAATATCATCAAACCTGAATATGATGATCGCGTTTTCGCCGCTTCTCTCCACAAAGGCGTACGCGTATTCAACGTTGATGTTGTTCCCCGCCAGGACCTTCGAGATGCTGTGCATGCCGCCCGGGCGATCGGGGATTTCCACTGCAACGACATGGGATCGCTTTACCGTGAACCCTTCCCCCTGAAGGGCCTTTTCCGCCGAGTCTATGTCATTCAGAATAAGCCTCAGGATACCGAAATCCGAGGTGTCGGCGAGAGAAAGCGCCCTGATGTTGATGTCTGCCTCCGCCAGTACCCTGGTTACATGCTCCAGCCCGCCGGGCTTGTTCTCAAGAAATACCGAAATTTGCTCTACCTTCATATCTGAAACTCCTTCCTGCTGTTAGAGTTCGCGTTTGTCCACGACCCTCTGCGCCTTCTCTTCGGACCGTCCCAGGCTCTTGGATCCGACCAGCTTTACCTTCGCGGTGACGCCAAGATAATCCTTGATATCTTTCGTTATACGCCGCTCGATATTCTGAAGGGTCTTGATCTCGTCGGAGAACAGATCCTCACTCATCTCAACGTGTATCTCCAGGGTGTCCAGTGACCCCTCCCGGTCCACAATAAGCTGGTAATGGGGCTCAAGGCCCTCTATTCCGAGAAGAACACTCTCTACCTGCGACGGGAATACATTGACCCCGCGTATGATAAGCATATCGTCACTGCGTCCGGATACACGGTCCATGCGCACGTGGGTCCTCCCACACTTGCACGGTTCTTCCATCAGACGGGACATATCCCTCGTCCGGTACCTGATCAGGGGAAAGGCCTCTTTGGTGAGGGAGGTAAAGACGAGCTCCCCAGTTTCGCCGTAGGGGACAGTCTCCCCTGTCACGGGGTTGATCGTCTCGACGATGAAGTGATCTTCGAAGATATGCAGACCATTTCTTCCCTCTGCGCATTCGATAGCAACGCCGGGGCCTATGATCTCAGAGAGCCCGTAAATGTCGAGTGCCTTGATGCCCAGCCGGTCCTCTATCTCCTGCCGCATCCTTTCGCTCCAGGGTTCGGCCCCAAGGATCCCCACCCTCAATCGGAGAGACCGCATATCCACCCCCATCTCTTCCCCCTGCTCCGCGAGGTAGAGGGCGTAGGAGGGGGTGCAGCAGATGGCCGTCGGTCCGAAATCCTGCAGGATCATGATCTGTTTCTTCGTGCTTCCGCCGGACATGGGGATCACGCTCGCGCCGAGTCTCTCCGCACCATAATGGGCGCCAAGCCCGCCCGTGAAAAGGCCGTAGCCGTAAGCGTTATGTATCACGTCATTGCTGGTCAGACCCGCTGCCACAAATGACCGCGCCATCAGATTCGACCACGTTTCGATATCTCTACGGGTATACCCCACGACCGTCGGTTTGCCGGTGGTGCCTGATGAAGCGTGAAGCCTCACGATATTGCTCATAGGGACAGCAAACAGGCCAAATGGGTAATTGTCCCGAAGATCCTGTTTGACTGTAAAAGGGAGTCTCCTCATGTCATCCATGGTCTGGATGTCATCAGGGGCCACGCCCGCTTCATCGAACGCCCGCTTATAGAAACCCACCGTGTGATAGACACGCTGAACCACCTGTTGGAGCCTCTTCAGCTGAAGGGCCTCCAGTGCCTCCCGGGGCAGTGTTTCGAACTCCTCGTTAAAAATCATGGTGTAACCTCCTCATCTTCGGGACTGCGCCTCGATTTCTTTCCAATATTCAAGCACACCTTTTCCGGATATGGGTCCAGGTTGTTTCTCGAAAATTGTCCTTTCCGAGATTCTTTGCCACTATTTCTACTGATCTCCTTATACTGTATTTACCGTATCCTGTCACCAGAAATACAGGTGGGTGCAGGGGTAAACAGGCCTGCTGACCGGGGCTCCGTTCTTTCAGACAATAATCCCCTGGTTTCAAAGACGGGTGTAACGGGTCCAACTCCTGCTGTTCCATGTGGAATCAATCAGGGTGGCTTCCTCATCCATGGAGGGTACGAGGCCGCACTTCAGGGCAAAATAGCGATGGACCGCGAGAGAGGGGGTCATCTCGGGGTGAAAGACCGTCACCAGGACATCGAAGCTTTCCGCAGCCGCGATATAATCATCCTGCTGGAGCAGGACATCAACATCCCTGCCGACCCGGGTAATCTTCGGGGCGCGGATAAAGGTGAGGGGCATCGGGTTCGGTGCCACACGGGGGATCAAGGCCTCGGAGACAAAACTGTCCAGTTGGCTGCCGAAGGCGTTTCTTTGAATCTCGATATCGATGAGGGGGAGAAAGGGCTTTTCACCAACAACCTTGTCGGCGAGAAGGATCGCACCCGCACAGGTCCCCCAGAGTTTCAAGCCTCGCTGAAACTCATTGAATATACTGGTTTTGATTCCGAAGATGTCCAAGAGCCGTGCCAGGCAGGTGCTTTCACCCCCGGGCATGATCAGACCCGCGAGATGTGCAAGATCCGATGATTCCTTTACCCGAACGGCGTCAATGCCAAGGCGCTCCAGATGGTCAAGGTGTTCGGCGACATCCCCCTGGAGATCAAGCACGCCGATAGTGTCCCCCACTGCCTGCCTCATGGAGGTTACCATCCACGCGTTGCAAGTATCTGTGCCTCCGGAATATCGGAGATCTCGATCCCCGGCATGGCGCTCCCCAGTCCCATCGATGCCTCAAGGACCTTTGCCGGATCGTTGTAATATGCTGTCGCCTTGACGATTGCCCTGGCGCGCTTTGCCGGGTCTTCCGATTTGAAGATCCCGGATCCGACGAACACCCCGTCGCACCCCAGTTGCATCATCAGGGCCGCGTCCGCCGGCGTTGCAATACCCCCCGCCGCAAAGTTGACGACGGGCAGCCTGCCCAGCGCTCGAACCTGGAGCGCAACTTCATAGGGGAAGCCGTTGGCCTTGGCGAAAGGAGTGACTTCCTCCACCGGCATATTGGCGAGTTGTCTGATTTCACGGTTCACCGTCCGGATGTGGCGAACTGCCTCAACCACGTTTCCCGTTCCCGCTTCACCCTTGGTGCGGATCATGGCCGCCCCTTCGGCTATGCGTCGCAGGGCCTCACCCAGATTCCGCGCCCCGCATACGAAGGGAATTGCGAATCGGGTTTTATCGATATGGCACTCCTCGTCCGCGGGGGTCAGGACCTCGCTCTCGTCAATATAATCAATCTTCAGGGCCTCAAGAAGCTGAGCCTCGACAAAATGGCCGATGCGCGCCTTGGCCATGACCGGTATCGATACCGCCTCTTTGATCTGTGCAATGAGTTCGGGGTCGGACATGCGGGCGACTCCACCCTCCTTGCGAATATCCGAGGGGACGCGCTCGAGGGCCATAACCGCTACGGCCCCCGCCTCTTGGGCGATCTGTGCGTGTTCCACACTGACAACGTCCATGATAACTCCACCCTTCAACATCTGGGCCAACTGGACATTCAGCTCATATCTCTTTTTATCCACTTTCATACACCTCCCGCATTACTCCACTCGCAGCTGAAAACCAGCCCCTGCGGAGCTACTATCCACCCATGTTAGTGAAAACCACTTCGCCCGTCAAGAACAATGTTGCTCCCACCGGTGCAATATGGTTTCGCTATCTCTTGCTTGCACGAAGGGGAAAAGGTTTTATAAAGAGGGGATCACATACCCCGTGGCACGGTACGTGAAGCGTCCCTATTCCTTTGGGGGGTGAAACAGCTCAGATCTGATGATACAGCCAACACTGTATCGGTAGAGGTCTCGAAAATCTTCATCATGCAGGACGGTGTTTCGTAATTTCTTGAACTGCAGCATCCCATGGAGGGTTGAACAGTAGACGATTGCTAGGCGTCGTATCTCTCTCTCGTCTGTCTCCTTCACAACACCCTCCTTCAGGACGGTTTCAATGACCGAAAGGATCCGCTTGGCGTGTTTGTCGACCCTGGATTTCAGGCGGGAGGGAAATACAATCTCCGGAGAGGCAAGAAAATAATTTATGATATCAAAGTATTTGCGGTGTTCCTCACTAAAATCGAGATAGGCAAGCGCCATGCGCTCAAGTCTCTCCCGGGGGGGTGCCCCCCGCTCACTCTCCTCTTGTATCTTCGTGTAGAGGAGGTCAAGGCCCTCTTCCTGCAATGCCGCAAAGAGGTTTTCCTTATTTTTGAAATACAGATACAGGGTGCCGACACTCAGCTCCGCGTCTCGCGCGATCTGATTCATTGACGTGGCGTCGATACCCTTCTTGAACAACAGCCCGCGCGCCGCATCCAATATCTGTTCCCGTCTCCGTGTCTTCTCTCGTTCTCGTCTCTCTCTTGACCCCATCTCCTGTCTTTCACGGGGACCTCTTTATGCAAGGCCCAGTCTCGAAAGCGTGCCATCCAGGGGCACACCATTCCTATCCCATCCTCGCAACCGGTAGTAGCTGTCCAGCATCCCGTCCAGCTGAGCCTTTGGTACATATCTGCCCCTGCACGGACCATCCGGGACAGGCTCGTGCATGACACGGTAGGGGAGCATGGCGGTCGAGCGATTCGCACCCCTCTTCACATTGATGATGCGCTCCAGATTATATATCCTCTCGCCGATGTCTTTCAGCTCTCCCAGATCGATGTCCCACCCGGTGACAGAGCGCAAGGCCGGGATGTACGCGTCGGTAGGCCGGACCCCGAACGCCCGCTCCTGTATGAATCGGCAGATAACGAGGGAATCTCCTATCGCGGTATTGTGTTCGCTGTCGATACCGTACTGCGCCTGGTCGTCAAAACCGCCATCGGTCTCCGCATCCACATAGTTGGGACGCGCATCATGGTGACTCCCGCCGCGTGTCGAGGTTGCATAGGCGAGACCCATGCCCTGCAGCCCGCGGGCCGAATGCCCCGCCATTTCAAGACCCTGACGCGAATAAAGGAGTTTGTATGAAGCACGGCCGAGTAGCCCGGAGAGGCGTTCGGAACCGAGGGCGAGAAGCCGGCCGATCCCATCCTCCCTGAGCGCGGTCTTCTCCGCTATCTCGGACAGATTCTCCCAGCACTCAAAGGATATCTTTTCCTTGAGTTCCTCCTCGCCTATAATGTCCCTCTCCACGCATTCCGCAAGAAAGGCGAGGGTGACGCCGAAACTGATGGTATCCATCCCCATCTCATCACACATGGCGTTGCCGTTGAAAATCGACACGATATCATCATTGTCGAGCATCGACCCCATGGCATAGAGGGTCTCATATTCCGGCATCTTGACGTCCCGACCGGAGAATGCCCCCTGAGGGACCGACACAATCTTACCGCACGCCACGGGACATCCGCGGCAGGCGACGCTCTTCTTCTGGTAGTTCTCCCGTATGGTTTCACCACTGATGGCATCCGCGTGGTCGAAGGTCTCTCGCGTGTTGTTGCGGGTGCAGAGCATTCCCCTGGCGTTGATTACCTCCACCAGAAAGGGGGTCCCCATCGAACTGAGCGCCTCAGCCTTCTTCCTCACGTCGGATTGCACGGTCTTCAGGCAGGACCGGAGGGCGTCCGGATCGGCAATCACGGTCTTTTCCGTACCCGCTACCAC
>Ga0075123_10000815_pt1 | contig 16046 bp, 13 predicted proteins | sample AntAceMetag02UKX_FD_69808 | JGI IMG/M metagenome (GOLD analysis project Ga0075123, IMG submission 69808) | Saline lake microbial communities from Ace Lake, Antarctica - Antarctic Ace Lake Metagenome 02UKX | ecosystem: Environmental > Aquatic > Non-marine Saline and Alkaline > Saline | place... | reverse complement strand
TCCCGCACGTCAAACCCAGCTCGTTCACGGCGTAAACCACCCGGCCCTAACGCGGATAATGTACGTTTGTGCCGCAATTCTGCCAGTGGGTTGGTTTCTTCCATGAATTGTGATAACTGGCTTGACCCAAAGAATTCCCGCAGGGAAGCCACAACCGGACGGATGTTCACCAAGCTGGTTGGTGAAACCTGGTCCTGGTCGCGAATAGACATACGTTCCCGGATAACCCTTTCCATCCGGCGCAAACCGACCCGCAGTTTATTTGAGATCAATTCGCCAACGGTTTTTACTCGCCGGTTGCCGAGATGATCAATGTCATCTTCACGTTTAACACCGTTGTTGATCTGGATCATTCGACGTACGATCTGGACGATATCTGATTTGGTAATAGTGCGGTGGCTAATCGGGATATTCTGATCCAGTTTTTGATTTAGTTTATACCGCCCAACCCGCTCGAGGTCATAGCGCCGCCGGTCAAAAAGCTGTTCCTCAAGGAATTCTTTCGCGTTCTCCAATGTCGGTGGGTCGCCAGGTCGCAGCCGTTTGAAGAATTCAACCAAAGCGGCTTCTGCAATGTTCTTTCCATCTGCCAGTTCCCAGGCAGGTTCCTGGTTGATAGAAGAGGCAATGAAAAGCCGGTCGGGATCAGTGTCAATATCCTTAAATAACTCGATGAGTTCTTCATCCGTGCCCGTCTTGATGGGGCTCTCCTCGCCCATACCATCATCCACTATCGCCAGTGCACGCAGAAACACCGTGATCGGTGTTGTGCGTTTGCGATTGAATTTGATGATAATGTAATCATTCTTGCGTGTTTCCAATTCCATCCATGCGCCCCGATCAGGGATCATCTTAGCAGTGGAAAGGAAACGCCCAGTGGAGCGGTCCATCTCCCGCTCAAAGTAAACGCCGGGAGAGCGGATCAACTGAGAAACAACTACCCGTTCGGTCCCATTAATAATGAAGGTACCCTTCGGGGTCATTTCTGGAAAATCGCCCAGGAAAAGGTCTTGGGTGATAGGTTCTGGGATTTGCTTCCCTTTGAGAAGCACAGTTACATAGAGCGGTGAGGCATAGGTCAGGTCACGTTCAAGACATTCCTCGATTGTGTGCTTGGGATCCTCATACCAATATTTCAGGTTCCACTCTTTAGAGAAAGCATCTCCGCATGGAAAATGTAGTTGCATGCCTTTGTTGTATGATTCGATGGGGGAAATCTCAGCAAATAATTGATTAAATCCTTCTCGCTTAAGTCGCTGAAAGGAATCCATTTGTACTTGAATAAGTTTGGGTAATTCCAATCCAACTGGAATTCGTCTGTAAGATTTTGTGGGTAATAAATCCGCCATTCATCACTCCTGGTAAGCATAAGTTGCCGGGATTTTAAGAATAATAATACCATCTTAAATGCATTAGTGCGCGCAAAGCGCAAGTTATAATTATAACAAACTGGAAGTCAAGAGTCAAGAATCAATTTTTCTATGATAATTAATCCAACCTGTACTAAACAATCGAAGATACCTCTCCATTCATATCCTACTCCTTATTCTACCTAAATTTACCGAATCAGGCAATTTATTTCTCCCTGTTTCTCATCTGATCAGGCTGCCTTGCTTTGTTTGACACAAATCTCCGTCCTATGGTACGATATCAATAAGAAAGTATCTACGATTGACTTCTGAACGGGGAGCCTGTTCTGACAGGCTGAGAGGAGGACGAACCGGTCCTCGACCCGCAAGACCTGATCCGGGTAATGCCGGCGGAGGGATGAAATTGCTCAAATGCTTACACCCTCCCCGGAAAAGGAAGGGTGTTTTGATATGTCCCAAAAAACACACAGGGTGGTCTTATTCGCTAACGGTGATCTACCGAATCCTGAAGGTTTTAAAGTCCAGCTCAGAAAGGAAGATGTTCTCGTTGCAGTTGATGGGGGTTTAGCCCACATGACCGCTCTGGATCTCTCCCCCAGCCTGATCATCGGCGACCTCGACTCCGCCGATCTGAAGGAAGTCCGCCGGTTCCAATCCCAGGGGGTGGAAGTGCGTAAATTCCCGGTTGACAAGGATGAGACGGACCTGGAACTTGCTCTCGAAGCAGCCGTTGAAATGTACCCGTCCGCCATTTTGGTCGCCGGGGCTTTAGGCAAACGTCTTGACCAAACCCTGGGAAACATCTTCCTCCTCACCAAGACCAACCTCAAAGGGATGGACTTCCGCCTGGTTGACGGAATCCGTGAAGTCTTTCTGATCCGGGATTCTGCCAGTATCACAGGCAAATCCGGTCAACGCCTCTCTCTTATCCCCCTGAATGAACCCGCTGTGGGCGTACGCACCACCGGATTAAAATATCCCCTCAAGCACGAGACTCTCTATCCAGATAAAACCCGCGGGATCAGCAATTACCTGACCGACACATCAGCAACTGTCACACTGGATCAAGGCTTGTTGCTTTGTATCCACCAGATATATGAACCTACTGAAAGGAGTGATTAATATAATGAAGCGCACTCGCATACTGCTTGTCTTACTCATGCTGGCTGGTCTGGTCGCCGCCTGCTCTACGAAAACGTCACAGGGAGGAACCACCAAAACCCGCAAATTGACCGTGATGACCCATGATTCCTTCGCAATCAGCGAAGAGCTCATCTCCCAATTCGAAACAGAGAACGATATCACCATCAGCTTCATCCGCAGCGGCGATACCGGCTCCGCCCTGAATCAAGCTGTCCTCTCCCGGGATAATCCGCTGGCGGATGTCTTCTACGGTGTAGACAACACTTTCCTCACCAGAGCGCTTGAGAAAGAGATCTTTGAACCCTATAATTCCCCATTGCTCGGAAGCATCCCGGAAGAGTTCAAGATCGATCCGGATTACTATGCCCTGCCGGTGGATTATGGGGATGTGTGCATCAACGTTGATAAAGCTTATTTCGAAACAAATGATCTTCCTATTCCCACATCCCTGGAGGAGCTGACCCAACCCGAATATGCAGGGTTGCTGGTGACGGAGAATCCCGCCACATCCTCGCCCGGGCTTGCCTTCCTGATGGCGACCATTGCCCATTTTGGAGAAGATGGCTATCTGGTTTATTGGGAAGACCTGGCAGCGAACGGCCTGGTCGTTGCCAGTGATTGGGAAACTGCTTACTATACGAATTTCAGCGGCTCTTCCGGTCAGGGTCCGCAGCCGATGGTCGTGTCTTACGGATCAAGCCCGGCTGCAGAGGTCATCTTCGCTGAGACCGAATTGGGAGAAGCACCAACATCATCCATCATTGGAACGGATACCTGCTTCCGCCAGATTGAATTCGTTGGGATCCTGAAAGGCACGCCAAACCGGGACCTGGCCGAAGCATTCATTGATTTCATGCTCAGCGTCCCATTCCAGGAAGACCTGCCCATGCAGATGTTCGTTTTCCCCGTCAACGCGGAAGCTGAACTGCCTGCTGCCTTCGTTGAAAACGTCCAGATACCGGATCAACCTGCCAGCCTTGCGCCTGCGCTGATTGAGCAGAACCGCGAGAAGTGGATCAAAGCCTGGACCGAAACCGTCCTGGAGTAACTCGGTTGAAATCTACCCTACGGTCATGGTTGAAAAAGCCCACCTTCCGAGCGCTCCTTTTCTGGCTTCTGCCGGCTGCATTCCTTGGTTATTTCTTCTACCAGCCGCTGTTAGCACTCTTCAACCTGCTCATCTCTCCGGAATGGGGATTTGACCTCGCCCAATTGGATTGGGAGGAAGTGTGGGATCCCCTGTGGTTCACAGTCCTACAAGCTGCGCTATCCACACTCCTCACCCTGCTCATCGGTCTTCCCGGTGCATGGTTGTTCTCCCATTTCACCTTCCCGGGAAAGAAAATCCTCAAGCTGCTGACCACGCTTCCCTTCATCCTGCCAACAGTCGTGGTTGCAGCAGGCTTCAATGCCCTCCTGGGACCGCGCGGCTGGATCAACCTGGGGTTGATGGCACTCTTCAACTTGGAATCGCCGCCCATCCAGTTCCTAAACACCTTTGCCGCCATCCTGACTGCCCATGTTTTTTATAACACCACCATTATCATCCGGGTAGTGAGCAGCGCCTGGTCGCGGCAAAACATCCGCCTCCAACATGCTGCCAATGTCCTGGGTGCCAGCCCCTGGCGGACTTTCTGGGAGGTCACCATGCCACTCTTACGCCCTGCCATCCTGGGCGCTGCGCTGCTGGTCTTCCTGTTCAATTTCACCAGCTTCGGCGCTGTCCTCATGTTGGGTGGGGCTAAATTTGCCACCCTTGAAGTGGAGATCTACATCCAGGCACTGCATATGTTGAATCTCCCACTGGCAGGTGTCCTTTCCCTCCTGCAGTTAATCTGTACCCTGGTCATCACCATCGGGCACAATCGGATTTCTGGTCAGTCTGTTCATAAGATCAATACCCACTCAAAGGAAATCACCCTGCAGCGGCCTCGCAGAGGATGGGAACGCATGGCAGTCATCACCCTGGTCATCACTTTGTTCATCCTCCTCGTCTCCCCCCTGGCATCCCTGGCTGTCCGATCTTTCATCAAACTGGAAGCGGACCGGGGCGAACGCGGCGAGGTGCGGACCGGGCTGACCCTCCAATACTACCGTGAACTCTGGGTCAACCGCCGGGGGTCACTCTTTTACGTCCCGCCCATCACAGCTGCCCAAAACTCCTTCCTTTTCGCCCTCATCACCATCCTCATCACCGTTTCCCTGGGTGTGCTCGTTGCCTATGCCCTCCGCCAGCGAACACCGATCAACCGCATCCTGGACCCACTGTTGATGCTCCCCTTAGGGGCATCAGCGATCACTCTCGGCCTGGGTTTCATCCTCGTGTTCAATCACCCGCCCTTCAGCGATGTTGAATTTCCAATCCTCCTTCCCATCGCCCACAGCCTAGTCGCCCTGCCTTTCGTTGTGCGCACTCTGAGTCCCGCACTCCAAAGCATCCCCATTTCTCTCAGGAATGCTGCCCGGGTCCTGGGCGCGCCACCTCTCCGGGTTTGGTGGGAAGTGGACCTCCCGCTTCTGGCGCCGTCCGTATTGGTCAGCATCATTTTTACCCTGACAATTTCCCTGGGAGAGTTTGGCGCCAGCACCTTCCTTTCCCGTCCGGAATACCCCACCCTGCCCGTTGCAATCTATCGCTATATCTCCCAACCCGGAGCGCTGAACTATGGACAGGCTCTGGCTATGTCCACGCTGTTGATGCTGGTTTGCGCTGGTGGTATTCTTGTTGTTGAACGCGTCCAACCCCAAGCTAAGGATTTCTTCTAATGCTGACCGTTAGAAATATAGAAAAAAGTTATCAGGGTAAATCCCTTTTAAAACAAGTATCTTTTGAAGTGAATGAGGATGAGACGGTTTGCCTTTTGGGTCCTTCCGGCAGCGGGAAGAGTACGCTCCTGCGCATTATCGCAGGATTGGAAGAAGCTGAAGCTGGCGAAGTGCTCTGGCAGGATAAAGACCTGACCGATACACCCGCACACCTGCGCGGGTTCGGGCTCATGTTCCAGGATTATGCCCTCTTTCCGCATCGCAACGTTGCCGAGAACATCGCTTTTGGGTTGCGTATGCAGGACCGTTCTAAACCAGAGATTGAACAACGTGTGATCGCCGCTCTGAAGACGATCAACATGTCTGGATTCGCCAGGCGGAAGGTTACCGAACTTTCCGGCGGCGAGCAGCAGCGCGTCGCTCTTGCCCGGGCGCTAGCACCTGAGCCGCACCTGCTAATGCTGGATGAACCTCTTGGCGCTTTAGACCGCACCCTGAGGGAACAGCTCAGCCGTGAGCTTCGCCGAATCTTGCGCGAGACCAAAGTGCCCGCGATTTATGTGACCCACGATCAGGAAGAAGCCTTCGCGATCGCTGATCGACTCTTGCTACTCCATCATGGAGCAATCCTCCAAAGCGGAAAACCGGAAGCATTCTACCGTCGCCCCCACAACGCTTGGGTGGCCGAGTTCTTCGGTTTGGGCAACCTCATCCACGGTACAATTGCCAGCCATACGCCGCTGAAAGTGGATACGCCCATCGGTGTGTTCACGGCTTCTTGTGACCGACCTGTGCCGCAGATCGGGAAGGAGGGTGTCCTGCTCTTCCGCCCTAACCAGGCTCACCGGGAGAAAGCAGATTGCTCCAATAGAGTAACCGGCAACGTCATCGATCAGGTATTTCAGGGAGAACATTACCGGATCATCCTTGAAATCAGCAAATCAACACCTCTCTTCAATATCCTCCTTCCTGAACCGGTGAGGATTGGAGAGAGCCTCACAGTTGGCTTCCGCACCGAGGATGTGCTCTGCCTCGAAAATAGTGAGGACATCCAATGACACCAAAGCCAGAAGAGGTCGTTGTAATAAAAATGAATCCCCAAAGGGTGGAAACCTGGCGTTATCCAGGCATCATTATTAACCAGAGTCCCCACAGCTGTCTCATTGAGGCATTTTTTAATCTTGATCAGATTTCTTTTCACGGGCTCACATTACGCAGGAACGACCGCTCTATCGAACGATTCTATGATGACCGTTGGTACAACATCTTTGAGATCCACGACCGTGAGGATGATAACCTGAAAGCCTGGTACTGCAACGTCGCCGGGCCAGCAGAATTCACCCCCAATCAGGTCGCATATATTGACCTGGCGCTGGACCTCCTGGTTTTTCCGGATGGTAATTATCTAATCCTGGACCAGGATGAATTTGATGAACTGGCGCTGGGTCCAAATGTGCGGAGGAACGCTATTCAAGCATTGGAGGAGCTTGTTGAGATGGCTCAAAAGGGAACCATCCCTCAAAGAATATTAAATGGAAAATGAGACGCGCGAACAGCGTCTCATTAATTAGGTTTGATTATATGTTGGGATTGCCTAAACGAGTAAATGCAATCCCGGAATATAGTAATAATAGAACATGTCTTCAAACCAGCCGGATGAGGTACCAAGAGTTACAACCAAAACCGTAACACAGCAGCAGCACAGGATGAGAACTGCTGCGACGATCAGGATAATCCACAGTGTCTTACCTTTTTTCTCTGGTACACCTTCGTACATACCATCTCCCATCATTTCATTCATCTCTTCTGACATTCATTCCTCCTCAGGAAGCAATAATTCGATTGGTTCAGTTTAATAATTCATATTCGCAAAAGGAACAAGGCAAAACAGCCCTGAAGCAGCACCAAAAACCCCCAAAACGCTCAATAGCGCGATGCACAGCCCGGCTGTGCTCAGCCCAATATTGATCCACCCAAGGGCTAGACCCCATTTCGCCATACCGATACCAGTCATCCGCCCGCGACTCTGATAGATATCTTTCTTTGCCATATTACCGGTAATGACAGCGACAATCGCACCCAGCAGCGGAAGGAAGATATAGCTGGATATCCCAGCAATCATACTGATCACCGCTAATGAAGATGTTTGCTGGCTGTAGCCTGGCGGTGTGTTCTGATTGTAATCCTGATAGGACATTGTTTTCTCCTTTGTTTTTTTCTTTATTTTATACTACTTTTTGCCGTCTGGTCAACGCTCGCCTAATCTGATTTCTGCGCTTTATTGGAACGCTTAGTCAACCACCACAGAATCCAGACAGCCAGGATCAAAAGGATAATCCCAACGACGATCGGCAGCACAACAGACAGCACGGAAAGCACTGTTGAGATTGTATCTTCCAGAATACTCACCGGAATATTTGCCGTCCCGCCGGTCGCAGCCGTGACCGCTGGGCGGACTGCTACTGACTTGACCGCATGCACACTACCCGCAATCAGGAGCCCCACTGCTATTGAAATGATCGGGTGGATTTCTGTGATCACATTTGCACTGGCAGCAAACAGAATTGCCCCTGCAGCCGGGCGAATGAAGGTTTGAATGATGTCATTAATGTGATTGACCGCCGGGATTTTATCCGCAAAGAATTCAATCAGGGAGAGCGCGATCAATAAACCAACGATCCACCAGCTTTCCAAAGCATCCCACGGTTCCGAGAGGACAATCAAATCGGTGAACCGGGATAATAAAGAAACGACCAGCAGCGGAATATATGCATTCAACCCAGCACTGGCTGAAAGACCAAAAGCTGCTAATATATCCATTACTTACCTTTCCTTCTTTCAATCTTTATCATTAATAACCGCTGACCCATCAAATCAAATGGTCTGCTTCCTAGTGCCTAAAGCGCAGCGCCTATCCTCAATTATATCTACAATTTTCAAAGACTGAAACCGCTCCATGTCCCGGTCCAGAGATACCGGACCAGGTCAATCGCGCCAATCTGGACGAGTGCTGTGATGAATCCCGCCAGGAGGGGGATGAGCAGCTCGCGAAACCGTGTGAAGGTGTTATCCTTATTGAAGATCATCACCCAAACCATACTATACACCATTGTCAAGAGTGCAAACACACCTGCCGCACCGACCAGTGCAAGCGGATAGAGAATCCAGGGGATTTCTAGAAGAATCAGACTATCCAGGGCAGCAGCGCACAGGAGCAGCCCAAGAACCTGCTTCCAGTTCCCCAGAGCAGATTTTGCTATCCACTTATCAAACATGGTTTGGATAAAGGAGGGCAGCAGCACAGCTGAGACAGCCAGTCCCATCCCGGTTCCGGTTACCAGTCGGGTCCAGTTCTGCGTTTGATAAACCGAAGGAATTGCCGGCACGAGCATTGAGAAAGAATTAGCGCCATCCAAAACCCAACATAAAGCCAGCAGTCCAAACAGAACCAGCACGAGAACAGACGGCATCCTTCCCTTCCGTCCTTGAAGGATTTGATAAACCAATCCCAATGCTGCGCCGAGGAACATCCCGGTGCAGCGCGCACAAAACGGAAAAGGCCTCTCTCCGATGTGGAAGGTCCGGGCTTCAATCTGATGGCAAACAGCATACCCCACTGCGTCAGTTTTCCCTAACAAGCCTTCCGGCGTCAGAGCAAGCCAGACACTCAACAGAATAACTGCCACCCCCAGCAGCACCCACCGCCAGGGTGATTTCTTTCGAGGTGATTCATGAGTCTCATCCATACTTAATGAATTATAGAGGCTTCATTGGTATAGCGCAAGCCACCAGCCAATTATCGTCCATTCCCTACCTGCCTTTTCTTCACACTCCTCAACCCGCTATTCACCAGGGTCTGATTTGAGAAAATCCCGGTATCCACTCAAGGATTCCGGGATTCAAATATCGAACAAACAGCAATCAAACAAATATCAGCTGTTCTTTTCCGTCAGCACCTCATGCGTCTTCGCCAGCCACTCAATGATCTCAATATGCTGCGGACAGACTGCCTCACACTCGCCGCATTCTATACAGTTATCCGCCCGCTGCTCAGGTTTAATTTGTTCATCATATGCCCAACGGGCATGACCCCAGGCATCATAGGCGGCCGCGTCATTATACAGTTCAAAGATTCTGGGGATCGCAACCCCATTCGGGCACGGCAGGCAGTATTCACACTGTGTACAGGGGATTGGCGCCAGGTCTTTGTAGACATTCCGGACCTCCGCAATCAACACCTGGTCTGCCTCACTTAACTTACCGATCGCAGATTCGGATGCAGTTTCCAGATTTTGCTCCACCTGCGCCATGGTCGACATCCCGCTTAAAGCTAATGCCACTTCAGGCTGGTCCCAAACCCATTGCAACGCCCATTCAGCCGGGGTCCAATGGCGTTCACTTCTCGCCCAAACCTCAGCTATAGGTACCGGCGCTGGGTCCTTGGCGATCCGTCCGCCCCGCAGCGGCTCCATCACGACCACAGCCAGGCCGCGCTCCGCAGCCAGCTCCAGACCCTTGCGCCCTGCTTGATAATCCACATCAACGATGTTGTATTGGATCTGTGCCAACGTCCAGTTATCATATCCGGTCACAATTGACTCAAACACTGGATATTCATCATGGAACGAAAACCCGAAATGGTCGAAGAGCCCTTCTGACATGCGTTTCTCAGCCCAGGTGAACACATCCAGGTCCTGGTACTTCTTCCAATGTCCGGCATTCAAGGCATGCAGTAAATAAAAATCGATCTTATCAACGTCCAGACGCTTCAACTGCGTCTCAAGGAAGCGGTCAAAATCCGCTTCATCCTTAACCAGCCAGGAAGGCATCTTGGTCGCAACGCGCACCTTCTCCCGATAGCCGTCCTGCAGCACCTTTGCAAGAAACCGTTCGCTCTGCTCCTGGTGATACGGATAAGCCGTATCAATATAGTTCACACCAGCGTCAATGGCTTTGCGGATCATCGCCATCGCTGAAGGTTCATCAATCTTTTCGCTGTCACCATTGATAACCGGCAGGCGCATCGCGCCGAAACCCAGCGCTGAGACTTCCCAATCCAGCGAGCCAAATTTTCGGTACTTCATACGATCTCCTTTCCCTCAATATTTCAGAAAATAATTATACCTGACCCGTCCAACTGAAAATCTTCATATAAAAGCAGATTAATTTCATAGATCGTCATTAGCCAAATTCCATGATCTCCCTTACCATTCTCAACTCGCTGTTCCCTTAACCTCGGCACATTGACAAACCCCCCGATACATGTGATACTATGACAACAATCGAGAAATCATCCCACTTTTGGAACCTTTCGCAATCTCACGAAGTGAGGAGGTGGTGTGCAATGTTAGACAGTAGTAGTTACTTGACAACGGCTGCGGCACCTCTCCTCGATAGTTTTCGATAAGAGTGCTGCAGCCAACAAATGATTGCCGTCCGGAAACCGGGCGGCTTTCTCGTTAACCCTGCCATGGATGCTTATCGGGCAGCCCAATCCTCCACATAAAGTATTAAAAATTAATCCATATCCGACCTGCCTGCAACTTTTCCCTTTTCAGCTCGTATATATCTATAAAAGGAGAAAGACAATGATAGGTTTAATTAAAGGGTTGGTGGGCTTGACTGTTGGACTCGTCAAAGGTATTTTTGGCTTGATCATCGGTTTGATTGGGGGCGTCTTCGGGCTTGTTTTCGGTATTTTAGGCGCGGTATTCGGTCTCATTGTGGTGATCGCCGTATTCCTTGTCCTGCCGGTATTGTTGCTGGTGGCAGTTTTTTAAAACGGGGCTTCTCCACTCTCCTGTCAATCGCTCCCTCAGAAACTGATCCTCTCTCCCACTAGTTTACATCGACAGAGACGCTGTCGTGGAGATGCAGCGTCTCTAATTTTGATAGCTTGTAGGCAATGTCTTGCGTGACTTTTTAATACACGCATTTAAATTGACTCATCCTGAAGTTCTGGAGACGACAATGAATAAAGAAGACCTGGCTTATTCCATTGCGCTGGTTCTGTGCATTCTCCTCCTCACCCTCATCAACGCCTGACCTTTAACCAAGCAGCATCATCAATCATCCTGTTACCAACTGGGGTAGCGCGCCCGAATCATGCAGTAGCACAAGCGGACCGCAGCGCTTCACCAGATGTGAAGCCACCAAGAGGATAATCTCATCCCATCCGGCTCTGAAAAAGAACTGGTGGGGTTGATGTGGATCCCCGCAGTAGTCCATGATCGTCAGGCTCGCCCAGCAGACATCCCTCAGGTGTCTTACCGTCACCTCCCAGGCTATATCAGAGACCAGATAATCCGCACAAATCCCCGGTACATCATCAACCACTGCACGGATCTCTGCTGGCGTTGGGTACCTGCCCGGCGGGGTCTCGTCCGGCAGTGCGATGTTGGCATGCACCAGCCAGGCGACCGTGGACGGGTCCTGCATGCAGTCAAACAGGGTCACAACGGAATATAATCTTTGTTGAATCATCCCTGCCATTATACCTGTCGAAGAATCGTTTCGATGATGGATATAGACCGGATGTTGAATTCTTGGGTGATTTAATTACCTGCGGAAAATGGGAAAAAATGCCCTGAGCGTATCCAGAATGAAATCATGCCGTGTGACAGCGTTCTGAGTCAGGGATACATCCGCCAACTCGTTGATATAGACATCCTTCGCGGCAGTGAAAGAAATAACTTCCGGGTCGCTGGTCGTCGGTTGGAAGAGCCAGTAGAACCCGTCCAATAAGCCAGGGTCATCGGGTGTGGTTCCCGATATTCCGCTGGCGCTTGAACTGAATATCTCTGCACCGGTAAGAGGATCGCTGGTGACTTCCTCGGTCACAAATCCCGCCAGCACACCGCCCTGTTCTAATTCACAGTCGTAAGGACCGACCTGGACGTTATCAATCTGCCACCACCCCTCATCCTCGGCATTGTAATAATGGAACCGGACGCGCACATCGGACTGTCCGTCAGCAATAGCACTGATATCCACTTCCACATGGTCCGGCCCTCGATTGTTGTTGATTTGGGTCAGAACGGTCACCCAGTCTCCCCCACTCACCGAGACGTCCACCTCAGCAACCTCCGCATACTGCCCATAATCGTAGTAGAAGTCCTGGTCGAAAGCTATGAATGTATCAACCTCATCTGACAGGTCCACAGAGGGTGAGATTAGGGATGTATTAATGGCTGAATCGCCGAAATAATCTGAATCGATGATCGCAAATGAGCCTGACCCGCCTGTGTTGTTGCTCCGCTCACCTGGGTTATCAAACCGCCACACAGCCCCGGTCCCGGCATCATCTGAAACTGACCAGCCCTCCGGCAGGGAATCTTCTTCAAAACGCTCATAGATTCCATCCACAATGGCATAGCCGGGCGCGAAGCACAGCGTGCTGATCTCAACCGTCTGGTTGCTGGTAACAGGTAAACTGCTGTATGTCAGCCCAGACACAGACTTTTCGGCATACCCCTCGATCATGGAAATCAACGTCAGGTCATATGCGGTGTTCTGATACAATGCCACGCTGTAAGTTCCATCAAAGGGATTGGTGAACAGCTCTTCGTGGTTGAGCTCTGAGTGGAAGATCAGGAAGGTATACAGCGGATATCCGTGACCGCTGCCGTCTGTGAGCGTCCCGGAGACGGTCACACTGCCCTCATCGGTCAAGTTGAAATTCGTCTCTATCATCGCCTCAGTTAGTGTCACATCAGGCGTTGTTGTGGATTGGTACCCGTACGCGGTGGCGGTCAAATCATATGTCTCGCCGCTGTTTGCCGCAATCTTATAATATCCGTTCTCATCCGTTTTTCCCCAGCGGTCGTTATCTGCTGTGCCCTGCGCTTCCGCTTCCACGGTCGCACCTGAGAGCGGTTCACTGCCATCTCCATTAAGCACAACCCCATCCAGGGTGCTATCGCCACAGTATGCGATGGCTTGAGTTACTGCGGCTTGTGCGTCAATTTCACCCCAGCCGGTGGCATAGTTCGGCCATCTTCCATCTTCCACAATACCATCTTCGTCATCATCATACAAAATGTTCACAGCCGATTCCTCGAGGATGGTCTCTGTGTTGACGTAGTTGCCGACCAGACAGGAAGCGGATTCCCACATCAGCGCGATCAGACCCGTCACATGCGGGGCGGCCATGGACGTCCCTGTCATAAAGCCATACATGCTGTCGCCGTAAGCATCCCCAACGGCGGACCGAATTGAAACCCCCGGAGCAACCACTTGAGGTTTCAAGTCAGGATAACCATTTGGGTTGAGCGTATTATCCTCATCGTCCGTCGGTCCCCAGTTGGAATGGTCTGCATATTCGCCGTTGCTCTTCCCGGTTGACCCAACCGCGGTCACGTTATACGCGCGGGCTGGGTTCCCTACTGTATTCTGTCCCGGCGGGTAAGAATAGCCACAGTTGCCGGCATTCCCGGCTGAGAACACAGGGTAAATCCCGGCTGCCAGCCAGGCGTCAATTGTATCTTGATACCAATCGCTGTAAGTCTGGCTGCAGTCCCCCCAAGAGTTATTGACCACATGCGGGCGCATGTCCGGATTCGCATCCGTCCCGTCCAGACGCGAGGGTGCGAGCATGAACTGCCCGCATGCGAGAAGCCCGTTTTCTGTGCTTGAACCGCTGCTACTGAACACCTTACAGGCAATCCATGCCGCATCCGGCGCTACCCCGGTTTGGTTCTCGCCGCCGTCATCACCGATCATGATCCCCATCGTGTGGCTGCCGTGGCTGTGGTCATCATAGGGCTCAGTTTGATAGTTGACAACATCCCACCAGGAGTAGTTATGGTCGAAAGACCCGTCCCCCAGGTTTCCGCGATAATGATCGACCAGCACCTCGTGCGTATAGTTCACGCCCGTATCAATGCTGCCCACCACAATGTTCGTGCCGGTGTATCCCGCCGCCCAGACATCATCTGCATTGATATGGGTCAGGTTGCTTTCAACGCTGCGTGTCCCGGATCCATCCGTCTCAACCTCGGTGCTGACCGGCTCTTCCAGTTGTATCTCATGGATGACCGTCAGGGAATGGATTTCCCCGAAGGTCAGCAGCCCATTAAAAGCCGTCCGGCTGGATGATTCCACCGCGATGACATTGTCAATCCAGAACGCCTCATACAAGACACCCTGCTCGTCAAGGTAGCTGCGAACATCCCGCTGCGTTTGCTCCGCGAGAGCCGTCAGAGTCTCATAAACGTAATCGCCGCGTTCTTCCCACGAAAGGGTATACGCGACTGAAAGGTCCGCCTCGGCATCAAAATAGATCATATACCCAACAGAGTCAGACCGATTAAACTTCGCCATCAACTCGGCATCGACAATCGGTCCATCATCCTGCGATACATCTTTTGCCTGCACGGAATCTGAAGTCTCGGGAATCGATACTGAGAGTGCCAGTAACAAAACCAGTAAGAAAATAATTATAATTCTAACTATAGTTTTTTTCATAATCGTATTGGTGGAGGTGAGAGGTCATCCTGACGGGTTGATGACTATCGGTAAAACACCACAGAACGACCCACCCATTTACGTTTGTCTGAAGGTATGGCCGCAATCCTACCCTTGCATAAAATGGGCAAATTCCAGTTTACATTATAGCCGATTGCAGTATAACATCCTAAACGAAAGTTATGGGTGTCCAATGTAATTTGCGTGGGGATGGGCGTACCTAGTAAACGATCAACGGGAGGAAAACATCATTTCCTTTGGGAAATTCTTCTGTCTCAGCCAGGGTCGCGGTATGTGTAGCGGTTGGCGTGGGTGTCAGCGTTTCTGTTCCAATTGCTGTTGGCGTTGGTGTATCTGTCTCTGTGGCAGTAGCAGTCTGTGTTGGCGTATCCATCTGCGGTGCTGTGTTCGTCGGCGTATGAGTCGCCGTGCTGGTGCTTGTGGACGTGGCAGTCTTGGGTGGCCGTGCTTGTGTTTGTTGTCGTCGCAGTTGATGTCGCGGTAGCTGTGCTGGTGTTCGTGGGCGTTGGGGTCGGATCAGGCGCCAGGGCAGCCTGAACTGCAGACAGCGCGTCAATCTCCCCCCAGCCAGTGGCGTGGTTCGGCACGTTGCCGGGTCCCTCATCCCCGTTGCGCGTGTCATAAGGAATCGGGACCGCCGAATCCTGGATCAGGGTTTCCGTCTCTGCGTAATTCCCAATAAGGTCCGGATCAGCCCCCCACAGCAGGGCGATCAGTCCCGAGACGTGCGGTGCGGACATGGATGTGCCTGACATTGGAACATACCAGGTGTCACTGGTCTTATATGAAGATACAATCTCTTCCCCCGGGGCGACTACCTGGGGCTTGATCATTTCGTAGCCGTTCCCGTTGATCGTGTCCAGGCTGTCTGTCGGTCCCCAGTTGGAATGATTCGCATATGCCCCGTCGTGGTTGCCTGTCGAACCGACCGCAGTCACATGATAAGAACGGGCGGGGTTTCCGACTGTGTTCAAACCGGGCGGTTCAGAATACTTGCAGTTGCTGGCGTTGCCGTTTGAAAACACAGGGTAGATCCCCGCTGCATGCCAGGCGTCAATCGTATCCTCATACCAATCATCATAAATCTGGCCGCAGTCTCCCCAGGAGTTGTTGACCACATGGGGGCGCAGGTCCGGGTCCGCGTTGTTCCCGTTCAGGTCCGTCGGCGCGAGCATGAACTGCCCGCATTGAAGCAGGTCCGTTCCACTGCCGCTCCCGCTGTCGGGAAAGGCCTTGCAGGCAATCCATTCCGCACCTGGCGCAACCCCGAAAGTGTTGCCG
>Ga0075123_10000811_pt1 | contig 16085 bp, 16 predicted proteins | sample AntAceMetag02UKX_FD_69808 | JGI IMG/M metagenome (GOLD analysis project Ga0075123, IMG submission 69808) | Saline lake microbial communities from Ace Lake, Antarctica - Antarctic Ace Lake Metagenome 02UKX | ecosystem: Environmental > Aquatic > Non-marine Saline and Alkaline > Saline | place... | reverse complement strand
TTCATTTTTTTGTACGCCTCTTCTTATTTATATGATTTGTTCTATGTATTATAAATAGACGCATTACAGACGATTGAGTAATTATTTTTTTATTTTAATTGCATTATTTGGGTTAAAATTTCCACCTTTAAAGCCGCCTTTCCACTATACAGACCTCGTAAATAGGTGATAAAATAAAAAGAATTTTTGGACAGTTTCAATTAATTTAATAATTGATTTTGGTCATTATGAACTCACCCCCAGCCCCTCTCTTAAAAAGAGAGGGGAGTAACATATTGAATTATAAATAGATAATCCTTGTTATATCTTTTAAGCCCCCTTCTCTTTTTAAGAGAAGGGGGTTTGGGGGATGAGTTTTAAATAGCAAATGCTGCAAGTTTCAGTTTTTTCTTTTGGCTGAAATCATAAAATGTTCAATTTTCTTGCAACCTTCAATAAAATAAGGGATCGTCGTTATTAAAATTTCTTGGTTTACGAAGTCCAGTATAATACGCAGCGACATATTGCTCTAATAAATCCAGTATATGATTGTTAATCCTATCGCCAAGCGTAAATTTATAATCGCGCGGAAAACGATTGATCACTGGTATAATGTATTTAGCCATATCATACATCCTGGTAACGATTGTTTCTTTTTCTGCCATAGCTAATTTATTGTTTGCTTCCTAAATGGACTGTTCTACAATTTAATTTGGAGTGCATCGCCTTTATGCGATGCAGTGCAATCCATAAAGGGATTGCATTCCTGCACGGGATGTAATGCGCTCCGGAAATATAAAAAATTTTCCGGCGCCTGACGGCGCCAAAGGGTAAAAGTGTAAAAGAACTAAAGAATTATTTTTTTTGCGGTGAATCCCGGACAACTCGAAACCCGTTGAGGCTGAAGCTATTGCTGGGATTGAGCCAGCCACGATATGCAACACGGCAGTTGACAGTACTGTTGCTCCAGGAACCGCCGCGCAAAACACGGGCACTTCCACTAGAAGGTCCTTTAGGATTCCGTTTTTGGCTTTTTCTGTAATAGTCTTTACCATACCAGTCAGCGCACCACTCCCAGACATTGCCGCTCATGTCGTATAGTCCTAATTCGTTGGGCTGTTTTGTGCCTACAAAATGAGTTTTTTTGCCTGAATTACTGCGGTACCACGCCACATCGTCAACATTATTGCTGCCGCTGTATTTATGGTGGGCAGATCGCGATCCGCCCCTACAAGCATATTCCCATTCTGCTTCAGTGGGTAGCCTGCCCCCCAGCCACTTACAGTAGGCTCTGGCGCCATCCCAGGTAACTTCAACCACAGGGTGGTTTTCATAACCAGCTTTTGTTGCATAATGTTGGTCTCGTTTTTCTATTAAACAATAACTTGATTCGATATCAAGCCATAATTTACCGCCTTCTTCCTGGTTGCCTTTTTCATTTAAAAATTTACAAAACTGGGTATTGGTTACTTCGTGTTTGCCGATGTAAAAATCACTCACAGTTACTTCGTGAACTGGCTTTTCGTCATCATCACCATCACCAAAAGTATCTCCCATCTGGAAAGTGCCGCCTTGGACAAATACCATCACTTGTTTAATGATCATGCTAAATTTGAAAAGTTTATTCTTTTCATCAACCTGTATCGTATTCGTAATTGTCTCATAATCCGGTTTGCTCAATTGGATTTCATGCTTTCCTTCGGTAAGCATTAGAGCTTTTCCTGTATGAATCCCCTGGTTTTCTCCGTCAATGGTCATTTCCACGCTGTCGGTGTTAGTTTCAATTAACATGGGGATGTCACCAGCCATTTTTTTATCGCTGGTCAGCTTAATTATCCACACTCTTTTGGGCTGCAAATTAATGCCCATTTCAGAGAAGATGATCTTCAGTGGCAGGTAATCAGGGTGGTAAATTTCTAGTGTCCGTTCTTGTGGCAGGAGAAATACCATATCTCTGCCCGGTTTACTAAAATCCACCCTTACCACTCCAATGTCAGGAGCAGAGTAGCCAAACCCTTCCAAATCCGAGATTACCTGTATGGCTGCGCAGAACTTGCCAGTCTTATCATCGCGCACGGCAACTATGTCTGTTGGGGAGAGTTCTGGTTCGCCTATAATGTGGAGTTGGGGTTGTTGGGCGGAGATGGAAAATGGAATAATAAATAAACAAAAAAGAAAAAATTTGAAATGTTGCATTGTTTTCCTCATTGAATTTGATTTAACACCGAAGCCACCGAAAAAAATAAGATGTTGAATTTTTTAACACCGAATAAAACTGAAATCCACCGAAAAAAACATTTTTTTAAATTATTTATTTTTTCTTTTTCAGTGTGGTTCGGTGTTTTTCAGTGTTCAATTTTATTTTCAGTGTTGAATTTACAATATGATCCTTTTAAACTCTAATACTGGTTTTCCAAAATTTATTAGGATTCCCAATTTATATTTAGTGGCTTTGAGATAATTTTTTACCTGTGCATAATGGATTTTATTTAGATTTTCGATTGCTTTTAATTCGAGAATAATTTTGTTCTCTACAACGATGTCTGCAAAATATTCACCCACTACAATATTATCTTCAAAATAGACCTTTAAAGGGACTTGTTGTTAACATTTAATTTCGAGTCAACGTAATTTGTAAATAAGGGTATTTTCATAGACTTTTTCCAAAAAACCGTTTCCAAAATAATTATCAATTTCAAAAGCAGCTTGACGGATTTTACCTGTTAGATCTTCATAAAGTAAATTTTCCATTTTCTATTCCTAATATTTAAACACCGACTCACCGAATAAAAATATTTTTTGAATTAAAATTTTTTCTTTTTCAGTGTGTTTCAGTGATTTTCAATGTTTATTTTTTTAACACCGAATAACACTGAACCCACCGAAAAAGCTATTTAGAGATTCGGTGCTCTTCGGTGTTTTTCAGTGTTCAATCTCTCTTTCCAGTTCTTCAAATGCTTGTTGAGCCCTGATGCGTATTTTCTGTGCCCAATCAAAATTTTTATCAATTTCAGCCGCTTTATTAAAAAAGACTAATCCGTTCTTTTGGTCTCCACTGTCAAAAAGCCGGAATCCAGTGCTGTAAAATTCAAAAGCATCTTCAGATAGAGTCGGCTCTTTTCCAATCTTTTCAAGTTGTTCGCTGGTGAGCTGCAAGCCCAATTGTAAAACAATCTTTTTGGTTACGAGATTTTCTAACGAGAACACATCTTTGAATGCTTTGATTTCCTTTTCTACTTTTATACTGAAAACAATTTTTCCGGAAACCACATTCACGAGACGAGCATGAACCCTCACTAATTTACCCATTTTCTGCACAGTACCAACAATTATTGTTTTGGCGCCAAGCATGTTACCAACTTTCGCTGCAATGTTCTCATTTGTTAATCCTGCCTGTGACAATTTAATTTCCTGAAGTACAGAACTTAATCGCAACCTTTCCACAACTGTGATACCGGGTATTTGAGCAAGGTCGTTGGCAATAGCATCTGGTAAGCCATAGCCGTAAATATCAGAATTTTTAATATCACCAATAACCTGGAATGGTACAACCGTAAGTGTATCAACACCTGCTGTGCATAGTTTGTTATAAATCATTAAACAACAGAGAAAAAATAGTACTTTTGTAAATTTCATAAATACCTCGCTTTAGCATAATTTTCTTTTTGTTTATCTGTGAATCGTTTTAGGCAGAGAAATCCAATAAATGAATTTCTCTGCCTGTTATGCTAGCATTAAATTTTTGTTATTTAATATTATTAATTCTCTATCTTTTCAATTTCAGCTTCTAATTCTTTAAATCCCTGGGATGCGCGAAACCGTGTGTACAGATTTTGGTCTTTTTTAATCTGATTAACCAGTGCTTTATTGGCTTCCTGAACAGGATATTCCACCATTACTACTGCAAGGTACTTCCCATTCTTTTCTCTGTGTTTAGATTCTTTAATTTTACTGCCCATTAGTTGAGCTGAGACAACAGCTTTTGTTGCAGCGCTGTAAAGTTGATGTAGTTCCGTATCTTCATTCCCAACCTCTTCAGCAAAACTTTTCTGCAAGCTGTTTAATTTTAACTCCATTTGCCGACCAATCTCTGTTCGTGCAGACATAGCAGCTTTGTCCAACGCTAACTGTAAATTTTTAGATTCTGCGGTTCCAGTGGCATAAAAATAATTTGGATCGGTGGGCGTGGTCATTTTTGTCCAATTACTAGTACCGGCGCATCCGCCTAAAATAATAAGAGCAGTTAAAACCAGACTTGAAAAAATTTTGAAACGCATGATAACCTCCTGTTAAAATTATTAGATAATTGATAGTTAATTTTTGAATTGCCACGAGATTTATCTCGTGGATTAAGAGATTTCTCTCACTTTTTCGGGGTTTTAACCCAGAGTTATCGAAACATTCGGGGTTAAAACCCCTTTAGAATTGTTTTAGAATCAATTATCCACGCTCTAAAGAGCGTGGCAATTCATGAAAAAGTTTGTATTTGGCAATTCCATCGTTTAGGTTGACGCCAATAGACAACTGGCGGATAAATCTCAAAAAATTTGTTTTTTGTTATTTGATATTTTATTTATTACAAACTCTTTTGTTATTTTAAAATCCCCTCCCTGTTTTAATTTACCAGAAACCTGCAAGATATATTTTTTATCAAAATGTAAAATATCCGCATTAAAAACAAAACTTGTTTCCTGTATTCCCGCTGAGGGAGTTAATCTTTTTTTCTCTCCATTTTGTATTAAATAAACATTATAAAATTGAGTTTCAGCGATTTCTTGCCACGTGATAACAATCTCTTTTTTATCTTCACTTAATACCACATTTATTTTTCTATGAATTTCTTCCATTGTTGCTTTGGCTTCCATTTCCTCTGGATCGTGCAAGACAATCTTTTGTGGTTTGCCTTTATCTGTTATTACAACAGGATTGTATATAAATTTAGGTTTAAATATTAGAATAATTAAGACACAAGCCATTATGCTGGCAAACCCAGGAATTAAAAAATCCCTTGGTTTCCTTTTTGTTTTCTTTTTGGAAAAAGGATAAATATCAGCAAAAAATGAAAATAAGGCAAATTTGATTTTAGCAAAGATCGGTTGTTTTATGGAAACAGCTTTGTGGAATTCGTCGATATTTTCCCTAATAATATCTACCGCAGGAGAAAATTCGTAAACTTCCCGAAAACAGAAATCGCATTGTAAAAGGTGTTGTTCAAATTTTTCTTTTTCTTCCGGAGTCAATGATTCGAATTCATATAAAGCAAGCATTTTTCCAATTTTTGGATTTGTGCATTCTTTCATTGTAAAATTCCTCTCTCCAGTGCTATTGTTTTTAATTGATTTCTACATCTGGAAACAATAACATAAACTCGTTCCTTGGGTAGATCAGGAAACTTTTCATGTATCGCTTTTACATCTCCGCCAGCGAATAAAACATCAAAGACTTTTTTACAACGTTCTCCCATTTTTTTCACGATTGAGAGAAGGTGCTTTTTAAGATTTTTACACTCAACTAATAATAGCGGCTGCCAGTCAAACGGATCTTCTTCAAACGGCTTTCGTTCTGAAAAATCTGGCATATCGGGATGAGTTGATTCACGTTCCGCTGGCTTTTCGCTGCTTCTTTTTTTCTTTATAAAATCGCCAATCTTTTTAGTGTACACGGGCTCAAATTTTTCTTGAGACAAGGTCGCACTGCGGTTGCTATTCTTTATAATTATTCTCTTCTTATCCAAATATTTATGTTTTAAAATTTTCTGTGCCCATTGGATAAACGTTCCTTTCGGCTTTGATTCTTTGCATTTTTTTAACACAGTTCCTAAGGCGATTTGAACAACATCTTCAACATCTTCAGGTTGCATATCCAAAGAGTCTCTTTGCATTTTATTATTAACTATTGACATAAATCTTTTTTGGAGTATTTGATAAAGCACTTCTTCGGCTCCTTTAGAATTTGATTTTATTTTTTCCAAAATAGCTTGAAAATAGTTTTCAATTTCATTATCCAGAATAATTTTCGATTCTTTAATAAAGGATTTATCCGCTGAAATTTTTTCGTAATTTTTTTCAATTACCTTAATAGCATTTTCAGCAACAATTTTTGCCGCTTCATCCACGCACAATATATATCGCGCTAAATGCAAAAACCTATCATATAAAAGTTTATTTTTTTCATTTTTTTTCATAATAGCGTACCTGGTTTAGGAATTGATCATATAATTTTTTGAATCGGTAGCAATAGTTTGTATAGTAATTAAGTTATTTCACTAATTTGTTTTTGGATTAAAGATAATTTGAGAATCTGCAAATATTCAAGAGCTAATTCGCAACGGGTATTTATTCAGGAAAAGATTATAATTTGTAACTGTTCAGCTATGCGTTGAATTGATGTCATTCTGAACGAGGGAGGGGACTGGTGATGTAGGGAAGTGAAGAATCTCATATTGTAAAAGAAAATTGTACAATAAAAGTCGAGATTCTTCGGTCGCAAGCTCCATCAGAATGACAATTATAAACACGCTGAACAGTTACTATAATTTAATAAAAAATCAGTAAAAACAATATATAACATCTGAATTAAAATGTCAATGAAAAAATTATATTTCATAATTTTAGTTATATTTTTAAATTCGTTTCGTAGTATTGTGCGGCAGGACAAATATCATGCTAATTTAGCGTTCCTAACTCTATAATACTGAAAACTGTTTGCAGTATACAACAAAGTAGTCTAATACATTATTTAATATTACTAAATTTGGTTTTGGAAAGCCTTTTTGAGACATGGAACGATAATTTTTCAAAATACCATCAATAAAATAAAAATTAAAAAAGTCATTGACTAATAGCAATTTATTTTCTATATTTTTGTTGTTGATTCATATAAAGTTATATGAATCTTTTTCTTAATACTTCTAAAAAAATTGAATTTTTTCCTGGAATCAAACCTATGAAAAAAGTAATTATTTTTTTCCTAATTTTTATTAGTTTCACTACGCACAATATTATTGGTCAAATAATAAGTAACTCCCAGCTCGAATCGCAACATCAACTAACTCAATCATCTTCCCAGGATCAATCCGCTAACCAATCTTCAGAACAATTGCCGCTGTTTGGCAGAAATTTTTTGATGAGCATAAAAGATATCAAAGGCGTTGAGATGGTTGGAAGTGGTATTTTTCCCCAAGATTATTTTTTAGGTCCTGGCGATCGGCTGGGCATTTATCTGTTGGGAAAAGACCAACGAGAGTTTGAAGTGATCGTCAATGTTGAAGGTAAAATTTTCATTCCTACCGTCGGCGTTCTTTACGTGGATAAAATGAAAATTGAAGAATTTCAAAAATTATTAACGACACGACTCGCCAGGTATTATGATAATTTCTCTGCTGACGTTATTCTTATTGAGCCTAAAAAAGTTCCGGTGACTGTCGTGGGAGATGTGAACAAGCCGGGCAAATATTTTTTAACATCGTTAAGCACAGTCCTTGATGCTGTTGTCCTGGCTGCTGGACCAACTCAAAGCGGTTCTTTAAGAAATATTGAAATTTACCGTGATAAAAGGCTATGTTCAGTTGTTGATCTTTACCAGTTCTTAATAAAGGGTGACGCAGAAAACGATCTATTTCTTCAATCCAACGATAAAATAGTGGTGCCTTTAATTGACGCCATTGTTTCAGTGGACGGAGAAGTGAAGCGCCCGGCTCGATTTGAATTGAAACTCGGGGCAAAAGAGCGACTGTCTGATCTTATTGAACTCGCCGGCGGATTTACTGATTTAGCTTATTGGGATAAAATAGAGATCAGCCGCTTGTTAAAAAATGGTGAGCGGCGTGTGCAGTATGTGAACTTTAATGACATAATAAAGAATGACAGTTGCGCATCAAATATTAAATTAAAAAATTATGATAAAATTCATGTGTTTTCAATTTTAGAACAGACTTATTCCAAAGAGGTTTATATCCATGGAGAAGTGAAGAAGCCGGGCAAATATGATTTTGAAGATAATTTACATTTACTCGATTTAATCTTAAAAGCAGGTAATTTAACAAGAAGCGCGTATAAACTTGAATGCGAAGTTGCCAGGATTGATCCTAAAAAACCTACCAGGTTTATTAAAATAAATCTCCAGAAAATTATCGAAAATCCGAACTGCGAAAATAATGTTTTATTGGAAGAAGACGATAGAGTTTTTATCCGCCGCATCCCTGAATGGGAAGTCGGACCAACGATTACAATTAATGGCGAAGTTTTGTTCCCTGGTATTTATGCAATTACCGAAGATAGCACTACCCTGGGTGAAATAATAGAAAAAGCTGGCGGGTTTACCGATGAAGCACTGATCAGGGAAGCAAAGTTGATCCGAAAGAGTTCGAAAATTTTAATTGATAAAGAATATCTGCGGCTAAAACAAATTCCCCGGGATCAACTATCGGAGAGTGAATATGAATACCTGGTAATGAAAGAAGGCTCTCAGGATATCGGAAGAATTGTTGTTAATTTTTATAAATTGTGTGTTCAAAAAAAGAAATCTGAAAATGTATTTTTAAAAGATGGTGATGTTATAAATGTACCTGAGGCGCCTGATGTCGTTTACGTTACAGGAAGAGTTGCTAATTCCGGAGGTATTTTATTTGAGAAGAAAAAAGGAATCAAATATTACTTGAATAAAGCGGGGCGTGTTACCTGGGATGCAAAATCACGCAGCATAAAAGTAACTAAGGTAAGCGGCGAAATAATTGATGATGAAGATGTTAAGAAACTTGAGCCTGGAGATATTATCTGGGTGCCGCGCAAGCCGGATCGTGATTGGTGGGAGATTTTCAGGCAAACCATTGCAGTTGTTGCCCAGGTGGCAACTGTTTACATTGTAGTCGATCGAGCTTTAATGAAAAATTAGATAATAAGAATTCAAATTTGTATTGCACTCATTTTTTTAATGGTGATTTAACTGCGCTGAGTTAAGTGCTTTATTTTTAACAAAAAATAAAAAAATATTATGACAAATTTAAAAGAAGATAATTACCAGGAAATTGATCTGCTGGATTACCTGTCAGTAATTGTAAGGCGATGGAAAACAATCGCTCGCAATGTGATAATTGTTGTTTTTGCTGTTGCGGTTATTAGTTTTGTGCTGCCCGAATCTTACACGGCAAGAACAACAATTTTACCACCGGAAGATACAAAGTCTGCCGGACTTTTATCCGCCTTATCAAGCACACCGTTGTCAAATTTGCTGCTGACAGAAACCAGAACAACATCAGACTTGTTTGTGGAAATTTTAAAAAGCAGGTCAGTTTTGGATGCTGTGTTACAGGAAAAATATGAATTTTCAAAGGTCAAAAATGATTCAAATTCTCTATCACTTTTGAAAATTTTTGGGTTTGAGAGTCTCGAAAAAGGCAGAAAAAAATTGCTAAATAAAATTTCAATTTCAGCTTCGCCGGAAGGGATTGTGCAAATTGATGTTGAATTAAAAGATCCCCAATTAGCCGCTGATGTGGCGAATGGATTTGTAAAACATCTCGACGAAATTAATCAGGAAAAAACAACTTCCAGAGCAAAAAATTCTAGGATATATATTGAAAATCAATTAAAGTTAACTGAAGAAAAAATGGCGACTGCCTCAGAAAAACTTGTTGAATTTCAGGAAAAATATAAAGCAGTTTCATTGGAAGAACAAACGAAAGCAGCGATTGAGGAAGCGGGTGAAGTTAAGGGAAGGATTATCGTTAAACAGGTAGAATTGGGAGTAGCGTTGCAAACAATGAAGTCGGAAAATGTTTTTATCATTAAACTAAAAAAAGAACTTGAGGAATTAAAGAAACAATATAATTATTTACAGTATGGCAATGGTGAATCACTGAAAGATAAGAAAGAATTTTATATTCCGTTTGCCGATGTGCCTGGCGTGGGGTTGGAATTAGCTAATTTACTCAGGGAGGTGAAAGTTCAGGAAACAGTGTGGGGATTATTAAACCAGCAATATTACCACGCTAAAATACAGGAAGCACGGGACACGCCAACGATTCAGGTGTTGGACGAAGCTGTACCTCCTGAAATTAGAACCAAACCAAAACGAAAACTGTTAATTCTGGTTGGTGGATTTTTGGCGCTAATTTTCAGCATCTTTTTTGCGTTTGCGGCTGAGTTTTTAGAGCGTTTAAAAACTGATACTTCTTCTTCAGGAAAAATGAACGAAATGATTGGCAGTGTTAAAAGGGATTGGGAAGGGATAAAAAATAATTTTGTAAAATTTTTTGAAAAAGTTAATAAAGAACAGAAAGATAATTGAACCGTTAAAATGTGAATAGTAAATGATAAGAGAATTGGATTTGGTGGTGCTGACGCGTGATTTTAGAGATCATGGACTTAAATCAGGCGATGTAGGGACCGTCGTTCACTGCTATGATGATAATATCGGATTTGAAGTGGAATTTGTTACAGCAGAAGGTAAAACGATTGCTGTACTTACGCTAACAAGGGCGGACATTCGTTCTTTTGAGTGTGCTGAAATATTACATTCACGAGATGTTAATTCCCTGGTAGCTTAAAAACGCAGTCTGTAAAATGAATATTAATTGAATAATAGTTAAAATCACTATAATATAAATATTATGACAATGTTGAAAAAAAAGATATGAAAAAATTTTTAATTATTATTGAAAAAAGTAAAGATGGTTTTGGAGCATATTCTCCAGACCTTCCTGGATGTGTCGCTGTTGGAGCAACAAGGGCTGAAGCAGAAGAAAAAATGTATCAGGCTATGACCTTTCATGTTGAAGGATTACGGGAAGATGGATTTTCTATACCCCAAAGAGAAAGTTCTGCTGAATATATGGTGCTTCCTGTTTCTGCGTAACAACTATTTCTTGAATAGCTAAAATTAAATGTAACTGACCGGCTATTTGTTGAATAAATGTCATTCTGAATAGTTAAAAAATTGTATAAAATAATCAAGGTAAACACTAAATTTATAAATAATAAAATAGTAATATAAGAAAGATTTAAGGAGTGGTTAACATGGAAACACCAAAAGGAATTTTAGATCAGGCATTAAAAATGAAGCCTGCTGAAAAATTTATGCTAATTGAAGGATTGTTAAATAGTTTAGATGAACCTGATAAAACCATTCAAGAAATATGGGCAATTGAGGCAGAAAAGCGTTTAAAGATGTACAAACAAGGAAATTTAAAAACATTAACTTATGAAGAAGTATTCGGTGATGATAAGGTAAAATAATGGATATAGAAATCTCGGAATTTGCACAAAAAGAATTAGACGATGCTGTAGTTTTTTACGAAGTGGAACAAAATAGATTGGGATTAAGATTTAGAGATGAAGTACGTAAAGCAATTGATCGGATTAAAATGTTTCCCAAAACATGGCCAATTGAAAGATGTGAGGTCAGGAAATGCTTTGTTCATAAATTTCCGTATTCGATACAAAAAGATAAAATAGTTATTTTGGCGATTGCTCATCAACATAGAAAACCTGGCTATTGGATAGAAGAACAATAAAAATATTTTTAGTCATTTAAATTCAGGAAGTTAACTTGAAAATTGTAACAGTAGTCGGAGCCCGACCACAGTTCGTTAAAGCAGCCCCGGTTTCAGTTGAACTGAGAAAGAAACACGAAGAGCGAATATTGCACACGGGGCAGCATTATGATGATAATATGTCAAAGATATTTTTTGAAGACCTGAAAATTCCCAGACCGGATATTAATCTCAATGTCGGGTCAGATAGTCATGCCAGGCAGACAGCAGAGATCATGCTCGGTGTGGAAGAATATTTGCTGCAAGAAAAACCTGATTTGGCACTCATTTACGGTGACACAAATTCTACTCTGGCAGCAGCAGTTTCCGCCAGCAAAATGCACATTAAATTGGCACACGTTGAAGCTGGTCTAAGAAGTTTTAATCGAAAAATGCCGGAGGAGATCAATCGCATTGTTGCAGACCGACTGTCAAATTTGCTGTTTTGTCCGACAGAAACAGCGGTTAAGAATTTGAAAAATGAGGGCATGGTTGAAGGCGTTCACAATATCGGCGATGTGATGTTCGACGCCGCGCTAAAGTTTGCCCCAATAGCCGAGCGAAAAAGCAAAATTTTAGAAAAGGAGTCACTTTCTCCCGGAGATTATTTATTAATTACTTTACACCGGCAAGAGAATACAGATTATTTTCAGAATATGAAAAATATTGTTTCAGCGCTTATTGACTCAAGCAAGCAAATTGTGTTTCCTGTTCATCCAAGAACGATCAAGTATTTAAAGCATTATAAATTATTTAAAAACCTTTTTCGAGCAGAAAATATTAAACTGTTAGAGCCAGTAAGTTTCATTGATATGATAATGTTGGAAAAGAATGCTCAAAAAATTTTAACAGATTCCGGCGGGGTTCAAAAAGAAGCCTATTTTTATAAAGTACCCTGTATTACTTTGCGCGAGGAAACAGAATGGGTGGAAACGGTTGAAGATGGATGGAATTGCATCGTCGCGGCAAATTATGAAAAAATATTAGATGCGATAAAGAATTTTTCACCCAGCAGTTCTCAAAAAGGGCATTATAGGGAGGGCAAGGCGAGTGTGGAGTTATGCAGGTTAATTGGTTAATTGTTTTCAAATCAATGTCATTAAGTTAAAATCGGGCTAAAGCCCGATAAAAAATTCGTAGATCATTTGAAATCTCCGACTTGAAAGTCGGGGCTATTCAATTGTTTTTAATAGGTTACTGATATTGAATTGCCCCGACATTTATGTCGGGGGTAACTTTGGAATCGCCCTAAAAATATTGGGCTTTAGCCCATATTTTATCCCAGCATCTATTAACTTAATGACATTGGTTTTCAAATTGAAAGTTGCTACAGATATTTTGTAAGGGTTGCAAATATTATTAAAAATTATTTATCCAATCAGGAGGTCAAATGAAACCCAATGTTCCTTTTTTAGACTTGAAAGCTCAATACCAGAGCATTAAATCTGAAGTAGATGAAGCAATTCAATCGGTTGTTGAAAGCAGTGCCTTTGTAAAAGGTCCGGCCGTCAGGCAGTTTCAAAAAAATTTTGCTGAATATTGCGGTGCAAAATATGCAGTCGGAGTAGCTAATGGTTCCGATGCGCTGTATCTGGCGCTCCGTGCTCTTGGTATTGGCGCAGGTGATGAAGTGATCACTACGCCTGATACTTTTATTGCCACGACCGAAGCGATTACCCTAACTGGCGCGCAAGTCGTTTTTGTTGACGTCAATCCCAAAACTTACAACATTGATATTTCCAAAATTGAAGAAAAAATCACAACCAAAACAAAGGCAATTATTCCTGTCCACCTTTTTGGTCAGCCGGCTGATATGGAGCCAATTCTTGAAATAGCCCAGAAACATAATTTAAAAGTAATCGAAGATGCAGCCCAGGCGCACGGCGCTTTTTATCACGGAAAACGAGTCGGTACTTTTGGGGATGTTGCTTGTTTCAGTTTTTATCCCGGGAAAAATTTGGGCGCTTACGGCGACGGTGGAGCAGTTGTTACCAACAACGAGGAGATTGCCACACAAGTAGAGAAAATAGCTGATCACGGAAGTTTTAAAAAGTATATTCATGAGGTAGAGGGCGTTAATTCACGTCTCGACTCAATTCAGGCTGCTGTGCTCGATGTTAAGTTGAAATATATCGATCAGTGGAACGAAAGCCGAAGGAAAAATGCTTATATTTATAATGAAATGTTAAAAAAAACCGATGGAGTTACGACTCCTGTTGAATTGGAAAACACCAAACCAGTTTATCATCTCTACGTCATTCAAGTTGAAAACAGAGATAATCTTCAGAAAAAACTTTCAGATGCGGGAATCGCCAGCGGCATCCACTATCCGTATTCACTTCACTTGACGCCGGCTTATCAATATCTTGGATTGAAAAGAGGAAGCTTCCCGGTAGCTGAAAAATGTGCGGACCGGTTTTTAAGTTTGCCAATGTATCCGGAATTGACTGAGTCGATGATAAAAACAGTTTGTGATGCTGTTAGAAATTTTGTTTAGTCAGTAATTAAAAAATCCCAAAATTCAAATCACAAAAAACAAATAAATTTCAATAATCAAAATAACAAATTCAAAACATAAAAAACATATTTTCTGTTTTGGTCATTGAATATTAGAATCACGCCAAAGGCAGATGCGACCAAGTGCATTTGTGATTTTTTTGTTATTTGGTGCTCAATATCATTAAGTTAAGGTTCCCAATCGGGCTAAAGCCCGGTAAAAAGTTTGAAGATCACTTGAAATCCCCGACTTGAAAGTCGGGGCTATTCAATTATTTTTAATAAGTTACTGCTATTGAATTGCCCCAACATTTATGTCGGGGGTATTTTAGAACCGCCCAAAATTTATTGGGCTTTAGCCCATATTTTATCCCAACATCTGTTAACTTAATGACATTGATTTGGTACTTGCTATTTATGATTTGATTAAAAACCAGACATGTATCCAAATGCAAAATATAAAAATCTTAATAAATTTAATATTACTTTTTTGTGTGTTGTTGCTGCAACAAAATGTTTATTCCCAGTCTCCTTATGTTCCCTTAAATCACCGGGCGTATGATTTTCTGGAGAGAATGGAAACGAAACATGCTGTAAAGGGCGTTTTAAATCACACAAAGCCTTTGTCCCGCCGGGAATTTGCTGATTACCTGAAACGAATAAAAAAAAATATTGATGATGGATTCGTTCTCAATAACGTTGAACAGGAACAGTTTAATTTTTTGGCGCTTGAATTTAGAGAAGAGTTGCAAAATACACTATCAGACGATTCTAACTATCAATCGCGAATCCAAAAATTAAAAGAACGCAAAACAATTAAAAAATACTTCCCATCATTTCTTTATAAAAACAATCGTAATTTTATCAATTGGCAGGATGAACAGGTTAAGGTTTTTTTTGATCCGGTCTATCGTTACAAAATGAGCTACACCAGGCTTGATTCAACAAATCAAACTGAGAAAGCATTTCACTTTACAAACGGATTTCAAGTTTGGGGTTACCTATCAAAATATTTAGGATTTTTCGTCGATGTCCGGGACAACAAGGAATGGGGTGATCAAAAATACCAATTTGGAAATTACACGCTTCCCGGTCTGGGTTTTGTGCGAGCGACTTCACCCGATTTTATTTATCACGATGAAACCGAAGCTTACGTAAAATTGGGCATTAAAAATTTTGAACTCACTTACGGTAAATTTAAAAATTACTGGGGAAGCGGCGTTAGCGGCAGCTTGATTCTTTCTGATTTTGCCGCGTCTTATGACCAGTTTAAATTTGAATATACGCACAGTAAATTCAAATTTACCAGTATTTACGCATTTTTGATTGATTATCATTATCATGTTCTCGACAGGCTCCAGCAAAAAAAATATATGGCAGGACACAGCCTGGAATTAGCTCCCTGGGACTGGCTAACGCTGGGAGTCTCTGAAACGGTAATTTTTAAAGGGCGCAGTTTTGAACCCGCCTACTTAAATCCAGTGATGTTTTACCGCAGCGCCGAGCATTACCTGGGCAGTCCGGATAACATGATGATGGGTTTTGATTTCAAATTAACACCAATCAAGAATGTTAAATTTTACGGCGAATTATTGATTGACGACATTACTACCTCAAAACTGGGAACAGGCTGGTACGGCAATAAATTCGCCTTACTCGGTGGCATTTTTTTTGCAGAACCATTTAAACTTGATAATTTTGATTTAAGACTGGAATATGTCAGAATCAGACCTTATGTTTACACGCATGAAAACTCTGTGCAATACACGCATTACAATTCGTCGTTGGGACATTGGATTGGTCCGAACAGCGATTTGTTAATGGTGCGCATAAACTATCAGATGACGATGCGGCTTTCTTTTGGGGGTTCTTATTGTTATTTAAGACATGGGGGGAATTCTGAAAATAAAAATGCAGGCGCGAATATTGATTTATATCACCTGCCGAATGATGATTTATATGTAAATTTATTGGAAGGGATCAGAGAGAATAGATGTCGTTTTGGGTTTAATTTGTCTTATGAAATTTTTCGGAATTTTAATATACAAGCATTCTTCTGGTTTACTCGTGAAAAAAAGTT
>Ga0075123_10000801_pt1 | contig 16189 bp, 13 predicted proteins | sample AntAceMetag02UKX_FD_69808 | JGI IMG/M metagenome (GOLD analysis project Ga0075123, IMG submission 69808) | Saline lake microbial communities from Ace Lake, Antarctica - Antarctic Ace Lake Metagenome 02UKX | ecosystem: Environmental > Aquatic > Non-marine Saline and Alkaline > Saline | place... | reverse complement strand
TACGATTACTATGCGTACCACTACAACGTTGTCTTCGCCAATGCCGCTGCAAACACGCCGAGCAGAATTCTCGTTTTCGGCGACGCATTTAACGGCATCACGACTGCCGGACTGGCGGTTACAGACCCGGACGTTTATGGTAGAGTTGGCAGTGAGAGCGGGGCAGGGCCGACGGATGACAACAGACGAAAGCCGGAAGTCGCCGGACCTTCACAAAATCAGACCATGCCAAGCGGAGCAAGTGACACTTCCTGGTATACCTGGACATCCGGTGGCGGTGCGACAAGTTTATCTGTTCCACATACAGCAGGAGTCGCAGCGCTATTGTTGTCGCTGGCGGACGAAACACCGGACCCCAACGACAACAAAAACGAAGTCATAAGAGCAGTGATAGTAAACTCGACTTTTCCCAACATTAACGACAGGGACAACAATTCAACCAATCCCGCCGATCCCAACAATGTCTGGCATTCGCAGCGAGGATATGGAAGAATTGACGCCTTTAGGGCATATCAATTGCTCGGCGCAGAGCCGGTCCCCATAGATGCAAACATCACCGGGCAGAAGGGCTGGGCATACAAAACCATCGGCCGTAACGGCCAACCTGAGGGCATTGACACCTATAGAATCGCCGGCTTGAAAAACCATCGCCTGGCCCTGACTGTGACTTGGAATCGACGGATCAATATAAACGGCTCGACATATACCGAGGAGGCGCCACCCAGGTTTAACCTTGACCTGACGATTCTGGATCCAAATGGCCAAACATTGTTCAGCGAAACCGACTCTGTCGACAACATGGAAAAGGTTGATCTCATCCTGCCCGCCGCCGGCGTCTACGAAATCAGTCTGACCAACACTTCCTCCAAACAAGATCGGGCTTATGGCCTTGCATTTGAACTTCTACCACCGATCCCGGGCGACTTCGAACCGCTCGACTACATAGTCGATTACGGGGACCTGGATATACTTTCACAGAAGTGGCTGTTCGAGGACTCCGACCTCGAACCGGATATCCGGCCCAACGGCAGGGTGGACTTAGCGGACTTCGCCCTATTCGCCCAGAGTTGGCTTGAAACCGACGCCGCCTATTACCAGCAACCTTAAGTCATCTCTTCGCTGTCAAAGCGACATGAGTTTCTTGGGGTTAATTTTTTTCGTTGGCCATATCCCTCCACTTCGCTTCGCTCCGGTCGGAATGACGGAGGGGGGGAAGATAGCGTGGAACGGATAGGATTTTGGGTTATGCGTTTATCTTTTTGAGGAGCCATGCCATGTTTTGGGCGAGGTCTCTCATTGTTTGCAGGGCTTCTTCGTCGTGGGCTACTTCGCCTTTTGCCCGGCCGAGTCCTATGTTCCAGTATGACGAGCCGGGGACGATCATTCGACTGATGAGGAAGAAATGGTTTATCGTATCGAATACGTGGATTGCACCGGCTCTTCTTACTGCGACGACTGCGGCTCCGACCTTTCTTGCGAACAAGTCGGAATTGGCGCGTGCGACGAAGCCGGCGCGGTCGATCAGTGCCTTCATTTCGGCAGTGACGTCGGCGAAATATGTCGGCGAGCCGAGGATGACGCCGTCAGCGGTTCTGATGAGTTCGATGCATTCGTTGACAATGTCGTCGGCGACGACGCATTTGTTGTCCTTATTCTCGTAGCATTTGCCGCAGGCGGTGCAGCCTCGGATCCTTTTTCCGGCGAACTGGACCATTTGGGTTTGTATACCTTCCTTTTCGAGTTCGGCGAAGACCTCTCTAATCATAATGGCCGTGTTGCCGTCTTTTCTTGCGCTGCCGTTAAAAGCTACCACTTTCATAGGTTAACCTCCGGTAATATGTTTTGGATCGGGGTTTTTACTACGAGTGGAATATTAACTGAAACCTGCGGGTATGGCAAGGTTTGGGGTGAAAATGATGTGGCGAGACAACGAGAGTGTTTATAATTATCAACATTTGACGTAAGTATTGGCTAATAAGGGGTTATTAAGCCGTTGTTTGTTTGCGGTTGAAGAGGATATGCGAGAAGTGTTTATTTTGGTCAACGTGCGTGCTTAACCCGTACAGAAGTTCTTTTCGGCCATATCAGGATAAATCCTATGAGTGTTATCGGGATGTGCCCTGACAGAGTGTTATCGGGGGTAGCGGCAAAGTTGGGTTGAGGGCCTGCTTTTGAAGCGTTTCGGCATGGATTTTGCGTATATATTGGTTGACAACGTGCTTCGGAGGTTCTTGAGGGTGGTACGGTACTATTTGGAGTAGGGTGATGGATGAAACAAGTCTGGAAAACAAACTTAATGATCTTGTAAAGGAATTTGGAGGAGCGGGTGATCCGCGTTACAGGAAACTTGCGATGTTAGCTCGGCAGGCCCGTGACAATCACAAACAGCTTCAAAAGAGTGTGGATGGCTTGCAGGAATCGCTTGATTACCTTCGTATCTGTATAAAATATCAGCTTTTCGACCTCGAGGCGACTCGCAGGGAGAATAAGTATCTGAGGAAACTTCTTGAAGAGAAGAATAGTTGACTCAAATCGGGCGTTTCCTCCTAAACGCCCGGTTTGAGGATTCTGAGTTTTTGGTTTGTTTTGGCCGAGAACGTCGGCGGCTATTTTAAGGTTTTGCTTAGTACAGATTAATCAGGTTTCAAAAAGCGGGATGTTGGCTTTTTTTGATTTTGTGCAATGGGGCTCCCTTATGAGGGTGCTCCATTTGCTTTTTTGCCGGCCGCTAATCACATCTCTTATTAGAACCTATCCCAAAACCTCTATTTAGTGCGATCTGCTGCAAAGGCTGTATGTCCGAATAAATTTTTTTAGTGCTTGACAATCTTGAAGGCTGCTGGTTAAATTGGATGAGCAAGGCAAAATAGGGAGGCCTTGCACCAAATGGACTTGGATGTTAGAGAGGAATGGATAAGATGAAGGATCTATTTACGACCGGCGAAGCCGCCGAAGTTTGCAGAATCAGTCAACAGACAATCATTCGATGTTTCGATGCGGGGCGCCTGGATGGTTTTCGCATTCCCGGCTCAAGATTTCGCAGGATACCACGTCAGAGCCTGGTCAAGTTCATGAAGGACAACAGTATCCCGCTTGACAGCTTGGACTCGGGCAAGACTAAAGTTCTTGTGGTTGACGACGATGAGGAAATCGTCGAACTCATAGTCGATGTCTTAGAGCGTGACGGCAGGTTCGAGATTCGGACGGCGTCGAGCGGTTATGATGCGGGTATATTAACCGAACAGTTTCGGCCCGACGTGATACTACTCGATTATATGCTGCCGGATGTGAACGGCAATATCGTTTGCCAGTCGATCAGGAACAATCCTGAATTTGAAGACATCAAGATCATTATCATAAGCGGGGTGATTAAGCAGGATGAGATCGACCATCTGCTTAAGATGGGGGCCGAGGATTTTATCAGGAAACCATTCAATATCGTCGAGCTTACCGAGAGGATTGCCGGCGTTCTGCAGATGAAATGAGGCAGCGAGCAGAGATGGGGAAGCTGATTTTAGAAGATGATTATTGGCGGGAACGGGTGCATGGGTGAGAAAAGTTTTGATATTGCGGCGGTCGGCGGGGTCGAGCTTGCAGTTCGCAGGCTTGATTGCCTTTCGATATTGCCATCGGTTGCGGCGCATTTTTTGTCGGCGGTTTTGCGCTCGGGGACGTCGGGATCGGCCCTGGCGGAAATAGTGGAGTGCGACCCGGTTTTAGCGGCTGGGATGTTTTCAGCCCGGCGGCGGGGTGGTGGTCTTCGGGGGAATACGGGTTCGATTCGCCAGTTGGCCGGTGAGCTATCGCCCGAGGAGATTTGCGCAGTCTTTTTGTCGCTGAAAGTTTTCGGCGATGAGGCGGGGCCTGCAAGGGAGCAGTTAGTTCGGCACAGCCTTGCGGTTGCCTGCTGTGCGGCAGAGATTGCGCAGGCTATTTCAGACCGGGTGGACCGACAATTGGCTTACGCGGCGGGTTTGCTGCACGATATCGGTAAACTTGCTCTGCAGGAGGTGATGCCGAAGAGCTTCGCGCGCATATTGGAGGAGGCCAAAACGGAGCAGGTTGGTTCGTGTATCGTCGAGCAGATGCATCTGGGCGTCGATCATGCGATACTTGGCAAACGTCTGGCGCAGAAGTGGGGTTTGCCGCCGGATGTTACTACGGCGATCTGGCTGCACCATAGTGACATCGAGGTGACTGTCGAGAGTATGCCGGAGGCGAGGATCGCCCAGGTGGTTCGCTTAGCCGATTGTATGGCGCATCGGGCGGTGATAGGTGACTCGGGAAGTCACGGGACATACGATTCGCCGGAGCGGATCGGGCGCTCGCTTGGTATCGGCGGGGAGCAGTTGGAGTCGATTTTTGGTAATCTTGCCGGGCAGGTTAAGGAAAAAGAGAAAACGCTGGGACTGGGTATTCCAGAACCGCAGGCGAAGTATCGCGAGGCGCTGGGCAAAGCAGCGGCTCAATGGGGAGCAGAAAGGAGTACGCTCTCGGCTGAGAACCGTAAGCTGCGGACGGACTCAAGTCATTTCGATTTCATAAAGGATTTTCTGCAAGGGATTGATTCAAATTCGGAGCCTGTCGATATAGCGGAGGATTTTGCCGTCCGCTGGCAGAAGTTTTACCAGACGGGGGCCGTATGCGTGTATCTCAAACCCCGTGGTGATTTGCGAAGGTTGCGTGCGGCGGTTGTTGAGAGTCTGTCGGAGAGAACGGTGGTCGACCTGGATGCGCCTGAAGATTCGGCTGTGATACCGAAAGCGATATCGAGCGACTTTGCGATTGTCAATGCCGGCGAGCACATCGGGTGGTTGTTCGAGCAGTTGGATGTTGAGTTTGACTTGAGTCAGACGAGGTTGGCGCCTTTGCTTTGTGAGGGGCAGGCCGTAGGGGCGATTGTTTTTGAAGTTCGCTATCCCGGGGACATCGATTTGTTCGAGGACCACTTCAAGACGGTGACATCGGCGGCCGGGGCGGTTTTGGGTATGGCTTCGATTTCTCAGCGGCGACAGGCTTATGCCGAGTTGTTCGCCAGGGCCGTTTCGAATCAGGGCGGCGACGGCAACGGCGTGGGTAGGGACGACTCCCTGTCGGCTCTGGCGGAATTGGCCGCAGGGGCGGCACACGAGTTGAACAATCCCCTGTCGGTGATAAGCGGGCGGGCGCAACTGCTTGCCGACGCCGAAACGGATCCGGAAAAAGAACGGCTGCTCAAACAGATCCGGGAAAACAGCGGCGAACTTACGGCGATTATCGATGACCTGATGGCCTTTGCCAGGCCTCAGCAGCCGCGTCCGGGGAAGACGAGGGTCAGGCAGATGCTCGATGAGGCGATACAATTGACGGCGCAAAAAACCAAAACGGAACATATTAACGCCCAGATTGAAGTGGCTGAAGATTTGGGGGAGGTTTTTGTGGATTCGGGCCAGATCGTCTCTGCGATTTCGAATGTGTTGTGCAATTGCGTCGAATCCTATGAAAACCAGGTGGGGCCTGTGAAGATTTCGGCCGGGGCCGGCGTCGGCGGCAGTGTGAAGGTGGAGATCAGCGATCTGGGGTGCGGTATGGAGGCCCAGACAGTTCGTAAGGCGACCGCACCGTTCTTTTCGGGTAAAACCGCGGGGCGAAAACGCGGAATGGGGCTGGCTCATGCGGCTCGCGTGATTGGGCTTAATAAGGGCCGACTCGGCATAACCAGCGAACCGGGCAGGGGGACGAAAGTGACAATTATGCTGCCGATGGGCGTTTGAGCTAACCGCATGGGCAAACGAGTTGCCCATCCTACCAAGTTCGAATATAGGACTCCTAAGGCTTACATTACAGATTGTGCTCGGTTTTTGTCGATGTTCTAAGCAGCAGTATGGCGGCAGGTCGTTGATTGTCGGCTGAGGCGGTGATATGGCGCTTTGGCTGCAGGTCGGTTCGTCGATAATGGCAAAGTAAGCTTTTTTGAGAGGAAAGATTATGAATTGGGGGCTTTTTCGATTTCGTTTGTGTTTGGCGTTTTGCTCGTTAATTCTGGCCGGCTGCGGTCCTGCGGCGTTTCAGGTTGAGATTGTTCCTGCGCGCCAACGGCTTAAGGAGACGACGATACAGCAGGATGCGGGCCTTTTTGTCAGTGATAAGATAGCTGTTATCGACGTCGACGGTATGTTGGTCAACCGGCGCAAGCACGGCTTGATGCGTATTGGTGAGAATCCGGTGAGCATGTTCGTGGAAAAACTGGACAAGGCTGCGTCTGACAGGAAGGTCAAGGCTGTGGTGCTTCGGATAAACTCTCCCGGCGGGACGGTGGCGGCCAGCGATGTTATGTATCACAGTCTCAAAGAGTTCAAACGGAAAACGGGCAAGCCCATAGTGGCGTGCATGCTGGATCTGGGCTGTAGCGGGGCGTATTATCTTGCTTGCGGCAGCGATGGGATTATTTCCCAGCCTGGAGGCGTGACCGGAAGTATAGGGACGATACTTCAGACGTTCAGTGTGGAGGGGACTATGCAAAAAATCGGTGTTAAAGCTGTGGCTATCAAGAGCGGGGAGTTGAAGGACATGGGGTCGCCGCTACACGATTTGAACGAGAAAGAACGGGAGGTGCTGGAGGGGATTATCATGCAGTTCTTTGATCAGTTCGTCACTGTGGTGGGGAAGAGTCGGCAGAAGATCGAGAGCCAAAAGCTGCGCGAGTTGGCCGACGGTAGGGTTTTTACGGCTGTTCAGGCCCTGCAGGAAGGTTTGATAGACCGGGTCGGATATCCGGCGGACGGGATAGAATGGGCCAAGGAGATGGCGGGGGTCGGCAAGGCCCGGGTCGTTATGTATCACCGGCCGGCGGCTTATAAGCCTAATGTGTATGGCTCGGCAGTGAGCGCCGAGGACAGGGGCGGGGCGCTGGTTAATATCGAGATGCCAGACTGGCTCAATTCAGGTGGGGCGCAGTTTCTTTACCTTTGGCAGCCGGGAATTGAATGAATATATCATCTTGAGGTAAGTGCATGAAATATGATATTCGCGTAGTGAGTACGTATCCTCCGCGGAGGTGCGGGATTGGGACTTTTTCGAGGGACCTTGCCGATGCGCTTCAACAATTTCCGAATGACGTGCGCCGGATAAGGGTCGCCGTGATTGATAACAGCGGGTGCGATTACGACGATCGTGTGGATATGGTAATCGATCAATATGATCCGCAGTCGTGGGCGAAAGCGACGGCTCAGATAACGTCGGGGGCATTCGAGAGTGACTCTCGGCCGGTTGCGCTTTTGCAGCATGAGTACGGACTCGATCCGGAGGCAGGGACCAGGAACGCAAACGGCACAAATTATGTCGAAATGGCGAAACGGCTGTCGGAGAAGGGGGTTGTAACGTTAGTGTATCTGCACACCGTTCTTGACGATCCCGACGAGCATCAGAAAAAGGTTCTGCAGGACCTTGCCGAACACAGCGAAGGCCTGATCGTCACGACCGAGAGTGCGGTTGATATCCTGACGTCGGAAACCTATGGGATCAGGCGTTCCAGGATAACGCATATCGACCACGGAATCAGGATGCAGAATCCGTTTCAGTATGACCGGTTGATGGTGAAAGAGGAATGCGGCTTAGCGAATGGGCTTCTGATTACGACGCTTGGGCTTCGCTCACCGGATAAAGGAATTCAGTACAGCGTTCGAGGATATGCGAAGTTTTTGCGCGAATCGTGCAGCCAACAGCAGCGTTCAAACTTAGTGTATCTGATTGCAGGCCAATGTCACCCGGAGTTTATAGCGGCTGACGAAGGTACGCACTATCGCCTTTATCAGAAGATGATGGGTGAGGCGCTGGAAGATTCGGAACTTAAATGTTGCGAGGTCAAAGACCTTGGCGAAGCTGATTTTGCTCAGTACGATGTTGTTTTTCTCGACACGTTTCTCGATGAGAGCATGCTGCTTAAACTTTACGGTGCGACAAATGTTATGGTCTTGCCATATCTGAATATGCAGCAGATGTCGAGCGGTGTGCTGGCCGATACTGTCGGTTCGGGGCGGGTTGCGATAGCGACAAAGTTTCGATATGCGGTTGAGTTGATCAAGCCGGGCAGCATAGGTCAGAAGGGGATAATTGTCGGGCCCGGTCCGCGAGGGATTCTTGTCGATCCCGGTGAGGAGTCGGTCGAGCAGATAGCACAGGGTCTTGACTATGTGGTTTTCAACCGGGATCAGCGGCTTGGGATGGAAAAGCGCGCCCACCGGAGGGGATATCAGATGAAGTGGGACAATACGGCGTGGCAGTTGCTGCAATATATTCAATTTGTGATCGAGAAGCGTGAGACGGTTTCGGGTCGGGGAATCGAATTTGCGAGGGAAAGGGCGTCGATTTTCGAAGAGCAGAATTCGCGCTTGTCTGCGAGATAGTGATTGTCCGCAGCTATCAGGGTTGCGTGGAGAGGATTATTATTGTATTATCTGACTGGATGAGGGTCGGCAGAGTCGCTGAACCCGTTGACCGGTAAGGAGCGGTCCGTTTTTTTGTTTTCGTCTGTGGGGATTGAACTATGAGAAGCACACTGGCACTGATCATATTGATTGTTACATTGTCGTCGGCATCGGTCTGTTGCGGTGCAGACTGGGCGCAGTTTCGCGGGCCAAATCGCGACGGTAAATCGGCTGAGACGGGTTTGATGAAGAGCTGGCCCGCCGGCGGGCCTGAGCTTTTGTGGTCGGTTGAGGGATTGGGCGTGGGATTTTCTTCGGCTGCGATAGCGGACGGATTAGTCTATACGACAGGGCTGATCGGCAAGGAGAAGCAGGGGATACTTTTTGCGTTTGATATTGACGGCCATTTGAAATGGATTGCCTCGTACGGCCAGGAATGGCGTGCTTCGCATCACGGCGCCCGCACTACGCCCACCGTCGACGGCGACCGTGTGTATGTCTTCAGCGGCTACGGAAATGCCGTTTGCTTTGACGCCAAAACCGGCAAGCAGATATGGGCGGTTGATACTTTAGAAAAGTTCAAGGGAAAGAATCTGAAATGGGGATTGAGCGAGTCGGTTCTTGTTTACGATAACAAGGTGATTTGCACGCCGGGCGGCCAGGACGCGACAATAGTGGCGCTGGATAAGATGACGGGCGAGACGATCTGGACGACGAAGGGGCTCAGTGAGAAGGCGGCTTATTGTTCGGCTATAATTGTCGAAGCGGCGGGCAGAGAACTGATTCTGAGCAATGTGCAGAAGTCGATTGTTTTTATCGATCCGGTCGACGGGAAGGTGGTCTGTCGCGTGCCGCATGAGAAAAGGCACGACCTTGCGGCGGTTAGCCCGATATACGACAAGGGGCGTTTGTATGTCACGACCGGATATGAGCGTGAGGATTTTCCGGATCGCGCTTTTATGTTCGAATTGTCGGCTGATTTGAGCAGCTATACTCAGAAGTGGAGCGACAGGAATCTGGATTGTCACCATGGCGGTCTGATATTTTTAGACGGTAATATTCACGGTACGAATTCGGTGATATACGGTGCTCCTTCGAAGGAAAAGGATAGGGGGACGTGGTTCTGCATGGATCTGGTGACCGGCAGGCTGAACTACAAGGCCAAGTTAGTCGGTAAGGGTTCTGTAATTTGGGCCGAAGGGCTGCTTTATTGCTACGGCGAAAACAGCAAAATGGGCCTGGTCAGGCCGCCGCCAACCGGTTATGAGATTATCAGTTCCTTTGAGATCACCAAAGGCAGCGATGAGCACTGGGCACATCCGTCTATTTCGAACGGCAGGCTTTATATTCGTCACGGCAATGCGATGATGGCTTACGATATCAGAGGCAAGTGACGCGAGTGAGGGCATTTTATGGATAAGGTGCGCTGGGGTATTGTCGGCTGCGGGAATGTCACGGAGGTCAAGAGCGGGCCGGCTCTGAATAAGATCGAGGGTTCGGAATTGGCGGCGGTGATGCGGCGCGATGGCGAGAAGGCGCGGGATTACGCCGAACGTCACGGTGTCGCTAAGTGGTATGACAATGCGGATAAGTTGATTAACGATCCGGATGTCAACGCGGTTTATGTAGCTACGCCGCCGGCGTCCCATGCCGAGTATACAATCAAGGCGGCCGAGGCGGGCAAGGCTGTGTATGTTGAAAAGCCGATGGGGCTGGACTTTGGGCAGTGCCGGGAGATGAACGAGGCTTGCGCGAAGGGGGAGGTGCCTTTATTCGTGGCGTACTATCGGCGTTGTCTGCCGGATTTTCTGAAGGTGAAAGAGTTGGTCGATTCCGGGGAGATTGGGGACATTCGTTTTGTTTCGATTGAGTTGTATCATCCGCCGAAGGAAGATCTTGATAGCGAGAATCCGCCGTGGCGAGTGGTTCCGGAGATTGCCGGGGGCGGGTATTTTCACGACCTGGCTTCGCATCAACTGGATTATCTTGACTATGTGCTGGGGCCTATCGCCTGCGCTCAAGGTATCAGTTGCAATCAGGCGCTTTTGTATCCGGCTGATGATACTGTTTGTGCAAGCTTTGTTTTTGAGTCGGGAGTTGTTGGCAGTGGGATGTGGTGCTTTGCGATTTCGCAGGAGAGCCGGACGGATCTTATTAAGATTTTCGGGAGCAAAGGCAGGATTACGTTTTCGTCGTTTGATGTGGGGCCGGTTCGATTGGAAACGGGCGACGGTGTCAAAGAATACGACGTGCCGAGGCCGGCGCATGTTCAGCAGCCTTTATTGCAGACGGTTGTCGATGAGTTGCTTGGGTGCGGTGAGTGTCCCAGTACGGGCGTTACGGCTGCGCGGACGAGTTGGGTGATGGATGAGATAGTTCAGGATTGGCAATTGTGATTTGATCGAGTTCGAACCTGCGGTGAAACCACAGGCTAAATATTTGTTGGATTATTTTTTGTCGGGATTAAGTGTCACGCAGACGAGGTCGCTCTTGTTGTTGCGGGCGTAAATTCTGCCGTTTGCGAGGACCGGGGCGGCGTAGCATCTTCCTTCCATTATCTCTGCCTTGAAGAGAGGGTCGTATTTTTCCGGCGAGGCGGTGCAGATGATGAGTGTCCCCGACTCTGTAGTGACAATCAGCTTGCCGTCAGATAAGATCAGCGAGCCTCTGCCTAAGCCTTCTTTTTTTACCCACTTGACATCGCCGGTCTCGATGTCCATACACTTGAGATGTGAGACGTCGAAGCCGTAGAGGTGACCTTGCCAGAGCACGCACGTGCTGTAGTGGCTTTGCATTTCTTTGTTTTGCCAGATGATTCTGCCGTCGGTGATGTCGAGCATGGCGCAGCCCATTTTGTACCATGATGAGACGAACATCCTGTCGGCGCCTATGATGACGGGGTCCGCGACGTTGGTTTTATACTTTGTGTCCCAGGGCAGCGACCATAATTGTCTCCCGTCCGCGGCGTTTACGGTGATTATTCCGAAGCCGCTGAACATTGCCAAACGCTGCTTGCCCGCCATCTTGAATGAAACGGGCGTTGCCTGTGCGGCCACGTTGGGGTCGCTTTTCCAGATGACGTTGCCGGTGCGTTTATCTAAGGCCGTCCCGGCTACCCCCGCATTGAATACGACCATGTCATCGAGTATCAAAGGCGAGCCTGCAAAGCCTCCCTGGAAGGGCATTTTCATGCCCACCTGCTCTTTGAGGTCCTTGAACCATATAACCTTTCCCGTGTCGGCGTTAAGGCAGTATGCGTCGCCTTTCCTGCTGAAGGTGTATACCTTGTTTTGGTCAATGATGGGACCTGCGAAGGGGCCGGTGGGGGTGTTGCTTTTGAAGTTAAGGCCGCACTTGTAGGGGTGTCGCCAGATTTCGTTGCCTGTTGCGGCGTCGAAGCAGTAGACGACGTCCTCGTGGGTTGTTGGGTCACCTTTCTTGCCGGTATTGCCCATCGTGTAGAGCCGCCCCCCTTTAACCACCACAGACGAACACCCCGAACCGATCCTTTTCTCCCACAACTTCTCCGCCCCCTGTTCGGAGGACCGGCCGAACCATCCCGTTTCATTCGATATGCCGTTGCGATTGGCCCCGCGAAAATAAGGCCAGTCATCCGCGACCGCAGGCGCCGCCAGCAACACAATCATTAAGCATATAAAAGGCGATTGCTTCTTCATTCCACTCGCTCCAAAGAACTATATTTAAGCATTTAATAGAACGCGATAATCGCCCATTGTACGCAATTAGAGGCGAAATGTCAATTCTATGATTTTTTGGCAGGGGCTGGAAGAAAGTGTATAATTTTATGCGGATTTCCCAAGTAATCGGTGACAGAAGGACAGGAATTTGATAATATCGAGCTTAAGCAGAAACGGGTGAAATAAACTGTTGTGGGTTTGTGGGTTTGTCGGTTTTGGCTATAATGGTGAGATATGAAGGCTGCCTTAAGGCGGATAAATAGTGCGATGTGAGAATAGAAAGCTTTGCCCGGCCACAGAGCGGCAGAGAGATGGAAAATGGTAAATCTTAAACTCGTCCCGAGCGGAGTCGAATGCATAGAAGATAAAGTCGTTTGTTTAATTGATCAAAAAAGTACCGGAACCTTTATTTTCCCCGACAATAGAGATTGAAAGGAGATCGCTATGTTAAAGAACGTGCTGTTTTTACTTACACTTCTTGTGGTTGTTGCCTGTGTTGCCGGGTGTGTTTCAAAAGATCTGCAGGAGATGACCTTTAATCCTAAGGCGAGGTTAAAGGGGATTGGTTATGACTACAAATCGGAGGCAAGTCTTATTTCTTCTAAAGCCCCTACACGAACAACGATTGTTTATCGAGATGCTTTTCCAGATTCAACTGTATCTCCAAATATATACAAAGGCGGCCAAAAACCCGATGGAAGGATACATTTTTTAGCCGAACCATCTCCCGATGTGGTTTTACAGGTTTCTGATTCCATTGCTCTTTTAATAAAGGCGAAATATGAGAAGAAAATAACGAATAGGGCGTTTGAGGCAAGTTTAGGATTAATCAGGGCACACACTGAGTTGGCGAAGACGCTGACAAGGCGAAGTCAGGGAGTAGTTTACTTTCGGGATGCCGCCTATCGACTTGCGGAAGCAAGGTTGAACGGCATTAGTACAGACGAAATGTATGATGCACATATGAGGAAGCTCTTGACACTAACCTCCAGCCTTATTGACAATGAAATACCTTATATACATACATCTGAGGAAGAAAATGTGGATCCTAATGAGCTTGCCAGATCTTCTATACGTGCTATCGAAGCTGAGTTGATACAAGCCATTAGAAATCAATTTCGAGAGTATCCCAATACTGCAACAACTGATCCCAATACTGTAACAACAGATCCCAATGCTGTAACAACAGATCCCAATGATAAATCATCAAACGTGAAAGTGAAGAGATAGCTGCATGGGCAAACAAGTTGCCCATCCTGCCCGACTCCGATTGTTTGAGCAGACAAGCGAGGTCAACCCGGCAGCATTGCATGATGGAGACCGCAATTGACTCATTCATGTTGCAGAGCAAGAAAAGAAAGGATAGCAAGATGCCAGAAGAAAAACCATGTTTTGTGATTGCACCAATAGGGGAACCAGAGTCGGATACCCGGAAACGTTCAGACCAGATTCTCAAGCATATCATTACCCCTGCGGCAAAAGGCTGCGGATACAAAACTGTTCGTGCTGACCAAATCTCCGAGCCCGGGATCATCACAAGCCAAGTCATTCAACACATTGTCGATGATCCGCTTGTAATAGCCGATCTGACTGGTCGGAACCCAAATGTGTTCTACGAACTGGCGATTCGGCACGCTATCAAAAAACCACTGGTTCAGACCATAAAGAAGGGAGAGGCGATTCCCTTCGATGTTGCAGGCACTCGTACAGTTCACGTCGACCATCACGATTTAGACAGCGTTGAGGAAGCGAAGGAGGAAATCACCAAGCAAATCAAGGCTGCGGAGAAAGATGCGGGAGAAGTCGACACGCCAATCTCTGTGGCCCTAGATCTTCAGCTTCTTCGACAAAGTGACAACCCGGAACAGAGATCCCTGGCTGATCTTGTCTCCGCTATTTCCGAATTGCGAGTCGGCATTAGTTCCATTGAAAAAAGGTTAAGTGATCCCTCGATGCTTATCCCTCAGGACTATCTTGACTTTATAGTGAGAAGAGTGGGCGGATCTTCGCCACACACCCAGGAATACACGCATGATATAAGATTGATGTCCGAACGAATGATAGAAGTGTTGTCTTCAAAGACGCTCAGAGCAGAGGATAAAGAAGAACTGAGGAACATGCTCGGGCACATGAATCGTATGGCCAGTCGGAGTCTGAAAAAATAGCACACAAGAAAACCATTCCTGGAAACGGGCAGCCTGGGGCCAGTCATGAATGGCGGTTGATTAAGCGGCAGGGGTCATTCTCCATTGGCTTCATGTGTCCCTTAATTTTGGATAATGCTTTCGTTCTCTTGTTGTCATGCGGGAAAATTAGGAAACTACGAAAGCTGCCTCCTGACCACTGAGTTCTGAATTCTTCTCATAAATTATCCAGTTGCTTTTCATCCGGAATTATGATACAATACCCCCCATGTTTGCGAGAAAGCAAAGACAACATGGCCAACAATCAATCGCACCAACCAATACGCTCTACGAAACCAGTTTTTCCCGATTAATCGGGGCCCGCGCGTTCGGCAGATCAACTGCTCTACTGTTCAACTGCTCCACTTTCTCCCCGGCCCCTCTACTCCTGTCGAGAACCCTCTACAAATCCACCCTTATTTATGCAAAACAAACCCAATTTCCAAAATACTCAAATAGACGTAAGCCCCTATCCAACAAAGGATTATGAAAAAAAGACACTTAGCGGACGCGGGAAAAACAAACCCAAAACAAAGCCAAACAAAGCCAAACAAACCCAAAACAAACCCAATTTCTCGAAGAATCCCGAACATCTATTATCCCGGCTGGCGTCAGCCGCTGAAATAAAGTGTATAATCAACTATTATGCGAAAAGATAGGGCATTTACTTTGATTGAGTTGTTGGTGGTGATTGCGATAATCGCCTTGCTGATGTCTATCTTGATGCCGGCTTTGAGTCGGGCTAAGGAGCAGGCGAGAAATGTTCTGTGCAAATCGAATCTGCATCAGTACGGCCTGGCGATGCGGATGTATCTTGACGAGAACGATCGGCGTTTTCCTGATACTATGGACTGGCTGTACGTGGAGCGGCCTTCGGGGTACTGCATGTGGCACGATGAGGCGAATAACCTTTCGAATCATCCAGAGTATGCAGGGCTGCTTTGGCCTTACCTGCAGGACCGGGATGTTCATGTCTGTCCGACCTTCAGGTCGGTAGTCAAAACCCGCGGCTGCACCGACGGCGGCCACAGTTCTTCGATTCCGGTAGTGCCTCAATACAGTTACAGCATGAACGCCTTTGTCGGTGGCGACGGTCGTAAAAGGGTCTCGCATGAATCGCAGGTCAAACATGCCGGACGAGTTTTTTTGTTCAGCGAGGAAAACTCGTGGGAGGTCGAGGGCATTAGCCGTTGCGGGATAAACGACAATAATCTGCGGATCGGGATACCGCCGGATGTGGTTGATTGCTTCGCTACGTACCATCTTGCTCCCAACGGCGATCTGGACAAGGGTTCGGCGAATATAGTTTTTGTCGACAGCCATGTCGGATCGATCAAGGCTGAAGAGCAACTCAACGGCGGCAACTTTCAGTTGGCATGGCCGAGGGCCAAATCGGAACTTTAACGTCGGCTGCAGAAAGCGGCTGGGTTTGTCTTGCTTTGATTTAAAAGTGAGGAAGCCCGACTCTTGTGCAAGTCGGGCTTTCTCATCGGAGGAGGAGAAAACTCAGTTTTGTTTTGTTGCTTTGCGGGAAAAACTCATTTTCCCACGGTCAGTTTCATTGTTAGTTTCATTGTTTAGTTTTTGGCTCGTTCAATAAAACATACGCCGAGGCTGAGAACTGGTTCGGTAATGTGTTTTTTTTTACGTTGATTTTACATTTCAAGGTATCGCCCGGCGGCCCCTGTGAGCCCTAATCTCTTGATATTACGGCACTTAACTCAAATTGTCGGCAACGATATATCATGGCCCGTTCTTGAGAAAAAAAGCGATATCGTCGGCCTGATGGCCACAGCGAGCGTATAATTATATAGAGACTTGAGTTTGTAAAGTAAAGGGGGCTTGTAATGTATACTTTACCGATGAAGAGTTGGATACATCACATGTATATGCCGAGTGGACA
>Ga0075123_10000797_pt1 | contig 16249 bp, 10 predicted proteins | sample AntAceMetag02UKX_FD_69808 | JGI IMG/M metagenome (GOLD analysis project Ga0075123, IMG submission 69808) | Saline lake microbial communities from Ace Lake, Antarctica - Antarctic Ace Lake Metagenome 02UKX | ecosystem: Environmental > Aquatic > Non-marine Saline and Alkaline > Saline | place... | reverse complement strand
CAGTCCTGAACCTGAGGCAGGCACACCTGTAGGCTGGGTAGCCGATGTGCCGTACAGCTGGGACTCCATCGCCAGAGCTGCCTCACCACCCCAGGGCCCAAGCCGGGAGTAGAGGCTGGCACCTTCGGACATCTCGGCCACACATGCACCATGCGCTGCCACACCTGCTACCCCGTTGGGGTTGGGGTCTACATCCCCAGCATAGGTGGGAGGCACGTTGTCCACAGTGGCAGCCAGGGTCGCTGTCTCTGCAAGAGCCTGCTCCACGGGGCCTGTGGTGTCTGTGATGACGGAGGTGAGGCGCATCCTCCAGGACATGGACTTCAGAATCCCACCCACATCTACGCCTGCGATGGCAGGGTAGCTTGGGTAGAGAACAGCAGTACCAGGCCCCAGGTTGCCACCCGTGTAGCCCCCACCCGAAGCGTGCAAGATGACACTCTGGTTGAAGGGGCCATCCGACATGGTGGAGGAAGAGACATGTTGTTCTGTCAGCAGTTGCCCTTCCAGCGCGATCCCTACCAGACCACACTCAGGGGTGGGCCCATCACAGAAGGTGGAGAGAGGAAGCCCCGCATCGGCACCGTCATTGACCTGGATGAAGTCCAGAGCCTCGTAGCAGGCACCTTCCGTGTCCGTGAACTCCAGAGTGCGGAAGGGGTCGTTCATGATGAAGTCAGGAGTCCCCAGGAGATCCTGGGGATCATTGATCTTCGAACCGAATACCACCTGACTGGTTGCCGTGGCCACATGGCTCATCTCGAAGGGCGGGGTCCCCTCGTTGAGCTTGGTCACGCTCTCCAGGAAAGGCTGCGCTTCCAGGTAGGTGTTCGTGACCGGCTTCCCTGGGGCGAAAGTTACCGTCACATCCACATGATCTGACGACAGCGCTACCAACAGGGTGATCGCTTGCGTGTCCTCATCGAAAGACCACCCTGCGGAGGGGATGATGAGTCCCCCCACAGCCACAGAGAACACCCTGTCCGCAAAGATGTGGGCAGGCTTCAAGGACACCAGCGTGGAGGACAGCGACGTGACCTCCACAGACTCGATGGTGATGTCCCGTCCCAGCTCCCCACTGGTGATGACATTGAACTGGTTCAGCACCATATGGTGCGGAGTAATCACATCTTCGGTCGGAGTCGTGTAGATGCGGTAGCGGACTTCACGCCACCGCTGCTGGGACACGGTTGCGGGATCCAGGGCACCAAACTGCACACGCCCGAAGGTCTGTGCCGAGAGGGGCAGGAGTGGGTACTCCAGGGTCATCCACCCTGCGGAGGGCTCTGTGGCCTGGGTAGCGAAGTCCCCTGTGAAGAAGGGGGGTGGTGGCAGATCAGGCCGGTACAGCACCGCTCCCCAGGTGGGGTCGAGCCGCAGCCGGAGCCGCATGTTGCTCCGCCAGTCCATCTCCCGCACGATGGCAGTGACAGATGAGTTCAGGGCAGTTGTCCCATCTGTCCTGGGGAGCACCCAGGAATCAATGCTGGCTCTGCTGCCCTCTTTGTAGATACCCAGCGTCCGCTTGACCGAGGTGAGGGGCATCGGCACGAAGGAGGTTGCATCCCAATCCACCGTGGAGGCCACATCCGTCCCGAATGTCCCCAGGAAGGCCATGGTGTCGGTCGTAGTGAGCTGGAACAGGGTCAGGTCTGCGGTGCCCAGAGTCGTGTCATCCACGATGAGCGTCGCCAGAGACGTGGTGGGGTCTGCCTCCACCCTGTAGGTATGCATCTCCCCATCCGTCCAGTCGAAGCTGAACGATGCAACGGGGGTGCCATCAGAGGTGAGCATGACCCTGGCAGGACTCGCCAGGAAGGCCACAGCCACAATGCGAGCTGCAGGAGCCGTTCCCACTTCCCCACCGAAGATGGGGCCCATCTCACCAGTACCGTTGGCGGTGTAGCTGGTAATGGCCAACCTGCCTTCGATGTACCGACCCCCAGCACAGGAGCTGTTGAGGGTGATGTCCTTGTAGTAGGTCCCAAGCTCACCTATCGCCTGTGTGATGGTGAGAATCTGCCCGCGGCAGGAAGCATCTGTGCTTAGACCGCTGCTGGCTGCCCAACCCTCGCTGGGGGGTACACGGAGCCCGGAGAGCGACACAGACGGCAACAACACCATGCTGCGGTACGGAGAGCCCCCCTCTGCATAGAACAGCGTGGAGAGCGACACAGACCGCTCACCGTTCTCTATGGTGATCTCTGCGTCCAGCCCCACCCCACTGTCCATACGGAAGATGGAATCCACGTCCACCAGAGTCTGTGTGGTCAGGAAGGGCTCCACTCTCCCATACCCGAAGGACAGGTCAAGGCTGGTAGAACCCGAGAGGGCCTTCAGGAGAAGCGTGTTCCCCGACGAGTCGATCTCCGAGTAGCCGAAGTCCTGGGTGATGAACCACTCGTGGTTGGCATCGTCCTCAGGCTTAGCACCCATCTCTGCAGCCACCACGATGCCCTGGAAGTGCTCCGTAGTGGTGTCCGGGGTGGTCCCATAGCGGTAGAACGTCCACTGGCTCTGGTTCGTGGTGGGCCTGCTCAGAGACCCCCAGAACACACGCCCCAGCTCCCCTGTGGGAAGCATCAGGCTGGTCTGTGCCGGGTATGCCGTAGCCTTGGTGAGGGTAAGGGCCAAACCTGACAAGGCACCGCCCAGATACAGCTCAGCGGTCCCCCCGTCGACATCCGCCACCATGCGGTAGGTATCCATCCCCAGGTCCCACCGCACCTGGTAGTAAACCGTTGCGGTGTTGTTCCCCCACAGTGCGGGGTCAGCAGGGAACGCTGTGCGGGTAGTGACCGTAGTGGTCCCATTCGTCTGGGCGACTGCGGTCGATAGGGTGTAGATGCCAGCCTGGGAGCCTTCCAAGATCTGGATTTTCGTGCCAGCTCCAATCACGTCAGGGAAGGCAGAGGTGGCGACACTGAAGGTTTGGCTGGAGGTGATGGTGATCGGAGATGAGGGCCCGATGTTCCAGGAGGCTGCAAGGTGGGGCTTGCTGCCATCTGTCAGGAGGCCGATGTGCTTGAGCCCGTTGATGACCAGACACCCCATGACGAAGAGGTGTTTGTTGTTGTGCAGCCCGAAGCCAACCCCTGTGAACACACCATCGAGGGTGTAGGAGTCCACCTGGAAGCGCCCAGCCACTACGGCTGACATAGGATGCTTGAAGTCAGCTTCCTGGTAGTAGAGAGCCGCCGTCCCCACGGCGTAACTCCCGGCAGAGGCATCGATCAGGACATAGCTACCTGCCTGACTACCGATCCCCACATACCCCGTATCAGTTCCTTCTATTGACCATGAAGTTTCTGCCTGGGCGGGTGTGGTGTCCCCTTCGAAGGCTACAGACACCCCTTCGGGGGCTTCTTCCAGGTCATCAATGCGAACTCGGTGGGGGTTCCGGTTCAAAAGCATTGAGGTGGGGCTGTTGAGAGCTGCGGTGTAGCCCTTGTCGAACCCGATGAAGCGATGCCCGATGTGAATGGGGCGTGCCCGAGTCAAAGGTGGCAGCACGATCCCCATAGGGAAGCGGGCCACATCCGGCGTACCCGTAGCCTGGGCAGGCATGGGGGAAGCAGGGGGCGTGTGATGTCCCCGAGGCAGGTTCCACTTGTTGAGGATGAGCCCCTCTGTGTTCAACCCCACCATCTCCATGACTGGAGCGGGGAACCACTTGTAGTCCACATCCACGGTCATCCCACCCGCGGGCATGATGGGGATAGGCACTGTGGGGGTGATCTTCCCGATATAGGGGTTCACGGAGTCAATGCCCACGTCCGTGGCATTCACCTGGACAGTGACATCGTTCTCATCAGCAGGAGTGCCATCACCCCAGCCCTTCACCAGAGGGCCGCGGGCGGTGAAGAAGTGGTCCTTCGTCAGAGCAGCCGAGCCGGTGAAAGTCGTGCTCGCCCCGTGGAGGAAGTTCCAAGCTGCCGTGAACACCGTCTGTGTGCTGGTGAACGTGATCTCGCTGATGGGGAGCTGGGTCACATCATAGGTAGAACCCAAGAGGAACTGAGCCCCTGTGGGGATGCTGGGCACTCCCGTGAAGGCTGCTGTCGCTGAAGAAACCAGGGGCACGCCATTGATGAGTAGCCCGTAGTGGTCTGCTTTCTGGTTCCGCACCAGGGAGATGGTAGTGGGTCCTGTGCTCCACGAGGCAGGCACCTGGACGCTGTAAGCCCCACTTACAACTTCGATGACATCAATCCCAGCTAGCCGCTGGATGAGGATCGACACCTCGATGGCACCATCCGACACCACCAGGGATCCAAGCACCGCATTGAACAGGAGTGGAGCAAAGACCGCCACGGAGGGATCAAACGTGAAATCCACCCTGTAGGATGACGTGGGAAGGAGCTTCCCGCTCGTGTCCGCAAAGCCCCACCCATAGGTGTTCCCTGCCAGCTTCGTGAGCAGGAGCCCTGCAACCCCAACGAAGGAGCTGCCCGTACCGCTCTCTGTACCCGTGAAGGTAGTGGCAGCGCTCGGAAGGTAGGTGGCGTCGTAGGAGATGGCTGTAGCAGGGGTCACTTCTGCCGTGTACGCCACGGATGTCTGACCACTCACCACCATGTCCACAGCGGAGTTGCTATTACCAGCAGGGTGGGTGATGGACTGGATAGCCAGGGGGACAGGGTAGGAGGACGTGAGGCTGTAGGAGGCAAGAGCCTCGATGCCTGGAGTGAACTGTGCCTCCGTCAGCATGGCCTCGGTGAACTGGAAGCGGAGGGCATCCCCAGCTGTAGGAGTCACCGTGAAAGTAGCAGGCTCGCCCAGGGTATAGAGGGACGCCTGGTTCTGGGGGTTGGTGATGGGGTTGCCGTGGAGGTCTTGCACCGCCCCCGCGATGGTCACCAGATAGTTTCCGCAGAGGGTCGTACCTGTGTGGGTCAGGATAACGGAGGTGGCCCCCCCGAAAGAACCAATGGTGCCTGCCACTGCGGCTGTGACCGTAGAGGGAGCACCGATGGTTGGAGTCAGGGTGTAGGACGCCGCATTCAGGAGGGTGGCGTCAATCAGCATCTCCTCGGAGAAGAACACCTCGATGGTGTTTCCGTCGATGGAGACAGCCGACGTGACCCACGGGTAAACCGTATCCAGAGAGCCGTAGGAGCCTGTTCCGTAGGGTGCTCCGCCATAGCCCCCTTCTGTGGAGTAGGGAGGGCGTGGGAGCAGCCCCGCACCGTAGGGTGAGTACCCATAGGGCAGGCCACCATAGCCCAACCCGCTAACGGGGGAGGCTACCCAGAGTCCTGTATAGGGATTGATTGGCACGGGTTACTTTACCTGCGGTGAGATTTGGTGATCAGGAGACCCTGATCCTAGCAGTGACCTCGAAGGTGTAAGGATTCCCATCTGCAGTGGTCCTGCCGACCCACAGACCGAAGTCGCGTGCCACATGGAATCCGAGACCACCATGCCCGTAGGTGGTAGATGTAATCCATTTCCCTGCGTTGTCGCATGCCTGGATGGTTGATGAGGGGCTGCGATTATTGGCCTCGAAACCCCAGGAACTCAGGCAACGGCGAACGGTGGCGAGAGACGCTCCAACGGAGCCCACGGAGATGTCCTTGACCCCCAGTGCTGACTGCGCCCCTGCTGTGTCCTGCCTCATTCCGTGGCCGGTGGCGACAAAGGCAGTGTTCGTGGCATCTGCGGTGGCTTGGAGCAGGGCGATGGCGGTGTTGTCATCACCGCTGATGGTGGAGAAATACACATTGGTGTCCATCTGCAATCCGAGAGGCAGCGTCAGCGTCTGGTAGAGGATGGCCATGTCAGTGGGAACCGTGAAAGCCACATTGGCCAGGGTGATGTTCTTACCCGCACGGGCCGTGATGATCCCATGTGCGAAAACGTCAAGGAGGGTCCACGAGGCGTCATCCCAGTCAGGGAAATCCATCCACCCCAGGGAATCCCCAACCTGTACCCTATGGGAATAGATGAGTGCCCCGCTCAAAGCCATCCCCAGAAGCCACCAGTTCCCTGAATGGATGAGGGGGGTAAATGTACGAGTGGCCCCCGCTCCCGCCAGGAGCACACTTTGGTCCTGCCCCTTGGGATCAAGGAGCAACCATGTAGCTGGGGGGTGGGCATTTGTAGCGGTACTGGTGACCAGCTTGGGCCAAGTCAGGACCGTGGCGTCATCCGTCACCAGGGTGAGGGCCTTGAGGGCGGTAAAGGGAGACGAGAAAACCATCACACCACCTTGAATACCATTTCGACGTAGATCGCTTCACCGTTGAAGGCTACGTTGTTCGACGTGAGAGTGATGACCCACCGATCACTGGCAGCAAAAACCAGATCGGCAGCCGTGCCCGTCAGAGTCATGTCCGTAACAGCCGCTGCTACCAGCCCGTTCATGTTGTAGGTAGCAGCACTCAGGCATGTGTTCCCTGGGCCCACACTCTCATTCGTCACCGCCAGGGTGTAGGTGCCCTGGGTATTGAGAACTTCCATGCACACCCGTACAGCAGTCAGCACACAGCCGGTAGGACACCAGCCATTATAAGATACCGTGTCGTTGGGCACCTCAGGCATGTTGATGTGGTAGGGCATCAGATAACCCGCCGCATCATTACCAGAGGTGATCCGCAAGGGGGTCGCGCTGGAAGCCTTCCGCAGGTAGACCTCTCCCGCCACCTCGGTGCCAGAACCATCAGAGGCGAAGAAAGCTGCCTGGGTAGCGGTCGTGGCGGGAGCTGCAACCTGCGCTACAACGACCCCTCCGGAATTGAGCAGACCCGTGGTCGTCAGCGCCCCCTCGATGCGGGCATCTCCTACGACACGCATCTTCTCGGTTCCCGACATGACAGCAGCACCGAAAACCACATCGCCATCACCGAAGATGACAGCAGCACCGGGACCGATAGCAAGGGCACCACCCGTACCCACAGTACGAGTCAGCTCCAAGGTGTTCGTGGCATCTGCCACAGCGTTGTTGACGACTACTGCACCTGCATCCGCCGTGATGGTACGGCCTGCTCCTGCACCACCCTCGTCGTAAGCACCGTCCAAAGTGTTGTTCATAGCACCTGTCGAGAGGTCTAGATTCACACCACTGGAAGCTACCCGGTAGTACAGGTTGTTCTGCACGAGCCCTGCTGTGCCATCACTCACAAAGATGGCTCCCTCAGTGGCTCCTGTGGCAGGAGGACCTGCTTCCTCGAAGATCAACCCTGTGGGATCGATGAGGCCCGGCACCGTGAGCTTGCCAGTAGCAGCATTGTACACAAGGGGGCCCGCTGCTCCCGAGGGCCCAATCTCCAGCACGCCCGCTGCCGTACACTGAATGTCCACCGCCGCCGCGTAAGTGCCAGCCACAAAGCCTGCACCACCAGCAACCGTGAAATCACCCAGAGCGACGCTGACACCAGCGTCGGAACCCAACTCGTAGATTTCAGCATTGGGCCCAAGAGCAGTGGTGGTGATCACGATGGGATCACCCGCTGCTGTGATGCCCTCCAGGACATTCAGCTTCACCAGCACGGCTGCAAGGTTGTCAGCTGCAAGGATGGCAGCGGACACCGCCCCCATGTTCGTGCCAAAGGTGATTCGCCCTGTCACACCACCCACGAAAACACCCGCCGCCGTCAGCGTTGCCTGGGTGGAGAGTGCGGGGTTGACGACCCACAAGGCACCTGATGTGGGCCCAAATGCCCCGAAGCCAGGGGACAGATAGATGTCACCAGCGACACCCATAGCGGCGTCATCACAATTACCCGCCTGGATATAGACAGATGAGGCATCCGGTGTAGTGGGGTTGTTCTCGTAGGCGTCCCCACCACGGATGATGAGCCTACCAAGCACACCACCGCCATCGGTACTCTTGGTCTGAACCCGGAAATTGTAGTTCCGGTATAGGGGGTTCCCCGTGCTGTTGGCCATGAGAACAGCCGTACCCGCACCGAAAGGCATGTCCGTGGCTACATCAGTCTGGCCCATAACGATGTAGGGGCCTGAACCGTAGGGGTTGGGATCAAGGTCGATCTCGGGGAAGCCAATAGCGCCAATCTCGACACTGGACACCACCTGGAGGACACCATCTGCATTCCCAGCGGGAAGCGGGTTGGAGGGTGGGTTGGCGTCCAGGATCTGAACTGCTCCTGCATCAGCGATGATGGTGCGGCCAAGACCTGCACCACCCTGGTCATATGCCCCATCCAAGGTGTTGTTGATAGCACCCACCGTGAGGTCGAGATTGACTCCGCTGGCAGCGTAGCGATAGTACAGGTTGTTCTGTACGAGTCCCGCCGTGCCATCGCTGACGAAGATGGCCCCTTCAGTAGCTCCCGTAGCAGGAGGACCGGCTTCCTCGAAGATCAACCCTGTTGGATCGATGAGACCTGGTACCGTCAGCTTGCCGGTGGCTGCATCATAGATGAGAGGACCAGCCGCTCCGGACGGGCCAATCTCCAGCACACCAGCAGCCGTGCACTGAAGATCGACCGCTGCTGCATAGGTGCCTGCCACGAAAGCAGCTCCACCAGCAACCGTGAACCCACCCAAGGCCACACTGACACCAGCGTCGGAGTCCAACTCATAGATTTCAGCGTTAGGTCCCAAAGCCGTAGTGCTGATGACGATGGGGTTGCCCGCCGCCGTGAGGCCATCCAGGGCATTGAGCTTCACCAGGACTGCCGCCACATTGTCGGCTACCAGAATGGAGGCAGTCACTGCCCCCATGTTCGTACCAAAGGTGATGTCTCCTGCTACACCACCCACAAAGACACCCGCTGCAGTCAGCGTCGCCTGTGTGGACAAGGCAGGATCCACAATCCAGAGAGAACCCGAGAGAGACCCGAACGCCCCGTAACCGGGGGACAGGAAGATGTCTCCAGCCGCACCCATGGCGGCATCATCGCAATTACCCGCTTGGACATAGACAGATGAACCATCCGGTGTGGCCGGATTGTTCGAATAACCATCTCCACCTCGGAGGATGAGCCTGCCGATGGCTGTCCCCCCATCACTGCTCTTGGTCTGCACCCGGAAGTTGTAGTTCCGGAAGAGGGGAGTCCCCGTGGAGTTAGCCATGATGGCTGCGGTGCCCGCGCCGAAGGGCATGTCCGTGGGAACTACCATCTGGCCCAAGACGATGTAGGGGCCAGAGCCGTAGGGGTTGGGGTCGAGGTTGATCTCGGGAACACCAATCGCACCCAGCTCAACACTGGAGACTACCTGGAGGACACCATCCGTGTTCCCCGCTGGAGGCGGACTGGAGGGTGGGTTCGCATCCAGAATCTGCATAGCACCCTGGTCAGCGTAGATGGTGCGGCCTGTACCTGTACCAGGGAGCCCACCGTCATACGCGTCGTCCAGGGTCGTGACCAGGACTGCCAGGACATGAACCTCATCGATGGCGTCTTGGACGTTCTCGGCAGTCATACCCGTGGTGGTGTTGTCATAGAACAGGCTGGTGCCCATGGTCGTGGCAGCCAGCGTCGTGACCGCACCACCAGGGAACACGAGGTCAGTGTATTCACAAGAGCCGACACTGAGGCTCGTTGCCCCCACAATGCCTGTGACATCGAAGTTGATGTCTCCCTCAACAAGACTCCACCGAAGAGCCACAGCAACCGCACCAGGGTTCGCACCACCTGTGGGATGGATCAGGAGGGGGTCGCCCGTGTTCACCCGAATCTGGCAGTAGTCCATGTCCAGGGTCTGGGGAGAGCATCGCACACCCCAGGAAGCACCTGCACCTGTGGAGAACGCTTCCGAGTCCCGCATGCTGCAGGTGACGCTTGCTCCCAGGCCAGGGTTGATGTCTACTGCGCTGGGGCCATTGAAGTGCGTGTCCCAGAAGTAGGAGGACGTGCTTGCACCCGACTGGAGGAAGGCCACACGGTCATCTGCCGTTGCCAGCTGCCGAATACGACAACCCTGGGCATAGAAGGAGCCTGCCTGGAGATCGAGAGTCACACCCTGTGTGACTGACACCCCTCTCTGTTCCAGCTGGCAGCGGTAGAGCACTGCCTTACCTGCCCCCAGCTTACTGAGGAGAGCCGTCGTGGTGGTGCCCACGTTCTCCAGACTCAGGTTCGCCAGGAGTGTGGAGTCACCCACAGCGGTGTGCGTGATGGTGTGCAGTCCCCGGAGGACAACTACCTGATGATCCCGCTCTGCCGCGGAGTTGCCAGGCCACCCAAGAACATGGACATGGGGGGCGAAGGTGAGGTTCTCGGTGTAGACACCGGGACGGCAAGCCACGATATATGGGGAGGCCAGGGTGGCACCCGCCGCGACAGCCGCGTCAATGGCGCTCTGTACGAGGGGGTAGTCACCGTAGCCCTCGGTGCTTGCATTGGGATCGGCATAGAGGATTTGGCCAGAGGCAGCGACGCTCTTGACGAAACCCTTGATGGTCTGCAGATTGAAGTTTTGCTCGTTTGCCCACCCTTCGAGATCCACATCCACAGGGATGGTGCCTGTTACGTCCCGGCGCTCTCCAGCCGCTACCAGCTTCAAGTCTGCGAAGGCAGTCAAGGCACGGAGCCTGACATACTGGTAGCTCTCCGTGGCGAGCCCCGCATCCACGACGAGCCCAATCAGGTAGGGCCCTTCCAGGTCAATGGTGAAGTTGCCTGGGGAGTTCTGAAGGGGGTCACCGGAGAAGACGGCTGCGGAGCCCTCGGGCTTGAAGGCAATCGTCCAGGCGTAGGTGGTGGCAAGGGTGTTGGCATTGACCGTTACGACATCACCGACCACGAGGTCATCTCGGCTAGCCCCAATGATGGGGGTGATGCCATTTTGGAGGCTTCGGATGACTGCAGCCATGGTCATGGATCCTCTGAAGGTGTCCTACCACAGGCGTCCCTATAGGACGGCTATCATCTCACCTGTTCAGACCCGGCTACGCCACCCGCCAGAACTCGACCCTGGCCCTGCGACAGGATACCGTGATGCCTTCTGGGCTGGCGAACTGGATGGCAATGTCTTTGCTGGCACCAGCCAAGGTGATGTGCACGAAGCCGGAGTTTGCTTCCCATCGGTTCGCCTCCTCCTTGTCGCCACCGTCGAAGCACAGCTCGACGGCATCGGTCACATTGTAGAGCCGACAAGGCATCTGCTTGTCTTTGTCATCGCCCATCACCTCGGCGGTCCTCGTGGTGAGTGCTCCGTCCAGCTGTACGACGTACAGCGTCAACTTTGAGCCCGCACCATCAGCAACGGCGAATGTTCCGGTAGTGGCCGCTCCCGTCTGAACCGCACCCTCCACGAACATAATGCCGCCGGCGGAGACCTTGTAGGCTACGGAACCGGAGCCACCGGAGCAATGGGGCTGCCGGATGAGGATGTTGGGGGTTCGCTCCACTAGCCTGGCTATGGAACCCAACGTCACAATCCCTGTATTTGCAATCGTGCAATTCAGCATCATGGACGGCTGCTGGGAAAAAGAAACCCGAGCCACCCGCGCCAGATGCATCACGAACCTGAAGGCCGAAGATCTCGGTGTCGATACCAAGAATGATCCCGTGCTGCCCTGCCCCGTTGTTCGCACAGAGAACCCGTGTGTTCTCATGTGAGCCTGGGCAGAAGACCGCCACATGCGTGGGAACGATCAGGGGGTTGTTCTCGGTGTAGTCACCAGGATAGACAATGAGAGCACCACCGTTCAAGGCAAGGGCAGCCAGCCCTTCCTCGATGGTGGGATAGTCTCCACCCTCCACGGCTACCGTGACAGTATTGGAAGGGGAAGGGTAACGAATAGCCATCTGCCACTCCTAGAGGGTTGACCACTCGGTGCCCAGAGGCACGAGATCCACCGAGGCATAGTTCGACAACAGCTTGATGAAGGCAGCCCCGTCGATAGTTTCCGCACCATTGGCGTTGATCGTGATGTTGTTGGCGAAGGCGTTTCCAGACCTGTCCTTGATCCGCAAGCCGGGCCCCGTGTAGGTGGCGATAGCAGGAAGGTTGATCACCGCTACCCCCGCCACGTTGACCAGCAAGATCCCTGCGGTCACTGCTACTGCATGAGGTGTTGCCACCACCAGCAAAGGTGTCCCAAAGCCTCCGAGGATCGTGATGGTCGCCACTCCTAGTGCGGAGGTGGCTGCAACACCGCCACCCACGAAGTCCAGGGTCGTCTGCTGTCCGAGGCTGATGCTCTCATCCGCTACAGTTACGGTGCCGGCATACAGTTCCAGCATCTGCAGGTTGGCATTCTGCTCGTTCGCCCATCCCTCCACACTCACATCTACAGGGATGATGCCTGTGGTATCCCGACGTTCTCCAGCCGAGACCAAGTGCAGCCCATACTTCGTGGTCAGGTAACGGAGCCTGACGTACTGGGTGCTCTCTGAGCTGAGCCCTGCATCCACCGTGAGCTTGACGAGGTATGAGCCCTCCAAGTCAATGACAAAACTCCCTGGGGAGATCTGGGTAGAGACGCCTGAAAAAGCTGCTGCAGACCCATCAGGGGCAAAAGCAAGGGTCCAGGAATAGGTCGTAGCAGCCACGTTGGCGATGACCGTTACGACATCGGCTACAACGAGATCATCCCGGCTAGCACCGATGATGGGGTTGATTCCGTTCTGCAGGCTTTGGATGACAGCTGCCATGCTTACCTCGTGTGGTTCCTACCACCGGGAGGCTATAGACAGGACACCGGGTTTCTAGAGGGCCTCACGGGGTAGAGTCAGAACAGGAGGCATGATGTCCGACAAACAGGCCCAGCTGGACTACCTGAAGGAGCGCATGCTCCAGTCCCCGTGCAGCAGCATGTATGAAGCTGCCCAACAGATCGTCTTTGGCAGCGGTGACCCCGATGCCAAAATGGTCTTTGTGGGGGAGGCCCCTGGGGACGAAGAGGACCAGACAGGGGAGCCCTTCGGGGGACCCGCAGGAGGGCTGCTCGATACCATCATGGGCAGGGTGGCAGTCTCCCGTGAGCAGATCTACCTCACCAACATCATGAAGTGGCGTCCTCCAGAAAACCAGAACCCCAAGCCCCCCGAGATCGAAGCCTCCACCCCCTACCTCCATGCACAGATTGCCATCCTTCAGCCGAAGGTGCTGGTTGCCATCGGGAGGTTCGCGGGGAATGTCTTGTCAGGCACTGCTGACAGGACGCTGGGTGATCTCCGCAAGGATGGCACTCTCCTGTACCGGAAGGGAGGGATGAGTATCCCTGTGGTAGCCATCTACCCTCCTGCCTACTTGATGCAGCACACGCAGAACAAGGGTGCCTTCCATGTGACCGTAAGGGATCTCCAGCGGGCAATCCGGATCCTCCGCGCTGAGTAAAAGCCGGGGGTCAATGAGGGGGATTTAAGCATGCACTTCTGGTGGGTGCTGCGTAGTAGGACTGAACACAGGAGCTACCCCATGTCCCCCGCTATCCGCAAGGCCCGCAAGAACGCCATCGAAGAGCAGAAGAGCTGGAAGCGCGCTAGCGCCAAGGGCTGGTAGCGCGCTAGCGCCAAGGGCTGGTACAAGAAGCACGCTGCCAAGTGCCGCCGCTCCCTCTCCCGTGCCCTCTGCCACGACGCCATCAAGGAAAACTAGGATGCCCATCCCCAAAGAATTTCTCCAGGCCATCCTAGAAGGGCAGGAAATCCACGACGCCCACCGGAGCAAGACCCAGCGGAGCCACGAGGAAGGAATCCCGCGTGTGCGAGAGATCCTGATGGTTGTCCTGCCTCCCCTGTTCAAGAAAGCCGCCTCCAAAGGCCGCGAGCGCATCACCCTGTACCTCCATCCCACCGAGGGCGTGGGCTACAGCCCCAGGTTGGCCGATCTCTGGGAGCACTATGGGCATGTGGTGGTGCAGGAAGCCCTCGAAGAACTGGGCCTCCGTGGAAACTGCCACTTCAAGAGCCGCTGGGACCAAGGACTTGCCACGGGCATCTGGGTAGATCTCCCCACCCTCTAGGAGTAGAATCATGTGCCTTCCCCAAGAATTCCAAGACGCCATCGATGAAGGTGCCACCGCCTACATGGACAGAGAAGCCCACTTCAAGGCTGCCCATCAGGCAGCTCCTGCCAAGGCATACGCGATCATGCTGAAGTGGCTCCCCCCCATCTTCCGTGCTCATGCATCGCAGAGGCGGTGGGACGTGACGCTGTCCCTGGAATGGAACGGCGTGGAAAACCCCCATGAGAAGGAACTGCAGCGGCTCCACAACACCCATGGTGTTGACCCGATCCTACACGCCCTGGTGGCTCTGGGTCTCCAATACACGGTGAAGTGGAAGAGGCACGACAGGAAAAGCACCCTGTACGACAGGGGTTTCCGCGTCGCCCGCGACATCGAGATCCGCATCCCCTACCCCAAGCACATCCTGAAGCAGGGCTAGGGCAAGAACTGTGCAGCCACATCCTCATCCAGAATGGTCTGTGGCTCCCGCACACCCAGCCTGTCCACGTCTACCGAGTAGCCCTGCCCCGTAGCAGCCACGTTCATACGACGCTGTACACGCAGCACAGAGGGCTCTACAGTGACCTGGGTTCCTGGTCCTGCCACCACTCCCACCGGGCCACCTGTGGGCCCCAGGATGTCAGCCAGCAAGTAGCTACCCGCATTGCTGCCAACGGTGAAGGTCAACACCTCTCCCTTGGCTGCCAGCCCCCAGTTCTGGGACGTGTCCACGAGCACTCCGCTCGTAACCGAGGCGAACCCCGTGAGCCCTGTAGGTGCAGTTGTGTAGGCTCGGGCTGTGGAGTCATCCCCACCAGGGAAGGTCCAGACCTCGCGTACCTGATGCTGCCCGGCATTGCTCCCCGAGGTGATGGTCAGCACTGCACCCATGACCACGGAGTTGAAGCTGCGTGTGGAGTCACGGAACAATGTCCTGGTGGACATCGTTTCTCCAGCCGCGCCCACGATAGCTTTGGCCCCCTGGCAGAACTTCCGCATGTCGTCGTAGTAGTAGGCCCCCATTGACCACGACAGCTCGGCTTCGATCTCACCGAAGGCTTCACGGAACACGTGCCTGTAATCGTACAGGGTGTGGGCTGGTTTGAGAGCCCGGAGGATGATGCGGACATTCTCCTGCAAGGTGAAGGGGTCATCAGGGAACGCGGTGCCCCCATCCTGTTCCACATTCACTTCGAAGGTGAACTGATCATCCAAGTCCCAGGCGGAACCCACGTCCCGTGAGCCCAGGAATTTCTCCACCACCGTGACCGTGGCATCCGTGAGGAGTCCTGCACCCTCTTCCACCGCCTCTGGCGTCGCTCCTTTGAGCAGCAGCAGCACCATGTTCTGTAGGAAGGTGCGGTACTCCGTGTCACCATCCACAGTAGGCACATCCCGGCGCTTCACAGCATCAGGGAAGACCAGGGTTCCCAGGATCTCCCATAGGTACTCGGGCCTGGTGTAGTCGTAGTCCGAGTCCTTGTAGACCTCTTGCCCCAGCACCTGGAAATTCGCAATCTGTTCCGCTGCCGCCTGGAACTGGAGGCTGTAGAAGGGCCCCTTGATCTGTGCCACATAGTTGGAGGGGAGCACCTTCAGGAACCACGCCATGATGCGTTCTGTCTGCTCACTCACCCGCAGGATAAACTCCTGCCCCACCTCTGGGGAGGGGGAGGGGTTCTGTGTGAGTTCCCTGCTGATAAGAGGGTTGTCAGCCACAGCTACACATCCGTGTCGTAGTCATAGGTGAATTCCAGGGTGCCCACCGTGAGATACGAGGTAGCTCCTGGGTCGATGTTCTTGGTTCCCGTGTCCACCCCCACCACATAGGTCACGCGGTAGTCGTAGTTCGTGGGTGGGGTGTCTGTGGAGGTGGAGACCAGGACGCGGTTCCCTGTCAAAGCAGCCCTGGCAGCTGTGCGGGCATCGTTGGTGGTGTACCCGGCTGCCGTCAGGGTCGCATCGTCGCTGATGCCGGTGATGACTGTGCCAGCGCTACCGATGATGTAGGCGCGGCCGGAACCGTTCCCAAGACTGCCAGGACTGGTGCTTTCCAGAGTCAGAGCCACATCATCCTGGAACACCCCACGGAACTCCGTATCGGGGCCTCCGCCATCCGTAGTGGCAGCTGAAAGCTCATCCTCCAACAGCCACACAGACACGGTGGAGGTTGACCATGCCATAACATAGGTCGTGTCCCCTGTCTGATCCGTAGCGAGGTACTCACGGACAACGAGGGAGTCCTCTGCCCGCACCATCTTGGTCAAGGGGACTACCACATAGGAGACCCCCGAAACCGCTTCGATGAGGGCCACAACATCGGACTGCCGCACAGGATCCCCACCCCGCAATGCCGCGAAGTGGTTTGCGATATCTGTGCGG
>Ga0075123_10000795_pt1 | contig 16267 bp, 9 predicted proteins | sample AntAceMetag02UKX_FD_69808 | JGI IMG/M metagenome (GOLD analysis project Ga0075123, IMG submission 69808) | Saline lake microbial communities from Ace Lake, Antarctica - Antarctic Ace Lake Metagenome 02UKX | ecosystem: Environmental > Aquatic > Non-marine Saline and Alkaline > Saline | place... | reverse complement strand
CGTGCCCGCCATTTCAAGCAAAATTTCGCATGTGGCTGGCTTCCGGCTCGCTACGCTCGCCTCCACCCAGCCACATGCGGTGCTTAACACCAATTTACAGAAGAGAGTTTACACTACCGTGCGATGACTGACCAAATAATCAATAATCAATAATCGATAATCAATTAAAGTGCCTGTTCTTCTATCTCGCCTTTTTTTCAAGCTCGATCATCGCCTCGGCATAGCGCTTTCCGAGTGTTTTCATATCCTCAGGACTGAAATGCCATTTGCCGTCGAATGAGTCGAGCCCTTCGCTGCTGGCGAAGCCCGTAAACGGGACCTCGCCGGGCAGTTTTGCTAATTGCTCGTTAATAAGCTGTCCACCCGGTGACGTGTCGCTTTCGCAGATACCGCCTGCTACAAAAAACATATTCTTATCGCCGAGGTCTTTACGCATTTGAGCGATCAACTTCTTGAGCTTAACGTGATAGTTGGTATCGGTATAGTTACCCTCGCCCTGGTGCCATAGCACCCCTTTGAAAACACCCGAAGGGCGAGCAGCCTTGACCCTCTTTATCGCCTGGTCATAATACCGGGTTCCCGGCATCCACTTTTCGATACTCGTCGCGCCGCGTGCGTTGCCGATAAGACCTATCGAAACGTTGGGATTATTCTGCCGCATCGTCTTGGCGAACATATAACCGGGATTGAGCCGTTGATTCGATGTGTTGCTTATTATTGTCGAATAACGATTCAGCGGGTTCGTGGCCGGCAGCCACCGGTTCTCACGGTCGAACATGAAACAGCCTTCAATGCGTCCCTTGTCCTCGGCCGGTATTGCCGCCCGCCCGGCCATATTCGATTGACCTATCAGCAGGTATATGTGCAGTTTCTCACGCGGCCCGGAATATTGATTCGCCAGCATCTCGGCAGTTACATCGCTCGGCGGGGTCAGTTTTTTCCAGATCTCATCTATAACAGCCGGGTCGTAGCTAAAAACATCCGCCGGAACTATTCTCTTAACGGAGTCCTGCCATTGCCAGTAAAGACGCAGTTTCGCCATACCCCTGTTAGTAGTGAAAGCAAGCGTCACCGGTGACTTTTTGCCTTTTTCTAAAAAGACCCTTCCGTATCGCGCACCTTTACGCTTGAGTCCGTCGATTACAACCGATTCGCCGATTTTCAGCCGCAGCCCGTCGTTAGCCTCGGCGGAAAACGTCACCTCCCCGTCCACAGGCGATTCGATGAATCCGCTCCACCTCGCCGACCAGTCACTACCGCGCTTAGAGCCCCAGTCGTTATCAAGGCTTGTCAGGATATCCAGATTGTCGGCCCGGTTGAACTGATCATCGTTAAAGGTAAGCCCGGCAAGCCCGCTCTCGAACCCAACCCGCCCAAAGCCCGAGTACCCCTGATCGCCGCAGCCGACAAAAAACATGACACAGACAATGAGCAAAGCCAACATAAATACATTATTACGACTCATAAGTGTTTCCCTTAATCGATTTAGCGTTCAATACGCATAATTTATACATTAAACAGTCTCAGAATCAAGCCACATGCATAAAAACACCCCCAAACATCGTCACATAATCGAACCTTACTTCAATACCGCCCAACCGGCCGATTGAAAAAAGGCTAAAAAGGCTTTCACAGATAGGATTTTGGCTATAAAGATTGATTATCGAAGGAGTATGAGAACATGCTGCATAAACTTAGAGATTGTAATTTCACAGGTTTTTTTCTGGTGGCGACCCTGGCGGTATTGCTGAGCTTAGGCGCCGCTTCATCGTATGCAGATGACGATGTTGAACTCTCCGAAGTCCCCCAGGTCGTTCGCGTTTCGATAGAACGCGAGACGAAAGATTTTGAAATCGACCAGATCGAACGCGACAAGGATGACGGCAAAATCGTCTATGAGGTTGACGCAGATAACGATACCGGCCAAATGAAGCTGAAGATCGCCGACGACGGAACACTGCTGGAAAAAGAGCAGGAAATCGAGCCGAATAGTCTGCCCGAAGCGGTCCTCGACGCCGTAAAAAAATCGTTCGGCGAGGTCTATTTCGGTGACATCGAAAAAAGATACCGAAAAGGCAGAAAAAGCTATTACAAGATCGAAGCGGACACAGATAAACTGGAAATCGACCTGGAAATCGCCGACGACGGGACAATCCTCGACAAGGACGTCGATCGCAGAGACGACGATGACGATGATCTGCCGCGTGACTTCGACGATGTCAGGAAGATGTTCATCCAACTAAGAGGCCAGTTAAAAGTCGTCTCTATCGGCGACTCACGAGTCGAGATGGGAATCAATCCCGAATTGATGCTCGACGAAGAAAACAAAAAGTATCCTACTGCCCTGAATCTAAGCGCGAATTACTCACACGGCTCGGGCGTACCGCTGCTGAAACTGTTGGTCGAGGATTATCTGCCACACGCCCCGAAGCTCGAATGGGTGATCTGGGGAGCATCTTCACGCATGTTCAGCAGGTACTTTGATCCCGACGCAGGCGACGACATCCGCAAAACCCGCATTTACAGATCGGATAAAAGAAAACTCGGATGGAGTGACCTCAAAACAGATCTTGTTGCCGCAAGAGATGTTGACCGCGACGATCTTTCGCCGTGGGGCTTTGACGGAGAAGGCGGGACAGATGATGACCTCGAGGATGACGATGACAGAGAAGATGTAATCGAGGACCTTCAAAAGGGCCGGTTCAGGTTCGTTTCAAAACGGTTCGGCGTCGTTGAATCCGTCATTCAGACACTGGCTGCGAGAAACGTCAACATGGTCGCCTTTACACCACTGATCCATCCGATCACGATCGGACAGCCATGCACCGATGATGACGGAACTACACGCGAAGCCTACGAAGAAATAGTAGCTAAGATGAACGCCCTCGATAAGAAATATCCCAACTTCTATTTCCTCGACATAAACAACAAAGGCCGCCACGGCTTCGAACACAAACAATTCAAAGACATGGACCACCTCAATAGAAAGGGAGCAAAAGAACTAACCCAAAGACTAAACGACTTCATCAAAAAAACAAAAAAAAATTAGAACCCGGCCCAAAAAGCCACTCCTTTCCGCATAATTTAGTCGGTAGAATGGGCAACTTGTTACCCATGCTGTTCAATTTAATGCAATTTATTGTTTAAGCATTTTTGATTCCGAAGGCTCGAGTTCTTCCTTACTGACGGGTTCATCAACAATAATGTCCCTATGTGTTTCGATTGATGTACCCTTAACAATAGTGCTTTTGGCAAAACCTTTTTTTATCCTTTTCTGCATAAGTTCAATCGCATCCGGGGTAACTTCCTTGCCCATTGCCTTAAGAATTTTTTTAATTTGCCTTTTAGTACGAATATGTGTTCGACTTTCGAAATTGATCTCATATTCCCTTTTGAGTATTAGTAATTGCTCCCTGGATATCCACAGCCGGACAACTTTATTATGATGTAATCCAGATATAACATAGCACAACTGGCCTTCAACGGTATCATCCTCTTCTTTGACAAGACCCACAAGTTTCTTAAGGGTATTATTATGCCTGTTATAAAAAATCGTCGGCACGGTCTTGGAACTGCCCCAGGGGCCACCGAGAAGAGAAAAATGATCATAAAACTTTTTTTCTCCAGAGTAGATTCCGTAATATCCATTGTCATCGGACCAAACTCCCTGAGTTTCATCTCCTGTAGTCCATTGGATACAATAGAGTTTTGGCCTGGCAAGGGTCATAATAAGGGATGTATTGGTCACACGGCTTCTGTTGAATATCTTCTTAAACTCAGGATTCTGTTCTAACTGCTCAATTTCCTCTTGCGTTAAGTCAGGAAAATTATTCACATCAAAAATCAAAACTTTATCATAATCTGCAATGACTTCGCAAACAGAACGGTAAGTCTCTAAAGCATCATACGTAGCTTGAACCCCCTTAAATATTTCGACTGCAGCAGGATCATCTTTGGGAATAAGTCCGCTTGGTTTTTCTTTGTGAAGATCTTTATAGCCCTGTGTCTTGCCGGAATCTACAGGTAATTGGTCGGCAGTCGTTTCCTCAACAGTCAAATCGGCATATATAACACGATACTTATTGCTGCCTTTGGGCTTGTACCAGAAGATTGCCTTATCACTATCACCGACACTTACCCCCTTACCAGCATAATGCCAATCGCTATTAGCATCAAGTATGCGTGCAAACATCAAACCTTTTAAAATGTAACTCCTGATCTCGTTCATGATAGAAGTAATATCCGCTCGCATTTCTAATACTTGATTGTCTGGCGGATACAAACCGTCTTTGCTCAATCTTTCATTTTGGTAATTGCGAAAATCCCTTATGATATCTATAGAAGCCAAAGAAGCGGGAAACTTACCATCGGTAAAATCTGTCCATATTCCAAGCGATTCGATAAAATCGTCTTCTCCAGCTATTAGCAGATTTGTAAGAGACCTTGTTGCACCAAGTGGATGCTTTAAATCCTTTGCGTCCTCCACGGTTTCATCGTGGAAAACTTCAGGCTCTTTGGGCTGTTCGCTTAGATCGACGTCTTCAATACTAAGATCACCAAAAATAATCCGGCAGATTCCCAGTTCTTTGGGCCTGTACCAGAAAATCGGCGTATTACCATCACCATACTTAACGGCCTTGCCTGCATAGTGCCAGTCACTGTCAACCGGCAGCTTCTGAACGAACGCCAGCCCTCGTGTTATTGGCTGCATTTGTTTCTGTATTTCCTGAACATTTTTAAACGGATCACTCGCCAAATTCTTAGCTCTGGATGTTAGCTCATCCCGATACCGCTGCTTAGCTTTTTCTTTCTGTTCCTTGAAATCCAGTAATTGTTGCAAATGAGATTTAATAGTCTCCGCTAACAGGTGCAGGTTCTCCTTGTTTTCGTCATCCTGGATTATTCCCTGCAATTGAGTCTGATCCTGCTTTATTTCATCAAGCAATTGATGCAATTGCTCTTTGTCTTCAGGATACTCTTGACTTTCTTGTTTAAACAAATCACCGGTTAAAGCCGTTGAAAACTCTTTAATAACTTCCACATTCAAACCCAAGGCTGAAGGAAATTTCCCCCCTGTAACATCAGCCCACACGCCGAACATCTCGATCAAATCCTTTTCCAGCGGCTCCGAGGCATCCATCTGTATTGTCTGAATTGTATAACCTTCCGGTATCTCAAGGCTGAAAAGCGATTCATCCAACTCAACATTAAATTCAAAATCGCTCATAACCATTTTCATCTGCTTACCAAACATCTCGGACATGTCATATTCAATTCGGACAGGTAGCAGACCCTCTGCGTCGACCCAAACTGTCATCTCGATCCCAAGTTCCTCCTTGAGCAGATACCCATCGGTATTTATGCCATCGATTTGACGCTCACCTAAAAACTCCACATTTCCATTTTTAGCATCCTGAGCCTGCTGAAGCTGCCTGCGAATATCAAAAAACATATTGGCCTTGCGTTGCTTCTCGATCGACATATTCGCCATTTCAATAACCGTAGCTGTCTTTTCTTTGGGCATCAGATTAACAATTTCGCCCTTTTGCATATCAAAAATCTGAACCATCTCAACTGCCCCTGTGAACTCATAACGCATCCTTCCAGGTTCAGCAAACATACCTTTCATGGAAAAGGAGGGTTGGCCATTCGGCCCTTCGGTGGTAATTGTGAAAGTGGCTGTGCGGGCACTAAGGAAAGGGCGAATAACATCCGCAAATGTTGGAGTTGCTATATCAATTGAGCCGCCGAAATAATCTATTCCTACGAATACCGCTATGATTAAACCTGCTGCAACAGCAAGTTTTGTGGCCTTCCAGAATCTTGGCTTAGCTTTGATTGATTTTGCTTGTTTTGGTTTTCTGATTACTTTCAGAACATCTCTGCAGACCCACTTATCCATTTCGTCTGTGGCCGAAACTTCAAAATTTCTTATCAAAAGTTCTATTTCTTTCGGATTCATTTGGCCACCTCCTCATCTAAAAGTGACCGCAACTTTTCAAGGCCATAGCGGTACCTGCTCTGTATAGTGTTGATTGATTTATTCTGAAGCTGAGATATTTGTCTGAATTTCATACCGCCTTTTAAGTGTAGCGTTATGACCTCTCTTTGTTCATACTTTAGCTTAGCCATCGCATTATTGATTCGCTCACAGTCTTCCGTTAATACGGCCGACTGTTCCGGTTTGGTTGAATTAGAAACAAAATGCTCTGTTTCATCTGCTGCAAGATTTGATGGCTTGATTGCCTTGTTTATATTGCGTGCTCGGTTAATAACACATATCGCCAGATATCTTCTCAAACTTCCGGTGAGTTCAAAGCCTTCAATCGATTCAGCAAAGGAAACAAAAACATCATGCACAATGTCTTCAGCTACACTTACATTATTTAAAAGAGCTGTTGCCATTGAGAGCAAATAATTCTTATATTTACCATAAATACACTTAAAAGCATCTTCGCTTCCCCTCTTAAATCTTCGTATAAGCAGCTTATCTTCCAGCATTTAAGGACGGTCCAAATTTGATAAAAACAAATGCCTTTTACTATAAAGAACAATTGACAGATATGTTTTAGTCTAAAAAAAAATACATTTTTTGCCAGTTTTTACTTTCCGAGTTGAAAAACGGTTTTTTAGCCCCCAAAAGCCAAACAAAAAAAGCGTGAAGCGTATCCCACTCCAGGAATACACCCCACGCTATATGCTCTACGCTATACGCTAAACGCTAAACGCTATTTTCCTTTCACTGCCGATTGTGCCGCCGCAAGTCTTGCAATCGGCACTCTGAACGGTGAACAGGAGACGTAGTTCATGCCGAGCTTATGGCAGAACTCAATGCTATCCGGCTCGCCGCCGTGCTCGCCGCAGATACCGACCTTAAGATTCTTCTTCGTCTTCCGACCGAGCTTTGTCCCCATCTCAACCAACTTGCCGACGCCGGTCTGGTCGAGTTTCTGGAACGGATCGGCGGCATAAATACCCTTATTGACGTAGTCACCCAGGAACCTCCCCGCATCGTCGCGCGAAAATCCCATCGTCATCTGCGTCAAATCGTTGGTGCCAAAGCTGAAGAACTGCGCCTCGGTCGCGATTTCATCGGCCGTCAACGCCGCCCTGGGCACCTCAATCATCGTACCAACCAAGTACTTGATCTTGTCCTTTCGCTCTTTGAACACGGTCTTAATCTCATCGACAACCTCGTCCTTGACCAGCTTCAATTCCGTCACTGCTCCCGTCAGCGGGATCATAATCTCCGGCAGCACAACCGTCCCCTTCTTCTTGACATTCAGCGCCGCTTCGACAATCGCCCGCGCCTGCATACGATAAATCGCAGGATATGTCACTGCCAACCGACACCCGCGATGGCCTAACATCGGATTAAACTCATGCAACTGCTCGACCTTCTTCTTAACCACGGCCGGCTGCACCTTAAGCCGTCTTGCCATCTCAGCCTGATTGCCCTTGTCCTGCGGCAAAAACTCATGCAAAGGCGGATCCAGCAGGCGAATAGTCACCGGCAGCCCCGCCATCGCCTTAAAAATCCCCTCGAAGTCATGCCGCTGATAAGGCAGCAGCTTTTTGAGTGCCCCTTCGAACTGTTTCTTCGTAGTCGCATGCTCTCTGGCGATAGCCTTCTTCTCCTTTTCCGTTTCGGCCTCCTCAAGCTCACTGAGCATCAACGCGTAATCGTCGGCCGCAAGAATCATCGAACGCACCGGCCAGATTCGCTCACCTTCGAAGAACATATGTTCGGTCCGGCAAAGCCCGATACCCTCTGCGCCGAATTCTCTCGCCCGTTTCGAATCTTCCGGCGTATCGGCGTTTGTCCGAATGCCTAATTTGCGGAGGCCGTCGCAGATTGTCATAAACTTTCCGAAGTCGCCGCTCAGCTTCGGTTCGACCGTACCCAGTCGCCCCGTCATAACCTCACCCTTCGAGCCGTCAAGACTGATCCAGTCACCTTCCTTAACGGTAACTTTGCCGACGTCGAACTTGTTGGTTTTATAATGAATATGCAGCGCACCGACGCCGGCCACGCAGCACTTACCCATCCCGCGAGCCACAACAGCCGCATGACTTGTCATACCACCGCGGGCCGTTAAGATGCCGACAGCCGCGTCCATCCCACCGATATCTTCCGGACTCGTCTCGATCCGAACGAGAATAACCTTCTTGCCTTTCTTCTTCCACTCTTCAGCAGTATCGGCAGTAAACACAACCTGCCCGACCGCAGCGCCCGGCGACGCCGGCAGTCCCTTGGCGATTACGTCACGTTTGGCCTTCGGATCAAAATGCGGATGCAGCAGCCGATCCAATTGCTCCGGTGTCACCCGGCTGATAGCTTCTTTGCGCGAGATAAGTTTTTCACCGACCATATCAACCGCACCCTTGACCGCAGCCTCGGCAGTTCGCTTGCCCGTTCGCGTCTGAAGAATATACAGCTTGCTCTCCTGAATCGTAAATTCCATATCCTGCATATCTTTGTAATGCTTCTCTAATCTGGTCATCAGGGCGGTCAATTCCTTGTAGGCCTTCGGCATCACCTTCGCCAGTTTCTTCAGCGGCACAGGAGTACGAATCCCCGCGACCACATCCTCGCCCTGGGCGTTCATCAAAAACTCGCCGTAGAATTCCTTCTTACCCGTACTCGGATTGCGAGTAAAGCAAACTCCCGTCCCGCAGTCGTCGCCCATATTGCCGAACACCATAGCCTGAATATTCACAGCCGTGCCCAACAACCCGGTAATGTTATTAAGCTGGCGATACTTAATCGCCCGTTTACCCATCCACGACTCAATAACTGCATTGATAGAGAGCGTCAACTGATCCCGCCCATCCTGCGGAAACAACTGGCCGACGTGCTTTTTATAAACAGCCTTATATCTGGCGACAACATCCTTAAGCTGCTCGGCGCTAAGTTCATTATCATCCTTGACCCTCGCCTTCTTCTTCGCCGCATGAAGCTGCTCTTCAAAATATCCATGATCGCACCGCATCACAACGTCGCCAAACATATCGATAAACCGCCGATAGATATCATAGGCAAACCGAGGATTCCCCGTCCTTTCGATAATCCCCTCAATCACAGTATCATTCAGCCCCAGATTCAAAACGGTATTCATCATTCCGGGCATCGATATGGCGGCGCCGCTTCGGACGCTTACGAGGAGCGGTTTATCCGGGTCGCCCAATTTGGTGCCCATGGATTTTTCGAGTTTGGCGAGGTTGTTGTCGATTTCTTTTGCCAATCCCTGGGGCCAGCGGGCCTTGTTTTTGTAGTAATCGTCGCACACTCTTGTTGCGATGGTGAAGCCCGGCGGTACGGGGACTCCGAGGTTTGTCATTTCGGCGAGGTTTGCGCCTTTTCCGCCCAAGAGTTCTTTCATTGTTGCGTTGCCTTCGGCTTTCTTGTTGCCGAAGAAATAAACTAACTTCTTTGCCATGCTAAAAATCTCCTTTGGTTAAGGGTTTATTTAAGAAAGCTCAACGAGATTGGTTCCTGTGAGCCGCCTTTTACTTTTGCCCATACTATTTTTTTATCGGCATCGTAGAACCAGCCTTGCCCGGCTGAATCGAATGCCGCCTTGTTTTTCAAGTTCACTAATCCATGCGCGCCATTGGTTACGGATCTCACAGCCATTTGTTTGTGTACTCTAAACACGTGGTCTCTCTCCGGCACCTTATATCGGCCTTTCGGGACGCTCTTGGTTATAATGACTGCATCTTTGGTCTCCTTGCATTTGAAAATTGTCAGTGCGTACAGGCCTTTTTCGTAATCGTAGCTTATACCGTCGTCTTCGTAAAGTGTGAAAGTAGAAAGGCCCCTGGGATATATTCGGATGGTCAGCGGGCTCTTCTTTTCGTCCATGAATCGCTGCCCGTCGGGGGCCATCGGGATGATCGCGCCGGCCTTGACGAGTATGGGGGCCTTGTCTATCGGGGCGCTATAAGTGATGGTCTGGTTGCCTTCGTAGACAGTATCGTCCCAGAAGTCGATCCACTGGCCTTTGGGCAGGTAAATCTCTCGCGAGAATTTGGTGTCGGACCACAACGGCGCTATGAGCAGTTCCTTGCCCAGGAGGTATTGGCCGTATGCCGAATATGTCTGCGGGTCGTTTTGGTATTCGAGGACCATCGCCCTCACCAGCGGCAACCCTGTCCTGGTGGTTGTCCGTGCGTAGGTGTATATATAAGGTATGAGGCGGTAGCGCAGGCGTGCGAATTTGCGGTAGTTGTTGTCGGGGATGTCTCGGCCGGTCCAGTATAGTTCGGTTCTTTCCCCGGCGACGGTGAGGCAGAGGTACTGGCTCAGCCTTGAGAGTGGCCAGTCTGTTCTTGAGCTGTCGAGAATCTCGCGGGTGACGTTGTCGGTATAGATTCTGAATGGCACGCCGGAAAGGCCGAAATTGATACAGCCCATTATCTCGCCTTCGATGTTCTTGCCTTCGCTGTGCGAATCCTGTGTCCCCTGCATCGGGTATCGCTGCGTACCCGCCCATAGCGATCGGCCCCATACGACGCATCGTTTGTTGGGGTTTCTCTGTTTGTAAGCTTCCCAGGTGGCCATGTCGTAGAGCATCGAGTAGAGGTTGTGATATTCTTCGCCGGTCATCTTGCTATAGGGCGAATACATAGTCCCGTAGACTTCTTCGCCGTGGTCGCCCGCCATGCCGTCGGCGTCGATATCGATCAGGAAGTCGTGCAATCCGGACCACCATTTTCTCGCTGCGGGATTGCTGAAATCGACGAGTCCGCCGGCGTCCATTCCGAAGCCGAATCGGCCTTTCCAGATGTCGCTGTCCTGCATGAGGAAGTAGTTACCCATAACGCCTTCCTCGTGTTTTTCGGTACAGGTCGCTGGGATACCGGGGTTTTCCCAGAAGATAGCACGGCAGTTCATTTCGTGGAGCTGTTTTACCAGATCGTCGACGGCGTCGAAGCTGCCCCAGCCGTCGTCTGGCCAGTTCAGTTCAGGCCCTGCCCATATTCCCTGGCTGCAGTTTTTTGCGTGTACCCGGATGCAGTCGATGGGCCAGTCCTTTTCGCCGCGTGCGGCCTTTACGTCTTCGAGTATGCCCGCCTGTCCCCTTTGCAGTCCCCACTTGCTGGCGATCATTCCGAATGCCCACTTGGGCGGCAGCGGGGATTTGCCGGTGATCTTTGTGTACTGGTCGAGGATGTGTTTGAAGGCCGGGCCGTAGATGAAGTAGTAGTCAAGCTCGCCGCCGTCGGGGGCCGAGAACGAGTACGGGTCTTTTGTGAAATCGAACGTTGTTTTCCACGTGTTGTGGAAGAATATGCCGTAGCCTTCGGTTGACATGAAGAAGGGAATGGGCGTGACGTTTTCGGTGACCCACAGTTCGTACTTTCGCCCTCGCAGGTCGGACTCTTCATAGCGCTGGCCTAAGCCGAAGAAATGGGCCTTATCGGTCAGCTTTTTTTGGCAGATTACTTTCTCGCCGTCGAAACCCATGCCGCCGTTTTCTTTCTCGGGGCAGAGCATGCGGGTGTCTTCGTCGTAGATGTCGAGCTTGAAGGGCGATTTGTATATCCTCGCCGTCAGGCACTGCGTGGCTATGTCGATGTAGCTGCCCTTGTCCGATACGGTAAAGAGCGAGCGAGGCCAGTCGTATTTGATCACAACATAAGGCTCGTTAGCCTTGAACTGCCCCGTTTTGCTCATCCGAATTCGAAGTATATCCTCGGTGCAGACCTCAATCGTAACTGTTGCGTTGGCACACTTGAACGTAACAAGATTGCCCTCAACCTTATGGGAACCCACAATATCGCCAACAGAAGCCCACTCACCCCGCGCCCCTGCGGCCGCGACCAGCAGCGATATTGCTATAAATACTACCAATTTCTTCACTGTGATTGCCCTTGAACACCAAATACGAATTTCGGGAAAAAACAAGACTACGCACTATATTGGCCCGGGCAGGAGATGTCAAGGCTTTTACGGAAGGAGTCAGGAGTCAGAAAGGGGGAGCGGGAATTGGATGATGTGTTCTGTTGACATTTTGTTTTCGGCCGGTTAGATTAGCGATGGAAAGTGCTGGTTATTATTGTATTGTGGCTTAATCATTACTCCAACTACGATTGGGACAACGTCTCCGAACGGAGAAAATTATGTTCTGTAAGCGTTTAAATGGGTGTGCCAAGATAAGCTGATGTTGACAAGCTGGACAATCCAGCCTGGCTAAAGGCTAGCCACCAGGCCAGAACAGAACTTTGCGTATAAGGCGGTAACGAATTATGCGAAGCCAAAGAGATGGCGGATTATCGACCATAACGAAAGTGAAGGGATACAGCCTCGAAATAACGATGTTGCATGGGGCCAAGGGTTCCATTTCCTGGAAGCCAGAATCTCTGTATGCATTAAAAGGTGAGTGTGCAGAGGCGTGCCGGGGTCCGAGACCATGGTAGGTGATCTAACTGTTAACATTGGAACTTGGGAGAGCCATGCTGCTCCTAACAGAAGCTTCCAACAAGCTGAAGAGGCAAGGCGGAAGTATGGTAGTATGGCAGTCGGACCAGCTCATAGTAGAGGCGTAGCCGGAGTAATGTCCGGTGGAGCGAGAAGCTCACTCGAAGGGGCTGGCGGTAGGATGCAGAGGGATGAGGAGGTGTTAGCCGTACACTGAGATGGAAAACCTAACACTAACAAAATTAGCCCTCATATCGCAACGGGCTCGGCGAGAGCCTAAATGCCAGTTTACGAGCTTGGCTCATTTACTGGATGAAGGATTTCTCAAAGAGTGCTACAAGGGGCTCGGCAGGGACCGAGCCTGTGGCATGGATGGTGTAAGTTGGACGGAATATGGAGAACAACTGGATGAGAACGTTAGAGACTTGGTGGCACGCATGAAGGCCAAGCGGTATCGCCCGCAACCGGTCAAGCGAGTGTACATTCCCAAGGATGAACACTCAAAGCGTCCCCTTGGTCTACCGTCCCTGGAAGACAAAATTGTGCAGAAGGCCATTGCACGAGTACTTGAGGCAATCTATGAGGCCGATTTTCTGGATAGTTCCTATGGTTTTCGACCTCAGAGGAGTTGCCATCAGGCGATTAGTGCAGTGGACAAAATGATCAGGACGCAATACATCAATCATGTAATTGAGGCGGACATCAAAGGCTTCTTTGATAATATGTCCCATGCATGGATGATGAAGTTTCTGAAAGTCCGTATCAAAGATCCCAGTTTTCTGCTTCTGGTGGAAAGATTTCTGCAAGCGGGGTACATTGAGGCGGGCCAAATCATAGTTCTTGATCAGGGCACACCCCAGGGAGGCAATCTCAGTCCTATACTGTCGAACATATTCCTGCACTATGTCCTTGACCTGTGGTTCGCAAAGCGAGTAAAACCTCGGGCCAGAGGGCTATGTACTATGGTAAGGTATGCTGACGATTTTGTCTGTATGGCACGTTTTCCAGGGGATGCTCAGCGTATCGATCTGGCCATGCGAGAGCGTTTCAGAAGATTCGGTTTGGAGTTGCATCCTGACAAGACTCGCGTTGTTAGCTTTGGAAGATTTGAGCGTACTAATGCGGAGCGACAGAAACGAAAAGCCAATACCTTTGATTTTTTGGGATTTACCCACTACTGTGGTAAAAGCCGAAAAGGTAAGTTTTTACTTTGTCGCAAGACAAGTGCCAAGAAATTCCGTAGAAAATGTAAAGAGTTGAACGCTTGGCTTAAAGCGACACGGAATGCTTGTAAAGTCAAGGAGTGGTGGCCGATCTTACGAGCCAAACTCCGTGGCCATTACCAATACTATGGCGTCAGTCTGAATTCGCGATCGCTCCGTCGTTTCCACCAAGTGGCTTTACATCTGATTCTCAAATGGCTAAATAGACGGAGTCAGCGTCATTCGTTCACTTGGCGGAAATTCTCTGAATACTTGAAGCGATATCCTTTGCCAAAGCCATATATAGTACATAATCTGTATGCACTGTCGCCTAAGGCGTGAATTTTACCGAAGAGCCGTGTGCGGGAAATCCGCATGCACGGTTCTGTGAGGAACATTGAAGTTTCTTCACATGGTACAATATTGTGACACTCTTGACATCGAAAGACGAGAGAAACAGGGAATACAAAGGATACCTAAATGAAGAAACCATATTATGTTTACTCGACGAAATGCTGATAATGATGAATACTGACGAACATTCGAATCACCCAGCACGGCAGACAAAAAGTGGCAACCACACTATTTCAACAAAGACCGTGGCAATCACGTATTTTGGCAGTTTATTACTTGCTTTGCTAATAACATGGAGTTTCTCTGGATTTAGCTCGACCGCACTTATGTTAATCTGGGCGTTTCCATGGGGGTTTTCTTTGTTTTTTTCATTTTTTCCCACACCCCCGAGCCCCTGTTTTTGGGCAAATGCCTGTTTTTGGCCTATGCTATCTATATAGCCATATTTTTATGTGCTTTTATAAGAAGAAAAAAGTCATTTTTTATAACGTTCTTGATAATTTACATTCTTATTCTTTGTCTTAACATTTCAGGTTGTGCCGTCTTATTAAATATGAAGTTTTATGGGTAGAGCATCTCAAGGGGAGAAGTTGATTACGGAAACAGCCACCTGTTTCTTGTTGACAAAACATAGAGCCGGCTTCCCTCTGCAGATGGCCTCGCCCCAAGGGGGTTCTGGGTTCTGACTACTGACTTCTTCAAACGGACCCAGCGGTCGGTTTGAGTAAACTTATTTCCCTGCTTGGACTTTAATGAGTCTAAAGGCGTTCAGTGGTGCTCGGCCGCCGGGGTAGTCCCTGTAGTCGATGTAGAATTTCGGAGCTTCATAGATCACGAGTACGGGTGAGCCGTCCGTCACAAAAGACGCAAAATGACTTTCAGTCCATCTCCAGCAGAGCCTCACATAGCATCGCATCCACGCAGCGAATCCGCAAAATTCGACGTAAAACGGGACATTGCGAGACAATGCGAAGTGCGAATGGGCGATATAGGACTCGAACACCCCCCGCTGGCGCTATCAAAAAGCCCGTTTCCGGCAGAGGGGGGCGCAAAATCCGACGCACAGCGTGCGCCGAAACAGTTTTCTGACCCCGATTTGGCGAAGATCGTCAAAGTATGGCCGGAACTGCCGGAACATATCAAGGCGGCGATCAAGGCGCTGATCCAAACGCATAACAATCAAACAAAGTAAACCAAGAAAGGAATTCTATATGAACGCAAAAGAACTAACCGCAAAGGAAGAAGCTTTTTGTGTTGCCTATACCACAATAGGCAGCGAAACGTTTAGCAATGGCACAACGTCAGCTATAGAGGCAGGTTATGCAGAGGATTCTGCAAGGACGCAGGCTTGGCGTATGTTGAGAAAGGAACACATCAAAAAACGCATTCGTGAACTGTACGACAAAAATATGGAAGAGAATATGGTTACTGTCGGCAGTGTTCTTGCTAATCTTGCCCATGACCGGCAGATGGCACGGAAACACCATCAATACAGCGTGGCTAAGGGCTGTACCGAACTGGAGGGTAAACACCTGGCAATGTTCACTGATAACCTCAACCAAAGTGGTGATGGTTTACAACTCAATTTCACTACTGTTACTGAAAAAGAGAAAACACCCGAAGAACGTAGAGAAGAAATTGGAACCTGATAAATATACGGAAATATACGAACAAAACCTGCTTAAACCTGCATTTGGGCTGGCTGAAAGTATAACAAAACATAACTTTTGGGGCCGTCACAGATGTTAAGAAATGATAAGGTTTTTGCGGGCTGGCATTGTAAGAAATAGTAAGGTTGAGGCTGAAATGTTGAGTTTGAAAATGTAGGATAATGTGGGATTCAGAGAGCCTGGATATTATCAGAAAATATCATATTGAGGGGGTTAGGAAATGATGTTAAATGATGTGTTCTAAGGCTCAGGTAGCTATATAGCAATATAAGGGTAAGGGTTGGTTATTGTTGGTCTGAGCAGGATGGCAAATGATAGTAAATGATAGGGTAGAGTGTTCGGAAATGTTCGGATTCTGAGGCTCAGGCAGTCTACGTTAATGTACGGAAATGTATGGGAAACCTTAATGATTTCGGCAATTCTGGGGTAAAAGGCTATGGGACGGTATTACTACTACAGCAAAGCTACGGCAGACGAATCTTGCAGACTGAGAATAAGCGGTAGTGTAAACTCTCTTCTGTAAATTGGTGTTAAGCACCGCATGTGGCTGGGTGGAGGCGAGCGTAGCGAGCCGGAAGCCAGCCACATGCGAAATTTTGCTTGAAATGGCGGGCACG
>Ga0075123_10000794_pt1 | contig 16271 bp, 10 predicted proteins | sample AntAceMetag02UKX_FD_69808 | JGI IMG/M metagenome (GOLD analysis project Ga0075123, IMG submission 69808) | Saline lake microbial communities from Ace Lake, Antarctica - Antarctic Ace Lake Metagenome 02UKX | ecosystem: Environmental > Aquatic > Non-marine Saline and Alkaline > Saline | place... | reverse complement strand
TCTGCTGGATTACAGCATCGCTTTTTGTACGCCGCGGAGACTCACGGATGTAAACTTCTGGCACCTGCATATTCCTTTTGCCTTTGTGATGGTGGCTATGCTCAAACCAGAAACATTTGTCGAATTGGGCTCTCATAAAGGGGATTCTTATTGTGCCTTTTGCCAAGCTGTTGATGAAGAACCTATTTTAAATACTGCCTGCTTTGCAGTGGATAATTGGCATGGTGATGAACAAACCGGGTTTTACGGTGAAGAGGTGTTGGCACAGTTGCGAGCTTATCATGACCCTTTATACGGCGGTTTTTCAAGATTGACAAAATGCTCTTTCGATGATGCCCTGAAGTATTTTTCCGAATCTTCGATTGACCTCCTCCATATTGATGGCCACCATACCTATGATTCGGTCAGGCATGATTTTGAATCATGGTTGCCCAAGATGAGTGAGAGAGGGGTCGTGCTTTTTCATGATACCAATGTCCGGGAACGGGAGTTTGGCGTTTGGCGGCTATGGAACGAAATCTCAAATCAATATCCGAGTTTTGAGTTCAAATTTGGCAATGGCTTGGGTATTCTTGCCGTTGGCAAGCAAATCGAAGATGAGGTGCGGACGTTTTTAGAATATGGAAAAGACAATGAGACCGCTGTTTCCGGATTCTTTTATCTTCTGGGAACAAAGATTGAACTGGATCTTCAAAAAGATATTCTTTCGAAACACGTATATCAATTGGAGAGCGCGTTGTTGGACCGTGATAAAGGACTGCAGCAGGCTGATGAATGGTTAAAGCAGAATGTTGTCATAATCCAGGAGAAAGATCGTCAGTTTGGGGAGCTCCAGGCTACTAAAGATCGTCAATTGAGGGAGCTCCAGACTCTCATTGAAGAGAAAAGTCGTCAGCTGGATGAAATTTATGCTTCAAAAGGATGGCGATGGTTAACGCGTTATAGAAAAATTAAGGCCTCTCTCGGTATGCTCCCAAGGAAAAAGTTGAACCTGGATACCCAAAAGGAGAAACCTGGCTCCGAGACGTACCATGCGAAGGTCATGTACCCCCTTCATGAGAATCGTCCGAAAATTATTCACGCTATCGCCAATGTCTGGGTGGGTGGCTCGTCGAGGCTGCTTGTCGATCTTATCGAGCATTTGGGTCATAAATACGATCAGGAAACGGTTACATGCAAAATTCCCTATCCCCTTGCTTATGACGGCTTTCCCTGTCATGATTTTTCGCAGTTGTCATCCCCGGATGCAATGGCTGCTTTTTTGCGGGAAAAGGAAGCAAAAATTCTCCATATCCATTACTGGGGAGAGGATGACAAGCCATGGTATGCACATGTCTTTGGTGCAGCTGATCTATATCCCTGCCCAGTGATTGAAAATATCAATATTCCGGTTGAAACATATTTTCACGACAAGATTAAACAGTATGTTTATGTCAGTGAGTACGCCCGGAATCTTTTCAACCCGGTTCCGAACAATTCCTGCGTGATTTTCCCCGGGAGCAATCTGGAACTTTTTCAGCAATCGGATCATGATTTCCCCGATGATACGATCGGAATGGTATACCGATTGGAGCGGGATAAACTCAATGAAGAATCGATCGACGTCTTTATCGATGTTGTTAAGGAAAGACCTTCCACCAAGGCCTATATTATTGGCGCAGGCACACTGTTAAAATTATATCAGGAAAAGGTCATGGCCGCTGGTGTGTTCGATAATTTTATTTTCACAGGCTATGTCCCCTATGAATCCCTGCCCGATTATTATCGAAAATTTTCTCTTTTTGTAGCCCCGGTCTGGAGAGAGAGTTTCGGTCAGGTGTCGACCTTTGCGATGAGTATGGGAATCTCGGTGGTTGGTAATAATGTGGGTGGTCTGCCTGAAATGTTGGGAAGTCAGGAATTTTTGACCAATGATCGGGCGGTGCTTGTAGGTCTTATTATAGACCTCCTGAATGATCGGGAAAAAAGAATTGAGATTGGCAGATTAAACCACAAAAGAGCGCATGAAATGTTTTCCGTTGAGGCGATGATAGCTCAATACGACCGACTCTATGAAAGTTTGCTCTCTGATCATAAGGGTCTATCATAAAATATTGGCCAAGAGCGCTTTCCTGAAATAGCGCGTATTGAGTATGAGGACAAGATATTTTCAATGATCAACTATCGCAATCCAGACTATTCTGACCTGCCGGGTCGTCGCAGCAAATCGCATCTCTACGAGCGAGTCGAACCAAGCAAAGCCAGTATTGACGTTTCGATACTTACACCATACTACAACACTGAGGCGTTATTCGTAGAGACCGCGGTTTCATTGCAAAACCAGTCGCTGCAAAACTGGGAGTGGATCCTTGTCGACGACGGCAGTACAGATCCGGTCTCGATGGATCGTCTCCGGCGCGTGGCCGGATCCGACAGCCGGATCCACCTCGTCACCCAGGAGAATGCAGGGCCGGCCGCGGCGAGAAACACGGCATTTCGCCATTCGAACGGGCGATACCTGTGCCTGCTTGACAGCGACGACATGGTCGAGCCGACATACCTTGAAAAGTGCGCCTGGTTCCTCGACTCCAATCCGGAGTTCGCATTCTGCAATGCATGGTCGGTTTTTTTCGGCGAGCAAGAATCTCTCTGCCGGATCGGATTCGAGCTGGGAGAGACTCATCTCCGGGCCAATGTGGGTCCGCCCATTTCAGTCATACGCCGTCTTGCGTATGAAGCCTGCGGTGGCTTTGACGAGAGCATCCGGTTCGGCCACGAAGACTGGGACTTCTGGCTGGCCATGGCAAAAGCGGGGCATTGGGGCTACACGTTACCCGAGTTTCTCCAGTGGTATCGAAAGCGGTCGGGCGGCCGGTACGAGCAGATCATGCGGTCTAAAGATACAAATACTGCATTCGAGAAGTATATTCATAACAAGTACAGCGGACTTGCCGGAAGTTTTCCTTCCCCCCAGCGCCGTCCTCCCCAGCCTTTTGAATTAATTGAGACGGTGGCGTCGGTGACGAATTCCTTAGCCAGGGGCATGACAGGGCAGCGCGTCATGTTCATCGTTCCTTGGATGGTTACGGGAGGGGCGGATCGGGTCAATCTTGATCTGGTCGCGGGTCTGGTCGGGCACGGCTACGATGTGACGGTTTGTGCTACCCTACGCACCGAGCATGCTTGGAAATATCGGTTCAGCCGACTAACACCTGATGTATTTGTATTGCCGGATTTTCTTCACCAGTCAGACTATCCGCGGTTTCTTTCCTACTTGATTGCATCGCGCGGGATCGACACTGTGGTCATCACCGGCAGCACTATCGGATATCTCCTGCTGCCCTACCTGCGCGCATCATCGCCCGGCGTCTCGTTTGTCGATCTCTGCCATGTAGAGGAGTTGCATTGGCAAAACGGGGGGCATCCGCGCTTCGCGGTCGGCTACCAGGATGCGCTGGATCTGAATATTGTGACGACTGCCCATCTTGCGCACTGGATGGAGGAAACCGGCGCCGATAAGTCCCGAATCAGGGTACTATACACCGGTGTAAAGGAGCGCGAGACAGCTACCATTCTCGCCGAACGAAGCAGTATCCGCACGGAACTCGGGATTCCTGAAGATATGCCGGTGATAATCTTCGCCGGCCGCATATGCCGGCAGAAGCGCCCGGCGGTTCTCGCAGAGATATTGAAGGCATCACGGGATGCAGGGTTGGCGTTTCGTGCGCTGATCATCGGGGAAGGTGACCAGCGACTGATGATCGAAGAACTGATTCGGAAGTATCGGCTGCAGACTTGCGTAACCATGCTCGGTTCAGTGCCTCATGAGCGCTGGCTTTCCCTGCTCGCTGCCTCCGACGTGTTCCTGCTTCCGTCGGAGTATGAGGGGATTTCGATAGCCTTGCTGGAGGCAATGGCGGCCGGTGTGGTGCCAGTGGTATCGCGAGTCGGTGGACAAGAGGAAGTCGTTGAAGACGGTGCTGGTTTTCTGATCCGGCACGGCGATGATGAGTGCAGCCACTACGTGGAGGCTCTAAGGCTCCTGTTCGGCGAACCTGAGCAACGACGGGTGATGGCCGAGAAATCGCGTGCCATCATCTCGCGGCGGTTCTCCGATCGGGTAACGGTCTCGAATTTTATGGCAATGCTGGATGAATCGTTGAGCTTGGTGGCCTCTGCTCCTCGTCAGGTGATTACTCTTGGCTTGGCGAAGGAACTCGCGAGGTTTGCGATGGAATTCAACCGTGTTAGCAACGCAGCCGACCTGTTGTGGTCGCAGGTATACAATTCAGACAAAAACGGGCCTGAGCCCATGCCGCCGGAGGCAAGAGTTTTGCTCAAACTTGTCGGGTTGTTGAGGAAAACAAGGTTCGTCAGAATGATATTAAAGAACAGTTTCCTGAGGCGGATCGGACGGTGCCTGCTGGCCAAACTTGAAGGTGAGCCCACTGCGGTTATATGAATTTACCATTGGCAAAAGTCTTATGAAAATTGGATATGATATATGAAACTCTCATGACGGGATCCTGCCGCAAATGGGGAGGATTTTAGACTTCACAATATAAACAATTACTTAATTGGCCAAGAGCGCTTCCATGAAGATATTATTCCCCGTTCATGTTTTTTTCCCAAAACATTTTTACGGCACTGAGACTTATACGCTTGAACTGGCAAAAACCATGAAATCATTTGGCCATGAAGCGGTTATATTGACAGCAACACCTTATGGAGAAGCGGGAGCCGGAAGGATTCATTCCAAATATGAATACGATGGGCTCCCAGTTCATTGCATTGATTTGAATTTGAAGCCTCATAATCGTTTCAGGCAAACTTATCATCGCCCGGACTTGTACCCCGTTTTGCAGAACATCGTCTCTGAAATCGGTCCTGATATTGCTCATGTCGCTCATTTGATTAACCACACTTCAACGCTCCTGGAGGCATTGAAGGAGGCTCAAATTCCCACTGTCGCCACACTGACCGATTTTTTTGGTATATGCTTTAATCACAAGCTGGAGTGTTACGATGATTCTCTGTGCCTTGGCCCGAACAAAAAATCAACGAATTGTTTGTGTTGCTATCTCAGGGAGTCGGAAGAGGTTTCTTCGTGGAAGATTTTGGCGCCCTTCCTCAGGAACAATATTTTAGTAAGTTTGGTTTCACGATCACTGCCTTATTTAACTAAATTACCAGGTTTGCACAAGGGCTCACTATCCGGTCACGTGCTTGATGTGACTTGCAGAATAAATATCTTAAGAGACCTGTATGGCATTTATCAATGTATGGTTGCCCCAACAGATTTTCTCTACGAAGTCTATGTGGCAAATCATTTTTATCCAGATAGACTAAAAAAGATTAACTTCGGCATAAACCTCAATCTTGTAAAAGATTATCAAAAGCCAAGAAAAAAAACCGATTCATTGATACGATTCGGGTTTATCGGTCAGATATCCGCACACAAAGGGGTGGATCTTTTGATCAATGCCTATCTGAGGATAAAAAGCGATATGATCTCTTTGACGATATATGGATCTCCCGACCAAGACAGTTCCTATATGGATGAATTATTGCGCCTTTCCTCAAGGGGCAATCATATAGAATTTAAAGGCACATTCCCTCGGGAAGAATTGGGCGCCCGGCTCTCAGAGATGGATGCATTGGTTATTCCATCCAGGTGGTATGAAAACAGCCCCCTGGTTCTCTTGTATGCCCTTGCCACACGCACCCCTGTCATCGTTACAGATGTAAAGGGTATGAGCGAATTCGTAAGAGATGGTTTCAACGGATACACCTTTCAAAAGAACAGCGTGGATCATTTGACGGAAGTTATGCAGAGGATCGTGGATGATCCCTCTTCCGTAGAGCGATTTTCGCAAAATGCCGTCTATAAGAAAGATGTTTCTGATTATGCCAGGGAGATACTTGAGATATATGAGGCTACTCTGGCCAGACAAAGCGGCGTGTTACAGGATCAATGAAAATACTCTATACAACCCATCAGTTTCTTCCCGACTTTTCTGCGGGTACTGAAATCCTCACATACAGTACGGCAAAAGAGATATCAAGGCGTGGGCATGAGGTCTGTATTTTTACTGGATACCCTGTAAAGGGTGTTGTAAAAGCATCCAACGCCTTTGACCGCTACGAATATGATGGGATGTCCGTCGATCGTTTCTTTCATTCCAACACCTCGTCGATTCGACCCCGGAACCCGATGGAGGCGGAATACAATAACCTTTTTTTTGCCGATTATTTTCGCAAACGAATCCAAGAACTAAAACCGGATTTAGTGCACTTTTATCACCTCCATAGGCTTTCTGCGTCAGCCGTTGACGTTTGCGTGGAATTGGGAATCCCCACTCTTTTTACGGCAACTGATTTTTGGCTGATTTGCCCGACAAACCAACTGCTTTTGCCTGATCAATCACTGTGTTTGGGGCCTGACAAAAACATGGTTAATTGCGTTCGGCACCTTGTGGCCATTTCACAAGCGCAAAGGATCCGGTCAATACTGGAGCGGCTGCCAGACTGGCTGATAGCCGTTTTTATACAAGGGGTCAAATGCGCCTTCTGGCCTGAGAAGCGATATGGTCCCCTTGTGCGCGCTCTGGCCGCCAGACCCGCATATATGAAAAAGCGTATGAATCAGATAGACACGGTGTTGGTGGCCACTCGATTCATGGAAAAGATGCTGCTCCGCTCTGGCCTGGAAGCAGGGAGGATTCGCCATGTTCCTTTTGGAATCGACCATATCCATATCACACGCGTTTCGGCAAAAGGAACGGAAAAACATTTACGTATCGGTTTCATTGGCACGTTGTATCATCATAAGGGCGCCCATGTGTTACTTGAAGCGGTGCGTTCATTGCCGACAGATATGCCTCTGAAGGTAAAGATATACGGGGACCTTGAACAGTTTCCCGAATATGTACGGATCTTGAGATCAGTAGCCGGAAATGACCATCGAATAGAATTTTGCGGGACGTTCCCTAATCCCGAAATTGGAGATATTTTTTATGGTTTAGATGTGTTGGTTATTCCATCTTTATGGTATGAAAATAGTCCTTTAGTGCTCTATTCGGCACAGGTAGCCAGGGTGCCTGTTGTGGCTACGGACACGGAGGGGATGCATGAGGCGATTGCCGACGGTGAAAATGGTTTCCTGTTTGAGAAAGGAAATGTGAAAGGGCTTTCAGATATCATCCGGATGCTCTGCAATGATCGATCAGTGGTCAAACGGTTGTCCGATCATGCCAGACAACCGAAATCGATATCCTCGTATGTCGACGAACTTGAACGGCTTTATAATGATGTTGTTAACCGACGGACGGTGGCCTGAGTTCTCGACTGTACTTAACTGTTTGGGGAGATAATTGATATGCATTGTCTCGTTCTGGGTGGAGCCGGTTTCATAGGCTCACACATCGTGGATGCTTTGGTTGTGAGGGGTCACAGGGTAAGGATTTTTGATCTTCCCCATATCAGCACGCTAAATCTGAAACAGAGTATTGACTCTGTGGAGATTCTGAGTGGTGATTTCAACAACGTGAGTGACGTTTCGTCCGCCCTGGAAGATATTGACGTGGTTGTGCATCTGGTGTGTACAACGTTGCCGGGGCCTTCAAATGAAAACCCGGCTTATGATGTGGAAAGTAATGTTATTGGAACCCTAAACCTTTTGAAGCAGGCAGTGGCAAAAGGGGTCAAAAAAATTATCTTTTCATCCTCCGGCGGGACGGTTTACGGTATTCCTCGTTCAGTGCCTATTTCGGAAATCCATGAAACAAATCCTGTCTGTTCCTATGGTATTACCAAGCTGGCAATTGAAAAGTATCTTGCATTTTTCCATCATCTTCACAATCTCGATTATACGGTACTCCGTCTTGCGAACCCTTATGGAGAAAGGCAACATATCGACAGTGTTCAGGGGGCGGTAGCTGTTTTTTTGGGGAAAACACTTTTGCGGCAGCCAATCACCATCTGGGGCGATGGTTCGGTGGCGAGAGACTACTTTTATATCAGTGATCTTGTCAACGCCTTCATAGCGGTCATCGAGTCGGATCCCCCATCAAAAATTTATAATATCGCCGGTGGCCGAGCCCGCTCGCTGAATGATATTTTATCTGTTATCCGTGAAGTAACGGGCCTGCAGCCGGTGGTGCGGTATACGCCGGGCAGAAGATTGGATGTTCCGGTAAATTGTCTGGATATCCAGTTGGCAAAGAAGGAGCTTGGTTGGCAGCCCGAAGTATCCTGGGAAGAGGGTATTGTGCGAACATGGAAATGGTTGAAAAAATCAAAGAAAGGCTACTGAAATAGCCTTGATGGTTCCCCGCCATGCAACTTTATGGATGCTTTATTACATTGTTCATCTATCAAGCGGTTCGGGTATCGATAATGGCGCTTTGCCTTGGATCCTTGTCGAGCGCGATAACGGCCTTTTTTGCCGGCGGTTTCCGGAATGGCGCATTTCGCTCGTTACTCCCATGATGCCGTTAGTTTATCTTCTATCCGGGGGAGTTTCTCTGCGTTCTCTGATGCCGACTTGGACCTATCAATGGATTCGCCGCATGGAAGGGAGCATTACCGGCATGGAGCGCAAGTGCGGAATGTTTGCCTTCATCATTATTGAACGTTTGTAATATTAGTGAATTATAAATTTCTCAGGTATGATACGTTGAATCTTGTTTCTGTGATAGTGGTAAATTGGAATGGGAAAGAACTGCTGCAGGACTGTCTGGAGGGTCTGCAGCGGCAGACGTATCGCTGTTTCACAGTGATACTTGTGGACAATGGTTCAAATGACGGATCGGTTGAATTTGTTAATTCTTATTATCCCAACGTAAAGACGATTTCTCTGCCTGGCAATGTTGGTTTTTCCGCTGCGAACAATATAGCAATAAAGACTGTTGACACCCGCTATGTGGCTCTGCTTAACAATGATGCGGTTCCACATCCGTCGTGGTTGAAGGAACTTGTGGAAACGCTGGAGGCACATCCGCGTGTGGGTTTTGCGGCATCAAAGATGCTCTTTCATGACAGGCGACATGTTATTGACCGGGCCGGTGATGGATATACAGACGCCGGTGTGGCGCTTTTGCGGGGACGGGATACGACGGCTGACGGATTTAACAGATGTGAACCGGTTTTCGGCGCGTGCGCCGGTGCCGCACTCTATAGGACCGGTATGTTTGACGATATCGGTCTTTTTGACGAGGATTTCTTTCTGCTTTATGAAGATGTGGATCTGAGTTTCAGGGCGCAGCTCAGGGGGTACCAGTGTTTGTACGTTCCGGACGCGATTGTGTACCATAAAGCCAGCAGGAGCGTGGTGCGTGACTCTGCTGTTTCCGTGTATTATGGACATCGTAATGTAGAATGGGTCTATGTAAAAAACATGCCTGCTCGTCTGTTGGCAAGAACAATCGTTCCGCATATCATGTATGGATGGATGGCATTCCTCTTTTTCATGATGAACGGGAGAGCTAAAGAATTTGTCATGGCAAAATTAGCCGTGCTCCGAAGTATGAAAAATTTGTTGAAAAAACGGCGTGAAATTCTGAAAAGAAAAAATGTTGATGACCGGTATATATGGAACCTGTTCGAAAAGGAACGGTTGTTACTACGTTCAATAAACCGATTAAAGAAAAATACATAGCTTGGGATGAGAAAAAATACGGAGAACAAAAGTAACTGAACAGATCCCTTCGTTTCTCAGTCTGATATATGTAAAAAAGACATTCCATAGAAGTTAGCTTGTTGACGGCATGGTAAGACTATAATGAAAAAACAGTATATTAAGAACAATTCAACGGTGGATATCTCCATCTGCATGGTCTCTTTCAATTCGGAGAAGGTTCTTTCCAATTGTCTGGAATCCATTTATGCGTCAAGCCCGTCCGTAACAAGAGAAATCATACTTGTCGATAATAACTCTGTTGATGGAACAGCTAACATGGTAAAAACCGCGTTTCCCGATGTAAAACTTATCGTGAATAATAAAAATGTGGGTTTTTCAAAAGCAACCAATCAGGCATTGCGAATAAGCCAAGGGAGGTATCTTCTCTGGCTGAACTGTGACACGATAATTGCTCATGATTTGCTGGATGTCATGATGGGTTTTCTTGAAAGTCATCCGCCTGTCGGCATAGTCGGACCGAAAGTGTTAAACAGTGACGGGACCTTTCAGCCGCAATGCAGAAGGGGATTGCCCACCCCGTATGCGGCGTTGGGATATTTCCTGGGCATCGATAAAATATGGCCCGATAATAGAAGGTTGTCCCAATATCTGCTGCGCTATCTGCCTGAAGATGAAGCACACAGGGTGGATGCCGTTTCGGGGTGCTGTCTGATGGCGCGGCGGGAGATGTATACAACGACAGGCTGTATCGATGAAGATATATTCGGGTTCGGGGAAGATATCGAGTGGTGCATCCGCGCCCGTAAGGCGGGATGGGAGGTGTGGTATTGCCCCGGATCCTCTATAATCCATCTTAAGGGTGAAGGGGGAGTGCATGTCGCTCCTTTTAGTAAAGAGCTTGCAATGCACAAGGCAATGATAGTATTTTTCCGCAAGCACCTTTCAGATACATACCCTTTGTATATATCTTTTATTGTTACTGCCGGAATTATGTTACATCTTATGGTCGCTCTGGGTAAAACCGCTGTAAAAAGATTATTGAAATACAGATCGGTTCGTGTGAGGACCGTGAAGGAAATCAAGAGATCATAATGAAGGTTTTGATAACAGGAGCTTCAGGGATTATCGGTTCCTCACTGGCTGAACGGATTGCATATGAAAACGAAGTAACGGGAACGTACTATACCGGTAAACCCCTTGACAGGCTCGGGATTGCCTGGGAGAAGCTGGATGTCGGTAATCAGGCAGAAGTTAATACGTTGTGTAAAAAATATTCTCCCGATGTTGTCATTCACTGCGCGGCAGTGGTGCACCGGAAAACCGGAGCGGTCGATGCCGCCACCTATAAGCGGGTGAACAGCGCGGCGACGGAAAATCTTGCGAGGGCCGCCGCCCTGAGCAATCCTTCGGTTCATTTTGTCTTCATGTCTTCCGTATCCGTGTATGGCGATGAGGATCTGCCTGTTCCTGTCTCTGAAGAACATCCGTGCAATCCCCGAGACGATTATGCCATAAGCAAGCGCTGCGCCGAGATCAGACTTGAAGAGATGTTTACAAAGGGTGATATTGGAAGTGTCACCATACTGCGTCTGGCCTCGGTGTATGACGGCAAAATAACGTTTCTCCTGGACCGCCGCGTAAAGGGCCTGGGTGTCTTTATCCGGTATGGCACGGGTACACAGAGAATATCCGCTCTTGCGAGGCCGAACTTGGTGGATTTTGTGGAATTTATCCTGAGAGAACCCGTGACTGAAGGGTTTGATGTGCTGAACGTATGCGACGAGAGACCATACCGGTTTGAAAATATTATACGGGTCTTCAAGACGGGAGGGACATATCGCGCCAGACCCGTAATTTCTGTTCCGCTGACTGTGGTGCATTGTGTGTCCCGTCTGGGGGGGAAAGTGCTCAGACGCAGGGAGGCCCGGCTTCGCTCCGCTTCCAACAAAGCCTCTTCGGATATGGTCTTTGGCAATGAACGGATGTTGAAGACAGGGTTCAGACCGGTCCATACACTGGAGACGGTCTTTCTTTCGGAGAACTAGGATGGTAAAAGTCGCTACGTATATCTCAAGTTTTCTCCTGAGCGGCGCCGGCGCCTGGGTAGTTTCAAGGTTTGCCCTCAGGTGCAATTTAATCGATGTGCCCACGGACAGGAGTTCGCATTCGGTTTCCACTCCAAAAGGTGGGGGTGTCGGAATACTTGCCGCTTTTGTCCTGGCATCGGCCCTGCTCGGCATATCCCCGAGGATCTGGATGCCTGCCGCTGTTGTTTCTCTTGTGAGTCTCCATGGCGACCGGTACGGCCTTTCCCCGAAGGTGCGCCTTTTCGCACAGTTCGCTGCGACCGCCCTGTTCCTGTATCTAACGGGGCCGCAGTCCGGCTTCCTGCACCCGGTAGCGGCCTGGTTGTTGTTCATCATTTTTATTCCCGGCACCGCTAATTTCTATAACTTTATGGACGGAATCAACGGAATCGCCGGAATAACGGGTGTGATCGGATTCGGATTTCTCGCTTTTTATTCTTTCCAGTGGGGAGACGCTTCCCTGGCGGCGCTCGCTTTGTGCGTCTCCTTGTCATGTCTCGGTTTTCTGCCCTTTAATATTCCGGGCGCCAGGGTCTTCATGGGAGATGTCGGAAGCGTCCTTCTGGGTTTCATCTTCGCGCAGATGGTGGTCCTGCTTTCAAAAAGCATACTGGATTTTGTCTGTCTCATATCCTTTATCTTTCCGTTTTACGCAGATGAGATAATCACCATGGGGGTGCGGCTGAAGAGCCGGGACGACCTTGTCAAACCCCACCGCAGGCATCTATATCAGCTCCTGGTCAACGAGCGGGGAATATCTCACTGGAAGGTTTCGGCGGGATACGGTCTCTTTCAGCTAGCCGTGGGCGGCGGCGTCTTGATACTCAGACCATTTGGTGCTATTAATGCATTGTTGTGGCTGGCGGTTTGTCTCTGTGGATTTACCCTGACCAGTTTAATGTTCAGAAGGCGGTTTTTGACGTGATACATATCCTGCGCCGTAGAAACTTTTACCTGATGCTGCTTATAGATGCGGCCCTTGTAGCGGCGGCCTATACGCTCGCATTTCTGCTGCGATTTGACGGGCATATTCCGTTGGATCATTATGCGAAACTGAAAGACACGATACTCTTCATTGTGCCTTTCAAGCTTGTCTGCTTCCTTGTGCTCGGCCTATACAATGGGATGTGGAGGTATACGAGCTTTATCGATCTGAGAAATGTCTTCAGGGCCGCAACCTTTTCTTCTGTGGTCATAGTCCTGTCCATTCTGTATCTGTACCACTTTCAAGGCTATTCGCGTTCCGTATATATTATCGACTGGCTGTTCACCTTTTTCCTCATCGGGGGGGTGCGCATCACCATACGATTTTCGCTCGCCAACCGTTTCCCCTTTTTCTGGACGTTCAAACGTCATGTCAATCCTTCGGTCAAAAAAGCGCTTATCGTAGGGGCGGGAGACGCGGGGGAAAAGATATTGAAGGAAATGCAGGAAAATCCCGAGATCAATTTTGAACCGATACTCTTTCTTGACGATAATTTGAGCAAACAGGGACAGGCCATACACGGTATTCCTGTGCTTGGAACCGTGGATCAGATCGGAAAATTTCAGGCAAAGTTTGATGAAATACTGATAGCTGTTCCCTCGGCACGGGGAGAACAGATGAGGCGTATCGTTGATCTGTGCGAAAAAACGGGAAAAAGATTTCGCACGGTGCCGGGAATAATGGAGATTATAGAGGGAAAGGTTTCGGTGAAGGCTATCCGGGATGTAACCCTGGAAGATCTGTTGGGCAGGGAGGAGGTCCGTCTCGATGAAGATGAAATCAAGCGGTATCTGAACAACAGGCGAATTCTGGTAACGGGAGCCGGAGGGTCGATAGGGTCGGAGTTGGTAAGGCAGATATGCCATTTTCATCCACAGTCCGTGGCTGTCCTGGATTTCAATGAGTGTAATCTCTCCCGCCTTGAGATGGAATGCGCACAGAGATTCGGTTCCGTTCAGGTATCTGTGTACCTGATGGACATACGGGAACGCTCGGCGGTCTCACAGGTGTTCCGGGAGTTTGCACCCGATGTGGTATTTCATGCTGCCGCCTATAAGCATGTGCCGATGCAGGAACTCAGCCCATGGGAGGCGGTATGCAACAATGTACAGGGCACCAGAAATCTGGTTGAAGAGGCGGCGAAGAGTCAGGTTGAGCGATTCGTCCTTGTCTCAACGGACAAAGCTGTCCGCCCGTCCAGTGCCATGGGCGCCACGAAGCGTGTGGGGGAGATGCTTGTGGAATGCATGAACGGGAGCACAAAGACACGCTTTATGGCCGTGCGCTTCGGGAACGTTTTAGGAAGCTCGGGATCGGCCATCCCGATATTCCAGGAGCAGATATTGAGGGGTTACCCCGTTACCGTTACTCATCCGGAGATAACCCGTTATTTCATGAGCGTCAAGGAGGCGGCGCAACTGATACTTCAGGCCGGGGCCATGGGGGAGGGGAGTGAGATATTTATTCTGGACATGGGAGAACCGATGCGCATCGTGGATCTAGCAAAAGACCTGATCCGCCTCAGCGGACTGGAACCGGAAAAGGATATCCCTATTCAGTTCACCGGTCTTCGCCCCGGGGAGAAACTGTATGAAGAACTGATAACGGAAGGGGAGGGAATTGTGGCGACGAACCACGAGAAGGTCCTCGTTCTCAGGGGAGACTCGTTTGACAGAGACGCGCTCAATGCCGATATCGACGAGCTGCTGTCGGTGGCGGATACCCGTGATGCAGTCGCCATCAAGAAAAAGCTCCGCGAGATTGTTCCGGAGTATACACCGCAGTTCTAGACTGGAGGCACAAATCGAAACCCCTCTCTTATGACCCGGATTGTCGGAGATATGACTGAAAAAAGATCACAACCCTCGGTATTCCTCATAGACGGAACGAATTTTATCTACCGTGCGTTTTACGCGATCCGCGGGCTTTCCACCTCCCGGGGATTTCCCACCAACGCGATCTACGGTTTTACCAATATGTTGATGAAGTTGTGCCGCGACTGGGCGCCGGATTACATCGCCGTCGCGTTTGACGCGAAGGGTCCCACCTTCAGGCACGAGGCATACGATCAGTACAAGGCGAACCGCAGCGCGATGCCCGATGAACTCCGCCCCCAGATCGATCCCATCAAGGATATCGTCCGCGGTTTTTCCATCACGGTCATCGAAGAGCAGGGGATTGAGGCGGACGACACCATCGGCACACTGGCGAAGCGGTGCGAGTCGGCGGGGATGAAGGTAATCATTGCCTCCGGTGATAAGGATCTGATGCAACTTGTGTCGGACAATGTCCTGATGGTGGATACGATGAAGAATATCTCCTACGACATCGAGGGGGTCAGGGGCCGCTTCGGCGTTGGGCCCGATCGGGTGGTGGATATCTTGGGACTCGCGGGGGATACGTCGGATAACGTTCCCGGGATTCCCGGTGTGGGCGAAAAGACGGCCCTCAAACTGTTGAACCAGTTCGGTTCTCTCGAGGAGGTCCTGGAGAATGCCGAAAAGGTCAAGGGAAAGGGCCTGAGTGAAAAACTGAGGGATTTTGCCGATCAGGCGCGGATGAGCAAGGACCTGGTGACCATCAGGACGGATGCCCCGGTGGACTTCGATCTTGAGGACCTTCGTTTCAGAGAGCCCGACGCGGAAGCCCTGAAGGGGATCTTCCGGGAGTTTGAGTTTCCCGGCCTTGTTACACGGCTGGGTGAGGAAGGGAAAAAGGAGGAAGATGAGGCGGCGGACTACCGTCTGATCACCGATGAAGAGGAGGTTGCCCTTCTCCTGGATGAGTTGCGCTCCGCCGGTGGGTTTTCCTTCGATCTACAGTTGACCCCGGATGACGCGGTGAGGGCCGGGATCGTGGGGATCGCTCTGTGCTGCAGCGCGGGGAAGGCCTGCTACCTCCCCCTGGCCCACACGGGCGAGGGGGCGCAGAAACAACTTGACGCCGAGACGGCGCTGGCGGCCCTGGGAAAGCTTCTCTCCGACGACACGTTGAAGAAATATGGACACAATATCAAAACGGCGGCCCTTGCCCTCGCGCGCAGGGGGATCACGCTGAAGGGGGATGCTTCGGATGTCATGCTGGCAGCGTATATACTCGATCCCTCCCGGCGTGGATACGATCTGCCCGATCTGGTCCAGGAGCAGTACGGTCGCGTCATTGCCTCCATCAAGGACCTGACGGGGAGCGGCGCGAAGGCGATCCCCGCTGACGCTGTACCCATCGACGATGCCGCGCCGTATGCGTGCCGGCGGGCTGACTTCATTTTTCGCCTTGCCCCCCACCTCGCCGAACGGATGGAGGAGGCGGGGTTGAAGGAACTCTTCGATGATGTGGAGATGCCCCTCGTCGAGGTGCTCGCCTCGATGGAAAAAACGGGAGTCCTCCTCGACTGCAATCTTCTGGCGGAGATGTCGATCCAGCTGGGTCAGCTCCTGGATGTCTCCGAGGGGAAGATATACCGCCTGGCGGGGGAGGAGTTCAACATCAATTCACCGAAACAGCTCCAGGTGGTCCTCTTCGACAGACTCGGCCTCCCTCGGGGGAGGAAGACGAAGGCGGGGTACTCGACGGACGTGGA
>Ga0075123_10000792_pt1 | contig 16288 bp, 7 predicted proteins | sample AntAceMetag02UKX_FD_69808 | JGI IMG/M metagenome (GOLD analysis project Ga0075123, IMG submission 69808) | Saline lake microbial communities from Ace Lake, Antarctica - Antarctic Ace Lake Metagenome 02UKX | ecosystem: Environmental > Aquatic > Non-marine Saline and Alkaline > Saline | place... | reverse complement strand
GTCGGCCTTGCCCTCCAGAGCATAAAACTAAAAGACGATCCCAACACCGAGGCGGCGATTGATCGCTTGATAGCCGATTACAACGACCATCCCAACATTGCCAAGGCTTTGTCTCAAATCGCAGAGGAGTATCTCTATGCTAAGAACTATCAAAGAGCGATCGAGTTGTGGGAACTGACAGAGACGGATTATGCGAAGTATGCTTTTCCGAGCAAGGACGAGGTGCCTTATCTTTTGGCAACCTGTTACAAACGGCTCCAGGAATATGATCGTGCGATTGAGTATTACGAGCAAATGCTTCAACGGTATCCGCGTAACAAATTTGCGTACCGTGTTCCATATCGGCTGGGCATGATCTATATGCGTGAGAAAGACGATTATGAAACAGCAGTTTACTGGTATGCCAAGCAGAATGAATTATACGACAACGAATTACTTGGATCCCGCGCGCTTCGACATCAGGGCTCGATCTATGCACACAAGCTCGAAGATTACGAGAGCGCAAAGCAATGCTTCGAGAAATACCTGGCGGATTATCCCAACGGAGCAAGTATTTGGGGGATGACATGCAATCTTGCCCGATGTCACGAAAAACTGGGCAATCCAAAAGAGGCTGTCAGATTCTATCGGCAGGCACTCGGCACAACTACGGAACCTGATTTGATTGACAAGACTCGTGAGAAATTGGCCATTTTGCAGGAAGGAGAAGAACAATGATATCAAGTAACCGAAGAAAAGGTGCACGTAGCACACACGGACTAAATATAATCCCATTATCGTTTATGACTTTTTTGATACTATCGGTTTTTCTGCCTCCGGTCGCATTTTCAAACTACGTCGATGAGGTAGATGTTTACGTAGCTGTCAGTAATGCTCAGGCCAACGATGATGAATATTTAGAGGATTGGGCGCACGTTTGCCTGGAAAATGTGGCATGGCTGCGTGTCGAATGGGGTGTTAGCGGCTCCAGAACCTCAGGTTTTGAAATTAAGGTTTACAAAGGCGATGAGGAGAGTGATGCGATCGAAGAGAACTTGATCAAAGAAACAACGGCGACCAATAGCGACAGGGAAAAAGTATTTTCTGTCGATTACTTTGATGAAAAACCAGGAGGGCATGCTATTGTAGTCACGGTTAAGTACACTTCCAATTGGGATGACATGGATTGGGACACTGGCATTATCTTTGTAACAGAAATGCACCTTCGCGAAACGGCCAGACCGGCAAACAGGATAGCATGGAAAGATCCGGATTTGCCGGGGACGGTTGACAACGGCGACAGCTTGGTTGTTTGGCATGACGCGGATGATGATAATGATATAACTTTTGACGTAAAGAAAATTTACTCCTCTCCAACGGTTTATTATAAGATTACGGAAAGATTGGATTGGAATGGTGGTGCCGTCCCTCATGAAGGTATTCTGTATTCATTTTACAACACTCATAACTTTACTGTAGCAAATGACAGCGTGATCTATGACTTTCAAGTTTACACTGGCCCTACCGGTGATAACCCTGATTGCTGGGGGAACTACTGGATCTTTGGTGTAACGGATGAAGATTATGAAGACTCACGTGATAACTTTTGGGGATATCTGATTATTTTGAATGACCTTGCCGATGCACTGTACAGACGGTTTAGGAATGGAAACTGGAGCGGTATTGATACTGATTTTAGTCCCACCTCCACCACTGGGACGACAACACTTTCTGATGATCGAACTACTCACAATTTTGGATCCTCATACAGCTCTGTAGGCATTACGAAAATAAACGGCGTCTATTATCCAAGGGCTTCGGCAACCTCCGTTCCGATTTATTATTGGAATACCAGCACAGACACAAGCGATTTTGTTCGAGAGAGTGGAGAATTCGAGGCTGGTATAAATACTTTTATTGATGATATTTCCCTTGCTGACCTTGTGACGGAGTACAACAAATCTGGAAGCGGTAACCCACGAGATGTCACCTTTTCTTTTACAGAAGCACGACCGGCATCTTTTCGGTTCGGACCAGGTTGGCTAGATGTAGAAATCTGTCTGGGTGGTGTTACAATCATGGGCGACGTTTCACATTATGGTAGTGGTTCGGTTACTATGTCTGTAACAGACAGCAACGATGGTTCATATAATATAGCAGCCGATCCGACCGTCATTTGTAAGATAGAGGATGTGTTCGATTTTAATTATTTCAATCCGGTGCTTGGAGGTATCGCACCCATAGATGGAGCTACATTGCAATGTGCTAATGGGCGATCCGGAATTCCTGCTGGAGTAGGTGATGTCGCACTAATAGAGATTGACATCAACGGCACTGTAGAAAGGTCTTCGAGCACAAAGGGGCCATAGCAATTTTTAAGGAGCAAGAGTTGATTCACTCGGTTGTATTGGAATTGCTGGAGAAATTGACTGGATCGTATGGTTTGTTACAATAAAGCCAAATTTGATACGTTAAGAGGTTAAGTGATTTAACTATGAAAGGGGAAGCAATCATGATAGCTAAATATGTGAGAGTGCGTTTTTTTGGATTCGTTTTTTTGTTATACCTCATTCTGAACTGCAATGGGCAAATATATGCCGGTTTTTTCGAAGAAACAAAGGGCGAACCAGCTAAGTTTGGCGAATCCTCTGGCCAAGCCAAGGCGGATGTCATGGCTGATATCGCCGAATCAAGTTACAAACTATTGCTGCAGGTTTCAGAAAAAGGCTTGTTGGATTCAAGCGAATCGCTTAAGCAGATTATATCGGCCAGGAACTGGCTTGAGGATACAAATGATGTAATGGCGAGAATCCTCTCCATAAGGTTGCAATTCGTCCTTGATAGCAGCATTTTAAATGAAATGTATCGTGCCAACAATGCGAAACTGAACCAGAAAATGACCACAAAGTATAAGGATGGTTCACTCGACAAGAAACTGGCGATTGAACTATTAAAGCTAAATGAAATTGATGAGCATGAAACTATTGACTTCGCCCTCGGTCTGGATACCGAGATTGGTAGATTCTGCCGCGAAAATAAATATAACAGCAAGGCTTTTCTTTCCAAGCAAGTCTTCAATGACGCCAAAGAACATATGAAAATCTCTTTTGATGAGACCAAAGCTTCCGGTTCTAAAAAGCCCGGGAAAAAAACTGATATTCGCGAGATTTCGAGTGGTGCTTTCGTTCTGTTCTCGAACAAGATTGATTCAAGAGCAAACGCAAAGAAAGCCTTCCTGTCCATGGCTCTTAATGCAATTGATGACGCAAGGGACATAAGACTTCTTGTCCGCTTCTATTTTACTCATGGAGGATTTACCGACAAAATTACTCCTGGGCGGAGGTTAATCCATAGTGAGCAGCTATCAGAACGACTGAAAAGTGAAATAGGCAAAGACAACATTGGACGGTTGACTGACCGAAAAAAGTATTCCTTAAAAGCAAAGAAAGCAAAGATGGTCAGTAGAATGAACAATCGCGTGGACGATTTGGTAACAGACGAAAAAAGCTCTGTTATGGCGTTAGGTTTAAGATTGGTAACGTTTATACAAAACGCTGAAATCCTGACCGAAAACGTTCGAAGGATGTCTGAGGAACGAAACTGGATTGGTTCGTGGCTAAACCTGCCGGAAGACTCCAACAACTGAGCATAGTATTCTGCACGCTCCCTGCACCCAAGCAGGGAGCGTGCGCTCTTTCCCAACCAAATCCAAGATCCCGAGGGGATATTTTGTATTGCGTATTTCGTGAAACGTGAATCGTATTTCGTGGCGTGTCTTGGTGCTTGGGGTTTTTTTGCCGACGATGCGAAGTTAGGTGAAGCCGCCGAGCGGATAGCTGACTATTACAGTCGCATGGGCGAACAGACCAAATCCCATGAGGTCAGCAAGTATTTTGGTCAATGGACCGATGGTGCGGCGGCTATGGGTGCTCAGGTTGGTCTTGCTCAATCTTTCGCAAAGGCCGGCGATGAGCCGAACACAACAGCCGCAATAAATGATTTGATCGCAGACTTTAACGATCAGCCTGCTTTCGCAGAGGCCGCCTTCGACGTGGCGTCACAGTGTTTTTACAAGCATAATTATGCTCAGGCAATGCGCCTGTGGAATCTCGCTTATGGCCGCGAGCACCTGCTCGAGCGCCATCACCAGGAAATCCCGTACCTGTTGGCCACATGCCATAAGCGCACAGGCAACCGGGAAACGGCGATTGAATACTACAAGCAGGCCCTCGATAAATATCCGCAGAGCCAGTATTCCTATCGCGCCGCATACCGGATCGGACTGGCTTGCAGAGAATTGGGTCAGTTCGAGGAGGCGGTGTACTGGTTAGATGAGCAAAGAAAGCGGTATTCGGATCCGCTTCATTCGCGAAGAGCATTGATGCAAAAGGCAATAGTCTGCTATTGGGATCTCAAGGATTATCAAAAAGGCGTGGACGTGTTGCAGCAATACACAGGAGATTATCCGGGCGAGGACCGCACCTGCGTTGCATATCGTCTTATGGCGAAATGCTATGAGAAATTAGGCGACAGGGCGCAGGCGATAGCGGTTCTTGAAGAGGCGCTGGATGAATTTGCAGGGACAAAACGCGAAACACAGATTAGCAACGAACTTGCTGAGATGCGGGAAGGAGACGCGAAATGAGCTTGACAGCAGACAAAAAATCCTGGAAAATCAATAGTAAAATTATCGGCTTAAGAATTTTATTGGTCACAATTACAATGGCTATCGCTATGTTCTGCCAGCAGAGTATATTTGCCTGTGAGGTAACTGATGTTGATGTGTGGGTTGGCGATGATGATTTTGCTGCGGAAGTGGGCAATACGACGGATGTTTGGAAGTGTCCGGGGGATGACTTTGGTTGGTACGCGGAATGGACCGCTGAAACGCCAGACGATAATGATTTTGACATCAGGATAGCTCTCGTAACCACGGAGGTCGATTCGTCGGTCTCAGATCCAGTGGACAGGGACCAAAGCGGCACGGCGACAATACCTGCCGGCTTTGCAGTCGGCACACATACAGTGTATGCGAAGGTGCGTCGAGTCGACAGTGAGTGGGAAGTCGGTACTGCTACCGCCAAGATCAATATCTCTGAAGTGGAAGAGATCGAGTCCGGTGACGTAACGTCTTCTACAGACAGTCCGGGCTCAGCAGAAACACTGTACGTTGCTAAAGGCAGCCCTGCAGAGACAATTACCATCACGGCTACCCCCAATCCTTCCGGCAGTTGGCCTAGCGGAGAGCCGACATGGACAAATGCAACGTCTTCCGGCGCTTCTACAGCTACGTTTCCCATCGATACGGTTTCGGCTTCGTCGGCCGGAACAACTGTCACGGCGACATGCTGCTCTTCTTCGGTGTCCATGAAAATAGTCGTTGTAGAAGTCGACGAAATACAATACGACGATCCCGCTACATCATGGACGACCGCGGGAACGCTTTATGTTTATTTGGGAACAACTGTGGATTTTAAGGCAATACCAGACCCTTCGGGGGCTTCCTGGCCCAGCGGAAAACCCGTCTGGGGCGGCACTTCAGGTGCTTCTGGAACAGGATCTACGACATCGGTTACGTTTAACACACTTTCGTCAAGCTCAACTGACTATAAAACTGTAACTGCTGAATGTGGAAATACTGAGACCGTCAATGTTGTGGTTTATCATTTTTCATTGGATATCGATGAAGAAGATGATTTTACGGGTAGAAGTCATACCAAATTGGGCATAGAGGAAGAAGTTGAATTAAAATACTTTATGACCCCATCTTCTGTTACAGCTAGTCAGGCAGGTGGCTTGGAATGGACAAGGTCCGGGCTTGGTACTATTAGTAATGCAGGAACTGATGGTATAGCTGACTATGATGCGGAAGAAACACCAGGAGGAACACCAGGCGATGTCATATTGACCCTAACAGTTGTGTCTGGTCCTTCTGCGGGAGAGCACCAATGGAGTGCCAGGGAAATTGTTGCACCTACTGGAACTCGAATGACGCGGTATAGCGCCAACTGTAAGCATAGACAGAACTTTGCAAGTGCAGGAATAGCCCTCTGGTATTGGCTGGATCCCAAAGAGGTCTCGTTCAGCAATCTGACTTTTGGAGAAGATAGTTGCGCTTCAATAGTTACAGGTTTTTACACGCAATGTGCGCCATGGAATAGCTATCCAACGGGAACCGCACAACCGGGGCACGCACAAAATACTTTCGGTGCGATTAATGGGGGGAACAGCACGACTGGATGCAGAGTCAATTTGAAGGACGGAGCTCAGTCAGGTGAAGCAAATCCATACGCAGCGGGAACTCTAACATGGGTCATTCCAACTCAGTATATTGACGATACAGCTACGCGGAATACCTTTGGCAGCAATCAAACTCACGTTTCAACTTATCAGGCTAATGGGGATGCTACGCAGTCCAAAGGAGGAGAGTCAGATTCAGCTACTCTTGGCAGTGTAACTGTCGGTTGGTAAAGAATTATGTTTTGCAAAATCAGGGATAGAAGTATAATGTTAAACAGAATCCGGTCATTCACAAGAAAGGTATGGTGCAAAATGTTATTGAAAAAAACGTTTATTGTGTTTATGTGCCTCTTATTTGTACAAGGTACTATATTTAGTGCAAATAAAGAGGTTTCTTCAGTGGAAAAACAAGAATTTAAGCAAGACTTTGTAAGAATCCGGGCTATGGAGAAATCTTTTTCTGAAGGAAAAAATAATAGCCTGACTGATTACGAGCAATTTGCTGATGAGCTTCAAGTCAAATGGAAACTAAAGAATAAAGAAAACTACGCACGTTTAATGGTAGAAGTTTGCGGTCCGTTAAGTTCCGGAAGCTTCAAAGAAAACAGACGCTATGAAGTGGCACGGCAATATGCTCTTTCTGCTTTGGATAAGCCACTGGAAATATCTATCGACACAGAATTGGAATTGATAGGGCATGCATTAACATTGATGACCGGTCCGAGTGCTCCCAAAGGACAGGTTTGGGAAGGACTTCGAAAAAAGGATGTAGAAATGCGCCTGCATGCGTGGCAACGGCTTTTGGACTCTATTGATCCTGATTGGGACCCTAATCAAGTGATACTAAGTCCTAATGCAGTGGCTGTAGTAATGGGATATCCCGGCACTATAGATTCTCAGGCTATTAAAGATCCCATTTTACGTGCAGAATATGAAGCGGCTATTGAGGCGAACAGGCAGGAAATCGAAGAATATACTGAGCAGAACAGACTGCATAAATGGCTAAAGCGATACCCAAAGAGAGCAGAGGCATATATTACCGATGCATATTCAACAGCTCCCTATAACAACGAAGAGTTAGTCAAATATCTTGTCGACTACAAAATTGACGAAAAGACGAAGGCTCGAATAAGTTCAACAGTAACAAAGAATATTGAAGAGCAAAGTAAGGAGTCGGAAGAATAGCCTTCCAGCCAAAGAATGAGAACTTGAGCACAACGCAGTATGCAAGGATTGATTCCGCACGCTCCCTGCACCCAAGCAGGGAGCGTGCGCTCTTTTCCAACCAAATCGAAGATCCCGAGGAAATATTTCCCCGAAACTTGTGCTGCGTAGCGTTCCGCGAAGCAGTATCCCTTTTCAACTCTCAACTCTCAACTTTCCCGGCTACGCCGCCCCCCCTCCATTTTTTTCGTCGTTCGTGAATCGTATTTCGTGGCGTGTCTTGGTGCTTGGGGTTTTTTTGCCTAAACACGCATGTTTCTCCAAGAAAAGCCTCACGTTTTTGGGCCAGTGGGGGTGTTTTTTTGAAAAAATGGAATTGATTTGAAAAAGTACTGTAACATTCTCGCGGTTTTGGCATCTTATCTGGATAGTGGGACGAAAATCCTGCTTGTCTGTCTTTATTAAGGAAATTGCTTGTGGCGGTTGAAAAAAATGTTTTTGCGTCGATCCTTGTTGTGACTTTTCTGATCGGCTCCAATCTGTCGGCCGGTGATATCACGCCGAACCGCGATCTGGATTTGAGCGGGATAGGCGAATACGTCCATTACGGCGACGCCAGCGGCGATCTGATCACTTATGGGGTTGGCAAGACGTGCGACTTCACATGGGATATCAAGTATAAGAACCTCAAGACAGGCCAGGTCAAATCCTTCAATTGCGCACCGGATAAGACGATTGATGCCCGCCCGAAAATTGACGGCCAAATAATAGTCTGGTTCGGCGGCCCTCTATGGGAAAATCCGTGGCAGCATGAACCGTCGAATTTCAGCGTCTTCGCCAAAAACGTGACCACAGGCAAACAGATAACGCTGCGAGAATATACGATGTCCGAATCTTACGGCTACCCGGCGATTTCCGGCAATAAGGTTGTCTGGCTCGAACATCTCAATCTCGACCCGACTCCCAGGGGACTCTTTGCAAAAAAATGGTGGAAGAAGCCATTCAATGTCTGCGGTGCGGATATTGCCGACATGAACAATCCCCGCTATTTCACCATCGCCAAAGACACAGGCAAACGGACGCCGTATCCGTGTCTGAATTATTCGGCCGACTATGAGGATGTTATCGACATATCCGGTGACATTGTGGTATGGGAAGCCGACGGCGACATTTACGGCGCGGACATTTCGGATTTAGAAAACATCAAAGTTTTTCCCGTATGCACCGATTCCGCAAAGCAGGCCGACCCTGCTATTTCGGGCAATCTCGTGGTCTGGAGGGACAAGCGCAATGACGTCGGTGACATCTACGGCGCCTATATTTCAGACATTGAAAACATCCGCCCCTTCGAAATCATCAAGGCAAAAGGCAAACAGGACCAGGCGGATATCGACGGTCGGATTGTCGCATATGTTGACAATCGTACAATCAAAGCGTGCGCAGTAACAGACGGCAAAACACAAACCATAGCCCTCGGCCGTTCCACCCGCGGAATATGCCCGGCCGTAGATGATAACAAAATAATCTGGCAAGACAGCGCCTCCGGCGGCCACGCACAAGGGATGTTGCTGCAATTGGCAGATATCACCGTCAGCAAAACACCAAACGGCAATCGTGAATAATGACCCTGCTATCGTCAATTTTCGGGCGAAAAGGACGGTTTTGGAGAGTTTTAAATATTTTTAATTTTCTACGGGTTTTGCCGTTGACAATCTACGGGTTATGCAGTAGTTTGTGTTTCAGGTGAGTAATTCGGTCAAAGAAGGCAGTGGCATAAGTTTGATTGTCAATGCGAATTGTCAGGAGAGAATATGATGGCGAGACCACGTCATGAGAATCCGACGCCGGCGGAACTGGAAGTTCTTCAGGTTATCTGGGAGCAGGGCCCGTGCACGGTCAGAGAGGCGATGAACGTGCTTAACAAGCAGCGGCCGCGGGCCTACACATCAGTGATGAGCCTGATGGAGACGATGGCAAAGAAAGGGCTGCTCAAACAGAAATCCAAAGGACGAGCGTTTGAATATTCGGCGAATGTTTCTCGCAAGAAGGCCTTGTCTGGTATGGTCAAGGATTTGCTCAATCGAGCCTTCGATGGGTCCGCCAGCGCACTCGTCGCCCATTTGCTCCAACAGGGCAAACCGAGCGATAAAGAACTGGATGAGATTCGCAAGATTATTTCGGAATCTTCGCGGAAGAAAGGAGGGGCGTGATGGGCGTTATTGAATTTCTTTCCGAGCCGATCTGGCAACGGCTGGGCCTTACACTTTTGCACTTTCTCTGGCAAGCTCTGACTGTAGCCGTGCTGATTGCGGCGGTTGTGCATCTGTTCAAACTTAGGCGGGGTAATGTCCGTTATCTTTCGTATCTTGCAGCGTTTGTAATTATGACGGTCTGTCCTGTGGTGACATTCGTAATTCTTGGCCCTGCCGTAAGGCCTCGAATCGCGTCGCCGATTACGGAAGCTCGAATTGAAGAACCTTATGTGGCTGTGCCATATACGACTGTTGCGACGGTCGATACTGCGCCGGCGGTCGATGCTTCGCCGGTGGTTGGGACTGCGCCGGCAGGCGAGATTGTAATTGAGGAGGTCGAGGGACTTGCCGCTGCGACGCGGAGAGTTGCGCTGCGTGAAAGAGCGCTGGCGTATTTGCACAAGTCACTTCCCTGGGCAATGATGGTCTGGATGGCGGGGGTTTTCGGGCTGAGTTTGAGGTTGTTGGCAGGATTTGTCGGGGTGTACAGATGGCGGAGACGATTGGAGGTGCTTCCGGAAAGGCTGCGCGAGCGGGTCGCTGTACTGAGCAAAAGGTTGGGTATGAGGAAGTTTTCGCGTGTGTTTGTTTCACCTTCGGCGTTGCAGGCAATTGCTGTAGGTTACTTACAGCCGATGGTTTTGCTGCCGGCTTCGATGATGACGCAGATGTCGCCGGAGATGCTCGAGGCGGTGATAGCCCACGAACTGGCTCATATCCGCAGATTTGACCTTTGGGTTAATTTGCTGCAGCGGATTGCCGAAACGTTGTTATTTTACCATCCGGCCCTCTGGTGGCTGTCTAATCGGCTGCGGAGTGAGCGTGAGTTGTGTTGTGATGAACTGGCGGTAAAGGCGACCGGGAAACATTTGGCCTACGCATCGGCGCTGGAAAACGCGGCCCGGGTCAAAGCCCGACGACCAGTAGTGGCGGTTGCGTTGGGCCAGGATCGCAAGCCAATACTCGGCCGGGTGCGACACATTCTCGGCCTCGGACCCGCGGAGCAGAACTCGCGTTCATGGCTGGCGGGATTAGTCGCAGTGCTGTGCTTGGCAACGATAACTGTATTGGTGGCATTTCCATTAGCGGCACGACGAAGAGATGTAGTTCAGATAAGGCGTGGGGTAATTCAACTGGGTTTCTCGGCTGATGAAATCAAGACAGTGACAGTGGAACACGGGCACGAACCTCCGGGTTCGGAGTTTACTTTCGTTCACGACGTCAATCGAGTTGGGAGGCAAGCGTTTCTCGAAGAGATTCATGGGACATGGCTTGCAGAAAAACCTGTACAAGGGCTGGCGTGGGGTATTGGCGTCACTGATCCGTTGCTCCGTATTGTTCTATTGGACGGAACAACGCTTGAGATAAATACGGCCAGGATCTCCGAGCCGCGGTTTCTTATTCTTCGCAAACGGGGGCATATCTACTTCGATAGTCCTGCGCTGGAAGCCTTAATTGACAAGATTATTATCGATGGTTTGCGCAATGAACTGGTCGGGTCGGAATGGACGAAGCGGAAATACCATGCGGCTTCGCAGCTATTCGACTTAGGGGACAAAAAGGGTGTGCCGATACTGGTTCAAAGCATGGACAAAGACAGGCCTCTCTGGGCTCGAGTGAAGGCGGCCGGTCGATTGGCAAAGGACCAAAACCCGGAGGCATTTTCCGCCCTCGGTGAACTGGGCGTGACAGCCAACAATGGGAACTTTGGCCACAGGCTATTCACCGCGCTCGTGCTTTACAAGGACACAAAATACGATCCGGTGCCGATACTTAAAGAAATTGGCATCAAAGATAAATGGCCCCAGTGCGGCAGGTGGGTAATCCACTCTCTGTCTGAAATCGGCAACCATGCAGCCATTGAAGCAATGATCGATTTGTGGGGCAAAGGCGAGCACTACAGTTATTACTTGTTGAAAACATGCGGTCGGCACTTTGAACTCGACGAGCGCGAGAAGTGTTTGCAATGGTGGCAGGAGAACAAGCATCGGCCGGTTATGGAACTGCTGGGCGACGGTGTCGAGAGTGATCCTGACGGTGACGGGGTTAATCAGATGCGGAGGCTTGATCCGAACAAGACCCTTGCCGAGTTGATTCGGCGAGTGCCGGATGCTCAGGGGGATGGCTTAGAGTATATCACAGACGCTTTGATAGAGTTGACGGGAAAGGACTTCGGTAACGACAGGCAGGCCTGGCTACGGTGGTGGCGGGCGGAGCAAAAGAAGCTTGGCAAAGTAATTGAGGGTGCAGGCGAGACGGCGGCTTTGGCTAATGGGGCAGCGGTTGAGAAGGATGGTTATTCTATTTCCGGTCGTTTGTTGGATAAGCCCGGCGGCAAGGGCGTTGGCGGAGTCACTGTGGGCTTGCCATGGGAGGCGGGATCAGCAAAGACGGCTGGAGACGGGACCTATTCGATTACTGGTGTGGCCCCACTTTATGGTGACAGTTATTGGCTGACGCCGGGACACAGGAAGGGTGTATGGACCGATTGGGTTATGGTAGATGTCAAAGACAGCGACGTTACCGACAAGGAGGTATACACGACGCTGCCGCAAAGTATCTCCGGGACGGCACGCGATGCTAAGACAGGTGAGCCGATTGCCGGCGCGCGGATCGGTATCTCCACACAGAGCGGTAACCGGGATGAGATTGGGACCGATGCTCAAGGAAAATATCTACTTTATATCAGGCCCCGTGAGGTAACATTTACTTGTGAGGGAGCGCCTGGTTATTGCGTATTGGATGAGAACGGCAAAGAAGTTAACCGTCTTGAAAAGAAAATCGCAGTGAGTGCAGGAGAAAGAATTGAGAATGTGGATTTTAAGTTGAAGTTGTCATCAATCTTTTCGGGGCGTGTGGTCTATCCGGACGGCAGGCCTGCGAGTGACGTTCTTATTGATGCATGGGTAAATTGGAAATATCGCGGAGGATATCGTCGTCCCGGAGGTCGGGGTAGGCATCGTCCGAGTGGAGGGAAGAGATTCAGGCTCACGACGGATGGTCAAGGCAAATTCGTCGGCGGCATGCTCGTCAACGGCAGGATTCCTGGCACGCTAAGTCCGTCGACCCCGAAGGAGGAGGGCTCAGTAGTCACGGGTCTGAACGGGTTTGCTGTCCTGGGCGATCAGTCGATGGGGACCGGCTTCAAAGCCAGTCCAATCCCTGGCACTCATAGTTTCAAGCCGCTAAAGATCGTGCTTGCGAAGACCGGCTCCGCGACATTTCAGGTCGTTGATGCCAACGGTCAGCTCGTTGCAGATGCGGATGTGCGTTTTTCTGGTGGCGAACCGATTTCTCTACAGAGTCTTGGGCGGGGGAGTTATCTCGCCAAGAATCTTATACCGGGCGTTGCTTATAATATCGATGCATACCCTCCGGGCTATTACCCTGACTTCGGCGACAAAATAGGATTTACTGTGGAACCGGGTCAGCAGATCGACAGCGGAACGCTAAAGTTAGGTGCATATGGTACAAAGGCCGTGCTGGGCCTGATCAATGAACTTGAAAGCTTCGATAGGTACGCTCGTGAAAAAGCATGCAAGCAGCTTGCTCGTTTAGGCCCGGAAGCGACGGAGGCAATACCGGCTTTGATCGAATTGCTTCGGAGTGACCCAAAAAACACTGTGAGGTATAATGCCGCCGGGGCTCTGGGCAGTATTGGATCTGCGGCCAGGGAAGCCGTGGAGGATCTGATATGGGCGTTGGAGAACGATGACGGTGGTGGAGTCAAACGTGAAGCCACCATAGCGCTTATCAAAATTGGTGATCCAGTTGAGCTGGGGGCGATGGAGGCGCTGAGAAAACATGGGGTCGACCCATTGGCTGGATGTCTGGCGTGGCATCCGGAACCGCGTTTCCGGCTCAGCAAGTCGCTTCGAATCAGAGCTGCAAAGACATTAGGCAGGATTGGTCCGGGTGCGGAACGTGCGATTCACCAGTTGAAGAGGTCACTGCTAAAAGATCCTGAGGGCCAAGTGCGTGCAGCTATGGCGAGGGCGTTGGGACTGATCGGTGAGCCGTCGGCACTACCGCATCTGAGAGAGAAACTGCAAGATGAAGACGGCAGCGTTCGCAAGGCGGCGGCGGAGGCCATAAGAAGGATTGAGAACCCGGGTGTGAGATCGGAGCAGAAGATCGATGCAAAAGAGGTCGAATTTGAAGTGGTTGATTCGGAGGCGACGACTTCTTCGAAGTTCACGGTGACTTTGGCTAATGGTGTGACGGTTGAGTTGGTTGGGGTTTGTGAGCTTCCGAGTGAGGGTAAGCAGTGGTGGCGGCCGGATGGGAGTCTTATGAAGAATGCACCCCCGATAGAGGATCGTGGGATTAGCACTACAAGGGGAAGTGACAGGCTTGCCCGGAAATTTGCCGTGAAGTTGACGAAACTACCGGAAGGCTTTTCGGATAACTTTGCAGATAATTTTAAATACGAGATCATACCGTGTTATGATCATGGTCGCTCAGGGCCAGTGTTCAAAAATGGCAAACCTTTATCAAATATCTGCTTAATAAGTGGCTCGATACCAAGTGAGAATACACATTGCACCTTGAGGCTTTTGATATCAAATGACGAATGGATTGAATTCAAGAACGTCTCCCTCAAGGCGAATTTCAAAACCGATGTGGAAGTTGAAGTTGGAAAGCAGGCAATGGAGGTGGAGGCTGGAGAAGATGAAGTTAGATCGGTGGCAGACGATGCAGGATACGAAGGTTGGTTGACTTATGTCGATGAGAAAAGACACTTTCGATTCATGTATCCAAGGACATGGAAGGTTGCAGCCAGGGACAGACCCGTGTTCGCATCACACTACCACGACCTTTTCGTTACTTTAAACAGCACCGGCAGGGATAATCTCTGGGTAACCACAGAAAATAAATCGTTCATAGGGGAGTACAGCGACCGAACAACCGCGGATCAATTGACGCAAGGTTGTGTCTATATGGATGTCGGACAGCAGGAGGGTCCTGGTGGTATAAACCGATTTGGGCCGGGAGTTACGGAGATGGAATCGGATAACCTCGGCGATGTTCTGGCTCGGACGCCTGAAGAAGAAAGTTCCGACAACCGGCTAACCAGACGAAAATTGTATTTCCATAAGTGGGGCAGAGGCTGGAACATTAATGTATATTCTCGCAAGCCAGTCAGTGCTGAGAATCGCGAAACCATTGATAAGGTGCTGCGGAGCTTCAGATTCTACGGCGTGCCTGCGGGAGATGAAATATGGGCGATGGGTGAAGCGCGTAAACATTTGCCGCCGGAAGCTGACCCGGATTCATTCGTCCGCGAAGGTGGCAATGTATATCGGCATGCTGGTGCAAAGAGAAAGGGCGACGAAGTATATGTGACGTTTACCAAGGCCGACCCGGAAAAAGAGGGAGAAGAGAAAACATGGGAGTTTAAGGTTGCCGCGAGCGGTGAGGTAATTCCGATCGGTCTACCGTCGCCGGACAGCAGGAGGTCATTGGTTGGTGAAGAACTGCTTAGACAGGCTAAGAAAGCAAGTGTTGAGCATAAACGTGCAGAAGCGATTGAATTATATAAAAAGGCGGTCGAGTTAGTTCCCGACAATGTTGAGGCAAATCTTAATTTAGCTTGGCTGTTATACATGTATAAAGATGGCCAATATGCATACGGCAAAACAATTATATCGCCAACGCCCGTAAATGAAACCGCTCGTTATTTTGAAAAAGTTCTTGAATTAGACCCAAATAACGGCAGTGCAATGGCTGGGTTGGGTAATATCGCTCATGAAAATGGTGATATTGATAAAGCGATTGAACTTTATGAGAAAAATATTGAAGTTTCCGGAGATGCTGCGGATGCCCCAATGCATAGACTGGGTAGAATTTATAGAAGAAAGGGCGAATACGAAACAGCTCTCAAATATTTCGATATGTTCCTTAAGATTCACCCAGATGCGGAAAACATAAAAATAAAAAGGCAGAAGTGTCTTGAAGAATTCCAAAAATCTACTGGGCAGATTGGGGGGGTAGAGAAAATTCTCTTAGACGTGCCTTATGAGGCTTGCAAAGCTACTTTGAAATTCAATGGTGTGGATAACTTTCTTGAAGTGACCGACAGCAGCCAACTTGATATCGGTAATGCTTTCACAGCGGAGCTTTGGATCAAAGCCCGCGGAGTAACCGGAGAAGATGCTATTTTTTCCAAGGAAGTGCCCTGGAAATCCGGTTGGACGTTAATCGTTGTTCCACAAGGTAGGGGCAGGGGTGGAATAAAAGAGCCTAAATCATATGCACTAACCTTTGCCGTAGGTGATGGTAACCGTTTTCACAATCTGACTTCGCTTCCGTGCATAGAAAAAGATAAATGGCATCATGTGGCGGCGACCTGGGCCAAAGGAAAAGGTACAATTCATGTTGATGGGCAGTTTATTTGCAGTCGAGAATTTCCGCCTGTTGCTCCTGCTCGTGTACCCCTAAGAATTGGCAAGGCGAGTGCAAACCTTGGGCGGCACTTCAACGGCGAACTGGCTGATATACGTCTTTGGAATAGTGTACGCAGCATAAAAGAGACCAACAAAAAAAAGAATCGCAGACTGTCCGGCAAGGAGTCCGATCTGGCTGCCTGCTGGGTTTCGCCACCAAATTCTGATGGTATTGTGCGTGATATTTCACCTAACGGCAATGACGGC
>Ga0075123_10000791_pt1 | contig 16290 bp, 17 predicted proteins | sample AntAceMetag02UKX_FD_69808 | JGI IMG/M metagenome (GOLD analysis project Ga0075123, IMG submission 69808) | Saline lake microbial communities from Ace Lake, Antarctica - Antarctic Ace Lake Metagenome 02UKX | ecosystem: Environmental > Aquatic > Non-marine Saline and Alkaline > Saline | place... | reverse complement strand
CTTTTTCGCTTGACATTCTGAATTATTTTTTGCAAATTTACATCACATTACTTCAATTAAATTTTAGGGAAACTTTTTCCCGAACTAACTAATATTCTTTCATATCTATTTTACACTACCTGAGATTCTGAGTATTTCTCCCAGCCTCATATTCATCTGTTTCTGGGACATCAAAGTCATATGTAGTTGTGTTGTCATCAGAATCTTGAGACTTTAATATAGATTTATTGGGTTGCCCTAGATAATCATCAATAGATTTGTTTTCCAAGTTACTTGGGAATGGATTAAAAATACCGCTATTTGTTGGTGTTTGAAATCTTCTAGCTATCTGTTTTCCATTGTATGAAACAGATAGGAAATATGTTCCTGATATTAATCCACTTAAATTTAATGGGAGTTTCCAGGCACCTGGTCCAACATTTTGATAACTTTTATTTGAAACAACTTTTTCTCCCTTAATATTAAATATTCCTACACTTATGTCTCCTCTTGAAGGCAAGTTAATATCATAGGCTCTAAATGCAGGGTCACCATGTCTTATTTGCATTCTTCCCACTGCAAAATCTCTTGGGATTCTATGATTAATTGGATTATCAACAGAAGAAGGGATATCCAAATTAAATTCACTTACTCCGTTTTCATCAGTATGATCTTCATATTGAAGCACATGTTCATGATTGAATACTTGAAATAGTTGATTAGGAGCAGGTGTTGTACTTTCATCTACCGTATATAATCTGATTGTTGTATCTTCCAAATTAGAATGATTTTGTGATGCTACTGCTGGATAAAAAAAGCCTTTTAAAAGATTCCATCCCATAGCTCCTGTCATTGTTACCAGAGAACTAGTTTTTAAAAATTTTCTTCTATTGATACCTTTTGCCATTTTCACCACCTAATGTGTCATACCATAAATAAAGATGATTTTTCAGTTCATTTTATGTCCAATTGTTATTTGTTAATATCTCAACCGTCTGTTTAAATAAAACATCAAACAGTATGTTGTTTTAATTATCTGTCATCAATACAATACTCCGCCTCAACTTTGATACTAATTCCTCCACGCGGATTAAAATCGCCAACAACAACTGCTTTTCTCGGTTTACAAACGTTGACCAGGTCATCCAAAATCCGATTTACAACTTCTTCATGAAATGTATTGTGGTTGCGGAAAGAAAATAAATATAATTTTAAAGATTTGCTCTCGATACACTTTTTGTCAGGAATATAGCGAATGGTAATTTTTCCAAAATCAGGTTGATTGGTTATGGGACATCTTGAAGTAAATTCAGGAGAATCAAATGTAATCCAGTAATCTCTATCGGAATATTGATTTTCAAAGACTTCAAGCTTTGCTTCTTCAGGCGTCTCGGGATATAGATTTTCGCTCGATTTTAGTAATGTTAAACCATTATATTTATTTCCCTTTTCATTCATAGTTAAACACTCCAATTTTCATTTATTTGGAGTTAAGGCGTCAGATTTATAACGTCAACGAATTAAATCCTGACGGATTAACTCCTTATTTGGTAGTCTTATCTCATGAATTTTATTTTAAATTTTCAACTAATATCATTTATATCGTGTTGGATCAGGAATCCCTGCTTCTGCAAATCCCTTTTTTCTCAATAGGCAGCTATCGCAATTACCGCAGGCTTTCCCATCTTCTGTCGGATCGTAACAGCTTAAAGTCAAAGAATAATCAACGCCAAGTTCGATTCCTTTGCCAATGATCTGCGCCTTTGTTAATTGGCTCAACGGCGCATGAATCGTAAACTTATCGCCTTCAACTCCAGCTTTTGTTCCTAAATTTGCCATTATCTCAAATGCAGAAATAAATTCAGGACGGCAGTCGGGATAACCAGAATAATCAACCACATTTGCCCCGATAAAAATATCACGGGCTCCTAAAACTTCAGCCCAAGCAAGCGCTAACGAAAGGAATATTGTATTACGGGCAGGTACATAAGTAATGGGAATAGTATTAGACATTTGATTTTTTTCTCTTCCTTTGGGCACATCAATATCATCTGTTAAAGCGGAGCCACCAATTTTATTTAGATCAACATTCATAATTAAATGTTTTTTTACACCAATACAATTTGCGACTTTTTCAGCAGCTTGTAACTCACATTTATGTCGCTGACCGTAACGAAAGCTGATTGCATAAATATCAAATCCCTGACTCTTTGCGATCGCCAGCACGGTTGCCGAATCCAATCCACCGCTTAACAATACAACGGCTTTTTTTTTCATCTCAAACTCCTCGTATTGAAGGCTGCCAAATATATTTGTGTATTTGCAATTGTAATCTTATTGGCAGCGAACATTCCAAAATCCATTTTGATAATTTTTCAGGATTTAATATTTCAAAGGCAGGAGAGAATAGCACTTCTGATTTATTTAACAAATCAAATTTTTCAACTTTATCAACAGCCCAATTAAAATCTTCCCGATCAGCAATAATGAATTTAACATTATCGTTCTGACGTAAATCCTGGATATTATCCCAATTCATTTTTTCATGTTCTTTGCTGCCAGGACATTTGATATCCATAATTCGTATTAGTGGTTCTTCAAGCGCTGAGATATCTAACGAACCATTTGTCTCCACTAAAACTTTTTTCCCATCCTTTATTAACGCTTTTGCTAATTCAATAGTTTGTGTTTGAATTAATGGCTCGCCGCCAGTAATCTCTACCAGGTCACAATTGTATTTTTCTACTTTTCCCAGAATACCTTTAATTGAAATTTCATCGCCTTCTTCATAAGCATATTTGGTATCACAATAAAGGCACCGCAAATTACAACCAGTAAGCCGCACAAATACACAAGGCAATCCTGCAAAAGTGGACTCACCCTGAATACTGTAAAATATTTCATTTACCTTTAACATCATTCTTCATAAATCGCTTTATACTTTTCTGATTCACTGACTTCCACGGCAACGACATTGATATGTTTGGGCAGTTTTTTTTTCAAAGAATCAAATATTAATTTTGCCATGTTTTCAGAAGTCGGATTAATTTTATCAAATGGCGGGATTTCATTTAAAAACTGGTGATCAAATTGATTTATTATTTCCTTCAAGTTCTTCTTTAAGTATTTAAAATCATAAGCAATCCCAATTTCATTCAATTCGTTTGCTCCTAAAGTCGCTTTTACAACCCAATTATGTCCGTGAAGATTCTCACATGCTCCTTCGTATCCACGCAAACTATGCGCAGCAGCGAAATTTGTTGTTGCTGATATTTTGTACATTTTTTAGCTCCAATCACCTCCGTTACAATTGTTTTCTAAATATAATCTTTTTTAGTCATTTCCATTTGCTATGGAATATAATCCATTTAATCTCCATTGATAATGGGAATATAATAAATATATTTTATAATATCAAATTAAATAAAAAATTTTTAATTAAACACTGAAAACACCGAATTAATTATTTTATTTTCTAATTTTTTTTCAAAAAGATTCAGTGCTTTGCTATATTTAATTTTGTGGTTCGCCGCGCTAGGTAATAAAAAAGGTCTACATATTGTAGACCTTACGCTATTGGTAATTTATTTTCGTACTCGCTTCTTTCTTAATCCACACCACCAAGTAAATTTAATATTCACTCTCTATAATGAATCTTTTACTATTTTACTTAATTTTTTGCGGACTGGTTTGTAAATATTTTATTTGTTTCATCATTCAGTAATACCCACAGAGAATAAGCACCAAGAGCTGTCCCGAAAGGTATTCCAAGAAGATCAATGCACGATAAAATCAAAGTTAGAATTCTTGCCCATGGACGCCTTTTTAATAATCCAATACCAGCAATAATATCTGGAATAGAAAAAAATACTAATACACCAGCTACTATTGACCCAACTAAAGAAGTAATTGCAATCGCTTCCCGATCTCCGGAAATAAGTCCACCTCCAGCCACCGCAACAAAAACTATTATTGCAATCATTATCCCTAAAACGCCAAATCCGATTCTTAATGCACCAGCGAGAGTAATATGTTGTTCCATTCTCATTTTGATTCCTTTCCTTTTTTTATTAATTTTTTTTATAACATTCTGTACAGATACTTCTTGTTTTAAAATAATAGATTGACTGATAATCTTTACCACATTTTTCACATTTCATGGTTTTTCTTTTTGAGATTTATTGCCTATTTAAAAATATTGTCTCACTTTTTATTTAACACTTTCATCATCTTATAACAGAATACTTGATATTTGCAGGTAAGTTTCATGATTTTTTTCTTATTGACTTTATAGTGTTATAAATTATTTGTTTGTTTTTTTTTGCAAAAGAATTTTTAATTAACAACTGAAAACACCGAAATTCATCGAATTGAGCATTAAATCCTTGATTCTTTCCAATATTCTTGCTATAATAAAAATTTTAAAATTAATGAGCTTGTTTAAAAATTACCCTCCCGAAGGTTTTATAAAACAAAAATATCAATTTATGGTAGTAAATCTTTTTATAAACGCTATATTTAGTAACAATAGAAACCTTCGGGAGGGTTTTGGGGACTAAATCAACAGAATCATGAATAAACTTAAAGAAATTTAAAAAAATGAAAACAAACGAAGCCAACCTATTTGAAACCCTTAAACACAATAAAAAAATTATTTCCCAAAAACCAGCAATTACTGAAATTTTCTTTCAGCTAAGATTTGATGATGTTGGCGCTTATGTCGCTGTTATAGATGACAGGCAAAAAGAAATTGACGCTGAATATGAATTTTATAACGGCAACACTCGGGAATTATTGAAAGCAATTAATCATATTCAGGAAAGATCAGTATTTCGGATTGATTGGGCTGCTCCAAATGGAAAAACGTATCTTCATGAATATGAATATCTAATCTGGCAGTTGAAAAATAATTCTAATTTTGTTGATGAAAATTTGCAGCCATTAAAATTTATTGATGATACTGCTAATCTAATTATTGAAATTATACCAGGTGAAAAAATATCAGAATCTAAAATATTTTTATCGCACAAAGGTAAAAAACTTTACGATCTTCAATTTTTAACCGAGTCTCATGTCTATGCTGAAAATTGTGTCTATAACATAAATCCGCTAAGTGCTAATTTTAGGGACATTTTTTTATTTCAAACAAAAATAATCAGCAGCCAAATTGAAAAATACCTTTCATTAGTGTATTCGTATTTCGATAACATTCATGTTCGCTATGAAAATTATAAAATGGTTGCAGGGCAGGAGAAGCATACCCAACCGACACTGGTAATTGAACAGGTGGATGGGGATCATTCTTTGTACCTGCGTGTTTCAACTTCGCTGCCAGGTTTTGATTCAAATTTTATAGATGACTATGATATTTCAAAAATTGCTTCTTTAAATGATTTGGAAAAGAAAATTATTGTCAGCGATGTTATTCATGAAGACGTGTATGCTTGTTTTCTGGAAATAGAGAAGCTGCTTAAAAAAGGTAAAAGAGCGCTTAAAAATGGCGCCAATTATTTTATAGATGACAACTTGTTTATCATTGAAGAAGATTTAGCAAAAGAATTAATTTATAAAGAGTTAACTTATCTTGTTACAAAATATTCTATTTATGGCGCTGAAAAACTGAAGTCATATAAAGTTCGCGCTGTTACGCCGAAATTAAATGTATCTTTATCTCATGGCATTGACTTTTTGGAAGGCGATGCCAGTTTAGATATTGAAGGTCAGGTCATTTCACTATTTGATGCACTAACGCAGTTTAAGAAAAGCAACTACATTCAGCTCTCAGACGGTACTCATGCCATTATAAATAAAAATTATATTACCAGGCTTCAGCGTCTCTTTAAAAAACATGATAAAAAAGTTAAAATATCATTTTTCGATTTGCCGATAGTTGAAGATTTAATTGAAGAGAAAACTGTTAAAGAATCTTTTAAGCAATCCCGAGAAATATTTTTAGGATTCAATAAGCTGCATAAAGCAAAGGTAAATTATCCTGAATTAACAGGAGAGCTTCGAGACTATCAAAAGCAAGGATTCAAATGGATACGTTATCTGCATAAACATTGCCTGGGAGGCTGCCTTGCCGATGATATGGGATTGGGCAAAACAATTCAAGCAATAGCCATTCTTTCTACTCTTTACCCCGAAAAAAAGCAGTGTTCACTTGTAATTATGCCCAAAACGCTGCTATTTAACTGGGCAAATGAAATAGAAAAATTCAATTCAAATTTAACTTATTGTATCTATCATGGTCAGGATCGGAATCTTGAAAACGCTGTTAAGAAAAATCTCATTTTTACGACTTATGCCACTGTCCGCAATGATATCCAGAAATTTAAGGAAATTGAATTTCTCTACATCATTCTCGATGAGTCTCAAAATATCAAAAATTTGGCTTCACAAAGCTCAAAGGCTGTTATGCTGCTTCAATCAAAACACCGATTATCGTTGAGCGGAACGCCGATTGAAAATAATTTGAGTGAGCTTTATGCCCTATTCCGTTTTTTAAATCCTTCAATGTTTGGTTCAATTGATGAATTCAATCGCAACTACGCGTTTCCAATTCAACGGGAAGATGATAAAGAAGCATTGCATGAACTTAAAAAGAAAATTTATCCGTTCATTCTTCGTCGTTTAAAAAAGGATGTGGCGAAAGATTTGCCAGATAAAATTGAAAATACGCTATACGTCGATATGTCTCCTGAGCAGCAGATATTCTATGAAAAACGGCGCATGTTTTATTATCAAACAATAAAAATGCAAATTGCTGAAAGCGGCATTAAAAAGTCCCAGTTTTATATTTTGCAGGCGTTGAGTGAACTTCGTCAGATTGCTTCAACGCCAGAAGCAAAAAGTGAGAACCAGATAATATCTCCAAAGCGGGAAGTGCTTATTGAAAATATTCTTGAAGTAATCTCCAATGACCATAAGGTTCTTGTTTTTGCAAATTTTCTCAATGCGCTGGAAAACATTGGAAATGATTTGGAAAAGAATAACATTGAATATTTCGTGATGACAGGCGCAACCAGGGACAGGCAGAACCTGGTGGATCAATTTCAAAATGATGATACTCACAAAGTATTTTTAATGACATTAAAAACAGGCGGACTTGGATTAAACCTCACTGCGGCAGATTACATTTTTATTTACGATCCATGGTGGAATATTGCCGCAGAAAATCAAGCAATTGACAGGACTCATCGAATCGGTCAGGATAAAACAGTTTTTAGTTATAAAATTATTACCCGTAAAACTATTGAAGAAAAAATACTTGAATTACAACGACTGAAGAGAGAACTTTTTGAGAATTTAATTTCCAGCGATGGCGCATCAATCAAATCGCTAAATGAGAAAGATGTTGATTTTGTTTTAGGGTAATTAGTATTGCCCACTAAAAACACTAAATTCACTAAAATATAAAAGCCGTTGAGCCAGAAGCTCATACTTCTGCCGTAATATTTGAAGTCCAATGCTCGCCAGTTGAGGGATTTATTGATTATTTTTTCCCAATTTTGTGAACAGCCCGGCTTCTAAAAGGACCATAAAATCCCATCCAATTTTACGGTTAAAAAATTGAATACAGTTCTGATATTGAAAATTCAGATTGGCAAAGAATTGGCTTTTTTTCAAGCCCTGTAAAAGATAACACATTAGCCATCTGAGACAGTTATGGTCTTTCAGCAGTAAATTATGCTCTGCAATTATCACTGTTTCATTCTTTTGGTGATTTAATTTCTATGGTATCGCCAGCTCTATTGAATATTAACACTATTCAACAACGAACTCGAAAGTGGTACTCATCAAATCATTTATAATGCTGAAGATTTAACCAGCGGAATTTATTTCTATCAATTAAAAACAAATCAATTTTCATAAAGTAAAAAATTTATGGTGTTGAAATAATGAAAACTGTCCGCTCGGCAATTGTTATGTCTGATCTGCATCTTGGCAGGGATGTAAGTTATTTATATTCAAAAAGTAGTAAATCTGCTTTCAGAAAAAACAAACAAGCACTTCAGGAATTGCTAAAACAAGTTGGGCGTCCTGATGAGTTAATATTGAACGGCGATTTTTTAGAGTTATCTTTAGCTGGTCATGATATAATTTATGATAATGTGAAAAATTTTTTCTTGATCATTGCTGAAATATGGGTGCCGAAAAGAATTATATTTATTCCTGGCAATCATGATCACCATTATTGGAGACAATTAGTTGAACAAATTTATATTTTAGATCGGATTAATCGAGGAGAAAAACTACCTTCTCAAAATGATTTCATTTATTCTTTTGTTGATCAAAGATTTTCAAGTAAAAATTCTCTGATAGCTGACAGAATTCTGTTACCCGCGCTCTGGCCTCCCGATGTAAAAATGCCTGAATTTGTAATAAAATATCCTCATCACTTGATTCGCTCAGATTTGAATAGTGGTGAAAAAAAATATTACCTTATCACTCATGGCCATTTTTTGGAAAGGCTTTTTACGCCGATAAATATAATTGTTGAGCCAGCGCATATTGAAGAGCTTGAAGCTTTTAACAATACCTGGCTTGAGGCTTTTAATTATGACATCGGTCAATCTGGAAGGTTAACCAAAAAGGCTGTTAAATTGATGAGCAGTTATGAAAAAGGAATTAAAGAAGATAAAAAAGAACTGAAAAATATTCTGAATAATATTTTTTACAAAGTAATGAATAAGTTAAAACTGCCCAAAATAAAATCATGGCTAATAAAACTTATTTTTCATTGGATAGTAAACAAATTGCTATTTAAAAAAGAGAGCCACCTTTATAAAACGCCGATAAATATTAAACTCAAATATAGAATTAGAAAATATATTAAGAAATATGTTTTAAATCGATATCGTAAAGAAAAAGCAAAAGAACATCATCTTCCAGTCAAAAAAGACATTCCCGTTCCTTTTTGTTTTATTTTTGGTCATACGCATAATCCAATTGTAGATGCATCCGAGATGAAGCAAGCAATTTTGAAGATTGATAAAAACAATTTTCCAATTTATAATTGTGGCGGCTGGCTTAGAACTGATAGTAAAAAAGGAACCGGAGAAAATGCTGGTATATTGGTGATTGATCAACATGGCATAAGGTGGGAATCTTTAGCAGGTAAGTTGGTTTGAATACTACTTAAGTCAAAGAAGATATAGTCAATAAAAATATTTGAAAAACAGTTGACTTTTAAATTACAGTTTAGTATAATTAACCATTCGGTTAAATTGGGTAGTTAAACTATGTGGTAAAATAAAGGATCAATTATGATACAACAACAAAATACCGAAACCGAGATAAAAATCATTGCTGCTGCAACTGAAATTTTTTTACAAAAAGGCAAAGATGGCGCCCGTATGCAGGAAATCGCAAATAAGGCTGGAATTAACAAAGCTCTGCTGCATTACTATTTTCGCTCTAAAGACAAACTGTTTGAAAAAGTTTTTTACAAAGAAGTCAGAACGATGTTGAATACCACTCTCGATTCAGTTACCGAAACAGATAATTTTGAGAAATTCTTAAAATTATTTATTAGCAATTATATTGACAACGTTGCACTGCGAAAAAACTTATTTCGTTTTATTTTTTGGGAAAGCGAAAATTTCATGAAAAACGTAACGGATCAATTTTCTCAAGTTTTTAAAAATCTTGGTTTTCAGCAAAATCCAGTAATTTCAAAAGTCAAAAAAGCCATTGCAGATGGTCAAATTCGAAAGCTTGATCCAAATAATTTTGCACTGAGTCTGATCAGCATGTGTTTGTTTCCGATTATCGCAGCGCCTGTTTTATCAAAAGTAGCTACACAACTAGATGTTGATAATCTGCGATTTTGGAAAAAAAGGAAACAGGAGATTTTTAATTTGATCTGGAATGGAATCAAACCTTAACGCTGCAAACTGTAAACGTGAAACGTTAGATGTGAAACTAAAAAGGATTGTTTTGAATTATAATGTTTCACGTTTCACATCTGACATTTTTTTATACTCAATAGATTATTTAATTATCAGCAGCAGGGAGAAGAAAATATGAAGCTTAAAATTTTAAAACTTATTTCTACGACACTGCTTAATCCAGCTGAACATTGCAGCAGCATAGGCAGGCAACATCAAAAGTTTGCTTATTTGGCGCTGTTTGTTCTTTTGTGGTTGGATCAATTTTCAGCTGTTCTTTTTGCACAACAGGGGTTGACGTTGCAGCAGGCATGGGAAATAACTCTGAAAAATAATTATACGCTACAGCAGCAGGAAAAATTGGTCTCCAAAATCACCGAAGAAGTCGCTATTCAGAGAACAGGTTATCTACCAACTTTAAGCACGGGGGCATCATATAATTATGTCTCCGAATTAGCTCGTTTGGATCTACCAATTACCGTGCCTGGGCTGAATATTCCTACCATAGAAGCTGGGATTAAAAATCAATATGATCTAACTTTGATGGTTATGCAGCCGATCTTTCTTGGTTTTCGCACCAGAAACCTGGTTAAATCAGCGGCCCAACAATTGACGGCTCAAAGTCAACAAAAAATTGTGATACAAAATCAACTGCTCTTACAGGTAGGGCAATTGTATTACAACGTTCAATTGAATCTTCTGCAACAGGACGTTTTTCGAGAGAGCATAAAACGAGCAGAAAATCAATTGGAGCGCTTGCGCAATCTCTTTTTAGCGAAACAAGTAACTGCTTTTGATACTCTGGAAGTCGCCAACCGTAAACTTCAACTCAGTAATCATCTTTTAAAATTGCGCGATTTAAACAATATATTGATATCACAACTGAGTCATATATTAAATCAAAAAAATTTGCCTAAAATTGAACGAATGAAAACTGAATCAGTTACTTTAGCTTTGAAAAGTTTAGCAGAGTACCAAAGTCAGGCGGTCTTTCTACGTCCTGAATTGCAACAGGTTTCTGCATTTCAGCAAGCCCAGTCTTTTCGTATAAAAGCTCGTAGATCAGCTTATTACCCCCAGGTCAATTCAAGCTTTTCGTATCATTATGGCAGGCCGGGCGTTAATTTTTTCAAGGACGAATGGTTGCATTATTACACTCTGGGAGTGAATTTGCAATGGAACCTATGGAACTGGAAAAAAGACCAGCGTAAAATGCAACAGGCAAAACTGGAACTTGAAAAATTATCATTACAATATAAGCAACTAATTGAGGATATTCACTACCAGGTAAAACAAGCATGCAAGTATTTACAAATAACACATCAGCAGATTCAATTACAACAAAAATTAATGGCACAAGAAAAAGAACGCTATCGCATAACTGAAGAAAAATATCAACAGGGACTGACAACTGCCCTGGATATAAGTACAGCAGAACATGCACTTACTCAAGCACAATTGGAGCAACAGAAAAATTACATCACCTATCTTCAATATCGTTTACAATTAGACTTTGCTACAGGCGCTATCGGACACTAAGCAACAGGGCATTTTTTTTATTTAAATAGGTCACATAAAGTTAATAAATTGAATATTTGATCAATTTATGTATAAATTTTAAGGAGGTTTGTAATGAACTATAAGGGCTATTTCTGGCTGCTAATGATCATTTTTTTTGTATTCGACTGTGGTAACAATAAAAATAACAATTCATACACCGGGGTTCTGGAAGGTACATCAATTAATGTTCCTGTTTTAACTGGCGGGAAAATCATCGAGTTGCTGATCAATACAGGAGATAAAGTAGAAAAAAGCCAGCGGCTGGCAATAATCGATTCCACAGAATTGACGTATCAACGACAACAATTACAAGCGACCCGAACAGAATTAGATGTGCAAACAAAAATCGCAACTACTGTTCTTGCAAGCGCTCAGAAAGATCTTTCTTACATCAAGGAAAAACATGAACGCGTTAAAAAATTATACGAGAATAAATCTATCCCCCAACAAAATTTAGACGACATTAACAACCAATTGCAAAATGTTAAATCAGCCTTTACGACCTCTCAGCAAAAATTACAGAGTATTGCCGCCCGCCGAGAACAGTTGCAGGCACAAATTAAAATTATCGAAAAAAAGATTAAAGACACAGTGGTTTTGGCTCCGTGCCAGGGGATAGTCGTGACTAAATATTTTGAAAGCGGCGAAGCCATACCTCGGTTTAGTCCATTAGTGGAAATTATTGATATCAGTAAAATGACCACAAAAATTTATATCTCTGAAAAACAACTGGTAAAAATCAAAAATGGTCAAAAAGTTACTGTTAGCATTGATGGGCTGGACAGAAATCTTCCCGGCAGGGTCAGTTGGATCAGTCCTAAAGCCGAGTTCACTCCGAAAAATATTTTAACGCCGGAGACCCGGACTTCCCTGGTCTATGCGGTTAAAATTTCTATCGAGAATGAGGATGGGGTGCTTAAGCAGGGGATGCCGGTTGTGGTGGAGTTGGGCGATTAGGTAATTGGGTAATAAGGTAATTTGGTAATTAGGCGATTTGGTTAATGGGTAATTGGGGGATAAGCAATTGTAGGAGATGATTAAAATGGAAGTTAATGGCGAACGTAATTTTGAATACAAAATAGCTGATCAGGCAGGTACTTATAAAAATTTTACAACTTTAGAATGCTGGAAATTGGCACGTCAGGTTAAACTATTTTTCTACCAGGAGGTGCTTCCCCCATTACCTCTGGAAGAAAAATACAATTTAGGCAGTCAAATCAGAAAAGTATCAATCAGCGGTACAGCAAACATCGCGGAAGGTTATGGAAGATTTCATTATAAAGAATTAATACAATTCTATCGGATTTCACGTGGTTCTCTATTTGAACTAAAGGACCATTTAATAAGCTGTTTAGATTTAAAATATATTCCTCTTTCAACATACGAAAATGGAAAACCATTGATAAAGTCAGCGATAAAAACTCTAAACGGTTATATTGGCTATGTACGAAAATTAAGCGTTTAGAAAATTGGGTAATTAGGGAATCGGGTAATTGGTTAACTGGGTAATAAAAAAAAACTGGTCTTTGGTAAAAACAATTAGCAAACCCCAATCCACCAACATCCTTATTACCTTATTACCGAATAATTATTAGGTGCTCTGGTTTACTCCAATTGCGTAAATGAAGATAAGGACTTTCTGCAAAGGAAAATATGAATGACATAAAAATAAAAAACTTTGTGAAAAAATATGGCGACGTAACGGCAGTAAATGGTGTTGATCTGCATGTGAAACAAGGTGAGTTGTTCGGGCTGATTGGACCAGACGGCGCTGGTAAAACCACCTTAATGCGTACCGTGTGTACTTTGCTGCTGCCGGATGATGGCAGTATTCTGGTAAAGGGGATGGACGTTACTCAAAAAGTCGCTGAAACTCGGGCGATATTGGGCTACATGCCGCAACGGTTTTCGCTGTACCAGGATTTAACTGTGGAGCAGAATCTCAATTTTTTTGCTGATCTATTTCAGGTACCGCAGTCAAAACGGGAATCACGTTTGCGCCAGTTATTTCAATTCTCTAAGTTAGAACCGTTTAAAAAGCGTGCAGCCGGCGATTTATCCGGTGGTATGAAACAAAAATTAGCGCTCTCCTGTGCATTAATTCATACACCGGAAATACTGGTGCTGGACGAACCGACTTATGGCGTTGACCCGGTTTCGCGCCAGGAATTCTGGAATATATTACGTTCCATCCGAGCAGAAGGAACTACCATTCTGGTATCAACGGCTTATATGGATGAGGCTGACCAATGTGAGCGAGTGGCTCTCTTTTTTTCCGGACAAATTAAGGCAATCGACACGCCATCAATTTTACGGAAGCATTTTAAATTTCCTTTGTACCGGTTCCAGGGTAAAAACTTACGGCAATTAAGAAATTTCTTTGACCATTTGCCAGAAGTTCACACTACCCAGATTTTCGGCGATGCGCTGCATGTTAGTTTTAAACAGCAACCAAACGAATCAACCTGGCAGCAATGGCTCAAAAAAACAGAAGGCAATTTAATACACTGGCAACAACAGGAACCAAGTATTGAAGATGTTTTTCTTGATTTGATGAATACTGGTGTGGATAATCTCAAGTAATAGTGCTATTTATAACTTTTAATATAATAATATGTTGAAAACTCAAAAAGCACCAAATAACAAACAAATCTCAAATCAAAATGACCAAAACATCTGTCTGTGATTTTGAATTTGGGTATTGGAAAAATGCGTTCTTTCGCTATTCAAATGATTTTTTGTTTAGAATTTGTATATTTGGTTTTTGGAATTTGTTTGTATTTTATTATTTGGGTTTTGGAATTTCAATTTTATATGGATAAAGAATGATCAAAAATAACGACATCGCCGTTAAAACAGACAAACTAACCCGCCGCTTCGGCAAATTTATCGCTGTGGATCAGGTGAGCGTTGAAGTTAAGCAGGGTGAAATATTTGGATTCTTAGGCGCTAATGGCGCTGGCAAAACAACCATGATTCGTATGTTGTGCGGATTGTTGAAACCATCTGATGGGCATGCAACTGTGGCTGGCTTTGACGTTTATCAGCAAAGCGAAAATATTAAAAGAAATATCGGTTACATGAGTCAAAAATTTTCGCTTTATGATGATTTAACCATACATGAAAACATCGAATTCTTTGGCGGCATTTATGGACTATCAAAAGAAGTAATTCGACAGCGCAGAGATGTCCTTCTTAAACAGGTAGGATTGACAAATGTGGCTAATTCAATGACGCGGGATTTACCAGTTGGATTCAAGCAGAGACTGGCGTTGGGATGCGCATTGCTGCATGATCCGCCTATTTTGTTTTTAGATGAACCAACTTCCGGCGTTGATCCTGAAGCACGCCGCAGCTTTTGGGATTTGATTTATAGTACCGCCGAAGCTGGTAAAACAATATTTGTTACCACGCATTTTATGGATGAAGCTGAATATTGTCATCGCTTATCCATCATGCGCGAGGGAAAGCTTATTGCCCTGGGGTCTCCTGGGGAGCTGCGGGAACATTACCACAAATCCAATATGCAGGATGTTTTTATTGAAATTGTTAATGCGAAATAGGTTAAGGTTGAGATTAAGGTTAAGTTTAAAAACGTAATACGTGCCACGCACTTCTAAAGTGCGTGGCACGTTAATCAAATATTTTGGGGTATTTAGGGATGAAAAAGATATCAAATCGTACTTTTGCTATTGCACGTAAAGAATTTTTACATATAATCCATGATCCGCGCAGTTTATTGATAATCATTGTAATGCCGCTGATGCAATTGACCTTATTTGGTTATGCGCTAAACCTGGAAATTAAAAATGTTGATCTGGCGGTGATTGATTATAGTCGCACGCCCCAATCACGCCATCTGATCGAACAATTTGACGGCAGCGATTATTTCAGTGTGTCGTATTATCAAGGCAAGCACAGCGAAATTGAAAAATTATTTCTAAAACGAAAGGTTAAAGCAATTTTGGTTATTGACCAGTATTTTAGCCGAAATTTTCAACGGCAGCCTGTTACATCGGTGCAAATACTTGTTGACGCGGCTGACCCCAATGCTGCCACGCTAATCAAAAATTATTGCAATTCGGTTATTACAAATTTTAATCAACGCTATGGCGGACGGCTGTCTGTACCATTTGATGTTGAACCAAGAATCTGGTACAATCCCGATATGAAAAGCGCATATTTTTTTGTTCCAGGACTGATTGCGCTGATATTGGTAATGATTTCGGCGATGCTGACCAGCTTAGCAATTACCAGGGAAAAGGAAACCGGCACCATGGAACAGATACTGGTCTCCCCAATTAAGCCCATAGAAATAATAATCGGCAAAGTGTTGCCATATATTTTGATGGCATTTTTTGATGGTTTTCTCATTTTAATAATGGGAATGATTTTATTTGATGTGCCTTTTGTCGGCAGCTATATTTTATTAATTCTGCTTTCAACGCTTTACATTATCACAGCGCTCATCCTGGGCTTGATGATTTCAGCAGTGGTGGAAACCCAACAGGTCGCTATGATGGCGGCAATCAGCGCCACCCTGTTGCCAACGGTGATGCTTTCCGGATTCATTTTCCCGATTAAATCAATGCCAATTCTGCTGCAATATATTTCCTACATCGTTCCTGCGAAATATTTTCTTATTATCGCACGAGGGATTTTAATAAAAGGAAACACTTTCTGGCAACTGGGCACCCAGACATTTGCCCTGACTCTGATGACCATTATTTTATTGATATATGATCCTGTTGATTTATTACCTTTTTAGAATTGAAATGTCAATATGTAGTATTGTTTGTGCTGGATCATGTCAATATATTGTGGTCTAATTTTAAAAAATCGAATAAATCAACAGAGT
>Ga0075123_10000789_pt1 | contig 16307 bp, 7 predicted proteins | sample AntAceMetag02UKX_FD_69808 | JGI IMG/M metagenome (GOLD analysis project Ga0075123, IMG submission 69808) | Saline lake microbial communities from Ace Lake, Antarctica - Antarctic Ace Lake Metagenome 02UKX | ecosystem: Environmental > Aquatic > Non-marine Saline and Alkaline > Saline | place... | reverse complement strand
ATAGCAGTGGTCAAAGATGTATGAGATTAGGTGGAGTTAATAATTTAATAATTCGTTACAACACTTTTTATGGTTACAGTTGGACAATGGAGATCCAAGGTGCAATAAATGGAACCATTTCAAAAAATAATTTTTTAGGTACTCCATCACGCCATGTAGCTCTTGGAGGTAATTATGATATAAATGTCAGTAACAATTGGTGGGGAACAACGGATGTAGATAATATTACTAACAATATTTATGATTATTATGATGATTTCAGATTAGGAAAGGTAACATTTTCTCCAATACTTAGTGGAAAGTATGAAGGCATAGTAATTGGTCCAACTGATGGTACGATCGCAGTTTATAACTATTCAGGTTCAATGACTTTACCGACATATACTTTGCATCTCTCCGCCACAGGTGCAACAGAAATGATGGTCAGCGACAACCACACATTTGAAGGTGCAGAATGGATACCTTATCAAACGACCTATCAATACACACCAAGTAATCCTATCAATTGGATATATGTTAAATTCAGGTCAGGAGGGGGAGCATTAACTAATAGGAACAGTAATAGAGTTAGAAGTGCAAAGTCGGAAATGAAAGTTGAAAAGAATAAAGGAAAAAGGATTCACCCTGTCAAATATATTCCAAATAGTGCTCGTATGCAGAAAAATATTGTAAGCGTTGAAATGGCAGGTGAGGTTGCAGCGATAAGTTTTGATCGTTTGGCACTATTCAGTCCTGAAGTTTCACAGGCACTGGATAATACGCCAATACTTGCAAGAGCCCTTGTTGCCAGTAATTCGGGAATCGCCAGTGTTAAGCTTTATTATCGTACAACTGGTGGTGGTGGATATACTGAGCTCGACATGTCACAAGTAGATTCAGAATACAGGGCACAAATTCCCGAAGCAAGTGTAACCAGTGCGGGAGTGGATTATTATGTAAAAGGATTGGATTCAGGTGGAGGAACAGTTGAGACCAGTCCGTTGCAAAATGCAGAATCCAGTCCGCACCAGGTCGGAGTTGTAAGTTCCACCCAACATTCTGTGAGTGCAAGCACTGAGACGATCATTGAATTGGCTGATGGCATTGACATCACTATTCCTGCTGGCGCGCTAAATGAGAATAAAACACTCGAGGTAGCCAATGTACCATCACCACCTAGCCCTCCACCTGGTACTAATTCTATTGGAATTGTTAGTGATTTTAGTTTTACGGATGGCACGACTACATTTAACACGCCAATCACAATTACCTTTCGTTATACAGATGCGCAGGTTGCCGGAAAAGATGAGAGTAAACTTCGTGTCTATTATTGGAATGGTTCGCAATGGGTATATGAGGGTGGCACGGTAAATACCGAAACAAATGAAATCACGCTTCAAGTCAGTCATTTAAGTGAATTTGGTGTTTTTGAGAGTAGCCTTGTGCTTGTTAAAGTTAAAGTATGGCTTGAAGGTCCCTACCAAACCGGCGGTAGTATGTTAACTTCATTGAAAAATGGTGGATACATTCCAAGCACATCTCCTTATAGTGATGGCAGAACTGTGGGAAGTGTTCCTTCAGGTGTTACGGATTGGATCTTTATTGAATTACGCAGTACTGCCACAGGCTCTGCTGTTTCTCAGCGCTCCTGCTTTTTAAAAAGTAATGGCTCCATTGTGGATGAAAATGGCACGACAACGGATTTGAGCATGCCAGGAGTTAGCGATGGTAATTATTATATCGTTATCAGGCACCGCAACCATTTAGGGGTGATGAGTGCTGCGGCTCAATCACTTAATAGCACAAGCGCCACACAGTATGATTTTACAACAGGCACAGATAAATATTATGGAAATGATGGTTCACTTCTGGAAACAGGAGTTTACGGAATGGATGCGGGAGATACAGATGCCTCTGGCACAGTGGACGCCAACGATCGAGCTGCAACGTGGAACAACCGGAATATAACCGGGTACAACTCAAGCGATTGTGGTCTATCAGGGACCTGCGATGCTAATGACCGGGCTACCACATGGAACAATCGGAATAAGTCGACAAGTGTTCAATAAATACTTTTAAAAATATATATAATTTTTATTTTAATTAAAAACAGGAGAATAAAAATGAAAAACGTAGCACAAATAACGGTTCTACTTGGTCTTATTTTATCATCTTTGGTTTTCGGACAGACCTTTACTCTTACTGTACAAAATCAAACTCTCAATGGCACTGAGTTTATCTTTGACATTTATATGCTCAGAACCGGCGGGACTCCTATCTACCTTGGTCAGTCTGATTTCGTGCTGACATTCAATGAAGCCAACTTCAGTAGTGATGCCTTTACACTGGTACAACAGGGAGACGGCAGCAACTGCTTATCCAATCCTTTAGCGTACCCATATCAGGTAAGCATTGTCAGTTCCAACAGGCTAATTGTCAATGTGAATCCTCCAACCATTACTCAACAATCTATTTTTGATAACTATGTTCAAGTCATTTCCAATAGCGGTAATGGCGAAAAAATTGGCACATTTAAAATCACGACGATTTCGAATACCTCAGGCACAGCTGGTCTTCAGTGGCGAACTAGCACGCCGAACAAGACGATTGTCAACACTCTGGCAACTTCTGATCCATGGAAAGCGACTGATATTTCCTCGAATGGGACATATTCCAATCCAAGCGATGCTCTCCTGCCCGTTCAGATGACCAGCCTCGTAGCAACTTCAGATCAGAAATCAGGCAACATCACTGTAACCTGGCATACTGAACAAGAAATAGGCATTGCCGGATTTCATGTCTGGCGCAGCGAAAATGAAATAAAAGATTATTACAAAATATCCGCTTCTCTTATACACGGGAGTCCTGATAATTTATCTGCGAATGAATACAGTTTTTCAGATAAAAATATTTCCCACTGCGTGACGTACTGGTACAAAATCGAGTCCATTTCAGTCGATGGCAGCGGTGAGTTTTTTGGTCCTGTTAGTGCAGTGGGTAGCTTGCCTATTCCTGATCTATTTGGTCTTTCTCAGAACTATCCGAATCCATTTAATCCTGAGACTACCATAAACTATCAACTTCCCGAAGATTGCAAAGTTACAATCCGAATTTATAACTTACTGGGAAAAGAAATAAAAGAATTAGTTAATGATAATAAACAGGCTGGTTATTTTGGAGTAATTTGGAACGGTAAAGATTCTTTTGGCAGCGCTGTGAGCAGTGGAATTTATATCATTCAGATTCAGGCGGGAAGTTATAATGAAATAAGGAAGGCAACTATTCTGAGATAATTTAAAAAATGTAGTCCACTTTTGGAAAACTTTTCTATCCGGAAATATTCTTCTGCCACAAAGACACGAAGGCACAAAGCGATAAAAAACAATGAATAAGAATATAATTTATGAATTTGTAAATTAAAACTGAGTTTGAAATACTTTTAGCCCCTATCTTATTGTTTTTTCGTGCATCCTAAAGGGCATAATAATCTTGGTGTCTTCTTGGCAATAATTTACGAGCAATTTAGAGCTACGGAAGAAAGTTTATCTGCATTCTGGGACGTTGAACTTTTTTAAGCTTCACTCCAGCCTGTTTGAACAAATCTAAAACAAGATTGAAATTGTCCGGGTAATCATCACAAGTTACAACTTCTTTTATCCCTGCGTTCACGATCATTTTTGCGCAGATGATACATGGATTATGCGTACAATAAAGTGTCCCGCCTTCACTATTTGCGCCATGAACACCTGCTTGTATTATTGCATTCTGCTCTGCATGGATGGCACGGCAGATCTCGTGTCGCTCTCCTGATGGAATATTCAATTGATCCCTTAAGCAACCAAGTTTTAAACAATCGTCAGTTTTGCGTGCTGCACCATTATAACCAGTGGTAAGAACATGGCGATCTTTTACTATGATAGCGCCTACATGGTGACGCAAGCAGGTTGATCTTTCTGCAACTAAAAATGCCATTTTCATAAAGTATTCTTCCCAGGTTGGTCTAATACGAATTCGTATTTCGTTCAGGATATCGTTCATATTTTTATAAAGTTGGTCAACACTATTTTCATTATGAATTGTGTAATCAGCCATTGCCATGCATGCTGAAATGTTTTGATGCCTATCATTTTTGCTTTTTTCTATATTTTCTATTTGTATAAATTCTTCAATCGTAGCGGCATTTTCGACACGCCCCCTAAATTTTGCTCTCTCATATCTTTTTTCAACAGGCGCATCAACTGCAATAAGATAAAAATTTTCCAATTCACGCAAAGAGCTAACTTCTGCAGCATTACGAATACTATCAATCACTGAATCAATTGATGTTATCTTGCTTTTTATTTTTTCGGCAAGAACAGAAGCACCAAATTCTTCTCTCAGATCATTTCCAGCTTTAATTAAATTTTTTCGTGTATGTTTCAATTCTCGAAAAGATAGTTCTTCTCTTATTATGTCTGATAGAGAATACGCTTCAAAATTTTTAGAAATCAAATAATCAATTAAACTGGTTTTGCCCGCTGCATTCGTTCCTGTTATTCCAAGTACCATATTTCACTCAATGATTGTTTTTACATTAAATAATTGTTAAAACATATTAAAAATATAATTTCTAATCAAGTTATTTTTTAAAAAGTTTTAAAATATTGATGTGATTTTATTATAATGTCAATAATAACAAAAGGTAATGGTGAAAGGGATAAATAACTTTAAAAAATATAGCGTAATGATGGTAATAATATCGACCTAATTTGTGGATAATTTTACAGTTGGAATAGTTATTGCACAGTATTAAAAAAATTAGAAATACTTTTTTTTGTAATGATATTATTTAACACATATTTTTGATAATTCCAATAAAATTATTATGTAATCATTATCTTAATATAAAACCATCTTTTCTGACTTTTGGGGTAGGGAAGACCAACGTATCGAAATGATACAAGGCAATTTCTATTCTTACGGAAATTGGAAATGTTATTAATTTTTTGATTTCCAAAGGACACAATGTGAAAAAAATCTTGAAAGGAGTCACTGTGCAAAGAAATTTTATTTTCACACTTATTCTTTTATTAATAGTTGGATGCTCTTCAAATCGCTATATTTTGGCGGATAAATACCTGGAACAGAAAAACTATGAAGATGCTTTGAAAGAATATGTTCGTCTTGCAAAAGGTGAGAGTTCTTTGAAGCTTTCCCGAGATATTCAGGCGCTAACCGGCGCTATGATTTCCTATTACAGTCTTGGAAAATATAAAACCTCATTTGCATTAAGCAAAAGAATTTTGTCTATTGAATCCTACAATAGTTGTGCTATCTTTTACGCTGGTTTGAATCTGGAAAAAAATGAAAAATACTCTTTGGCTAAAAAGATTTACCATTACTATCAAGTTCTTCCACCCGACGATCCCTATTATAATCTTGTTAAATCAAGGTTTGCTTTAATGGTTGAGAAAGAAATGGAAGAAAGGGCAAAGTTGGCAATAAAGATGGAAAAAACTGTAGGCGTGGGAAATGTTATCGATAATACTTTAGCAGTTCTTTATTTTATGAATATTCTTGAAGATCCTCAATGGAATTCAATCAGCAAAGGTTTTGCAGAAATGATGATAACTGATTTTTCTCAAGCAAAAAGCCTCAAAGTTATTGAGAGAGTTCATTTACAAAAGCTGATGGATGAGATGGAATTAGGTATGTCAGGTTTAGCAGATGAAGCTACTGCTCCTCATATCGGAAAATTATTAAGAGCAAAAAATTTAGTCAATGGTTCATTTATGATCAAAGCTGGTAGAAATTTAACCATAAATTCAGACCTTCTCGATGTCACTGGTGGAAAAAGTTATGATGGAAATGAATTTAACGGACAGCTGAAAAAGATAATCGATATTGAAAAGAAAGCCGTTTTTAAAACCCTGTCTAATCTTGGAATTACTTTAACAAGCAACGAGAGAAATAATATCAAAAAAAACACTACCAAAAGTTTGAAGGCATTTCTTGCCTATTGTAACGGGTTGGATCAATATGACCAGAATAATATTGAAGGAGCAATAACATATTTTGATCAAGCGGTAAAAAATGATCCTAAATTTAAATTAGCTCGTAATATGGCAAATATGACCCACGCATTAATATTTGTCCAACAAGGAGGATTTCAAGCAATGCATCGGACATTAATGGGAAGAAGAAGATTTGCTTCTGCAAGCGCTCACCGACGTGGTTCAGCAATGGGAGCTAAACAGAGAAATTTTGTTAGATACCGGCTGCAACAAGTTTCCAGAAATCTCGATTTAGGTTATTTGCCCGGAAATAATTCGCGCAATGGTTCATCTGAAATAATCAGTGAAAGCATCTATGATCAACTGCCTGATTGGACAAGACCCATGGAATTGCTGCCAGAGCCTCCTAAACCGCCTTATGCATCACCTAATACACCATAATAAAAAAAGTGTGTATTTGAAAAAATGGAGTTTTTCAAATGAGAAGAAAATTATTTAAACTTATTATTTTTTGTGTGTTGTTTTTCACTTATTCTGCATTTGCACAGAATAGTGTTCCAGTAATTGACACCGTGAATGTTATACAAAACCAGGGATCAATGCGCGTTGATATTAATTATGATGTTGTTGACTTTGACGGTGATAGTCTGCTTGTTCTTGTCAAAGTATCAAATAATGGAGGGGTTTCTTTTAGCGTACCGGCACAAACTTTTTCAGGAGACTATGGCTTGGGGATAGTTTCGGGAATTAATAAACATATTATTTGGAATGCTGGAACGGATTATCCTGAACATTATGGTGAAAACTTTATTGTAAAATTGATTGTTAGCGATGTTAAAATTAACCAATTGTCTTCAATTCCTCAGGGTAACTATTCAATGGGCGTAGATGGGGGAACTGATAATCCGATTCATGGCGTAACATTGGATAATTTTGGAATATGTCCGCATGTTGTAACAAATGAAGAATATAAACTATTTTGCGAAATGACAAATCATGATCCTCCTCCTACTGAAGGTCCAAATAAACAACAACCTACATCTCATTATTATGATAATAAGTGGAATTATCCTGTCGTTGCAGTAAGTTGGTACGACGCTGTAACTTATTGTAACTGGCTTAGTAAAGTAGCAGGTTTTGAACCGTGCTATAATACAACTACCTGGAATTACGATTCCTCAAAAAATGGCTTTCATTTACCAACAGAAGCACAGTGGGAAAAAGCAGCGAGAGGAAATTTAGAACAAATGGATTTTCCCTGGGGGAATGATCCTCCCGATGGCGGTCGTTGTAATTACTTAGATTATAATGGTAGTTTAATAAGTATAATGGCAAATTTAGACGGAAATGGAAAAGGTACTTTACCAGTAGATACTTTAACTGCAAATGGGTATGTATTATTCAATATGGCTGGAAATGTTTGGGAATGGTGTAATGATTGGTACCAGGATGATTATTATTCTCAATCTCCATCTCCATCGAAAAATCCTATTGGACCTACTGTGGGAGATAAGAAAGTTATTCGTGGAGGAGCTTGGAATTCTAGTGATATTTATCTCAGATGTTATTATCGCTATAGTAAAGTTCCACATACAAAGCTATATGATATTGGTTTTCGTATTGCCAGATAAGTTGATAAAAATAAAAATTAATTTTTCATGAGGATAAAATGAAAATATTTAGATGGCAAATTTTGTTCATTTTTTTAATCGTGAGTCTTATGTTAATGATTAATCAATCGTTTGCAGGAACGACAAGAAAATTGAGCAATATTTTCACATTAGATACACGTGATATAAATCCCATTCCTGTCGATGGCTGGCAAACATTAACAAGCCTGGGAAATACTTACAATGAAGACCTTATCATTGATAATTTTGGCAAGGTCTGGTGTTTCTACTTTGAATCAGGAGGCGCTAACCAACCAATTTATTTAAAAATTTTCAAACCGGACGCTTATCTTTGCAAACAAAAACAAATAGTGGGTTTTGGTTCAAGCAATACTGACATAAAATATAATTCCATCAGAGCAGCACTTAATAACGCAACAGGAGACATTTGGGTAGCTATTCAGGGAAAAAGTGGAGGCTATTTTGTTATCTATGATTCTACTGGTACTGTTAAAAAAGATTCCACTTTTCTTGGTTACAATTCATTTATACCAAAGGTTTCCAATGAAAAAAATGGAAAAATGTGGTTTTCATGGCATACTAATATAAATAATCCTTCAGAGAGTAATGTTAAGATAGCAGGATATAATGCTAATGGAGAAGAATTTTATGCTCCAATTAATGTAACAAGCAAGACTGGAATATACAATACGGATATAGCCATTGATGACAGCAATCATATTTGGGTAGTTTATGAAATGAATGAAGGAGGAGATTTTTCAACTCGATTGGGTATATTTAACAATGACCTGACTACTATTGTAGGAGGGAAGATAATTTCCAACAGTGAAGCTTCTATTAATTCACAGAGACAAATCTACTTGGATAAATTAAACCAGAGAATGTGGATTTTAGAAAAAAATGGAACTAAGGCTTATCAAAATTTACATCTTTTTGGATTGAATGGCGCAAAGCTTAATACGATTGAAAATGTCGGAGAAAGTTGTTTCATTAGGAATGAAAAAAATCAGTTCGAAGTAGTTCGATTCAATGATGATAATATTATAAATAAAACCTATGAATATGCACTTTTTAACTCTAAAAATGGGGAATCACTTTCAAGCTGGGTAACATTATTTGACAGTACATTTCAATTTGTTAAAAATGGTATTGCTTACAATAGAAATTACAATTCGTTAAAGGTTTTTTTAGTCAATAAAAATCAAAATCAAACAAAAATAAAATTTCAAGGAGTTACTCCTGGCATTCCAGAAATATCTGTTACGCCAACCACGATTAAGTTTGATACAACCAAGAAAAAAGATGGCTATGTAAAACAGGATTCAGTAACTATTCAAAATTCTGGCGCTGAAATATTGGTGGTTAGCAATATCACTTCTTTGGATGTTCATTTTTCTGCTGTCGATACAAGCTTTCAAATTCTTCCCGGGCAATCAAGAAACGTAATAATTCAATTTACTCCTGACGATACAAATCAAGTCAATAGCAAAATGTATGTTCTGAGTAATGATCCAAATAATAGTTCTGTTGAAATACTTGTAAGCGGCAAGGGGTATGAACCAACAAATCCTCAAATTGTAGTAAGCCCGGGTCTGCTTGCTTTTGATACGGTACTTCTTGGCAATTTCCAGAAAAAATGGTTTCTTATAAATAATGTTGATATTTATGAACTATTAGTCATTCATTCAATAACAAGTTCAAACCCCCAGTTTACTGTAAATAAATCGAACTTTACCATCGCTCCTAAACAGGGGGAATGGATTGAAGTTACATTTACACCCGATACCGCAGGTATTATTGAAGGAAATTTAATTATTAACAACAATGATCCCGATTCAATGAATTATGTTATCACTTTAGTTGGAGAAGGACGCAAACCGGGAAATCCACAAATCTGGGTAAGTCGTGATACGCTAAAATTTGGGGAAGTTGAGATTGATAAAAATAAAACATTATATTTTGAAGTTTGGAATAAAGGTGAAAGGACATTATCTGTAAATAATATATTATCAAATAACCCTCAATTTGTTGTTGATACAACAACATTTGCTTTAACCGCAGATGAAAGTCTACTTGTTCATGTAACATTTACTCCAATTGAAGAAGGACTTTCAGAGGCACAATTAACAATTTACAGCAATGACGAAGAAAATAGTGAAGTACAAATTCCTCTCCTAGGTGTTGGCGTGTTGCTATCTGATCCGCAACTTGTTTATGATAAAACAGAACTAAGTTTTGGTAAAGTACTGGTAGGGGATAGTCTTAAAAGAGGCGTAGTGTTTCAAAATTATGGTGATCGTACTTTAAAACTGTTCAATATAACTACTTCTGATGCTAATTTTATTGTGAGGGAAGATACAGTTAAGATTGAAAAACTTGAATCTTTTAACTTAATAGTTACATTTTTACCGGCTGATACTTTTAATTATTCAGGTGTATTGCAAGTTCACAGTAATGACTCGAACCATGAAGTTGTTGAAATAAATTTATTTGGAGATGGAGAAAAAAATTATCAACAAATTTCCGTTTTCCCAACTAATTTGAATTTTGATGTTATTCCGATAAACTCAGCATCATTAAAATCACTAACAATAAGCAATCGTGGAATTAAGGATTTAAATATATTAAATATTTTCTCTAACAGCGATAATTTTTCGCCAAGTCAAACAAACTTTACTTTGACTCAGTATCAAACAAAAGAAGTGTTTATTAGGTTTGAGCCGGATTCTTCAAAGCATTTCGAAGGTAAAATTACAATTGTAAGTAACGATCCTGTTGTAGATAGCTTAATCGTTACAACGACTGGTGTTGGTAGAGATTCAATAGATCAAATCATTTCTGTTTCACCAGACAGTTTGGATTTTGGAGATATTGCCAGGAACAGAAAATCAAAACCATCAATTATTACAATTCACAATGAGGGGGAAAAGACATTAACAATTTTAGATGTTGAAGCTTCAGACAGCGCTTTTACTTTTAATAGAAATAATTTTCAGGTACTCGTATCAACATCCGAAAACATTTATGTTTATTTTTCTCCTCAAGAAAATCGCAATTATGCGGATACGCTTAGAATTATTTGTAATGATCCTGAAAATGATACTGTTTTTGTGTTTTTAAAAGGGATTGGCAGGGAACCTTATTCTCAAAAAATCGAAGTTTCATCATATTCATTGGAATTTGGAATTGTTCCTACCGAAAGATCAAAAGGAATGTCAATGTGGGTTAATAATGTTGGTGAAATGGATTTAACAGTAAATAAAATTGAGGTTACTGATAGTCATTTTAAGATTTCTGACGATTGGTTTATCTTGGAGCCTAATCAGAAAAAAAATGTTATTGTCACTTTTTCACCGACCTCAGAAGAATCAGTTTCAGCAAATTTAAATATTTTTTCAAATGATCCAAATCCTGACAGTTCAGAAATTGTAATTAAACTGACAGGTAAGGGTGCACTTTATACTGGTCCACAAATTTCGATTATGCCGGAAACGATTGATTTCGGAAACACATTATTAGGAGCTAAAAAGATAAAAGCTTTCTGGGTTTATAATTTATCAACGGAATCAACACTTGAGATAACCAATTATTCATTGAATAATGAGTTATTTGATGTTGCTCAAGGAATTTTACAGATCCCGGCTGGCGGTAAAGCCTCCATAGCGATAACTTATCAGCCCAGGGATGAAGGTTATCATTCAGCGACGTTAACAATTTATTCAAATGATTCCTATAATAATGAGTACACAACATGGCTATACGGTTATGGTGTTACTGAGAATGTTGGTCAAAATACATTTAGCTACTGGGGATGGAACGGTTTTTCATCAGCTCCATTTGGAGAAGCTTATGCCCCTGGAAATCGTACACCAGATGTTTTGAAAAATGCAAATGAGCGTGCCTGGTTTATTAAAGATATTTATTTATATGAATTTCCTCATCCAGATTCAACTTATATAAATCTCTCTTTCAAGAATAATATAACATTAATTATTAATAATACTTTTGTTTTTGATAGTACTTCCACAGAAGCTGAACACTGGAATAAAGAAAAATTAAACATCTTTGACTATTTAAATTTTGGAAGGAATCGAATCGCTGTTGTTGTGCGGTCATTGTCTAATAATACAAATGGTGGATTTGACTGTGAATTAGTAATAAATGGAGAGACAAAAATAAAACGGGGAGCTGAGAATTGGAATAATGAAGATGCTTTGTGGTGGTATTATTACTTTACAGGAAATGGAACAGTTCCAACAGACACCTTGCAAAACAGAATGTGGTTTGCAAAAGATTATGCTTTAACAGGGATAGACACGGTAACGGCAAATTGGTTCTTTGAACCAACCGGCAATGATACATTATTTGATTCGACACCTTATGGTCATAAAGCAATTTTACACAACATTACTTGGGTTAAAGGAATTATCGGCGAAGCAATGCAATTTAATGGAACTAATTCTTACGTTGAATTGAATACAAATTTAAATAGAATACCGCAAGCAATCAGTATGTGGCTTAATTGTTATGGAACACAAAATCACCGACAAAATATAATCTCAAATTTAGGTTCTGGAGAATATGGATATGGCGTATTTTTAGAGCCTGATATGCGACTCGGTATTTACTATTATTATAATAAAAGTGACTTAACTGATCCTGATAAGGGTGAATATATTATTACGAATTATCAAATTGAATCGAATTTATGGTACAATATTTTTGTTCAATATTTTAGTAATTCGGTTACTATTTATGTTAACAATATATTAGTAGGTTCAAAAACATTTTCTCTGGCTTATCCCACCTCCAGTGCTATTAAGTCTTATTTGGGTGGAAATCCTTTAAATCAATCTTCGTTTTATGGTGCGATTGATGAATTGAAAACAAAGAATACTGTTTCTAGTAACCCGCAAATTCCACAAATAGCAACAATTGCTAAAATAAGTTCAGACACTGTTGCGGTTAATGACTCAGCAATAATTTCTTTTGATATTTACCCAAGTCCATTTAAAGTACTTTCAGGTATTTTGAAATATTATCCTGGAGGTTCATCAGAAACCGAAACTGATTTTAGAGCGGATACTATTGAGGCGTCTGTGACAGATAATGGTTCTCCAATAAGCTTTACAATTCCCAAAGAAAATTTCGATATCCGCGGCGTATATTATTCTTTGGACTTACAGACAAATTATGGTACAGTTCATTATCCTAAAATTGGACAAAATGAATATGGTTATGATTATCTTCAAATCACAACTGAAGGCGAGAATTCACAAGTTCTATTACGAGACAAAGTTCATCGTATGATTTCCGTTCCTTACGAACTTGCTGATAAGAGCGTGGAGGCAGTTTTGTTTGACGACTTTGGTGTGTACAACCCATTTCGCTGGCGATTATTTGATTGGAGCCAGAGTCTCCCAGATACACAATATGTTGAATTTGATACAACAGCAATATGGGGAGCAAATAGAAAATTCTATCGAGGAAAATCATATTGGGTTATTACAGATGGTTTGCCTCCTTTTGATGCGGGTAATGGAATGTCCCCACCAGATTCTGTATTCCGTATTGACCTGCATCCAGGTTGGAACATGATTGGTAATCCATTTCCTTTCCCGGTGAATTGGTCTAATATCCATAAAACTGGTGTAGATAAAATTTCCGATTTATATTATCGTTCAACTATTGATGCAATTGGCTGGCATTATGGAGTCGAAACGCTCGATCCCTGGGAAGGATATTTTATCTGGAATGCAGATGCAGTATATCAATCTTTAATTGTACCGCCAACTGCTGATTATGCGATCCCTTTAAAAAAAACATTCAATCTGGCGGATAAATATCGTTCGAAATTTAATGATCTTACAATAATAATTTCGGCTGATGTCCAATGTGGTAAATACGAGGATAGAGATAATCTTTTTGGCGTTGCCAAAAGAGCATCGAATGAATATGATAAATATGATTTGCTCGAAGCGCCTGTAATTGGAGATTATGTTTCACTTTGGATTAATAATAAAAATTGGTCAAAAAATAAAGCTGCTTATACAGTTGATATCAGGAAAAAAGGGGAGGATGGATATTCGTGGAATCTATTAATTGATTATTCATTATCTAATCCCAAAGAAATGTTAACAATGAAACTGGATAATTTAATTAAAATTCCCGATAATTGGCAGATGTATTTATTTGACTTATCAAATGATATAGCCATTAATTTGAAAGATCAACAATTTATATCTTTTAACCCGGTTAATGGAAAAACAGTTCGAAAATCATTTAAGTTAGTTATCGGAACCGATGAATTTATTCAAATCAATTCTGATGATATTCCTTTAGTACCGATGAAATTTGATCTGAGCCAGAATTATCCAAATCCTTTCAATGCTTCAACAACTATTATTTTTAGTTTGCCTAAAAGAATGCATGCTGCTTTAAAAATATATAATATACTTGGGCAATTAGTTAAAATTTTGGTTGACAATGAAATGCGAGGAGGAATACATAAACTAATTTGGAATGGCAAAAATGACCAGGATGTTCTGCTTTCTTCTGGAATGTATTTTGTCCGAATTGAAGGGCAAAACCAGGTTGTTGTTAAAAAAATGTTGTTAATAAAATAGATTTTGGAGAATAAAATGCGAATTGTAATTTCAATCATAACTTTTTTATTGCTGCTTTTACCAATATTGTGTTTTAGTCAACCGCAGGGAGGTAGTATTAAAACAAGTTTTGTTTTACAAAAGTGGAATATTGAAAAAATAGATGATCCCATTACTGAAGGAACTTTTCCAATTGAAGTAATTTATCCAATTCGAGAAAATATTAATCTTCAAATTAATCATTTTCCTGCTTTGTCAAAATTTGGTAAAAATAATATGTCGGGTCTATCTGACACATGGGTAAGAACAACATACAGTTTTGCAGGAGACAAAGCTTTAGCAAGTGTTGGCATTGGTATTCCCACTGGTAAAACAGAACTTGATTCATCAGAGATCATTTTAGCGAGGCTTCTTGGTGAACAATCTTTTAAATTTCAATTACCGGTTTTTGGTCAAGGATTGACAATAAGTGGAGGTCTAATGTATGCTTATCCGTTTAATGATAAATTTACGATTGGCGGCGGACTAAATTATGTTTTCAGAAACAGCTATAAGTTTAGCACTTTGAATTCAGTTAAATATAATCCAGGAGAACAATTTGGAATAAACATGGGTTTTGATTATTTAATTATTGAGAATTTAAGATCGAATATTGATTTTATTTTTAATTACTACACGACAGACAAAATGGACAATAGGGACATATTTACTTCAGGTCCAAGATTTTCGACCCAAATAGGATTAATTTATCAATTAAATAATAACTATTATTGGTTGCAAGTTGTTTACCAGGCAAAATCAAAAAATGAAATTTATAACACATTGGATGAAAAATTAGAGTCTGAATCAAAAAACTCAAATATTACAATAAGAGAGCTTCACCTTGGCGGTAAATTTAAATTAACGGATAAAATTTTATTATCAGTTGTTGGTGAAGCGAGATCATATTTAGAGAATGAATATTTGCATGGCTGGGTTGATCTTGCTGGAGGCGGTGTAATTGGAGAATATCAATTATCGGAAACTTTTTCCTTGTTTTCTGGTTTAAAATTATTCTTTGGAGACGGAGAATTTGGCGGGACAAGTCCAGCTCTTCAGGGATTTGAGTTACAAGTTGGTAGTAATTGGAATTTTTAATAACCCAACAAATTTCAAATTTAAACAATCTTCTTGATTTTCTTGGCATTGTGCAAGAATTTAACTGTTTAGTAACTATTAAAGAGGCTTTTAATGAGAAGAATAACTTCTGTTTTGATTATTATTATTTTAGTAATTACCTTTATTGACTCCTATTCTCAAACTGAAACAATTGCAATTCTTGATTTTTCAAATAATTGTATTTTTGATAAGGATAAATATGAATCACTTTCACCAGGTTTAGCTGAAATAATGATAACAGAATTGAGCAGCATAAAAACACTTAAATTTGTTGAACGACAAAAAATAAATGCTTTAATTCAGGAAATGCAACTTGCACAAAGCGGTTTAGTATCGGAAGAGACAGGCGTTCAGGTTGGAAAGCTTGTCGGCGCTAAATATTTAGTCTTTGGCAGCTATATGGTTTTCGATAAAAAAGTTAGAATAGATGCACGAATTGTAGAAGTGGAAACTGGATTAACGATAAAAGCAGAACAGGTAACAAAAAAAGTATCAAAAATGTTTGAAATAATTAAGGAATTAAATAAAAAAATTTTAAAAGATTTAGATGTAAAATTGACAAAAGATGATAAAATGTTATTGAATAAAACTGACACTTCATTCGAGGTGATTGATTTTTTTTCAAAGGGGCTGGAATATGAGGAAGCACATGATTTAAAAAGAGCTAAACAGTTATATATAAAAGCTTTTAAACTTGACAATAACTTTAAACCAGTTCGAAAAAAACTAAAAGCAATTTTATTGAAAAATAAAAAGGATAATAAATCTTAATCCAAATTAAAAAAAGCAAAAAATTCAAATAGCTGTTTGAATTTTTTGCTTTTAATTTGAGAATTCACAAAATGAGATAATTATTCAGAGGCTGCTGCATGATGTAATTTCAATGGAACAAATGAAGAGTTTCTTTCGATTGTTCCAACTTCTATAAAACTGTACAGACT
>Ga0075123_10000788_pt1 | contig 16340 bp, 13 predicted proteins | sample AntAceMetag02UKX_FD_69808 | JGI IMG/M metagenome (GOLD analysis project Ga0075123, IMG submission 69808) | Saline lake microbial communities from Ace Lake, Antarctica - Antarctic Ace Lake Metagenome 02UKX | ecosystem: Environmental > Aquatic > Non-marine Saline and Alkaline > Saline | place... | reverse complement strand
AATGATGTCCAGTGAACCGCTGATTTCAATTGTTACCCCTTCCTTCAACCAGGCGAAATTCCTGCGCCGGACGATCGAGTCCGTCCTGACCCAGGATTATCCTCAGGTGGAATATATCATTATGGATGGGGGGTCAATCGATGGCAGTAGGGAGATCATCCAAACCTATGAAGACCGGTTGGCGCATTGGGAATCCATCTCGGATAAGGGACAGACAGACGCAATCAATAAAGGCTTTGCCAAAGCCAGCGGGAAGTACCTTGCCTGGTTGAACTCGGATGATATCTATCAGCCTGGGGCATTCGCTGAGGCCGTAACCTATCTTGAGAGTCACCCCGAGATTGGGATGGTCTATGGGGACTGCACGTTCATTGACGCGCAAGACCGGAATATCGGGCAGTTCCCAGCCGCACAAACGGATCTTCAGAAGCTGAAACGGGGATATGTTCATGTGCCCCAGCAGGCGTCCTTCTTCAGACACGACCTTTGGAAAAAGGTAGGACCACTTGATCCAAGCTTTTATTTCGCGATGGATTATGACCTGTGGGTACGCCTGGCAGGAGAAGCTCTTCTGGTTTACCTACCCGGGCATACCTGGGCGAGTTTCCGGCTGCACGGGGACGCTAAGACCATCTCGGCGGACTCTCGGTGCTGGCCGGAGATGCTGCGGGTCCACTACCGTAATGACGGACATTGGCTGTCGCCCATTGTCATGAAATATCATTTAAGGAAAGCTGCCGCCCCTCTCATTAATTGGCGAAGGCGGCGTATGTTCCAAAAGCATGAAGCGGAAGGGAAAAATGATGGGTAAAGAAAACCGCACGCTGGATATGCCTAAAAAGGCAAACGAAAGTTTTTTCAGAGAGCTTTTCAATAACCTCAAACTGATTGTGCGCCTTTTAAAGGATAAACGGATCAATTTCTGGTTGAAACTTCTCCCGATTGGCGCTTTAATCTATCTGGTGGTGCCTGTGGATCTGTTGTCCCTCAACCCGCTCGATGATGCCGTGGTGGTCTGGCTGGGAGGGTATCTTTTCATTGAGCTTTGTCCGGAAGAAATCGTTAAGGAACACAGGGACGCGCTCCGAAAAGCCCTGGAAGAAGAAAAAGCGGATGAGGAACCTCCTAAAGAAGTCATTGACGGCGAATTCGATGACTTATCTTCCGATGAGGCACAATGATATATAAATGCTATAAGCCATTGAAATTAGACTTTATCCCTGTGTGAGCATCCTTACCCTCTGTTACGTGTCTAGAAATGAATCGCGTATGCCCTCAATGGTTATGCTCAATTGGCGATGGTAAGGCATTTATATTCTGTCTTATTAATCAACAGTTGGTTTAGCAGTCATTTTATTTCTGGATTGGAGTATCTGTGAACGACACAAATCAGAAACAGTATGGATGGGTTTACTGGCTTGTGATGGGCGCTTGCTTTATCCTGTTAAGTGCCGGGTTGGTATTCTTAGCCCTGTTGGCTTCAAAGATGCGGCTGAGTGGAGATGATTACTGCTTCAACGCGGTCCTTTCCCAGAAGGGATTCTGGAAAATGCAGATCTATTCATACTTTCAGGTTTCGATGGTCAGCGGCAACCGCTTCTCACAAACGCTTTTTTCAGGCCTGGCAGGCTTGTCACCGACTTGGGGGAACGGCATGCTGGTCATTTTATGCCTGATCGGCTGGGTTGTGGGGCTGACCGGTCTGGTACGGTGGGGCATGAAGCGACTTCATGTCCGCCTGACGATATTAGAGTCCTTTGTTTTGGCGGAGAGTTTTGCCTGTCTTGTACTCTGGAGCACACAAAAATTAGATCAGAGTGTTATTTGGCGGTCAGCAATGACGGCGTATTTTATGCCGATCGTGGGATTCACCTGGGTGATGCTGCTCATTGTGTGGACGGCAGAAAGCAAACGGGTGAAGGGGTGGAAGCTCCTCGCTATCTTTCTGATGACGGTTATCAGCGCAGGTTTCTCCGAGACGGGCGCGGCAGCGCAGGGCGGTTTTCTTGGACTGGCAATGATTGGGGTCATTATTCAGCTCATTCGTAGGCGTACAGACACAAAATGGTTTCTCTTCCCGGTGTTGGTATCCATGCTAGGAGTGCTGGCAGCCATTGTGTTATTGTTTTTCTCTCCCGTGACGGATATGCGGCGGTCAGGTCTGCCGGACCCCGTCACCTTGAAGGAATTGATAGCGTTGTTAGGCTGGAACCTCAAAGTTTATCTCTGGCAGGCTTTGAAGCGGCGAACCCTGACGGTCATTGTACCTATCATCTTTGGTATTGGTCTGAGTTTGATCTATGTGTTGAACAGGCGAAAGGCGAGTGACCCGAAAGCCATCAGATTGACCTGGAAACAGGTGTTTCTCTTTCTTGTGTTGCTGGCTGTTGCGTCTGTATTCCTGATCCTGTGTGTGATGCTGCCCAGTACCTATGTTCAGGTGGATTATCCGCCCGAACGCACGTTGATCCTTGCTCAGACTGTTTTGACTCTGGCGTGCATCTCATGCGGTATCTTTTTTGTTCTATTGGTGGATTCAATATTCAATCTCAGCAAGGTAAAACCGATGTGGCTAAAAGGGGCGTTGCGAGGGATGAGTTTGATTATGATCCTCTGCGTCCTCGTCAGCCCTGTTCTGCTGATCCATTCAAATGTGGATAAATTACCGTTCTATACCCGTTGGTCCGAGCTTTGGGATGAGCGACATGAGGAACTCCTGGCAGCTGGGCGGGAGAATGCAGAGGAAGTCCATGTGATCCAGCTTGACCATGTTATTGATGATGTAGGCGAGTTATCTCCTGACCCAACATACTGGTATAACAACTGTGCGGAAATATATTATGGGATTGATGAGATCTACGCTGATCAACCAGGCTGGTGACACCCCCTGAGGAAGAAATAAGTTTTACTCCAAGAAGAGCGATCTTTACTAAACGTAAACACCGCCCAGTGCTGGGCGGTGTTTTATCTTATCTTGTTTTAGATCTATTCGATCACGCCTAATTCCTTACCGACTTTACCGAAGGCTTTGATCGCTTGCGCCAGGTCATCTTCTGAATGGGATGCGGAGATCATCACCCGGATCCTTGCCATGCCTTTGGGGACTGTTGGGTATCCTAATGCCATGGCGAACACGCCTTCCTCATACAGCCGGCTGCTGAATTCCCGGGCGAGTTTCGCTTCGCCCAGCATCACCGGGGTGATGGGAGTCATGCTCTTGCCGGTGTCAAAGCCGAGGGTGTTCATCTCAGTCTTGAAGAGGTCTGCATTCTTCCAGAGTGTATCAACCAGCTCTGTCGATTCCTCCAAAACGTCGATTGCGGCGATGGTCGCAGCGACATCCGGGACGGTCACTGCGGAAGAGAACAGGAAAGGACGTCCACGCTGGCGAAGCCACTCGACGATCTTCGCATTTCCAGCAGCCACCCCGCCCACAACGCCAAAAGCCTTAGAGAAAGTGCCGATCTCAATATCGACCTGACCATGCAGGTGGAAATGATCCACAATCCCGCGACCGCCTTCACCCAGGACCCCTTCGCCATGTGCATCATCGACCATCAACATCAGGTCATAGTTCTCCGCAATTTCAGCGAGTTTGTCGAGAGGTGGGAAGTCGCCGTCCATGGAGAAGACCCCATCGGTGATGATCATGCCCCGGCGGTAATTCCCATCTTGCTCGCGGATCACAGCTTCCAGGGAAACCGGGTCGGCATGTCGATAGCGGACAACGTTCGCTCGTGCAAGGCGGCAGCCGTCAATGATTGAGGCGTGGTTGAGTTCATCCGAAAAGATGATATCTTCCTTGCCAACCAGCGCTGGGATGGTACCCAGGTTTGCGGTGAAGCCGGACTGGAAGGTGATCGCATCTTCCACACGCTTGAATTTTGCGACCCGTTTTTCCAGTTCGAGATGTAAATTCATCGTCCCGGCAATCGTGCGGACAGCGCCAGGCCCGACGCCATACTTGTCCATTGCTTCATGGGCTGCTTTCACCAGGCGGGGGTGGTTGGCTAATCCAAGATAGTTGTTCGAGCAGAAGTTGAGGACCTTCTTCCCGTCAACGATAAGCCAGGCACCCTGTGGTGAACCCAGTGTGCGAATCTGGTTGTACAAGCCAGACACCTTCAGGTTCTTGAGTTCTTCATCAATCCAGTTTAATTTGGTTGACATAGCTCCCTCTAAAAATAGTGGTTTGGTTTAGAGATACGCTAACATTATACCGTCAGTTCAGTTGCAGGCGGTTCAATGAAGATATAAGAAAAAGGGGTTGAAAAAGGGAAGAGCCTACAAGTTATTCGATGGTCACTTCCCAGAGATGGACATGAGCAATATCCCCATCATTGGCGTTGCGGACGGATATTTCAAGGACATCCACGGTCAGCGTCTCATCGAATGCCAGAGTCATCTCTCTTGGCACGGGTGAATTTTCCCCTAGTTCAGTTAATTCACCCACGATCTCGCCCTCGTAACTTAAGGTGGCAGAGATCTCGGCCGGTGTCCCGCCAACCATGAAGGTCAGTTTCTGGATATCTATGGGCTCTGTAAATGTCAGGACGATCCGGAGGGGATTGGCTTCCAGGGTACGGCAAAGCGTTGAGGTGTCGCCGTCAAACGCATGTTTGATCTCATTCATATCGAGCGTGGGATACTCAACGACCACTTCCTGGCCCATCAGGATAATTGTCTCAGCGATGAGGGCTTGACGGGCGATCCGTTCCGCTTCCAGGATCGCTTCGATATTCTCTACATAATCCAGACGGACGAAGAAGAATCCATTGGTCTGATTGGGATAGAGCAATATATCTTCAATCTCAATATTGATGAATTTACCCGACTCCTTGATCAGAACCAGATCGTTCCCTGTCATCACAAAGAGCATGTTCCGATCCAGCGGTTTAAATTCTTGGGCATAGGCGTTGATGTTGCCCATTCTCACATTCTCGATGTCGTCTGTGAAGTAGCGCATGATCACACTGGTTCCATTCGCCCAGGTGGAGCTGACCAGCACGGTCGTCTCCGGGTCTGCTTCGGCAATCTCAGCTGCGCGGGTGAAGACTTGCTCTCCGCCGTACTGCATCCCGCCCAAGCCGTAATCGTCATACCAGGTTGGCCCATTTGTGAGGGCATCGTTCAGCATCAAAAAGCTGACTGAGGCGATGATCAGGAATGTCAGGCAGGCGAGGATCGCTTCTCCCAAGTTTTCCCATTTGCGTCGCAGCCAGGTGAAGAATGACTCAATTCCCAATGCGGTGATCAGCGTAGTGGGGATGACGAAGACCATGCCGCGCGTGATCCCCCAATCCACAATAGCTGCCCCAGCCGGTGCGGCGAGTGTGGCAAAGATCAATGTGCGGTGGGCAGGGTCTTTGAAGCGTTTGAAGCAACGAAACAGTCCAACGACCCAGAAGGGGAAGGTCGCCAGGAGGATATGCCCGTAGCCCTTCATGATGTGCCGTTCAAGATCGCCCAGGTTCGAGAACAGCCACGAGGGAAGGGTAGCGTTGGGCCAGAGGCTCTTGATGATGGAGGGATTCGGCCAGAACCAGTACAACGGATTCAGACCTTTGACATAATTGGTCAGATAAGTCAGCAGCTTCTCATGGAGCGGGATCGGTTTGATCCAGTAAGAGCTGAGAACAGTCAGGTGGTGAACGATTTCCTCTCCCTGCATGAGTGAAAACCGCAGGTAGGGTAGCACCAGGATGATCAAGAATCCCAGTCCCCACAGGGTGGTCTTCCAGTTCTTCCAGTGGAACTTGATATCTCCTATTAACAGCAGCAGCCCAGTAACGACGACGATGACCTGCCCGGGGCTGTACGAGTAAAAAGCCAGGGCGCCGAAGAGCAATGCAAGAAATAGGGCGCGCTTCTTTCCCTGGCGGTAGCGCAGATAAAAATATAAGAATGCTGCGTACATGGACGCCATGGTGACGGTCTCGAAAGCAGTACGGGAGTGCAGGAACCAGGTTGGAACGGCAGCCAGCAGCAGCGTGCCCAGCCACCAATAGCGGCTCTTGAAATTGTTCTTGAGGATTAACCCAAGTGAGATGGCGGCTGTGAGTGTGAGCAGGACCGATATGCCCCTGGTCACCCAGACGGATTTGCCAAAGATCAGGTAAGGCAGCACCTGGGCATAGACGGACAGGCTGAGGTTGTATTGCCCGCCGTTTTCAAAATAGGTTGGGAGCAGGACACCTTGTGAATCCTTCAAGCCGTGGGCGATCAGGTCAGCAGCCTGCTGGGTCTGGATTGCCTCATCCGTGAAAAAGTAAATGGGGAAATCTGGCAGGCGGATCAATCGTGTCGCAAGATATACAACCAAACTCAGCAGGAATAGGCAGAAAGCCAGTCTGTTTCGGGACTTCTCATGAGGTTCAGCTTGGGGATCGGTTTCCTGAATTGAGTTCTCTTGAATCTCAGCCCTGGTCATGGTTGCACTCCTCTTCTAATATTAAAAAATTATAGCATGGATGATGTGCTGTTGTTATATGCTTAAACAATCTTTCAGATTTTATCTGGCTCTTCTCTGAGCGACTTTAGGGTATGATATATCATCGAAAGATGGCAGGAATTTGTACTGCCGCCAATCGTGGAAACCAAAATTATTTAAGGAATCTGGAAACGAAGAAGCTCCTTAAAATGTGCGCTTCCAGAGATGAATGGAATGACTGATGGCTGACGAAATCACCTCTGAATTGTTTGAACATTTAGTTGACCTGGCTGCTTTTGCCTTTGACCCTGAGGAAGCAGAATACCTCCGCCGGGAACTGAACAACCAGTTGAAGGCGATCCATCAATTGGAAGCAGTCCCTCTGGACGAGGAAGTCCCCCTGGCTTCTCACGGCGTACCCTATCCTGAGCAAACACGCCCCAGCCTGCGCGAAGATGTCTGGCAGCCCTGTGATAACCCAAAGGAAATCCTCGAACAAGCCCCGCAGGTTGAAGATGATTACATTATCGTCCCTGATATCCCCCACACAGAGCTGGAATAACCCATGGCAATCTTAGATCAATCCGCATATGTCATCGCATATAAAGTAAAATCTGGCGAACTTTCTGCTGTGGCAGTTTTGGAAGCTGCACTTGAACGGATCGCCGCGGTGGATGGACGTCCGGGTGCTTTGGATGTTGGTGGGTTAAACCCGGAGGATGAAACCAAAGTCCATGCTTTCATCACCCTCACAGCCGACCGGGCAAGGGAACAGGCGGAAGCTGTTGATGCCCGGGTGAAAGCTGGTGAGGAAGTCGGACCGCTGGCTGGCGTGCCGATTACGGTCAAGGATATATTCTGCGTCAAGGGTACACCCTCAACGGCAGCTTCACGGATACTGGCGAACTTCACGGCACCCTATACTGCCACACCTGTCAGTCGGCTGGAGACAGCCGGGGCGCTGACTTTGGGCAAGGTCAACCTGGATGAGTTTACCTACGGCTCATCCACGGAATCTTCCGCTTTTCAACCGTCCACCCGCAATCCCTGGGACACAACCTGTGTTCCGGGTGGGTCATCGGGTGGTTCAACCGCTTCTGTGGCAGCCGGCGAAGCGCCGCTTTCACTGGGGACAGATACAGCGGGTTCTATCCGGCAGCCAGCCGCATTCTGCGGCGTTGTTGGTCTCAAGCCAACTTATGGGCGGGTCTCCCGGTATGGGTTGATCGCCTTTGGCTCCTCACTGGACTGCCCCGGTCCCATCGCCCGCGATGTGCGCGACGCTGCCCTGATGCTTTCTGTGATGGCAGGCAAAGACCCGCATGACAGTACAGCTGCTGCTGTGCCGGTGCCGGATTACCTACCGAGCCTGGAAAAGGGCGTTAAGGACATGCGCATCGGTCTCTCGCCTGATTACATGCAGATCACATTCCCCAATCCTGAGACCGGTGAGATGGAGCGTCAGGAGCTTCCCAAAGAGATCCGTGAAGCAATCCTGCACGCCGCTGAAATCCTGGCGAAACAAGGTGCTGAAATTATAGAAGATGTCCCGATGCCAAACACAGCTTACGGCATCCCGGTTTATTTTGTGGTCAGCCGTGTAGAAGCTGCTTCAAACCTGCACCGTTTTGACGGAGTCAAATACGGCTTCCGGACGCAAGCTGAGTATCAGGACCTGCGCGAGATGTACCGTAAAACCCGTGCAGAAGGTTTTGGTCTTCAGCCCAAACTGCGCATCCTGATGGGAATGTATGTCAGTGCGGCGCAGTACAGCGAGCAGTATTACGCCCGGGCGCTGCGGGTGCGCAGCTTGATTCGCTCTGACTTTGAAGCGGCATTTGATCCAGAGGGCGTTTACCGAGTGGATGCTTTGCTCACGCCGACCACGCCGACCACAGCTTTCAAGATGGCGGACATTTACGGCGATTCGGTTCTGATGCAATACGCTGACCAACTCACGGTCCCAGCGAACCACGCCGGGATCCCGGGAATCTCAATCCCTGGTGGGATCGATTCAGGCGGTCTGCCGATTGGGGTTCAGCTTCTTGCACCGGATTTCAAAGAAGAAACGCTTTTCCAGATTGGGCATGCTTTTGAGATGGCAACAGCAGATGAAGCATGGCGAGGTTTGAAACCTCGAGTCCTCAGAGAAAATTAAACAGAGCGGCTAATTGCAGTGTTTGACCTGGTGAGAATAAATGATAAAAGGGGTCAGGAACAGCCCCGAAGGAAACCATGATGACAGATTTTGAAGCCGTTATCGGGCTTGAAACGCATATCCAACTGAACACAACCACAAAGATTTTTTGCGGCTGTAAAGCGGATTCCTGGGAAGAACCGCCCAACAGCAATATTTGTCCGGTCTGCACCGGACTGCCGGGTGTGCTGCCGGTCCTGAATGAAGCAGCAGTACGTAAAGGTGCGCTGCTGGCGGCTGCCATGCACTCCGAGATCCGCCTGACCTCGTTCTTTGATCGAAAAAATTATTTCTATCCCGACCTGCCCAAAGGGTACCAGATCACGCAGTACGATATGGCGATTGGCAAGGGCGGTTACCTGAACCTGCCAATGCCAGACGGGGAGATGCGCCGGGTGGGCATTGAAAAACTGCATCTGGAAGAAGACGCGGGGAAGACGAAATATGAGCATGGGCGTCGGTATATTGATTTCAACCGCTGCGGTGTACCGCTGGTGGAGATGGTCACCGCACCGGACCTGCGCTCTGCGGATGAGGCTGCGCAGTATCTCATCCGGCTTCGGCAGCTCCTGCGCTGGCTGGGTGTCTCTGAGGCGAACATGGAAAAGGGACACCTGCGCTGCGATGCCAATGTCTCTATCCGTCCGGTGGGCAGAACAGACCTGAACACGAAGACGGAAATCAAGAATGTTAACTCCATTGAAGCCGTCCGGGCTGCCATCAATAAAGAGATTGATCGGCAGATTGAACTGGTTGGGTCCGGCGGGCGGGTGGAATCCTGGACTTTGGACTGGGACGATGCCCACGACCGCCTGAACAAGATGCGGTCAAAAGAGACCGAAGCAGATTATCGTTACTTCAGGGAGCCCGACCTGCTCTCGCTGGAACTGACGGCGGCATGGCGTGAGGAAGTCATTGCAGAACTGCCGGAACTTCCGCTTGCTCGCCGGGCGCGTTTTATGAGAGATTATGATCTCCCGGAATATGATGCGGATATCCTGACAGGCGATAAACCGATTTCAGAATATTTTGAAGCGGCTGTAAGGGCTTACCATGGGGATGCGAAGGTGGTTTCAAACTGGATCATGAATGAACTCCTGCGGATTCTCAATGACCTGGGAGTGGACGCCAGCGAATTGACCCTCAGCCCTGAACACCTGGCAGAGGTAATCAAAATGGTAGATGCAGGAGTGGTTAATTCTGCCACAGCCAAGTCGTTGTTGGTTAAGGTGCAGGAAAAAGGTAAATCACCGGCTGCGATTGTTGAGGAGGAAGGCCTGGCGCAGGTCAGTGATGATTCCGCCCTGCAGGTTGTCATCCAGAAGATTTTGGCTGAAAATCCTGAGGAGGTCAACAACTTCCGGAGTGGGAAAGAAGGTTTGTTTGGGTGGTTCATGGGGCAGGTCATGCGTGAAACACGCGGTAAAGCCGATCCACAGCTCACGCGTGAGCTGCTGCAGAAGAATCTGAGCGAGAAGGTCTAGTCTTTCCTGCTTGTATTGACCGAATGGGTTGATTCGCGTAAAATAAAGGGGCTTAATGCGGGCGTGGCCAAGTGGTAAGGCATCAGCCTTCCAAGCTGACATTCGCGAGTTCGAATCTCGTCGCCCGCTTTTTTGTTTTAATGGATTACCCTTTGGAAAGCATCCTGAGCTTTAGGAGAACGCTCTATCTAATTAGAAAGGCCCTGAACAAATGAACGGGAGTCCTTAATGCAGCCAGTGAATTGAGCCAGTTAGGTTGCTTCCGATTTATATTTCTTTGTTGTGACGGAGGTCATAATAAACTGTATACTTAATCAGAGCAATAATGGACATCCCTAAAAGTAAGAATAGTTGAGCAGATTTGGTGCGGACGGTAGAAGTCATTTTTGAAGGCATTCAGACAACCTACCCATGGACGGGGACCTCTCATTTAGAAGCCAACTTCCTGCTTGAAGAGGGCGCGCAGCAGGAGGGGGAAGGTTGGATCCTGATCTTACATCTGAATTAAGGCAGATTGCTTGAACCCAACAAAAAGCATCTATGTTCCAATGGAAAACCTGAAAACGATAAAAATTCGTAAAACGACAAAACCTTACCCAATTCTCAATGTGAAGTATTGCGATACTTTCTTGAGTAAACTGGTTGGTTTGATGTTCTCAAAAGAGATGAAGCCTGAGTATGGATTGATGATCGTGGAACAGGTTGAATCCAGGATGAGCACCTCGATTCATATGTTGTTCATGAACTACGATATTACCGTTTTATGGCTGGATAAAGAAATGGTCGTTGTGGACAAGACTCTGGCAAAGAAGTGGTTTCCTGTCTACATTCCGAAGAACCCAGCTAAATTTGTCCTTGAACTTCATTCCTCAAGATACTCCGAGTTTCAGATTGGCGATAAACTCGAATTGGTTGATGAGAATTGAAATTTTCCCCGGAACAGGTTGAAACCTTATAAATAAAACAATACCATTGTGCCCAAGATCAGGAAAGGGGCGAAAGGGAGGGCGTTGGCGAACGCCTGATAGCGTTTCGAGAGTACTAAAGTCAGGATTAGGACGAGGGAAAATACCCCAAACGCAAGGATTGCGATAATAATGGCTCCGGCAATTGAAGGCCACCCGGTAAGCAACCCTAATATTGTGCCTATACTGACATCACCGAATCCGAAAGCGACCTCGTCAATCTCTTGATGCCGGATTTTCCCGATAATCGCATTGAAGGTGATGCCCAGGAAATAGAATATCAGCATGATGATGAATCCGGCGAGAGCGCCATATAGTGCCCCTGAGAAACCTTTCATAATGACCCCATAGATCAAGCATAAAACAAACCCAGGAATGCTGGTTTTAAACAATACCAGTCGGTGTTCGATGTCAATTACGAGGACCACGCCCAGGAAAATCAGGATTGGGAGCGTTGCCCAGAAACTAAATATGGAAAACGGGAAAAAATAAAGCAAAATGCTAACTACAACTGAACCAATCAAAACGATGGTCGATCTTATAGGTTTCCGGCTGCCGCAATTTGAGCATTTATTTGAGAATAAATATTCTTTTATTAAGAACAGCTGGCCACACTCAGTACACATCGGTTGGGTGATCCTGCGGGAGATGGGAAGAACATCTGAAAAATAATTGATAATAATACCGCAAACGGCACCAACAACCACGTTGAGGATCAAAAACATGAAATCTCCTTCTGTGTATTATCGAACGAAAGGCTCCGAAAGTTTACGGGTATCCAGTAAAATGGATCTCAGCCATTCAAAACGCGGATGAACCAATCGAGTCATGAAGAGCATGAAGTTAATAAATGCCTTTCTTTTATTTAACAAGCATATCACTCACTAGTAGAAAATTGGTTCATTGGCTAATCATGTTTTTTCATTGCGCCAATAGGCCCGATCTCATCGTTTTTTAAAGGTATAAAGAGTTTTTTAAAACACATTTCATACTGCTTATTACAGTTAGGCTAATAAATAATTGCTATTTTTTTGCTGTTTATTTATAATCAGTCTATAAACCAATGCCGTTGAGGAGGTTGAATTTGATATGCTATATGGTGTATCAAGTAAGACGAATGCTAGATAAGGTAAGTGGTGCAGGCCACGCCAGCGGGCAGGGTTTGATAGAATATGGCTTGATCGTCATTTTAATCGCAATTGCTGTGCTTCTCACGCTTGGACTCTTTGGGGGTCAGATTAATCAGATGTATCTAACAATCAGGAATTCACTCTTTCCATAATCCTTAGCATAAATCCTGACCCGGCTGATTATCGTTTTATTGTAATCGGGTCACCAGCTGCAGACCTTTCGTAGGATCATTCTAAAAACCACATTTGTGAAGGTGTATTCGTATCATTTTATATTATTTTGGAGTGTCTCTTTTCCTGGAATCAACGCTGGATCATCTCTGAGAGGGAATCGCAGTGGAATCCTGTTGAAGGCTCTTCTACCCTTGATTTTAATAAATTATATTTATTATATATTATATTGAAATTATGTAGAAATTATGAAGATATATGTTATACTCATTATACACTTTCCAAAAGTAAAATACTCATACTGAATTGACCCAATAGTATTTTGGAGGAAAGAAATGTTATTAAATATAATCGTTGAAGTAAAAGAGTTCTTTAGCATGATGGGTACACGTCAACAAAAAGGGCAGGGTCTGATTGAATACGCATTGATCGTTCTATTAATTGCGATTGCTGTACTCGTAACCCTTGGCCTGGTTGGTGGACAGGTTCAAACCGTCTTCCAAGAGATTTTCGGCGAACTTGGAGGTGCTGCAGGAGAATAGGCACATATTTGAAATATAATCGAAAATTCATATAAGGTCTCCAATCTCAGAGACTTTATATGAATTAACAAATTTAAAACAAGATGGTAGAGTTAGACTTGGAAAATAAACCGTAATTTAGGTTGTAAGTATCTGGTGGTGGTTTTATAATTCAATTGCCAGTAAAGGGTTTCTCGGTCGGATTTTGGGTTATTAACATATTATTCCAAAATCTATATCAATACCGGTTCAGAAGTTTTGGTTAATGATGTGGATTGATAAAACCAGGATTCTAAAATTCACACTTACTGTTGTTCTTCTTGCCTCAGTTTCTTTAATGGCAGGAGGTATTAACTTCTCTGATTCACATCACCATAATGTTTCTGCCCAGACAGTGTCCACTTGTCTCAATCGGGTGAACATTCCAGTGGAGGATATGCATTGGGTCTATGTGCCGGAATCCGCGGATCAACTTTACACAGAAGAGGAATATTTTTTCCTGGCTGGTCAGCTAATTACGAATAACGTTGTGGATGCGAGTATTTGCCCATCAGGCGGATTGATGCTCAATGGTTACGCTAATGCCTGCGGTATGTCCATAGCGATGCCGAATGTGATCATTATTCAAAATATGCTGAATGAATCCATCCTGCAAACCTATGAAGATGTCGGTGTGCCGCCAGTGCTGCTCAAGCAGTTGATCTCTAATGAAAGCCAGTTTTGGCCATCGCAATACAGTATTTACCACTACGGCTTTGGTCATATAACCAATATCGGGATCCGGAATGCGCTGGAATGGAACAGGGATCTTTACAACAAGGTTTGTCCAACATCAGACGACGGAACCTGCGCATCGAATTATTACACCGCCAACCAGATACTTGCCACGCTGATTTCCACCTGCGAAACATGCGAATATGGAATTGACGCTTATACAGCGAATCGCAGTGTGGATATATTAGCAGAGACTTTACTGGGATACTGTTTTCAGACTGAGCAGCTTGTCTATAATGCTACGGGTTGGCATTCCAGCCTGGCGGTGGATTATGCAACTATTTGGAAGCTGACGCTGATGGATTACAACGCAGGATCAAAATGCGTTCTTGATACACTGGAAGCAACGTTTGAAGCCACACAGGGTCCTATGAATTGGTCCGACATATCCGCCTATGTAACAGATGAATGCATTCGTGGTCTGGCGTATGCCAACCAGATTACAGCCAAAGTCTTCGACTTTCCACCGGCTGAGTAGAGAATTTATCATCTTAATTCTCCATAACATATTCCTGAGGATTCTTATAAAGGTTATTTTTTACCCTCTTCTATAAAAATCTCTTAATAGTCATCATTAATAGTACATAAATTTAATGGTAGGAGAATGGTATGAAAAATGCAAATGAAGAAAAAGGAATTCCTCTTTCGAATTTTAATCAATTCAAAGGGAAAACCTATTGTTGGAGTTCTAGGCCAGATGAAACGAAATATAAACAGCAGAAATTTAGAAAACCTCGAGGCCAGTCCCTAATGGAAATGGCTTTGTTGCTGCCTTTCCTGCTTGTTCTGGTTATTAGCGGAATAGAAATGGGACGTTTATTCTATACCAAGATTGTGATTACCAATTCAGCCCGTGAAGGCGCATACTACCTGGTGACTCACCCTACTGATTATGACCAAATCACTGGGACCGCGCCAAATACTGTAACTGCGGCTGAACAAGAAGCGGGCAATTCGGGCATTTCAAGTGTTACGGTAAGTTTTTCGCCACAAAATTGTTGTGCGTTGGGAGAGTACAGCATGATTGTAACCGTGGAAACGGAGGTGGATGATTTACTTATCCTGGGATTTTTAGAGGATATTCTTTCAATAACCGCCACAAAATATGATGTATTTTCCCTCAGTTCTTCTGTGGAGATGATGGTCCAATGAGAACAGGTAGGATGAATTCGGGTCAGTCGCTGATCGAATTCGCGCTTTTGTTGCCATTACTTTTCTTACTGGTGATGGCGTTATTTGATATTGGTCGTGCTGTCTTATATTATTCGATACTTAATACAGCTGTACGCGAAGGCACTCGGTACGCAATTGTTCAACCTAAATGTGATTATAAATCAAACCCCAGTGATTGCACTGGCGATTATCTGGATTCATATCCTTTGGATTGTACAAATGCACAATCCGCTGCCAACATAAATATATGTAATGAATTAACAAGTAAATTATTTAATGTCACAGAATTGTCCGACAGTACAATCACGATTAACCATGTCTTTTCCAGCACTGACGATCCCATTATTAGCGTTGATATTAACTTTTTATTCGAACCGATCACACCTGGGATAACGTTAATTGGTGATTTAACGATGCATGTTAATTCACAAATGATTATGGCACCCATTGCGGAGCCTTGAGAGTAAAGGTTGATATGACGAAATTCATCATCAAACATAAGCTTGAAATGGGTCAGGTGATCCCGATCGTTGTTTTGATGTTGGTAGTCATTATTGGGATGGCCGCCCTCATATTGGATGGAGGGTCCATTATGTCAAACCGGCGGACTGCACAGGCTGCAGCTGATTCGGGTGCCTTAGCGGGTGCACAAAGGGCATGCTATGGAGAATCAGACGCTGAAACAGTGGCAGAGACTTTTGCAACAAATAATGGCGCTACGACCGTAGTGGCAACCGTAGCAGGGACAGAGGTCACAGTAAATACTATCGTAGAAAATCCATCTTTCTTTGCAAAAATATTTGGTGTCGAAACGCTGAATGCTAGCGCCACAGCAACTGCGGGATGTTTTGGCGTTTGTGGTAACTCTGTCGTTCCATTAGCATGGTACTGCAAGGCGCCCACTGTTGGTGGAGGTCCTTACCCGGAAGAATATGGTTGCCAGATACAAACGTTAAGTTGGGATTTGATTGGACCGCTGGTGGAGGGAACAAAGAGCAGCGCTGTTATCAGCGATTTCGATGGGAACGAAAAAACGTATCATCTGGAGGGCACGGATATTGTCGATAACTCGGGGACCCCTCCTGAGCAAATCTATATCATCATCGACAGTGACAAAAACTGCATCGAAGATGGTGGAGACATCCTATGTGATTTAGATGGGGATGGAAAGAAAGATATCCAGCTGAGCGGTGAACGCGGCTGGTTGTACCTCACTGCGGATACAAGCAATATCGGAGACTGGATTGATGAAGGCCCCCATCCTGATATTACACTTCAAACACACATTTGGCTTTCAGGAAAAAGCGGTGTTGACACCAGCGTATATATTAAGATGGTCGCATCAGGCTATATTGGCGAGATTGTTTTGGTACCAGTTTTTAATTATGTGTGCGATGACGATCCTCGTGATTCAGATTCTACATGTGTAGCGGAAGCACATGATCCCACCAAGTGGCCCCCATTTTCTGGAGAAGATGATTTTAGTGAGATTCGA
>Ga0075123_10000784_pt1 | contig 16366 bp, 9 predicted proteins | sample AntAceMetag02UKX_FD_69808 | JGI IMG/M metagenome (GOLD analysis project Ga0075123, IMG submission 69808) | Saline lake microbial communities from Ace Lake, Antarctica - Antarctic Ace Lake Metagenome 02UKX | ecosystem: Environmental > Aquatic > Non-marine Saline and Alkaline > Saline | place... | reverse complement strand
AGAATAATAAAAAAAAAAAAAGTATTATTTATAAAAGAAAATTATTAAAAACCAGTCTGTTAATTCAGACGCAACACAATTAATAAAATGGCAGATTTAAAAGCATTCGCAGAACAATTAGTTAATTTAACAGTTAAGGAAGTTAATGAATTAGCTGAGATTTTAAAAGAAGAATATGGTATTGAACCAGCAGCAGCAGCAGTTGCAGTAGCTGGACCAGCCGCTGGCGACCAAGCTGAAGAAGTAGAAGAAAAATCTACTTTTGATGTTTTGATTACATCAGCAGGACAATCTAAATTAGCTGTAGTTAAATTAGTTAAAGAATTAACTAGCTTAGGATTAAAAGAATCTAAAGCATTAGTTGATGCAGCACCTAAAGCTATTAAAGAAGGCGTTTCTAAAGATGAAGCTGACGCTTTAAAAAATCAATTAGAAGAAGTTGGTGCTGAAGTTGAAGTTAGATAGAAGGTTGATTATTTTGTAAAGGGATTAAATGCTTCTTTAATATTGACTTTCGAGATTATTTAAACCTATTTGATAATTATTTTCATTACTAACTTAAAACTTAAAACCTTGATTTCAAATACAAAAAATAAAATAAATTTTGCATCTACAAAAATTCATTTGAATTATCCCGATTTTTTGGATATTCAGTTAAAGTCTTTTCATGAGTTTTTTCAATTAGAAACTACTCCTGAAAATCGAATGAATGAAGGTTTGTATAAAGTTTTTACAGAAAACTTTCCAATAACAGATGCTCGTAATAACTTCGTGCTTGAATTTTTGGATTATTTTATTGATCCACCAAGATATTCAATTGAAGAGTGCATTGAAAGAGGATTAACTTATAGTGTCCCTTTCAAAGCTAAACTTAAATTGTATTGTACGGACCCTGAACACGAAGATTTTGAAACTATTGTTCAAGATGTTTATCTTGGCATGATACCTTATATGACTCCAAAAGGTAGTTTTGTAATTAATGGTGCTGAAAGAGTTATTGTATCTCAGTTACATCGTTCGCCCGGAGTGTTTTTTGGCACCAGTCGTCATGCTAACGGCACACAATTGTATTCAGCAAGAATAATTCCATTCAAAGGTTCTTGGATCGAATTTGCTACAGACATTCATAATGTTATGTACGCATATATAGATCGTAAGAAAAAATTACCAGTTACAACTCTTCTTAGAGCTATTGGATTTGAAAGCGACAAAGACATTCTTCAAACTTTTAATCTTGCTGATGAAGTTAAAATTAGTAAGTCAGGATTAAAAAAACATATTGGAAGAAAATTAGCAGCTAAAGTTCTTCGTTCCTGGATAGAAGATTTTGTTGATGAGGATACCGGCGAAGTTGTTTCAATTGAACGTACAGAAGTTATTATTGATAGAGAAACAGTAATTGAAAATATTCATATTGAACAAATTATTGATTCTGGTTCAAAAACAATTCTTCTTCACAGAGAAAATATCAATACTTCAGACTTTGATATTATTTTTAATACTTTACAAAAAGATACAGCAAACTCTGAAAAAGAAGCAGTAGAATTTATATATCGTCAGTTGAGAAATGCTGAACCTCCTGACGAAGAAACTGCCAGAACTGTAATTAATAACTTGTTTTTCTCTGATAAAAGATATGACCTTGGTGATGTTGGAAGATATAAGATTAATAAAAAATTAGACCTAAATATTCCTAACGATAAAAAAGTTCTTACTAACGAGGATATTATATCTATTATTAAACATCTTATAGAATTAATAAATTCAAAAACTGATATTGATGATATTGATCACTTGAGCAATCGTAGAGTTCGTACAGTTGGTGAGCAATTGTACACACAATTTGGAGTTGGTTTAGCAAGAATGGCAAGAACAATTCGTGAACGTATGAATGTTAGGGATAATGAAGTTTTTGCCCCAATTGATTTGATTAATGCAAAAACATTATCATCTGTTATTAATTCTTTCTTTGGTACGAACCAGTTATCTCAATTCATGGACCAAACAAATCCGTTAGCTGAGATAACACATAAAAGAAGAGTTTCTGCTCTAGGACCTGGTGGATTATCCAGAGAAAGAGCTGGTTTTGAAGTTCGTGATGTGCACTATACTCATTATGGTAGATTGTGTACAATTGAAACGCCTGAAGGACCTAATATTGGATTAATTTCTTCACTTTGTGTTTATGCTAAAATTAATAAATTGGGCTTTATTGAAACACCTTATAAAAGAGTTGTTGACGGTAAAGTATTATTTGATGAAAAACCAATTTACCTGAGCGCTGAAGAAGAAGAAGATAAGAATATTACTCAAGCAAATACTGAATTAAACGATGATGGAAGTTTTGTCTTTCCAAAAATCAAATCAAGATTGCGTGCTGATTATCCGATTATAGATGTTAATAATATTGATTTAATTGACATTGCACCAAACCAAATTGCATCAATTGCTGCTTCATTAATTCCATTTCTTGAACATGATGATGCAAACCGTGCTTTGATGGGCTCAAATATGATGAGACAATCTGTGCCATTAATGAAACCTGAAATTCCTATTGTTGGTACAGGCATAGAACAATATGTGGCTAAAGATTCACGTACACTTATTAATGCTGAAAATGATGGTGTTGTTGAATATGTTGATGCTAAAAAAATTGTTATAAGATATTCAAGAACTGACAAAGAAAAATTAATAAGTTTTGATGATGATATTAAAACTTATGAATTAACAAAATTCAAAAAAACTAATCAAAATACTTGTGTGAACCTAAAACCAATTGTGAGCAAATCTCAAAAGGTGAAAAAAGGACAAGTATTATGTGAAGGATATGCTACTAAAAAAGGTGATTTAGCACTTGGAAGAAATTTGATGGTAGCATTTATGCCTTGGAAAGGTTATAATTTTGAAGATGCAATAGTTATATCTGAGAAAGTTGTTAAAGAAGACTTTTTTACTTCTATTCATATTGAAGAATTTGTGCTTCAGGTGAGAGATACTAAAAGAGGTGTTGAAGAATTAACAAATGATATTCCTAATGTTAGTGCTGAAGCAACAAAAGACCTTGACGAAAATGGTATTATCAGAGTTGGTGCAGAAGTTAAAGAAGGTGACATTCTTATTGGAAAAATTACTCCTAAAGGAGAAACTGATCCAACACCCGAAGAAAAACTTCTTAGAGCAATTTTTGGTGATAAAGCCGGCGACGTAAAAGATGCTTCTTTAAAAGCTCCTCCTTCTCTTGATGGTGTTGTTATTGACACAAAACTTTTTTCAAGAGTTATTAAAGATAGAAAATCAAAAACAAAAGAAAAATTGATTCTTGAAAAACTTGACGAAGACTACAATAAAGATGTAAATGATTTAAAATCAAAACTAATTGACAAACTTCTTGTTTTAGTTAGTGGAAAAGCCTCTCAAGGTGTTACCAATAATTTTAAAGAAATAATAATTCCTAAAAGCACTAAATTCTCTCAAAAAGTATTAATAAAAATTGATGATTTCATTAATATTAGTCCAAACAAATGGACAACAGATAAAGAAAAAAATAAATTAATAAAAGTATTGCTCCATAATTTCAATATTAAATACAAAGAAATATTGGGTATTTACAATAGAAAGAAATTTATTATTTCTGTTGGTGATGAACTTCAAACTGGTATTATTAAACTTGCTAAAGTATATGTTGCCAAAAAACGCAAATTGAAAGTTGGTGATAAAATGGCAGGTCGTCATGGTAATAAAGGGATTGTAGCAAAAATTGTTAGAGAAGAAGATATGCCATTTCTTGAAGATGGAACTCCTGTTGATATTGTTCTTAATCCGCTTGGTGTTCCTTCTCGTATGAACCTTGGACAAATTTACGAAACAGTTCTTGGATGGGCTGGAAAAAAGCTTGGATTACATTTTGCTACACCTATTTTTGATGGTGCTGTACTTAAACAAATTAATGATTATTTAGTTGAAGCAGATTTGCCAGAAAACGGAAGAACATACCTATATGATGGGGAAACCGGTGAAAGATTTACTCAAGCAGTTACTGTTGGAATTATCTATATGTTGAAACTTCACCACATGGTTGATGACAAAATGCATGCACGTTCAATAGGCCCTTATTCTTTAATTACACAACAACCTCTTGGTGGAAAAGCACAGTTTGGAGGTCAAAGATTTGGTGAAATGGAAGTTTGGGCGCTTGAAGCATTCGGTGCAGCTAATATTTTACAAGAAGTACTAACTGTTAAATCAGATGATGTTACCGGAAGAGCAAAAGCATATGAATCCATTGTTAAAGGTGAAAATATGGGAAATCCGGGTATTCCAGAATCATTTAATGTTCTTGTTCATGAACTAAGCGGACTTGGATTAAATATCACATTTGATTAAAGTTTTTAATATCACTATAATAAATTATATTATTTTATTTTTTTTTGTTTTATAATATTTAAAATTAATCTATGGCTTTTAGAAAAGAAACTACAAGTAAAGGCAATTTCTCCAAAATAACAATAAGTCTGGCTTCACCGGAATTAATCCTTGAAAGGTCACATGGTGAAGTGTTAAAGCCCGAGACTATTAATTACAGAACTTACAAACCTGAAAGAGATGGTTTGTTTTGTGAAAGAATTTTCGGTCCTGTTAAGGACTGGGAATGCCATTGTGGGAAATACAAAAGAATACGTTACAAAGGAATTGTATGCGACAGATGTGGTGTTGAAGTTACTGAAAAGAAAGTTAGAAGAGAAAGAATGGGACACATCCTTCTAGTTGTTCCTGTTGCTCATATATGGTTTTTTCGTTCACTGCCAAACAAAATTGGAGCTTTATTAGGTTTGCAAACCAAAAAGCTTGATACAATTATTTATTATGAAAAATATATTGTAATCAATCCGGGAATTAAAGCAAAAGATGATATTAATTATCTTGATTTTCTTACTGAAGAAGAGTACTTTGATATTATTGATGCTCTTCCTCCGGAAAATCAATATCTTGATGATAGCGACCCAAATAAATTTATTGCTAAAATGGGAGCTGAGGCTGTTCATGATTTATTAGGCAGATTAGACTTAGATGATTTATCATATACTTTAAGACATAAAGCTAGTACAGAAACATCACAGCAACGTAAGAATGATGCTTTAAAAAGACTAAAAGTTGTTGAAGCATTTCGTGATGCCCAACAACGTATTGAAAATCGTCCTGAATGGATGATTGTAAAAATTGTTCCTGTTATACCTCCTGAATTGCGACCTCTTGTTCCTCTTGATGGCGGACGTTTTGCAACTTCAGACTTAAATGATTTATATAGAAGAGTTATAATTAGAAACAACCGACTTAAAAGATTAATTGAAATTAAAGCTCCTGATGTTATTCTACGTAACGAAAAACGTATGCTACAGGAAGCTGTTGATTCTTTGTTTGATAATTCAAGAAAAGCTAATGCTGTTAAAACCGATTCAAACAGAGCTCTGAAATCTTTAAGTGATAGTTTAAAAGGAAAACAAGGTAGATTCCGTCAAAATCTCCTTGGTAAACGTGTTGATTATTCCGGTCGTTCTGTTATTGTTGTTGGACCTGAGTTAAAACTTCACGAATGTGGATTGCCAAAGGAAATGGCTTCGGAATTATTCAAACCATTTATTATTCGAAAATTACTTGAGAGAGGAATTGTTAAAACTGTAAAGTCTGCTAAGAAAATTGTTGACCGTAAAGATTCAATAGTTTGGGACATTCTTGAAAGTGTTTTAAAAGGCCATCCTATTTTATTAAATCGTGCTCCAACACTTCACAGGTTGGGTATTCAAGCATTTCAACCAAAACTTATTGAAGGAAAAGCAATTCAATTACATCCTTTGGTTTGTACTGCTTTTAATGCCGACTTTGACGGTGACCAAATGGCTGTTCATATTCCTTTAGGAAATGCAGCTATCATTGAAGCACAACTCCTTATGCTTGCATCTCATAATATTCTAAATCCAGCTAACGGAACTCCGATTACTGTTCCTTCTCAAGATATGGTTTTAGGTCTTTATTATATGACAAAAGGTAGAAGAAGTACTGATGATTATAAAGTTATGGGTGAAGGAATGACTTTTTATTCTCCCGAAGAGGTTATTATTGCCTATAATGAGAAAAAAGTTGAGCTTAATGCTTATATTAATGTTAGACTTCCATTTTACGAAGAAGAAGAAACTGTTTATAAAATTTTAGAAACTACAGTTGGACGTATAATATTAAATCAAGTTGTTCCTGAAGGCTATGACTATATTAACGAATTACTAACCAAAAAGTCTTTAAGAGACATTATTGGTAATTTATTAAAGAAAACCGGTACTGCTAAAACTGCCAATTTCCTTGATGATATTAAAAGACTTGGTTTTAAAATGGCTTATGATGGTGGTCTTTCTTTTAATCTTGGTGATGTTATTATCCCTGAATCAAAAAAACAACTTATTAAAGATGCAAATACCGAAGTTGAAGAAGTAATGAATAATTATAATATGGGATTTATTACTTTTAATGAAAGATATAATCAGATTATTGATATTTGGACTCATACTAACTCGCATCTTACTCAAACTTTGATGAATCAATTATCAAAAGATAAACAAGGTTTTAATCCTGTTTATATGATGCTTGATTCTGGTGCAAGGGGTTCAAAAGAGCAGATACGTCAGTTGTGTGGTATGAGAGGTTTAATGGCTAAACCACAAAAATCAACTGCTAAAGGTGGTGAAATTATTGAAAATCCAATTCTTTCAAATTTTAAAGAAGGTTTATCTGTTCTTGAATATTTTATTTCAACTCACGGTGCGAGAAAAGGTCTTGCTGATACAGCTCTTAAAACCGCTGATGCTGGTTACTTAACTCGTCGTTTGGTTGATGTTGCACAAGACGTGATAATTTCTGAAAAGGATTGCGGAACTTTAAGGGGACTTACTGTTGGAGCCTTAAAACGTGAAGAAGAAATTGTTGAAACTCTTTATGATAGAATTCTTGGTCGAACATCTTTACATGAAATTTATTACCCTCAAACAGGTGAATTGATAATCAGAGCAGGTGAAGAAATCAATGAAGAAATTGCAAAAGCTATTGATGATTCTCCTATTGAAACAATAGAAATCAGGTCGGTACTTACATGTGAATCAAAAAAGGGTGTATGTGCAAGATGTTATGGTCGTAATTTGTCTTCAGGTAGAATGGTTCAGAAAGGTGAAGCGGTTGGAGTTATTGCCGCACAATCAATTGGAGAACCCGGAACTCAGTTAACATTGAGAACTTTCCACGTTGGTGGTACTGCATCTAGTATTGCAACATTATCAAAAGTTGAAGCAAAATATAATGGAATTATTGAAATTGATGAATTAAGGGAAATTGAATATACTAATTCTGAAAATAAAAAATATAACATTGTTATTGGTAGGTCTGCGGAAATGAGAATTATGGATAAAAATACAAATATTGTATTATCTTCAAATCATATTCCTTATGGATCAAATTTATATTTTAAACATGCTGATGAAGTTAAAAAAGACGACATTATATGTGATTGGGATCCTTATAATGCATTAATTTTATCTGAAGTTTCCGGAAAAATTGGTTTTGAAAATATTATCGAAGGTCAAAGTTATCGTGTTGAATCTGACGAACAAACAGGTTATCACGACAAGGTTATTATTGAAAGCCGTTCTAAAATTAAAAACCCATCAATAAAAATATTATCTAAAAGTAATGATATTCTGAAATCTTATGATATTCCTGTTGGAGCTCATATTAATGTTTCAGAAGGTGATAAAATCAATGCAGGTGATACACTTGTAAAAATACCAAGAGCATTTGGAAAATCTGGCGATATTACTGGTGGTTTACCTAGAGTAACCGAATTGTTTGAAGCACGAAATCCATCTGACCCTGCTGTTGTATCTGAAATTAATGGTGTGGTTTCTTTTGGTAAAAAATTAAAAAGAGGAAATCGTGAGGTAATTATTACTTCTAAAACTGGTGAAGAAAAGAAATATTTAATAGCTACTTCTAAACAAATTCTTGCACAGGAAAATGATTATGTCAAAGCTGGAACTCCATTATCAGAAGGAGCAATGACTCCTGCAGATATCCTTGCAATTAAAGGTCCTACTAAAGTGCAGGAATATATTGTGAATGAAGTTCAGGAAGTTTACCGTTTACAGGGTGTTAAGATAAATGACAAGCATTTTGAAGTTATTGTTCGCCAAATGATGCGTAAAGTTGAAGTGGAAGACCCGGGTGATACAAAATTCTTAGAAGCTGAAGTTATTAATAAAATTGACTTCCAAGCAGAAAATGATTGGATATTTGATAAGAAAATTATTGAAGATTCTGGCGATTCTCCTAATTTTAAATTAGGACAAATTGTTAGTGCTCGTAAACTTAGAGATGAAAATTCATTATTAAAACGAAGAGATAAAAAAAGTATAGAAGCAAAGGAAGCTAAACCGGCTACCGCAAGACAAATATTACAAGGAATTACCAAAGCTTCATTGCAAACAAAAAGTTTTATCTCTGCTGCATCATTTCAGGAAACTACCAAAGTTCTTACAAATGCTGCTGTTAATGCTAAATCTGATGAGTTACTCGGATTAAAAGAAAATGTTATTGTCGGTCATCTTATTCCGGCTGGAACAGGATTGCGTGAATACAAAAACCTAATTGTAGGTTCTATGGAAGAATATGAAAGCTTAATGGCTTCAAAACAAAATGAAGAAGAACAAAAATTGTTAGCTGAATAAAATAAACAATATATAGATTTTTAATAGCAAGATTTTAAATAAAGTCTTGCTATTTTTTTTCTTTATATTTAAAAAAAATATTAATTTCGAGTGATATTAGATTTTATAACAATTCTTTGAATAATATAAATTTAAAAAAAAAAAAATATGGAAAACAAAAATAATCCGCAGAATCAATTGAATATTGAATTATCTGAAAATGTTGCTGATGGAGTATATTCTAATCTAGCAGTTATCACTCATTCTAATTCTGAATTTATTATTGATTTTATTAGAATGATGCCGGGTGTTCAAAAAGCAAAAGTTAAATCAAGAATTATTTTGACTCCTCAGCATGCGAAACGCTTATTAAGAGCATTGCAGGATAATATATCAAAATTTCAGTCTATGCATGGCGATATTAAAGATGTTGATGAAGCAATGCAAATGCCTTTTAATATTGGACCAACTGCTGAAGCTTAAAATTGGTGAATTTATATGATTTACTGACCAAATCAGAGAAATTAGTTTGAGCTTTTTTGTTTTTGTGATAAAGTTAGAATTTTCTTTTTTTATCTATTTAATAAAATATAGCTTGGTTTTGTTCGATTAATCTGTTTCTGAAAATTTTATTCAAACTTTTACGCCACTCAAGTGCGGGATTCATAAGCATTTTTTCGAGTGCGGGTTTATCATCTGTCAAAATTATTGCATCTGTAAAATCAATTTTGCTTTTGTCAATCAGGTGATTGTTAAGGTCGTTAATAGTTTTGTCAGTGTATTTAATGCCTGAATAATCAAGATTATTAAAATCAAAATCATTAACAGAAGCTACATAAATTAAATTTCTATCATTTCCATCTTCATTGCTTGTTGTAATAATATCGGTTTTAAATCCTGCTTCAACAAGTGTTTGGTATATTGATCTTCCTACAATTCCTGTTTTTCCATCAAGATAGCCATAAAATTCGATAAATAAGGCCCCATTGGGTTTTAATAATTTTTTTGCTTTTTCAAAAGATTCAAGTGTTAAAAGCTGCCATGGTGGATTTTCTCCAAGAAAAGCATCAAAAATTATAATATCATATTTTTTATCAGTTGTGTGAAGATAATGTCTTCCATCGTCAATATAAATTTTAGTTCTTGAGTCAAGACCGAAATATTTAATTGAAATATTTTTTAATCTTTTATCAATTTCAACAACATCAACATCAATGTTTTTCTTGTGAATTTCTGAGCATAATGTTCCTCCTCCCAAACCAATCAAAAGAGCATTGTTATTTTCAGAATAACGACTGAATAGTGGACGCATGAAATAGACATAATCAAGCATACCTGTTTGGTCAGAAGAATTAATAATAGTTTGCCAAGTGTTGTTAACCAAAAGTCCTCTGATTGGCATAACTCCAAAACTATCCATATTCAAATTATAATCCATAACTTTCACTTGTCCGAGTAATCCTTCCGAAGAGTATAAAATATTGAATAATTGTCTGGGATTTTGTTTTGATTCAGCAGTTTCAATACGAAATAATATCGCAAAAATGAAAATACAAATTATTGTAGTCGGAAGTTTTCGTTTAGGTAGAATTGTTACAATCGGCAAAATAATCATAATTGCTCCATAAATCAATGTAGGAATTTTGATTCCGAATTCAGGGATAATATAGAAGCCAAGAAAAAGAGTGTTTAAAACTCCGCCAACGGTTGAAATTGCATAAACTCTTCCAGCAGTTTTTCCTGTTGAATCAATCGTTTGAACAAGCTCGTGAATAATAACAGGACTGACCATCCCAAAAAACAAAATAGGAGGGAACAGAAAAACTAATAATGATAAAACTAAACCTGTTAAAATATTAATGTTCATCGAAGCATTCATAATGCCATTACTAATAATCGGCATCATTAGCATAAAAATTCCTGAAGCAATAAGAATTATGTTTAAAAGTTTTATGGGTTTATATTTTGTTGTGAGCCATCCTCCAAGATAATAACCGGTAGCAAGCCCGCCAAGTGTTACAGCGAGAACTCCAGCCCATGAGTAAATTGTTGTTCCAAAGAAAGGGGCAATCATTTTTGCTCCAAATAATTCACAAGCCATCACAGCAGCTCCCTCAAAAAATGCTATTACTAATAGAATGTTACGTTTTCCCTTTAGTTTCTCCATTATTGATTGTTTTATTATAGGTATTACAAAAGTATGAAAACTTTTTGCTATTGTAAGTTCTAAATTTATTTCTTAATTCTAAATAAGTTCAAAATTAAATAACAAATATATCCTGATATAATTCCAGAAGCATTATAATAAAAATCGATTATATTATATTTTCTGGATGGTAAAAATCCCTGCATATATTCATCTAAATATGCGAAAAATATGCTTCCAGCAATAAATATTGTTAAATGCATTAGATTAATTTCTGCAGTTAAATACAATTTCCAGAAATAATAGAAGATGAAAAGTATGAAAAACAATCCGAAATGCCCGATATAATCAAGACGAAATTCTATACCTGCTTTAGGAAGAGAAAGTTTAGGGTCAGAAGTCCAAGGGATTATTGTTAAAATAATGATAAAAACAATCCAACACCAAAAAAATATTTTGAATAAAGATTTGTTTTCTAATATTTTCATAAAAATTCTTTAGAATTAATTTTAGTGTTAAATTTATATTTTATTATACTAAAAATTGTTAAATTGCTATATTGTTAAATTGTTATGCTTGCTTATACAAAATGTGCAGGCAGGTTATTAATATTTTTGTAATTTCTAAAATATTCTTTTTTAAACTAATCCAATATAAATATTTTTACCCTTTGAAGTATTTTGTGTTTAACTCGGGTGTTTTCCATAAGAACAATTTAACAATTTAACAATTCAGCCATATAGTTATTAATACAACTTAATTTAAACGGTTGCTAATTAAGAGTTTATTCTTTTAAATATTTATCCAACCATTTATAAAACTCTCTTTGCCATAACACAGCATTTTGTGGTTTAAGAACAAAATGAGTTTCTTCGGGGTAGATTAATAATCGACTAGGAACTCCTCGCAATTGTGCTGAATTAAATGCTTCTAAACTTTGAGTATAAGGAATTCTTAAATCATTTTCTCCAGTAATTATCATAATTGGTGTATCCCATTTATCTATGAATAAGTGGGGTGAGAATTCGTAACTTTTTGGAGTAGGCTTTTCCCAGTATGGACCTTCATAATCTTTATTAACAAAGAAATATTCGTCAGTTGAGCCATACATACTGACAAAGTTATAAATTCCGCAATGTGAAATAAATGCTTTGAAACGTTTGTCATGATTTCCTGCTAACCAAAAGACAGAATACCCGCCATAGCTTGCACCAATAGCTCCTAATCGGTTTTCATCAATAAAGGATTCTTTAGCCATTTCATCAATTGCACTGAAATAATCTTTCATGTTTTGTCCACCGTAGTCGCCGCTAATTTGGTCGTTCCATTCTTGTCCGAAAGTTGGCAAACCGCGACGATTTGGAGCTACAATAATATAATCGTGAGATGCCATCATTTGAAAATTCCAACGATATGAGAAAAACTGACTAACTGCACTCTGAGGACCTCCTTGGCAATAAAGTAAAGCAGGGTATTTTTTGTTTGGGTCAAAATTCGGGGGATAAATTATCCATGTAAGCATATCTTTTCCATCTGTGGTTTTTATCCAGCGTTTTTCAACTTTTGCTAATGTGATGTTATCAAGAATTTTGTTGTTGGTAAACGAAAGCTGTGTTTCATTTCCTTCCATATCAATTTTGAAAATTTCTGTTGGCAACGACATACTCATTTTTGAAGCAACAATTTCATCTCCTGCTAAAGCATAGGATTGATAATTAAAGTCACCTTTTGCGAATTGTTTAATTTCTTGAGTTTCTACGTTTATATTATAAATTTGATATGTTGCATGATGACCTGAAATAAAATAAATATTTTTCCCATCTTCGCTCCATTGAAAACTTGAAGAACTTTGGTCAAAATCTTTAGTAAGGTCTTTGTGTTCTTTAGTTGTAAAGTCGTAAAGAATAATTCTTTCTTTATCAGCTTCAAATCCGGGTTCTTCCATGCTTTTCCAAACTATTGATTTTCCGTCAGGAGAAAAAACAGGGTCATGGTCATATCCTTCAAAACCTTCGGCAGAGATGTTTTCGGTGTTTCCGCTTTCCAAATCGTAAACATATATTTCGGAATTTGTGCTGAGTGAATATTCCTTTCCACTTAGTTTTTTGCAGCAATATGCAATTTTGTTTCCTTCAGAGTTCCAATTTATCTGTTCCATTCCACCCCATGGATTCATAGGAGTATCAAAAACTTCATTTTCCATAATATCTTTTAATTCGCCAATTTTGCCATTATCGTAAGAAGCAACAAAAATATGACTGTAAGCATAGTCATGCCATTGATTCCAGTGACGATACATCAGGTCATTTATAATTCTTGCATTTGTAAGTGGAAGGTCGTTATGAATATCATTGGGAGATTTATCAAGTTTTACGTCTTTAATAAACAAGATATTATTTCCGCTTGGAGAATATGAAAAACCATTAACACCATCTTCAATATCTGAGATTATTTTTTGTTCCGAACCGTTGGTATTCATTTCCCAAAGTTGAATGCTTCCGCTGTCGCTAACAGCAAGGAAACCGATTTTTTCGCCATCGGGACGCCAAAGTCCGTTAAATTCACTTCCTTCCATATCAGTAACTTTGGTAGCTTCGCCACCTTCGATGGGCAAAGTATAAAGATTACGATTACTTTTATTGCTTTCTAAATCATAATAGCTAATTCCGTAAAGGATAGTTTTTTTATCAGGAGATAATTGAATGTCGCTAACTCTTCCGAGTTTCCAAAGTAGTTCAGGTGTCATGCGAGAGGGTAGGGAGGAAGTATCAATTTTACCCCATTCAATTTTTTCATTATCTTTTTCTTCTTGTTTTACCTGTTCGCAGGAAATCAAAAATATTCCTGCAATAATTAATAATAATATTTTTTTCATTTTTGTAAATTTAATGTTAGTAAAAAAATTGTTTAATGAAATTATTGTTCTTATAATTTAGAATCTTATAAAATTATCTTTACATGGCTTCATCAACCCTGTTAAGACCTTCAATAGCTTTCTGATAATTTGTTTTCAAATCAAGAGCTTTTTGATAATCTTTTTTTGCATTCATAATGTCACCAACTCTTTCAAAACAAAGTCCTCTGTTGAAATATGCTTCAGCATAATTTGGGTCGCATTCAATTGCTTGAGTAAAAAAGTTTCGGGCAACATCAATAACATTCAGATATTGAAGATTAATAAATCCAAGATTGAAATAAGCATATTTGAAATTAGGGTCAATCTCAATAATTGAATTATATGTCTCCATTGCTTCATTATACATTTCATTATTCTGATAAAACATTCCTTTATTATACCATGCTTCAGTGCTTTGTGGGTTAATATTTAAAGCATTGTCGTAATAATTTATGGCAAGTGGATTTTTTTGTGCAGCAAAAAGAATTCCTAATTGAATGTATGCATCGTAATAGTTTTGGTCTTTGTCAACAGCTATCTGGAAATTTTGAATTGCTTTAGCAGTATCTCCTGTTTCCTTAAAAACAAAGCCCATAATAAAATATGATTTAGGATTGTTTGGGTCAATTTCCAATGTTTTATTAATGTATTCAAAAGTTTCTTTATATTGTCTGAAATAATAATTTAATTCTGCAATTTTAAAAAGGACTTCTGTGTTTTCAGGGTCTAAGTAATGTGCTTTCATGAGTGTTTCCTGAGTTTTTTGAGCTTTACCCATTGCAAAATAAATATCTGAAAGAGTGATAAAAAAATATGGATTTTTTGGATTTATTTCCAAAGCATGATTAATATCATTAAGAGCATTATTAATGTCTTTTTCGTCTAAAAACAACTTTGCTCTTTCATTATATAAATCGGGATTATTAGGAGATTTATTAATTTTTGCAGTAATCTCTGCAATGTTTTTTGAAGTAACAATATTTTCCTGACTATCCTTTTCTTCAATTTTTTTGCAGCTATCACAAGAAATAAAAATAAAACAAGAAAATATTACAAGTAGTAAATAATATGTGCTTTTCATTTTTTAATAAATTGAATTAAGAAAAATTTTGAATCAATATTCTATTAATTAGAAAATTTATTATTTAGACAGGTTATCTTTTATTTTGGTTTCAAGTTCGTCGGCAAGCTCAGTATTGTCTTTCAATAATTCTTTAACAGCTTCTCTGCCTTGTCCGAGTTTTATGTCGCCATAGCTAAACCATGAACCACTTTTTTTAATAATTCCTTGGTCAACACCAAGATCAACGATTTCGCCGGTTTTAGAAAATCCAAGACCATAAATAATATCAACTTCAGCCATTCTAAATGGTGGAGCAACCTTGTTTTTAATAACTTTTATTCTTGTTTTGTTTCCAACAATTTTTTCAGCATCTTTAATTTGCCCAATTCTTCTTATGTCAATACGAACAGATGAGTAGAATTTTAGAGCATTTCCACCGGTTGTGGTTTCAGGGTTTCCAAACATAACACCGATTTTTTCTCTAAGTTGATTGATGAAAACGCAACAGCATTTTGTTTTACTGATGGTTGAAGTAAGTTTTCGTAATGCTTGAGACATTAGTCTTGCCTGAAGTCCCATTTTTGAATCACCCATTTCGCCTTCAATTTCACTTCTTGGAGTTAATGCAGCAACAGAATCAATTACAATAATATCTATAGCACCCGAACGTATCAGGTTTTCAGTAATTTCTAAAGCTTGTTCTCCATTGTCGGGTTGAGAAACAAGAAGGTTTTTAATGTCAACTCCCAGATTTTGAGCATAATAAAGGTCGAAGGCATGTTCAGCATCAATAAATGCAGCAATACCACCTTGTTTTTGTGCTTCGGCAATAGCGTGGATTGCTAAAGTAGTTTTTCCAGAAGCTTCAGGTCCATAGATTTCTATTACTCTGCCTTTTGGAAATCCTCCAATGCCAAGAGCTACGTCAAGCCCTATTGAGCCAGTAGGTATAAATTCAATATCGTTAAGTCCTGCATCTCCCAACTTCATTATTGTTCCTTTTCCATAGGATTTTTCAATTTTATCCAATGTGAGTTGTAATGCTTTTGTTTTTTCTTTGTTTTCGTTGATTTCTTTTGCCATAATTTATTTTATAATATGTGATTAAATTAAAATAAATATTCTTATTTAGATTTTCCAAAGATAGTAAAAAGAATAAAAATATTTCGTGTTATTTAAAAATTATTTATATGAAATTAAAGATTTTTATTTTTTATTTTTTGTTCGTAATATTTACAAATTTTTTTTATTCCACAGTTCTTACATTCTGGATTTCTTGCCTTGCAAATATATCTTCCGTGAAGAATCAACCAATGATGAGCTATGTTAATTTTATCTTCGGGGAAATATTTCACAAGTTGTTTTTCGGTTTCTAAAGGTGTTTTTGAATTAGTTGTTAAGCCAATTCTTGCTGAAACTCTAAAAACATGCGTGTCAACAGCCATGGCTGGTTTTTTGAAAAACACAGACATTATTACATTTGCTGTTTTTCTTCCAACTCCGGGTAGCTTTTGAAGTTC
>Ga0075123_10000781_pt1 | contig 16397 bp, 34 predicted proteins | sample AntAceMetag02UKX_FD_69808 | JGI IMG/M metagenome (GOLD analysis project Ga0075123, IMG submission 69808) | Saline lake microbial communities from Ace Lake, Antarctica - Antarctic Ace Lake Metagenome 02UKX | ecosystem: Environmental > Aquatic > Non-marine Saline and Alkaline > Saline | place... | reverse complement strand
CGCTCGGTCTGTAGCTGGAGGTGCTCCCCTCTCTCCTCGCAGACGATCCGGGTGAGGTTTTCGTGTCCCAGCCGCTCCATGTCCCGCTCGGCTTCGGCCTCCTCCAGCTTAGCGCGAACCGGTGTCAGCTTTTCGTGCGTGTCCCGTTCTCGCGCGACCGCACTGGCCTCGCTCTGCCTAAACTCTTCCACTTCAGCGTGTGCAATTCCCATGGCCGTCCGTAGCTTGTGCTGCTCGTCCTTTGCCATTTGCAGGTCTTTCCATTCATCAAATGTCTGTGCCATGATCCGTTCCTCTCGGTGTGCGCCCAGCCCGGAACCGGCGGAGCTCCTCGGCTCCACCGCGCGCGCTCCCCAGCGCGGCCGGACCGGGCGCTATGTGCCTATTCCCTCAGTCCGGTACGCAAGCGAGCTTCCTGGTCCAACGCGGCGTTGAGTCCTTTGCGAAGCACCTCCTGACCCGAAGCGAGCCTGACATTTTCGGCCTTCATCTCCTGCAGCTCCCCCCACAGAGCTTGGACAGCTCCGCGGAACTCGGCCGGCGTGACCGGCGACGTGTCCCACCACTTAGCGAATGTCTGTTCCATTGTCTGTTCCATGGTCAGAATGGCAGCACTGCGATGAGTTCGTTGACTTCCTCGACGGTCTTCAGCTCGACGAGCTTGTCCATGATGTCGTTCTGGTCCTGGGCGGGCATGGCCTGGACGATATCCACGGCCTTGGCGATGGCTTTGTCCATCTCCGACATCTCCTCGTTGACCTGGATCTCCGGGACGTCGTCAGGGGGCTTGACGTCGGTGAAGTCGGCATCCACGGGCTCGTCGCTGGCCGGCGCCTTGGGTTCCGTGAGCTGGGCATTGAGCGCATCCGCCCCGCTCGGTGCGTCGGCCTGGTGCATTTCCTCGTCGAGGTAGAGCCCCGCCGTGTCGTTGGGGAAGCCTTTGCGGATGGCAAGCCCCTCGGAGCACTTCCCGATCATGACGTGTGGCATCCGGTCCCACATGAACCCCTGCTTGCCTCCGGGGTAGTACTCCGAGTATCTCGCGGTGGCCGTGAACCCGCATCGTTGCCCCTCGACCATGCGGTAGACGGTGCAAGAAGCGGATAGCGGATGCTCCTGCTTGTCGTCTCCCGCGGCGTATGTGAATGTTGGGTCGTCGATCCCGGCACACGCACGCGAGCGGTGTGCGGTGAGCCGGAAGCCGTCGATGCCGGTCTGGAAGGTGACTTTGTCGCCATCCTTGCCCTTCCGCTTCACCGCGTGGATCTGCCCCAAGAACGGGTCCAAGCCGGTGGCTTGACAGCGCATGCCGAACAACTTGAACTCGTCCGGGCTCAAACCCGGTGCCAGCGTCCTGCAGAGGACGCGCGCCTGACCTATCGTCCACGGTGTGCCCGCCACCATCGCCCCGTCCCCATCTTTGCCGGCTACGATTGCCAGCGCCGTCTCCATCGTCTTGTCGTCTGCCATGATACTCCTCCTCAATGTTTGTCATCCCCACAGGGATTCGTTGTCGCGCGTCCAGGCCGGCGAATTGATCTCCGTTACCTCCACGGCGTATCCGGGCCAGATGTTCGTCCTGATGCACTCCGCCAGCGGCGCCATTATGGGCTGGATCTTGTCCCACCCGCCTTTGAGCGACATGTCCCCGAGCCGGAGCATGCGGACGCCGTGCTTCACACCCTCCGGCGTCCACACCATGGGCGCCGACTCGCAGGGGATGAACGCGAAGTGGTCCACGGGCAGCTTGAGGGCTGCGGCCATCGTAGAATAGAACCCAGCCTGGCCGTAGTAATGGAACTGTCCGATATCCCGCCGGCTGAATTCCCCATCTGCGGCGCTCTGTGTTTTTTTGAGGTCGGCCATGACCCCTTCCATGGGCTGCCAGATGTCCGGGCGGAATTTGCAGCGCATTGGCGGCCCCCCGCTCACGGGGAAATCCACGATGCCGGTCGACTCAATGATTGTTGACGGGTGCTCCAGGATCGCCTTGACCGGGGGCCACTCGCGCGTGACTGCTGCCATGGCCTCCAGGTTTTCGCGTTCTGGGCCTGGCGGGATGAGGAGCGCGTCTGGGTTCTCGGCCTCGTATGCCGCGAACGCCTTGGTCGCCATGCCGTAACCAAAGCCCGTCTTGGGGTTGATCGGCCCATCGTCCACCAGCTCGGCGTATATGTCAGGCTGGAGGGTTGCAAGGTGAAGGGCCCGCCCGAGTTTCATGGCCGTCGTTGGGCGGTCGGCGCCCCCCCGCGAGGCGCGATAATGGCCGAAGGTCGCCCCGTCGAATACCAGCGGGGAAATGCCGTGGAACGACGGGAACGGCAGGGCGTGATACACCGTGTCCGGGACCCCGAGGTATACCCCAGCGGGGATGTCGTAGGGGTGCTCAAGCCATGCCTGCACCGGATCGTACTGGATGATGTCTGCCATTAGATCCCCCAAATGAGCGCCGGGATGATGCGGCCGGCGAGATATGCCGCGGAGAAGATGATCAGCGCTAGGGTCAGCGGGTGGATGTCGTCTCTGTCGGTCATGTCGTGTACTCCTCCACCAGGGTCTCGACGACCGCCAGCGCGGCCTTCAGTGCGTCGTAGTATCCCGCTGAGTAGGTGCCATCTGACACGATCGGGAGGCGCAGCGCAATCTCGCGCTCTAGCTCTCGGCGTATGGTGCCGATAGCCCTGGCGGGTCCTCGGTCACGCAAGGCGTCAATTTTGGCCTCGATGCGTGATAGCCTGTCCTCGCTCATCTCAATACCCTCCGCTGCGGATGTATTCTGCGGCCGCTACTGCTGCCAGCTCGTGGATGGTCTGGTTCTCCTCGAACGTGAATGCTCCTGCCCAGCCGCTGCCGGTTTTGTCGAATATCCCGGTGATGCTCGTGGCCGGAGAGCCCCCCGGGTCATCATACCGCGGGTCGCTGGGTCCGATGCCAAATTGGGGAGCGTCCCCTGGGTCGTGATCGGCTTCGATAGCCAGCTCGATCTCCCCACCGTAGCGCTCAATGGCGAGATGAACGGTGACTGGAACCGGGCCTGACTTGCGGAGATGCAACGTAGGCTGTACCATAGGGGTGACCCTCCTGTGGGTTGTGTGTGTGGCCGGCGTCCATTTCGGGTGGGCGTCGGCCCTTTCTATGCTGGCACCCATTTGACGGGGTGTTTGTTCAGTAGCGCCATGAGCCTGGCCTGGTACCGCGGCGACATCGGGCGGACCTGGGACAGCATCATGGACAGGTAGGCCTGACTCATGCCGATTGCCTGCGCGGCCCTTGCCTGCGTGATGTCCCGTTGTCTCAGCGCCTCTTTGATCGGATGATCTGCCATTGTCAACCTCCGTGGTGTGTGATGGTGTGAACAAAGGTAACACAATGACGGCGCAAAGTCAAGAGAATTCAGGCGATCACGGACGGTGCAGGAGGCGGATGGCGGCGCCTACCGCAGCACCCATACGGAAGCCTATGCGCTCCGCCAACCGGGGCAGGTGCTCGTCGGGGTGCGATGCCATGTAATCGGCCCAGCGCTGGCGTCGCTCTTCGTCCAGTGCCTCGAGCTCCTCATTCATCCGGCGGACTGCATCTCGGGGTATCATTGCTTGACCTTCTTGTGTGACGCCGGGGCCTGAGTGAGCGCCCCGGCTGGTGCCTATGCTGCGAGTTCGTCAGTCTGGGCAATGTCAAACACCGTGCCCATGCGAAAGCCCACGCGCTCCGCCTCGGGGGTGTCTTCCGCGGCGTCCTTGTGCTTCTGGGGGATCCAGATGGCGGCGCCATGCTCGCCCTTGCGGACGATTCGCCCCGCTGCTTTCCACTGCCTGAAGCCCCCAACGATTGACGGGGTGCCCAGCTGTGATACGAGCATGCAGGCATTGTGCATTGACAACGGGCGCCCCTCGATTGTGCAGATGCCCGCGCGCTCGGCTATTTCGTTCCTACGGGCTGGGGAGAGCTCCGAGACCGTCTTGGCTAGTTCGCGCATCCGCTCCAGGCGTTCTGCTGCTTTGGCTTTCTGGGCTTTGGTCGCCATCGTGATCCCCCTGTGTTGGTGTGCGTCTCAATCTCTACCACCAATATACCACAAATAAGCTGCAAGCGCAAGAGAAAAAGCGAGACGGCGCAGGAATGACGCGACAAAAAGCGTGCCAGGCGAACGGAGATGCCACAATTACGGAGGCGGGCAGTGAATGAGATAGGGCACAGGCGCGAACGGGACAGCGGGTTCTACGACTGGATCCTAACTCAGCCGGAGTGGCGGTGCCTCATCACAGGCGTTGAGACGTCTGATCTGGCGACCGTCGTCAGGTGCCACATCCGCAGCAAGGGCGCCGGCGGGTCGGACAGGTGGCCCATGCCGCTGATCGCGCGCGAGCATCTCAAGGCCGACACCTACCCGGCTTGGTGGTACACCAACAGGGTCGCCGTCGCGGAGTGGTGCGCAACCCTCCCGGAGCTGTGGGATCGCTACGACAACGAGCGGGCCGAGAAGCTGATGCGCTCGTGACCGGTTGACTAAACCGGCCAGATTGCTAAATTTGGCGCAGAAGAGAGGATGGCGGCGCCATGACAGCTATTGTATTTGCGAGCCCTGCAGGCCTTGCGCCTGGGGTGCAGCGGTATAGGCCCGAGCGCCGCCATCCGCGCGGTGTCTCGTGAAAGTCTGGGACTGGCTCATCCGCCGGCGGCTGCCGGTGCCTGTCGCCCCGGTGCGGCTGCGGCTGTCGGGTGCATACCTCGAGGGCGCGCGATATCAACCATCTCCGAACCGTGGCGAGCCGTTCAATACCCCCCCGCATTTGATCGTGATGCACTACACCAGCGGCGCATCGCTCCAATCCTCCGCCGACTTTCTTTGCGACGAGAGAACGCGCGTCTCTGCGCATGTGGTGATCGGCAGGGACGGGGACATCGTCCAGCTGGTCCCCTTCGACCAAGCGGCCTGGCATGCGGACCCTGCATATTGGGACGGCTACTGCATGGTCAATCCCCACTCGATAGGGGTCGAATTGGACAACGCGGGGGAGCTGCAGATCGAGGACGGACAGGCCAGGACTTGGTGGGGGCGCCGTGTGGCGTGGGGGGATGCGGCGTACAGGACCCACCAGTACAGCGAGATAGGCAGCTGGTGGCAGACATTCACACCCGAGCAGATCACGAAAGTGGAGGAGCTGTGCAGGCTATTGATGGGTCTGCACCCAATCCGGGAGATTGTCGGGCACGACGACGTGGCGCCGACGCGCAAACGCGATCCTGGACCGGCATTCCCCATGGCCGACCTGCGGGCACGGCTTGGTTTGCAGAAAGGTGTGGCATGAGACAGGACATAGCCAAAGCATGGCCGACGCTGATGGCTCTGCTGCTGCAATCGCTGTTGCTGGCGTATTTCCTCGGAGGGCTCAACGCGCGCGTGGAGGCAATGTCCGGGCGCGTGGATCGTATAGAGACACAGATGGACACACAACACGGAGGCCAAAAATGAGATCGCATTTGACGCTGCTCGGAATTGCCGTTGCTATTCTGCTCGTGCCGCCTCTCGCCGGGATGGCGCTGGCTGCGGACCTAGGATGGATCACCGAAGCCCTGGACCACATCGGGCCCCTCAAGTACGTGCTCGGCGTGGCGCTGGCTGGATCGCTGGGCACCGCGGCCGGGCTGCTGGGCATCTTCGTCCTCGATTTGCCCATCGTGCGAGATGCGCTGGGCGGGTTCATGTGGACTCTCGGCAAGGCATCGAGCCTGATGTGTATCCGGTGGTTTGGCAAATACGGCCAGAAGATCGAGGACAAGCTGCAGCGATTCTTGCAGTTCATGCTCGACCGCTTTTTCGCCGGCTGCGATCAGGACGACAGACGATCAGGGTAGGCCGGAACCCGGTGCGCCGGGCCGGTTATGGTCCTCCCCCCGGCGCGCATCTCTCAGAATACGGCCTCCAGGATCTCCCGGACGATGCGGGAGACGCTGGTGCAGCGCTCTGCCGCGCGCGCTCTGACCGCCTCACATAGCTTGTGCGGGATACTGGCGCTCAATGTCTCGGTGCGGACGTCTGCCGGCAGTGGTGTCCGCCCGTGCTGATTCGCTCGCTTGCCGCCCCAGTTGGGGCTATCGGTCTTGCGTCGTGGCATTATGTGATCTCCTTTTCGCGTGTCCGCCCCGCCTGCGCAGCGGCCCGAAGCTTCTTCAGGTCCATGTCTCCGCCCAGGCCCATCACGGTCATTTCCCCGCAGTCCATGCATTTGTAGAGATCCCCGGACCAGCACGTCACGCCATCCCGACCGATGACCGCCACCTCGTTCTTCGCGCAGCGCAATTGCCCGCCGCACAGGATGCACTTCTCATCACGCCACATAGTTACGCCTCCTCAGCAGTCCCAGGACTCGGGACATTCCGTTGCGAACAGGTCCAGGGCCTCGTTCCACTGCGGTTCCGATATCTCGTCAGACGGATCGTTGCTGGCGCCGTTGTAGCTGTCGGTCACCGCGGCAATCTCAACGTCGGGGCCGACGATGGTCTGCAGGATCGAGCAGAACGTGCCGAGATGCAAGCCGTTGAAGTCAGAGCCCAGCATCGAAGCATCGACCTGAAGCGTGGGGATCACTGCCGGCAACGTTGTTACGTCTGCCCCCCCAACGCGGACCTGGGAGCCGTCGGGCAATGTGTAGGTCGTCCATCCTGCGTGCCAGTCCTGCTCCCCCTCGATCTCCAGCGCCGCGAATGACTCCATAACGGCCGCTGCCGTGTCGCATCTCCTGAGAAATGCTTGCGCGTCTGTGGGTCTGGTCTGTGCCATGCCGTCCCTCCTGTGTGTGTGGGTTATTTGACCCGTCCGTCCGTCCCGATGTCATCAGAGATGTCTCCATCCATGGCCCCTGCGCGGCTGGAGTATGCATAGACTCGGGAATTTGCGAGACTCCAGCCGCCGACGGCCTTGCTGACTCGCCGATGGCTTGCCGCATCTCGCGTGCTATATAGCCCGCCACGATTAGAGCAGGGACCAAAACCAACGACTGTCCACCAGTCTCGTTTCATGGTGTTCCCCCTGTGTGGTTATGCTACGCCGCTTCGATCATGACGCGGTCGTAGTCTATCTGCACGACTGCAAAGCCGTCCTGCGGGCCGCGCTCGCCCAACGGGCCGCCACAAGTGCAATTGCCGATGCCGCATAGCTCACGCTGCGACCGGCGTATCTGTGACGGCGACAGCTCGTCCCCGATGGTCGCCTTGAGAGTCACGCTGCTGCCGTGGAAATCGTTGCGGACGATGATCATGGTGGTCCTCCTGTGTGTGTGGGGCTTGTCAATGCGGACTCGATCCGCAGACCGGGACGCTGCCCGGTTTCGCCCTGTCTATGCTATGTTGAACCTGATCGCGCAGGCGAGGCCGCGCAGGAAAGCCGCGTCCTCCCCGATCCAGCGCAGCGGGTCGTCCTCGCTCCCGCCGACATTCGCGGCGATATCTTCCAGTATGCCGGCGTCCTCTTCGGTCAACTCCATGGGCGACCGCGGCAGCGTGCTGCATTGCGTTGCGTCGCTGATCTCTTGCGTCTCGCGGCTGATCGGGGTGAGCGTTGCGCTGGTCATGTCGGGCTCTCCTGTGTGTGGGTCCTGTGGGATGGTGCGGTTGTCGGGGTTCAGAATTCTGCTCTCTGTGCGATGATGTGCCGCGCTGCGTCCATGTCCGGCTGCCGCCGCGCGCAGTTGCGTACGTGCCGCTCGATTGCTTTCGTCTCGCGTGCCCCGTTGTATTCTGCCACTGTGCGGCAGAATGATCGCACCGAGCGATTGCCGCGCCGGCTGTTGCATCGACGGCAGCACGTCACCAGATTGCGACTGTCGTTCTTTCCGCCCCGGCTACGCGGCTTGAGATGATCGAGGGACAGTATTGCGCCGTCCTCGATTGTCGTCCCGCAATACGCGCACGACAGCCCGTCGCGGAGATATATCGCCAGGCGCCTTTCGTCGCGGATCCAATGCGCCCCGTGCCATTCGCCTGCCGGTGTAGCGTTTGCGAGTGAGCCGGTCGCGTGTGTCATCTTGGGTTCTCCTGGTGGGGTGTTCTCTGCTGCTGTTACTAATATACGGCATACAAGCTGAAAAGTCAAGAGAAAAAGCGAGTGCGGTTGCAGAAAGATGGATCAGAAGCCCAGCGCCAGCTTCTCTAGATCCTGGCAGCCGACAACGGCCCCGCGGCGCTGGATCTCTGCGACTAGGTCCGCCGTCGAAATGGCGGCCAGGTCGATGGCGGGTTCGGGCGCCCGCCGGGCCAGGTTCTCTTCCAGGGCATCGGATGCGGCATCGCGGAGAGTCAAGAAATCGTCTCTCCAGTCGCCCGACTCCAGCTCTTCCATCTCACCATCGGCCTGGAGCCGGTAGATGTGCCCGGACTGATACGCGTTCTTGACGCTGCCCTCGGGATCGACGCGGACCAAAATGGCGCCGACGGGCAAGTCAACTTCCTGGCCCGCTGTCAAGAACTCGCCCTCGAATGCGTAGCCGTTGCGCTTGCTGCTGTCAACGCTGGTGATTTGCTTTATCCAACCGGTACGGCGACCGGAGGCGGATCCGACTGTCGGGCGGATGCGGATTGTCTGTGTCATTTTCGGATCTCCTGTGTTGGTGTGTGTCTCTCAATCTCTACCACTAATATAGCACATACGAGTTAAGAAGTCAAGAGAAAAAGCGAGATAGTGTGTCCCCGACGCTACAAAAGGCGTGCCATGCCAAACACCGAGAAAGCGCTTGACATATTGCCTTGCTTGTGGTATATTATAAGACGAGGACCAACCACAGGGGGGCGGTATGGCGAGGGCATCAGCAATCGCAACCCGCAGGACGCGGGCAGTGGAGAGCTTCAAGACGGCGGCGGAGTGCATCGGCCAGATAGAGCCGGGCCTGTCGCTTTTCGCAGTGACGCGCGGCCAGTTCTCGATGATCGACGCCATTCTGGCCTGCCTGGACCAGACCGGGCCGGCGGATCTGTCGCTGTGGACCTGGACGGTGGCCGAATACGAGGTTGAGTGTATGGAGCGCCTGCAGAACGACGGGCGGGTGACCGGCGGGACGCTGGTGATTGATCACGGGGCGCGATACAAGAACGCCGGGCTGATTGATCGATGGCGCGACAAATACGGCGCCGACTCGGTGCGCTACGTCCTAAATCACGCGAAGATTGCCACCATCAGGAGCGCGGGATACAAGCTGCTGCTGCGCGGGTCGATGAATTTGAACTACAACCCGCGGTTCGAGCAGTTCGACATAACGGAGGGCGGCCCGGACTTTGACCTGGTGAAACAGATCGAGGGGGAGCTGCCGATACTCCGGGGTGAGATTGCAGGGATGGACGCATACAAAGCAAGCCGCGTTGGAGACGCCTTTGACGTCGACCAGCTGGAGATATTCGCGGGAGTCAAGGTGTGGGCGAAATAGACGTGCTGGCGGAGCTGCGCAAAGAGAACCCTGGCCGGCGGGTCGTGGACCTGCGGGTATTTGCCGACGCCTTGGAGGTGTACAAGGAGGCCTCGGCGAATGTGCGCGAAAATGGAGCTATCGTAATGCACCCGCGGACCGGGGCGCCGATTGAAAACCCGTATCTGAAGATCGAGACGGCGGCAGGTGCCGTGCTGGCGAAGATGCGCGGCGTCAAGGCCGATAAGGTGTTGCGGAAGATAGGGTTAGGATAGGAACGAGATGCGAAAGACGTTGAGCCCCAAGCGGAAAGCGTTCGTGGCGGAGTACCTGGTGGACTTGAATGCTACCCAGGCGGCGATACGGGCGGGGTACAGTGAGAAGACGGCGAGGTCCCAGGGGCAGCGGCTGTTGACAAAGGCTGACATTCAGGAGGCCATCCAAGCCGCCCAGGCAAAACGCGCCGAACGCCTGGAGATCACGGCCGATATGCTGCTGCAGGACGCATACAAAGACGCCACGGCAACGCTCGACAAATTCATGACGGTTGACGAGGACGGGGCGGCCCGCATCGATATGAGAGGCTGCAGCAGGGACGACATAGCCGCACTGACGGAGTTGACGCAGGACGTGGAGATGATCGGGGACCCGGACGACGGGCTGCCGATCCTGAAAACGCGGCTCAAGCTGGTGGACCGGGCCAAAGCGCGGGACCAGTGCATACGGATGATCGGAGCATACGCAGCAGACAAGCGCGAGCTGACCGGCGCCAATGGTGGCCCCATCGAATACCTGGCCCAGCTGCGGGCAGCTGATGCGGAATTGGAGGAGTTCGAGAAGGCAGAGGACGAGTAAACCCGCACAGGAGGATAGGACCATGAGATGGATAGTCCCGTTGTTGCTGCTCATCGCTGGATGCACCATGCAGACGCTCAGAGTGGCGAATACTGCCTTGCCAGGGCCGCCCGACGCGGTGTATGCTGATTGCGTGATGGCCCTGTCCCGGGTGGGCGTCGACATTATCACGCAGAACCCGAGCTCGCGGCTGATCACGGGCCAGTATGTGCAGTTCACCGGGCTCGCGACGGGCCCGAAGGTATACCGGGTGGTCGTGCGCATTGAGCCCGACAGGCTGACAATTCAGGCGATGGTAGCCCAGGCCATCGACTACGGCGCGACGGCGCGGCTGTTGGGGAGGATCGAGGAGGCCCTGCGGTTGACGTATCCGCGTATGGTGTTTACCATAGAGTAGATGCCAGGAGGAGGACCATGCCCGAGCCCAGAATCACCTTCACCGTCACCCTCGACGAATTGCGCGAGCTCATGCCCCCAGGGTGCGAATTGCTGATGGCGACTCACTCAGACGAGGAGGATCAGGTGCTCTTCATCTGCGCCGACCATCGGCCTGGAGCCAAGCCGTTCTTTGGTAGGCCCAACAGGTGCCAGGTGCAATTCGCGCCCGAGCTGGACCTGCTCCACGCATTGGTACCTATAAAGTAGCAACCAACAGGAGGAGGAAGCCCATGGACGCACCCGACATGCGCACATGGATCGACGCGTGCATCTCAGCCGCCGAGGCCGAGATGGCCGGTGACTTGCCGGCAGATGTCCTTGCCATTCCCGGGATGACATCGGCCCACGTCCGTTCATTTCTGCACCATCTCACCAAACATCCCAATATCACCCGCTATGCCGAGGTCGGCGCTCATATGGGCGCTACGGCCTGCGCCGCCGGATATGGTGGCAGCGTGGACGTCTCCGTCTGCGACAACTTCAGCCAGTTCCAGATGACCGATTTCGCGATCCAGGGGACGGAGGACAAGGAGCGCGCCACGGCCAAGGTGGAGGACATCTGCAAGGCTAATTTCGCCAAGCATCTGGGCAGCCGGTTCTGGCTCTTCGAGGGCGACTCGACAGAGTGGGACATAGGCCCCCAGGACGTGCTGCTGTATGATGGGGACCACTCGGAGGCGGCGACATACGATAATATCAGCCGGCTGGTGGCGGCAGCCAGGCCCCGGGTGCTGATCGTGGACGACTTCGACGGGGACAGCGTGGCAGCCGGCACAATCCGGGCGCTGTGTCCCGCAAAGTGGGGCACCTACGGCAGGGTCGCCGTAGAAGCCGTCTGGCGCCGCAGCTGGTGGAACGGCGTGCTGGTGGTGCTGTTCGAGGAGTCGAGCTGATGTCGACCATATGGTGGATCGTTCTTGGAGTGTACTGTTTCGTGACTGGGGCCCTTTCGTCTGTGTGGGCCTACAGGGATGACGCAGAGATGCCCATGACACAGGAAGAGGTCCGGCCAAAGGATCTCTTCTTCCCTGGGATTTGCTTTGTGTTCGGCTGGGCCCTCTTCTGGATGTTTTTCTTTGATGAAGGCGGCCCCGTGCTTTGGCGGAGGAAGGTGAAGCCATGAACAACCACATACTCAATTCCCTGCTTGGCCTACCACTCAACACCCCGGACGATGTTCCCATCGCCATCGCCAAACGGGACATCAAGGCCGGGGAGTCTATCCAGTGGCCGTTGTTTGGAGACGAGAGCCAGGACGTCAGGCGGTGGCCACGAGCAATGGAGGAAGGCGAAGCCATGAGCAGTGAGAAGACGGCCAAGGACTGGGTCCACGACTCGCAGGCGGCCAGGCTTGTTGAGTATCGGAAGGACCTTGATCACATGAGGGAAGTCAACGCGCAGCTACACCGGCAGGTTCAGGAGCTCACGGTGGTTGTCGCAGAGCAGAAGCGCCAGATTGACAGGATGGAAGCGTACGAGGTGGCGCGGCAGGAAAAAATGTCGGAGCAGGTCAAGGAGGCCGCCACGAGCAGCGACCATTGCGCCATCACCAAGGCGGGCGCCGACGGACCCGCCCTCTTCAACGCCAGTTGGGTGCCGCCGCCTGATGCGCAATACGAGATCACCAAGGAAGACGGTGGCGAACCGCTGATCCGGCTCAAGGACGATATGGCGCGGGACTTCTTGCGACAGTTCGGCCAGGAGGACAGCCAGCAGGAATACACGTTTGAGGTGCGCGATGAAGATGGCGGGGCCATTGTTGCGCGATTCTGCGGGGTGCGCATCGAAGCGGACGAGCCCTCGTCGTTGTACGCGGCCCCGGAGACAGCATACGGGACTGCGCCATCCAAGGACGCCGCCACTGCCACCTTTCCCACCTCCGCCTCCGTCACCGGAATGAGCGTCAACAAGGACTGCAAGCTGACCCTGGAATTGACGCCAGACGGCGGTGAGACGGTGAAGACGCTGACGGTGGCCGACGGTAGTGAGACGGCGGACGCCGGGGAGCGGGAGGATATGGAGCGGGAGATTAGCTTCCTCCGGGGGGCTGCCAAAGCAGCGCTGACTGCCGGAGGCGAGAGAGGACAACCGTCCTATGGGGACCGCCCCGGCGACTTGGCGGATGGCGTTGGCGCGGTCGAGCTGCTCAAGGTCGCCAAGCACCTCCACTCGGCTTTGCGCGGTATCGTCTACCGGTGGACTGAGGAGTGCCAGGTCGCCGTGTGTGAATTCGACGCGTGGGCGTGTGACCACGGCGAGGAGGTGGAAACGGCGACGGTGCCGAGGGGCGACTTCAAGGCGAAGCCGGACACCTGGGAGGGTATGAAGGCCGAGGAACTGAGCCGGGAAGAAATGCAGGCCGAGATCGTCTACCTAAAGGAACAACTGGCGGGTCTCGTCGATGAATTGGACGACCGGGAGCTGGAGGAGCTGGAGCTGGAGGAGTTGGAGGAGTTGGAGTGCCTGGACGATGAGGAGGACGAGCCGCCAGCTGATGGGATGATAGACAAGGAGCTGATGGCCGGTATCCTCCAATACGCGCAGGCCGCCCCGCGCCACTACCGCCTGGGCGATGTGAACGACACGGTGGTGGACCTGGATTGGGTCTGTGAGGCTGGCGGGCCATGGAATCTTGGGGAGAATGATGAGAAGTGGTACTTTGTATTCTACCGCAAGGGGCTTCACGTCGAACGTCTGGCTACCTATCCCACCGAGCAAGCCGCCCGCGACGCCTACAAGCGGCTGACGCTGGCGCTGTGCGGGGAGGAATGATGCTCAAGCTCGGGATGTTCTGGTCTCGGTGCATCGCGCTCGCTGGCCTCCTCGCCGTGGTGGCTATGATGCTGCTGGTGGTGTCACCTATGACGGCAATACGCACCGCGCTGTCAGGCAGGGCCCCGGGGAATTGGCTACCTGGCGCCTTGCTGCTGTTGTTCATCGGGGCCTCCTGCGTGGGTGTGGCGGTCCTTGTCTTGGCGCTCGCTGGCTTGGGGGCGCTATGATACGGCCATTCAACCCGCTGCCGTTCAGCACCACAGAGGCCGCCAAGGTCTTAGGCATCACGCCGCGCAGGCTGCAGTCTCACACTGAGCGCTATGGACTGCGCCCAGAGGTGCAGGAGGCATCCGGCCGCGGGACCTGGATGCTGTGGAGCCTATCGGACCTGGAGAAAATAGCCACAGTCGAAATGCTCTCACGCTTCCTCAAGGCCGAGGCCATTCGCGGAATTATTGAGGATGGGGCGTTAGACAACGTGCACCACCAGGTCATGGCCACCGTTCGGCTCGGTCTGGGCGTGGTGCTCAAAGTCAACATGGGACCCATAAAAACGGCAGTATTGACGGCCTTCTACACGCCGAACCCATGACTACCCTATCCCAGTCCGCTCGCCAGCTGCGCATCTACCGCAAGTCCCCATCCATGTGGGCACGCCACAAGCTGCGTATCGATCTGGCGCGCTACCGCCCGCGCGAAGACGTGGAGGCGTGGTTGAGCTCCCAGGGCGACCTGTCCCACGAATGGCTGCGCTCCAAGCTGGAGACGGACGGGTTCATCCTCGACGAGGCCAGATCCTACCAGGCGGAGGCCCTTGACGCGATGGCCGACCCTGGGCGGGTGCGAGATGGAGCATTGAGCGGTGGGCGCTATGCGATGCAGTGGGCCAACGGCACGGCCAAGACGGCAACCGCGGCTATCCTCGCCCACTGGTTCCTGGACTGCTACCCAGGTGGGAAGCTGCTGACATCGGCCGGCACTTGGTCGCAGCTCAAAGAGCAGTTGTGGCGCGAGATAGCGCACTGGGGCAGCCTGACCATGATGCCCATTGCCGCAGATGGGGCGGCCGAAGGCATAGGCAAGACGCAGATTGACATTGCCCCGGACTGGGCGGCCATCGCACGAGCTGCTGACAACCCGGACACGTTCGAGGGCGTGCACGGTCGCTATGCCATGGTGATCCTCGACGAGGCCAAAGCGATCCCGCAGGACATCTTTGACGCTGTGCGGCGGATCCTACGCGGCGCCCCGGACTGCATGTTCTGGTTTGTCTGCCTGTCGTCGCCAGGGTCCCCTGTGGGGCCATTCTGGGAGATCACGAACGGCGATCAGGCGCACAGGTGGAAGACGTTTCGTTGCAGCGCCTACCAATCTGAGCGGGTGACGCTGGAGCAGGTAGCCGAGGACGCGGAGGATCTCGGGGAGGATTCGCCGCTGTTCATCGCCATGGTTCTGGGCGAATTCTCGACCGAGGGAGAAGAGACGCTGATCCCCCTGGCCCATGCTCAGGCCGCGGTTGGGCGTGTTGTGTCTACCACTGGGCCCAAGTCGCTGGGCATTGACGTTGCGCGGAAGGGTTCGGACTTCACGGCGCTGGTGGCTATGATAGGCAGGCAGGTACAGCCGCCGGTCACAGCCAACGGGCAGCGCACGACCTGGACGGCCGGCAAGGCGCTTGATATGCAGCGGGTGTTGGCGTTCAACCGCATCGCCGTCGATGACAGCGGAGTGGGAGGAGGTGTCTCTGACATCCTGGTTCATGCCGGCAAGAACGTCTCGGAGGTCAATTTCGGCGCCAAGGATCTGATGAAGCGTCCGGACATCTACGTCAACAATAAAACCGAGATGTGGATGTGGGTCGCGCGCGAACTCAAGGCCGGATATCAGGACAGCCTGAAGCCCCTGGGCGAGCAGGACCCGGATGTCGGGCTATCGCTGCCGGAGGGGCAGGCATCAAAGAAGCTGGTGGCGCAACTGACCAGCATCCAGGTGCACTTTGACGGCACGCGCTACAAGGTGGAGGGCCATCGGCAGCTACAGACGCGCCGCGTGGGATCACCGGATGAGGCGGACGCCATGGTCCTGGCGAATTGGGCACGGTCGCGCGCTGGGCGGAGCTACCCCGTGGAGGAAGTGGGCCGTGCCGATGCGAGTATCGAGGACGTGAGCTTTGGCGAGAGCATGCTGACGGAGGAGTTCTGATGGAGGAATACCCGTTCCGCGTCACACGGAAGCACAGCGACCAATCCTGGTCCACAACCATCCAGGTGACGTTCGCTGTCTACGACGAGATCGAGGTGGACGACGCAGAGATTGATGCCTCAGTAGATCCATCCGAGCCCCTGGACGACGCCGAAAGGTTCATAAAAGAGAGGCTGATGCATACCATACACTGCGCCGTTGATAGCAAGGTCGCCCTGGTGGAGCGTATGGCCCGGAGGATCTGTGAGCTGGAGAACAGTCTGGAAATTGCGGGGCACGAGTTGCAGCACCCCGATGATTGAGGAGGACCGAGCTATGGACAAGGAAAGGACCAAGCCGGAGTGGCAGTCGACTTTGGGGCCGCCGAAGAAACTACGGGCAGAGCCAAGCCATTGGCCTGGTGCGCGGAGGAGGCTTTACCCAAGGCTGATCCGGCTTGCCATTGGAGCGGCCATTGGAGTGGCTGCCGGCTACTGCCTTTCCCCATGGATGGCTTGGTGACCGCATGAAAAAAGCCAAGCCAGAGGGTATTGTTCGCCCGGATCCGCCACCGCCACCGCCGCGATACTTGTCTGTCTCGCTGCCGAGAGGGCCTGGCCCGTACGAATGGGTGCAGGCCACCCCTGGCCGAGCGAAAGCCATCACAGGCGCCGGCCCTGCCGACGAGCAAGCCTTGGTCATGCCGAACGGCACCCCGGTCTATGCGGAGGACGTGAGGGCCCTCGCAATGGC
>Ga0075123_10000778_pt1 | contig 16424 bp, 11 predicted proteins | sample AntAceMetag02UKX_FD_69808 | JGI IMG/M metagenome (GOLD analysis project Ga0075123, IMG submission 69808) | Saline lake microbial communities from Ace Lake, Antarctica - Antarctic Ace Lake Metagenome 02UKX | ecosystem: Environmental > Aquatic > Non-marine Saline and Alkaline > Saline | place... | reverse complement strand
AAGATTCATCGTATCATAGCCTGTGTTTTCTTTGAATTCGAGAAAGTTGATTCCGGCTGTCCTGCGCAGATTTAAAACCGCAGTCTCACATGCCAGGTCAACTCCAGTGACAGATTCCTGCTGGGCGAAAACAGTTTGCTTATCATTGATTCTCTCGATATAGCCTTTAACATTGGCAACATTGAGAGTTCTGCTGCCCTGCCAGTAGCCTCCGGCAGCGGGACCTATACCGATATAAGGCTGATTTGCCCAGTAAGTCAAATTGTGCCTGCATTGGAAACCATTGCGTGCAAAATTGGATATTTCATATTGATCGATCTGTGCCTGCGCGAGCATATCTATAGCCAACTCATACATCGTGCGATCAGTCTGGTCATCCACGGATGTCACAACACCGGTATCAAGGTCTTTTTTCAAAGGGGTGTTTTCCTCATAAGTTAAGCTATAAGCACTGATATGTTCGACGCCAAGATCAATGGCTGATTGTAAATCGGCCTGCCAACTTCGAAGATCAGAGCCTGGAATCGCAAAGATAAGGTCAAGGCTAATATTTTCAAAGCCCGCCTGTCGAGCAAGCTTTACAGCGGTGACTATATCTTGTTCGTCCTGGTTTCTGCCGAGAAACTTCAACTGTGCCTGACCGAATGACTGGGCTCCGATCGAAAGACGATTAACACCCAAACCGGAAAGAGTTTTTAAGAAATCTTCGTCGACCTGGGCTGGGTTGACTTCCACTGTAAATTCGGTTTTAACAGCCCAGCGTGCAACGATCTCTTCAATAAGGAAAAATAGATTTTCACGAGGCAAAACACTCGGCGAACCACCGCCGATATAAATTGTGTTAAAAGGGCTATGAAGATCGTAGCTGGACAAATCTTTAAGTAATGCGGAAATGAATGTATTTACGTTTTGATTTCGTAAAGGCTCAGAATAAAAACCACAATAACGACACTTGCTCAAACAAAATGGGATGTGAATATATAATGCTGGTCCCTTATTTTTACTCATTTTATACTACTGTTTTTTCTTTACACCTGTGTTTCTGAATATGGAAGATAATATCCCGTCTGCTGATAATACCAACTAATTTACCGTCTGATAATATGGGTACCCGCCTGAATCCATTTTCTATGAGAGATTCACATATCTCAAGCAAATCGTTTTCAACATCGAAACTAACGACACAGCGAGTCATATAATCCTCAACATAGCCTTCGTTTGTATCAAGATTATACAGAAGCTTAAGCACATCTTTCTCAGAGATTATCCCGACAAGCTTTGTCTCAATATCTACTACCGGCAAACCGGTGATGCCGTTTTCGACAAGCATATCAACTGCTTTTTGTATTGGTGAATCTTTGGTAACACTTAAAACGTCAGTCCTCATGATTTCTTTTGCTTTAAACATAAAAATTCTCCCATTTCATCTGACCTAAGAAAAATTTTCAAAAACCTCTTCAAATTGCACAAAAAACGATTCCACTTTTAAAGAGTGTAACAAATAATATCGACCAATTCAAACCCCAGCTGAAAAACTTTCTAAAAAATCCTGATTACTTTTGAATCTGTCCAAAAGTTTTTTAAGAGCTCCGATCTGCTCTTTACTGTGATAGCCCGATAATACCTTGCGCAGCATATTCAATTTCCCAATTTCCTCGTTGGTATAGAGATATTCTTCCTTTCTTGTACCGCTTGCTGCGACATCAATAGCTGGAAATATTCTCGACTGAGCTAATTGCCTGTCCAGGATGATTTCGCTGTTACCGGTGCCCTTAAATTCCTCGAAAATAAGCTGATCCATCCTCGAACCGGTATAGCTCAAACAAGTAGCGATTATCGTAACCGAGCCTCCTCCTTCAATGTTTCTTGCCAATCCGAAAAACCTCCGCGGTATCTCCAGTACACCAACTTCAATACCGCCTGACATAGTCCTGCCTTTTCCGCTACCCTTGCGGTTGAATGCTCTTCCCATTCTTGTCAGGCTATCAACTAAGACAACGACATCCTTTCCGCATTCCAGGTCGATGCGAACATTATCAAGAACCAGCTGTGCTAATTCGATTTGCTGGTCAGTGCTTTGGTCAATAGTGCTGGCAAAAACCTCCGCTTTAACCGACCTTCTGAACATAGTCACCTCTTCCGGTCTTTCGTCTATCAGCAAAACGATAACCCTTGTCTGAGGCTCAACTTCAGCAATAGCATTGGCGATATGCTCCAGCATAACTGTCTTACCGGTTTTTACAGGTGCGATTATCAATCCGCGAGTCCCTTTGCCGATAGGAGCGATCAGGTCAACAATCCGCATACTCTCCTGCCCACTGTCAGAAAGCCGAAATCTTTCGTCAGGTGTAATCGCGGTTAGATATTTGTATGACTTGCGTTTTTTAAATTCGTCACAACTAAGGCCACAAACAGATTCGATCTCTTTAACAATCCTCCCACCACGATCACCTTTTTCAGCTTTGCCGACAACTGTCGCACCCTGGGCCAATGACCAACCGCGAGCAACTTTGGTTGGCACAATTACCATCCCAGGGCCCAGATCAAAAACCTTAGCAGGGTCACATAAAACAAATCCGCCTTTTTGCGTTCTTTTAACAATACCACTTACTACTTCTGGCATACATAGCTCCTCAAAAAAAGGAAAGATAAAGCAGGAAAATTACTTCAATTACCAACAAACATAAGACAAGAAAATTTGAGGCTGAACAAACTACTGCCCGAGGGCTGATTTTATACTAACACTAAAAACCGAACTTAGCAAGAAAAAACCTTATTCCTTGCTCCGCATCAACTTGTCAATCTCATCATCAAGCAATTTGGCGCGGTTTTGCCACTTAAATTTTTCAACAAGTCTGATCGCTTTTTTATTATCTGAGGCCCACAAATTTCCTTTGTCTTTTTTATGCACAAGCTCAATCAGCTTCTCAGCCAAAGATTTAACAGAGCCGTCATAGAAAAACTCCGCAGCCTCTTTTTCGACCGTCAGACCCATAACTTCCGGATAAGCTAATCTTTCAGGCAAAACAGGCAAAACGCCGGCCAATATCGCTTCTACTATCGCAATACCAAAAAACTCATGGCCTGCGGTCGAGACTACAACATCAGACTCCGCTAAAGTTTGTAAATATTGTTCTTTGCTTTGCTGATATCCCCACCTTTCGATGTGCTCAGCAAAATATTTCTGTGCCCAACCAAAAACTTCGGGACCATCTCGAAACTGCTCACCAATAACATTGATCTTAAAATTATCTGTCTTTTTTTTCAGTCTCTTTAAAGCCTTGAAGAAATCTTCCGGCCTTTTGTCATGCTCCCATCTTCCGACCCACAAAATTTTAAGCGTTGAATCAGATTTTTTCTTGGCGGCAAATTCAGATTCAACACCAGGCCAACACACTGTTGATTTATTCCTGATTTCCTCTACTGCCTCTACCGGTTGGTAGTCCGGCATACGTTTTAAAAATTTTGTCAGTTCATACAGAAATTCATCCCTATGAAAAGCTGAATTAAACCATACACTATCAGCCGCCAAAGCGGTTGTTAGATTTGTAAAAACAAACTGATAATCCCTTTCGCTTTCAAACCTTACCGGGTAAGTCAGCTGATTCTCATGAAAATAAACAACCTTTGGCAACTGCTGCCATGGCAAAGGCAATAGCCCTGTGAACTCGGCGAGGTTTAACATATCACTGCAAAAAATAACATCAAAATCATCGGCTGAAAGATTCTTAACCTGCTGCGCAAAAGTAACAGCCGCATGCCTCATCCGCCATTTCCACTTGTAAGGCTCAAGAGAAAGAACCTTCCAGCTGTGTTTACTCTTTTTTATCCAACCATCGAGAAACGCTTTATGACTTCCGCCATAGTAAGGCTCCAATGCAAGAATCTTCATAAATCTCTAAGCTATTCCTGGTTCTTCTTGAAAATTCCTTTGAGTCCTTCGGCAATTTCCTTACCTGTCTCCTTGCCGGATTCTATGAGCTTTTTACCTTTCTCGACAACAGCTGAGCCAGCTTTCAATGCATCAGAAAAACCGCCGACCATATCCGCAGGCAAAACTCCAGCGCCTTCTTTGGCGATACCTTCAGTAATAGCTACGAGTATCTTACTGGCAAGCACACCGGTATCCATCTTCTTATCAGTGCCGAGGTTCTGCATTTTGATAGGACTAAGCTCCAGGTCAACCGTTTGGCTCTGACCGGCGATAGGAATGAGCTTAACTATAACTTTGACATTGGTTATCTCAAGCTCGGTTATCTCGAGGCTCTTACCCTTTTTTTGGTCTTGCTCGACAGGGGCAGGCTTAGCATCAGGTTTTTTCATGTTATTGAGAATATCCTGAAGATTATTAGTCAGACCTTTCTGCTCTAAAACCAGATTAATACCATCAAGCTTAAATTCTTCAACCTTGACAGTATCAGACATTAAAGACTTTAGTACTAATTTGATTTTACCTTTATCAAGTTCGAGCAAATTTTTAAGCTCATACCCGTCAGGGTTGCGAATTTCCAATTCTTGTATGCCGAGCTGACTCTTGAAGATATTGATATCAATATCACCAATATCAACACCAACACCAAGAGTTTTTGTGGCAGCACTCTCAGCGCCAACCTTAACAGCATTTTCACCTATCATCCAGCCCAAAAGAACAACGACAACAATAATTAATAATGTACCAAACAGCCCGAATTTAAAAACTTTTTTTGTAAGCCCCATTTTTAAAGACTCCTGTATTTTTAATTAGTTTTAAGCTCAGCACTCTTTTCTTAAAGTTTACCGGCGTAGATTTTCATTCTCTCGCTAAGCGCAGCTAAAGTCTTATTTACAGAGTCAATATCTGCTTTTAGTGCCTTAGCATCTTCGCCCACCATCTCAGTTATGGGGACTTTTTTCAGTTTAGCCATGATCTTTTCGACGTCAGCCTTTTTTGCATTGATGGCTTCTGTATAGCTGTCAACCATCTCCTGCAATTGCTTAGCATCCATTTTCTCAGCCTCTGCCGTTACCTCAGTGACAGGTTTATTGGGGTCAGCCTTTTTCTTGCCGCAACTTGCAAACACAAACAAACACCCTACAAGCAACACACACAATGTAATCTTCTTGGTCTTGTCCATTTCAAATCCTTTCAAAATTTCAAATAAAAGACATGTTTCTCACTAAGCATAATTATACCACTACCAAACAAAACAATGCAAACATTATTTTTCACATTAAATATTCATCTTTTTTTGATAATTTCGATTTTTTAGCAGCATTTCCCCTGTCTAAGGGTTTAAAATGGCTAAAAAATTCTTTGAATTGCAGGTTCGTTCTGGTATAAGGAAACGCTGGAGCTTTGTAAATTGTAGCTTAAACAACAAGATAGAAGTATTAAGAAACGATAAATATGCAGCTTAAAGTCGGAAAATCCCGGTTAAAAGGCAGTGTTTCGGTCCCTGCCTCCAAGTCATACACAATACGTGCTGTGGCTGTGGCTTCCTTGGCTAAAGGGCAAAGCAGAATAATCAATCCGCTGATTTCCAGCGACAGCATCTCCGCAGCTGCCTGTTACAAGGCTTTAGGGGCAGATATCGATACTACAGATAAGACGTGTTGGAAAGTTACCGGCACCGGCGGGGATATTAAACCTCCGGCAGATATTATAGACGTTGGAAATTCCGGCACAACTCTCAGGATCGCAGCAGGCTCAGCGGCGCTTGCGAGAGATAATAATAAAATCAGATTCACCGGCGATGAGCAAATCCAGTCCCGACCTATTAAGCCCTTGCTTGATAGTCTCAGCGATCTCGGCGCAAAAGCTGTTTCGATAAAAGATAATGGCAAAGCTCCGATTGAAATAACCGGCAGGCTAAATGGCGGGCAAACAACTTTGGAATGTGTTACCAGTCAGTATCTTTCAAGTTTACTGCTGTGTTGTCCGCTGGCAGCTGGTGACAGCGAGATAAATGTCACTTTGCTGAATGAGCCGGACTATGTGCAGATGACTTTAGATTGGCTGGATAAGCAGGGGATAAAATACCAAAACAATAAGATGAAAAAGTTTATAATTGAGGGAAATCAAAGTTACAACGGTTTTGAATTACCCGTACCGGCAGATTTTTCCTCAGCTACATTTTTTTTATGTGCAGCTGCATTGATGGGCGATGAAGTAACATTGACTGGTCTGGATTTTAATGATTCTCAGCCTGACAAAGCTGTCGTCGATTATCTTAAAGCAATGGGAGCTGATATCGAGATCGATGACAATAGCGTTACTGTAAGATCGGCACAGCTTAAAGGCATAGAAATTGATATGAACCGCACGCCCGATGCTTTGCCGGCAATGGCGGTTACCGCGGCATTTGCACAAGGGCCAACCAAGCTTTATAATGTAGCCCAGGCAAGAAACAAAGAGACTGACAGGATAAGATGTATGGCCCAGGAATTGAAAAAAATGGGAATTGTGACTGAAGAATTGCCCGATGGGCTTATAATAGAAGGTGGTAAAGCAAAGGCTTGCGATTTGAAAGGCTATAGCGACCACAGAATAGTGATGGCGCTTTCGATAGCTGCTATGGCTATCGAAGGGACTTCTGTAATAGACACCGCTGAGGCGATGAATGTCACTTTCCCGAATTATGTGGAATTAATGAAAATTATTGGTGCGAACATAGAATTACAATAAAATTTATTTTAGGAGAAAAAAAATGATAGGCTGCCATTTTGGAAGATGTTTTCAGGTGACAGTAGCGGGCGGGTCCTACCAGGACGGCCTTACCGTTGTTGTTCAGGGTAACCCTCCGGGAATGATGATTACCGAGCAAGAGATTTACGGCGATCTGCTTTTGAGAAAGCCTGGAAGTGACGAGCTTTCCAGTCCGAGAAAAGAACCTGATCTGCCGGTAATTTATACAGGGATCAACTCAGCTGATACAGTTGAAGGTGCTGGCAATAAGAACCACACCAACGGCACTCCGCTTTCAATATTGATACCCAACCTGGATAGACATTTTATTCACATTAAACAATACCAGGACACCAACCGAACGCCAAGACCAGGCCATGCGTCCTATGCTTCGTTTATAAAGTATGGTCCGGATGACGATGCTATCGGTGCAGGTTTTTTCAGTGGCAGATATACTTCCACTATCGTAGCTGCCGGTTATGTCGCCAAAAAAGTTCTGAAAAAATGCGGCATAAATGTATTTTCTTATGTTAAGGAACTTGCCGGCATTAAATGCCCGGATGTCGATCATGAAAAAGTATTCCAGTACACCGAAAACTATAAACAGATGAGATGGGACTATGACCCGTTCTATCAGGAAGTTTATGTAAAGGGAAGGATAAACCCTGAAATGCGATTCCTCGAAAAAGCAACTATCCTGGCAGAGATCGAAAAAGAGATCGACGCTATTCGTGCCAAAGCACCGGAAATTGACCCTGCTGCTATCAGGGGGAAATACGGCGTTGACCATATCCTCTGCTGTCCTGATCTCGATGCTGCTGCTGCGATGATAGATGCCACGAATAAGATAAGCGCTACGGGCGATTCCTGCGGCGGCATAGTTGAAGTTGTTGTAACAGGAGTCCCAACCGGACTTGGTGAACCGGTATTTAATAAGCTTGACGGCGAACTCGGCAGAATGCTTGGGATAGGTGCGGTTAAAGGCGTCGAAGTCGGTGCAGGATTTGCAGTAAAAAATATGACAGGCTACGAGTCTAATGACCAGATGCACACAGAAAACGGTAAGGTAGTTTTCGACAGTAACAATGCGGGCGGAATTACCGGCGGTTTAAGCTCCGGTCAGAATATTGTCGTAAGAATAGCTGTCAAACCAACTCCGACAATTGATAAGCCGCAACACACCATTGATAAATACACACTTGAAAATAAAGACCTTGAGGCAATCACAAGACGTGATGCCACTATCGCAGGTAGAATTTGGCCTGTAGCTGAAAATTATACAGCAATGGTAATTTTAGACAATCTGATCGCTCATTACGGCTATCAGTGTCTGAAAGACAAAGGGTAGTTCTAATAATTGCTTTTGAGTAGCAAGTAGAAGATTTTTGGTTTCTGGCAAGGAAGATGAATCAGCTTTAGGTTTTCGTATATATTTGGCAGCGGTGTTGTCAGAAACATCAAGCTTGAGCTCTACGAGTTCGCCTTGGATACGTTGGACAATCCAGGTTGGGTTTTCTTTTAGACCATTGGATAAACGATAGTTTTTCGAGAAGCATTAGGCGGTATTCAGGCGTGTTTTATTGCCAGCGATACCAAAATGGTGTCAACCGCCACTAGTAGGTCTCTCCTAACCCCACTTGTTACTGACTTGTTAACCACTTGCAACCCTCATTTTTCGCCCCTTAACGCTATTTTGCGTAGTTTCATTATGTCAAGCTTACCCGAGCCCAGCATCGGCATCTCTTCGATCCTGATATAATTAGTGCGTTTGGGTTTGCAGATATTAGACAGCTTACTTTCAGAAATTATCCGGTGCAGCTGTTCAACGGTTCCTGCTTTTTCCAGGTATAACACAACAAGTTCTTCGCTTTTTTTCTCATCAGGCACAGCCGTCACAGCAACAACCTGCTCATCAGTTTTCAGACCATCAAAATAAGTCTGCTCAACAGTCAAATGAGGCACCATCTCCCCGCCTATCTTGCTGAACCTCGAAAGCCTGTCAGTGATCGTAATAAACCCATCACTATCAATTTTCGCAATATCGCCGGTGTCATACCATCCATCAAGCAAAACCTTCGCTGTCTCATCCCGCATTCCCAGATACCCAAGCATAACATTAGGCCCCTTAATCATAAGCACCCCCTGCTGTCCAAAGTCCAAAGGTCTCCTCGTTTCAACATCAACCACTTTCGCCGCAACACCCGGCACCGGATGCCCAACCGAACCTTCCTTTGTCCCAACCTGGTAAACACCGTCAGATTCAATATCCGGCAGATTAAAACTTACTATCGGTGAAAGCTCCGTAGTGCCATATCCCTCTAAAGGCCTAATGCCGAATCTTTTTTCAAATGCGTCAGCCAGACGCGTTTTTAATTTCTCAGCACCAGCGGCAACAATCCGAAGCGTCGCAAAATCTTCACGCTTAACCCTTCTCGTATAATTCAGCAAAAACGTCGGAGGCGTAAAAAGTATCGTCGATTTATTCTCTCTGACACTTTTCCCCAGCGTCACAGCATCAAGCGGATTCGCAAGATAACTAACCGAAACACCGCTTATCAAAGGCATCCACAATCCGCAATTGTAGCCGAAAGAATGAAAAAAAGGCAGCACACCGCACAAATCATCATCAGAGGAAACATTAATAACCATTCTGGTCGCTTCAACATTTGAGATAATATTATGGTGACTAAGCAGAACCCCTTTAGGTCTGCCGCTGCTGCCCGAAGAAAATATAACTGTCGCCAAATCATCGCCGCTGCAGTTATATCCCTTTGTCCAAAATCCTATAGGCAAAAACCTCGCTTTCAAATACGCTTTAACCTTGGCTTTAGCATCGACTGCCGCTGCAATATCTTCAATAAAAATAACCTCGCCGCAGCTGCATGAAATCTTGGTCTTGGTCAGAAACTTGCGTGACGAGATAATATATTTTATTCCGCACTGCCCGACAGCATCAGCTCTGAACTCTTCAGTTACAGAATAATTGAGATTTACAGATATCGAACCAGCCACCGTCACCGCCAGGTTTGCAATCGCCCCGCCTGCTGATGGCGGCAGCAATATCCCGACCTTGTCACCAGCCTTGATAAGCTCACCCAACTTATCAGCAACGGCGACCGTTTTGACAAGTGTTTGTCCATAATTCAACTTCTGTCCCGTTGAATCAGAAATGCTGTGTCTTCTCCAGTTCTTTCTCGCAGTTTTTACAAATTCACGCACCAGCGAACGCTTAGACGACTTCAAACTATTAAAATATTCACATGAAAGCTCTGTAACTTTCTGTCTTATCTGCGAAACTGATGTATCCGCCGGCAAAGGCCTACCAAAATGAACCGAAACCGGATAAGGAAATTGCTTAGGCCAGGTTGACAGTACCTTCCCGCCCGAATAGCTGAATATGCTGTCCCACACTCCTCCGAGATATACCGGGATAATACTATGATCACTGCCTTTCATTATCCGCTCAAACCCGCCTTTAAATTCCGCCATGATCCCGCTGCGGGTTATCATCCCTTCGGCAAAGATACAAACCATATAGCCATCGTCCATCGCCTGCCTTGCCTGCATTAGTGACGCAATTATCTTTTTAGGCAGATCGTCAGCAGATATTGGTATCGCCCTGGTCAGCTTAACTATAGGTCTGAGCCACCACTTATTATAAAACTTTTTCTCCATAACAAACCGGATTCGCCTCTGCTGAGTAGCTGCGATAAGCAGTGCATCTACCCATGAAACATGATTGCTGACCAGAAGCGCCCCCCTATCAGTAGGAATATTTTCGATTCCCTCAACTTTTATCCGGCAACAAAACCTCGTAAGCAGAATACAAAGAAACCGAGTGACATTCAACCAACCAAACCCCACACCATGTTTTGTTTTTGATTTATCCATGATAAAGCTCCGCCTTAATCCTTTAAATAACTGCTTATCTGAAAGAAAACATCCTCACGCATCAAGGCCGACTCATTAAATAATTCATGGCGAGCGCCTTTTACCATGTTTATCTCAACTGCGCTGAACTTGGCCCGTAAAAATTTCATATTATAACGCCAGTCAACCGTTGAATCCGCCGTCCCCTGCAAAACCATTAACCGCCTGTCACAACTATCAAGCCCAGAAATTTTCTCATTCCAGCTATGCAACGCCCCAACCCACTTCAAAGGCAACTGCTTACTTTGCAGCGGATCTTCGTTCTTAATAAAATCCAGAAAAGCCTTATCAGAAGAATTCTTGCGAAAGACCCTGGACACTTGTTTGACAAACATAAACTTGCCCTGGCTAGAAAGCTTTGACAGCTCCCACCCAGCGCAATGTACCAAAGGTGCTGCCAGGATAACCTTATCAAAAACAGATTCTTTCCCTGTAAGCAGATAATCGATCATAGCCGACCCGCCGGTGCTGTGACCAACAAAATGAACAGGCCCCTCCAACCTGCCTCTAACCTCATCGGCAAAATCAACCAACGCTCTGCGGTATTGTACAAAATCATCTACCGCCACCCTTTCACCTCCCGAAAGACCATGACCCGGCAAATCAAATGCCGCGACCGCAAAACCTCCACTGAGCAGATGTCTGATAAGATGATTCAACTGACCGCAATGATCGAAATATCCGTGAGCTATAATAACCGTTGCTTTATATTCTGCCGGCTCATAAATATGTCCGACCAGCATATTATCACCAGATTCAAACTCGCCGAAAATATGCTCCAGACCTTCAAAGTCATTTTCAAAATCCAGCCCGTAGTATTTAAAATATTCAACAACCGCCTCAGGATAAACTCCGCTTTCAGCACCACCGAGTGAATTTATCTTTTCGTTAATTTCAATTAAACTTTTACCCATGGCAGATACCTCACCTTGCTTTACTCTGCAGCCATCAACAGTATAACATAACACTAATGCCAAAGCCAGCAATTCCAGATTATGAACTTTTGACTTGCTCATTTTTCCCCTTTTTCACTTCGAATAACCGGACAATAACATAAAAGCGATCAATGTAAAAACAAAAAATACCAAAAGCATCCATGCAACATCCTGAAGCGTTTCTGTTATCGTCCTGTAAACTTCCAGCCACCATCCTGGGTGGGTAATAGAATGGTGTGAAATAGGGTGGGATACAGTTTTAATAAACCCCTCGGCTTGCCCGCGCTCGGGATGACAGGGGAGAACGCCTGGGGTGACAGAGGAAATAGGTTCGGTGCTGTCGCTGCAATACTCTTCATATAAAAAAAGATGCCGAAGCATTAACTTCGGCATCTTTGGGTTCTACAATATACTATTGTTATTCATACAAATGTGTGGCTTCTGTTTCTTCGACAGGTCTGCCTATTTCATCAGTATTCATTGAAACTTTGAATCTGACATCGCCGGCTTTGACTGATTTAACAACTACACGCCAGGTAGCTTTAGCCTTAGGAGGTAATGTTTTCAATGGCGCAAACTTAATCAGATTGCCAACAGATGTTCCAACTGTCACACCGGAGGATGAGACATAAGTCTGGTTCTCTTCCAATGTACAGATAATTGTAACATTGGTATCCGGAGCAGAGCCCTGATTTGTTGCGGTAATCACATATGTTTCATTTTCGCCAATTTCAACCGGGTCACTGACATCTATAACCTCAAGTAAGATTGCTGCAATACCTGTAACATTAGTAGCGGCTTTGGCAGCAACGTCCTGGGCACAGATGGCAGTTGCTTGGGCCATATTAACATAGTTAGCAGCTTTTACCGGTGTGTATATAACTGTGAATTTCTTTGTAGTATTAACCGGCAGAGTACCAATGTTCCAGGTAACTTTACCATTTGCAACAGTTGCTCCGGCACTTACTTTAACCGACTTTATGCCTTCCGGAAGAGTATCAACTACTACAGTATCTTCGGCATCAGCATCGCCTCGGTTGGTTACTGCTATATTATAGACCATCTCTTTGCCAATATACTGTTTCTGGGGACCAGTTTTTGTTATTGACAATACAGGCTGACGAACAAATGTAGTTACAGCTTGTGATTGTGCTGAAATGTCACTTGTCGATGTGGCAAATGCTTTATTGATATATTTGCCGGTTTTGTCAGCTTTAACAATAGAAGTGAACTCTTTCGATTGACCGGCAGTCAGATCGCCTGCATCAAAGACAATCTTCTTTGCTCCGTCAACTGTTTGCAAACCAGCAGGCAAATTGTCAGTAATCTTAACATCTTCAGCAACACCGCTGCCCGCATTTGTAACGACGAACTTATATGGAATTGTGTCACAAAGCATAACAGAATCCGGAGCCGTCTTTGATAATGTTAATTTCGGTTTAACAACTGAAACATTAGCGCAAAGAGCAAAAGCATAAGTGATCGTTGTGCAGTTTCTGAGACATTTAACATCAGCTGCTACTCCGGTGACCTGAAGTACGATGACTTCTCCGCCATCGAGGGTGTCAATTGACCAGACAATGTCACTGCCTCTTGGTCTTCCCTGGGGAGATGAACTCTTGTACTGAAAACCTTCTGACATCTTCTCAGTTACAGTCATATCTGTCATTACACATTTTGTAAGATTGGTTATAGTAATCGTGTAGTTGAAAGTTTTACTAACCTGAACTTCTCTTGGCATTTCTTTGTCTACACGAATAACCGGACTACTTTTACAGGGGTGATAAGTAGTGACAAGATAAGGGCCGCAGTCGGATTCCTGTTTGACAGCTTTCTTGGGCTCAGCCTTCTTAGGTTCAGCTTTAGAAATTGGTCGGCATTCTTTGTCCCATACTAATTTTTCCGCAGCACCATCGGGGACCTCATTGCCCCAGAACTTATGGTAAGTCCTGCAACTATAGCAGCCTGACAGACCTATCACTAACGATAAGAGTAAAACATATAACAGTAACTTTTTCATAACAACCTCCATTCAAATATAAACTTTTTAAATTTAACAAGAAAACACCCTAATACTCAGCTTCAAATCCAAAACCCAAGTGGAAATCATACTAAAATGTTTCACTCAGTTATTCGCAGCTCAATAGAATCTTATCTTATTTCAGACAACCTATCACATATACTTACTGCTTTGGTCCTGCCTGCAATCAAACCAGGTCTGACTCTAAGCAGCTATCTACTGACTTTAATACCTCGCTATTTATACCTGGCTTATTATAACAAAAACTAATCAATTCTTTAATTAAAAAATAAAAATAAATGAAACATCCTCTATATTCCTTCATTGAAAAATGTCTCAAACACCGCTAAAACCGCAAAAAACACGGAAAAACCATTTTTATAAGAAAAAACGCAGAATTGGATATGAGGTATCTAAGCAGATGGCGGGCAGTTGATTTGTCAATTGGCAGTGGGGATGCCTTTGGTGTGGTTGGTTTTGTTGTTTTTTGGGTGAAATTCGTTGTTATGTTGCTTTGTTAGAAAATTGGCATTTACTTTATTCTTAAGACAGATAGAATGCTACCGTAATTGAAAGTTATTATTTAAATATATGGATATAATATGAAATTAAAAAAATTATTAACAGTTCTTTTGGTTATGTGTATTTGCGGCCAAGTCTGGGCAAGCAGTGAGGATACTATGCAGTGGTGGCGTGATGCTAAGTTTGCGTTGTTTGTTCACTGGGGGCCTATCAGTATATTGGGCAAGGAGATCAGCTGGAGCAGAGGTTTGCCGAAAACCGGTGAGGAATATGCGACGTGGGGCGGAAGAGTGCCTTCGGAAAAGTACGACTTACTTTATAAGGAATTCAACCCGGTAAAATTCAATGCAGATGAGTGGGTGCAGATGATAAAGGATGCGGGGATGAAGTACATCGTTTTTACGACGAAGCATCATGACGGGTTTGTGAATTTTGATTCTAAGTATACGGATTATAAAATCACATCCAAGGATTGTCCGTTTGGGCGTGACATTGTTAAGGAATTGGCGGATGCCTGCCATAGGGGCGGTATCGGGCTTGGTCTTTATTATTCTCCGCCTGACTGGCATAATCCTGATTATCTTGGGCCTGAACATGATACGAAATATATCGAGTATTTTCATGGCCAGGTCGAAGAGCTTTGTAAGAATTATGGTAAGGTTGACATCTTCTGGTTTGACGGGCTAAGGGGTACTGTTGAGGACTGGCATGGTCAGGAGCTCGTTGATAAGATGAAAAAATGGCAGCCTGATATGCTGCTGAATAATCGGCTCGGCGTTGGCGGTAACATGGGGACACCTGAGCAATCTGTTGGTGGGTTTAACAGAGCTCGGCCTTGGGAAAGCTGTATTACTCTCGGTACGCAGTGGACATGGGGCGGTAATGATAAGACTAAGAGTTATGAAGAATGTATGAAGCTTTTGCTTGGGACCGCGGGCGGAGATGGTAACCTGCTTTTGAATCTTGGGCCTAGACCTGATGGTAGTTTTGAGGCTACGCAGGTTGCTGTTATTAAAAAAATGGGCGATTGGCTAAAGAAATATGGCGAGAGTATTTATGCGACGAGGGGCGGGCCTTTTATGCCTGGCAAATTTGGTGTGAGCACTTGCAAAGGCAATAAGATATATGTGCATATAACTGAATTTGACGGCGAGAAGGTGAAGCTTGGTAAGCTTGATGCGAAGATTAAAAATGCTACAGTGATGACAGGCGGGCAGTGCAGTTTTGTTCAAGACGATAATGGCGTGGAGATCACGGTTGCTAAAGAGTTTCATCAGCCTATAGATACGCTGGTTGCACTTGAGGTTGATACTGATGCAACTGGGATAAAGATGATCAAAGCTCTTGTTAAGGCTGAGAAGATCGATCTTGGACATAATGCTAAGCCTGAAAAGAAAATTGTCGGCAAGACGCCTAAGGTTATATTTAAAAATGATTGCAGTGAGCTTGTTGAAGTGCCGGCTGGTGTTTATGTTAATCATAAAGGCAAGAAGATCAAACTTGGGAAATATTATATCCAGAAACATGAAGTTACTAACGCTATGTTTTGTGAGTATTTGAATAGTAGCGACAAGGCTGGGAAAGCTTACCGCCGCAGGATGCAGATCGAAAAGAAAGACGCTGACGACAAGGTGACATATTCAGCTGAACCGGGGAAAGAAAACTACCCGGTTACGTTTGTGACTTATTACACCGCCCAGGCTTATGCAGACTGGATGAGCAAAAAGACTTGTAAGAAGTATTCACTGCCGACTGAAGAACAATGGGAAAAAGCCGCGGGATGGGATAGTAAGAAAAAGCACTTCTATGCTTACGGTATCCAGACCGATGAGATTAGGCCTTACAGGTTTGCATGCAGTACGAGCATTTATCATGACAGAGATGTGCCGGGCGGATATGGGGCGATCACTGTGGGCAGTTTTGATGTCACCAGCCCGGTTGGTTGTTATGATATGAGCGGGAACGTGCGAGAGTGGACGAGCAGTAAAATCGGCGATAAAATGATAATGAAAGGCGGCAGCTACTGGAATTATCATACGAGCTGCAGATCTTTTTCGCGGTTTCCGTTAGAGGCCAATGGCGCAGGCGGAGACAGAGGTTTCAGGCTTGTGGTTAATTGTGATTGAGATGAGATATTGCTGAGATGAGCTGACTGTTGTGGTAAGGCTGTTAAAGAGTTGAGATATTCAGGCTTTTGTGGGGCGTGTATTTTTGCTAAATATGCTTTGATTTGCTTGCATTTTTAAAAATTGTTTGTAGATTATGTGGTTTAGTTGCGCGCTCGTAGCTCAGCGGATAGAGCACCGGTTTCCTAAACCGGGGGTCGCAGGTTCGAGTCCTGCCGGGCGTAGTA
>Ga0075123_10000777_pt1 | contig 16433 bp, 10 predicted proteins | sample AntAceMetag02UKX_FD_69808 | JGI IMG/M metagenome (GOLD analysis project Ga0075123, IMG submission 69808) | Saline lake microbial communities from Ace Lake, Antarctica - Antarctic Ace Lake Metagenome 02UKX | ecosystem: Environmental > Aquatic > Non-marine Saline and Alkaline > Saline | place... | reverse complement strand
ACATTTTAACAGTATCTTGATGAGTTTTCATAAGCATATATTTTTCACTAATTTCAATTCGATTCAATTGTATATTTCTAATGCTCTCAGAATTAGCAATGCTAAATAAACATTTTTCTTGCAATTTTCCATTTAACATTACTTTACACAATCTATTGTTTTCATAGTTTGAATTAGAAGAAGAAAAATAAATTTTAGTATTATTAAAAATATCAATCAGTGCTTCTCCATTTATAGAGACAATCTCGTCACCTAAATTAAGCATATTCTCAAATGAATAATCCTTATCATACAGTTTCGAGATATAAAATTTATTATCAATTTTTTGAATTTCAAATGGAAAACCAGCAGAATAAAAATGTTTCCGAAATGCTTTGCCATTAGCAAAGCCATGGGAATCACGAAGATTACTAACAAACTTTGCCAGAGCAAGATTGTATTGAAGAGAATCTGATGCAGAAATAATTTCCGGTAATATCGCTTTGAAATTGTTTTCAGGTGATAATTTCATAAGTTTCTGATGTGGATTAAAATTTTTCATAACAAAATATAATTTTGCTATAGCTAGAATTCTCTCTTCCGTTGATGGAAAACTATCTGATGAAAACTTTTCTTTTTTGTTCCTGGTAAAATCTTGAATTGTTGGTAATTTAATTCTCTTTTTACTAAATAGCATTTCTAAAGCTATATCATAATAATTACTATTCATAAGACTATCATCAACAATTTTATTAACAAAAGAATAATAAGTTTTTCCATTCAGATTCCAGTATACTAATTGAGTTTTAACCTCAAAATAGTCATTTTTTAAAGTCTTCCCAAATCTGTGAATATGCTTTGCAGTAGATAAAAACTGAGCCTTTTTATTTAATCCAAGCGCAATTAACTGTTGTGGAATAATTACACGATCATTTATAATAAAGATTACTGATATTTCTGCCTTTTCTCTAATTCCGTCAATTGAAACATAATATCTTTTAACGTTTGAGTTTTTGGTGTAAATCGTAGCCCGAGATGGATTATCATTAGGGAATCCATGATAACTTATTGATTTGTAAGTAGGCATATCCATTTCACCAAAAACAAGATTTTCAACAATTTTATTTCGGTCAATAATATCACTTAAGTTAACAATATCACTACTAAAATTCCGAATATCAAGAATTATTCCTTTTTCAGATAGTGTTAGTTTTAATGCTTCTTGAATTAGGGAATCCTGCTCTGCTTTTTTAGTTGGTGAGTAGTCATTTAATTGTAAATAAATAATATCATTTTCAAGTTGCAACGAATTTTTTTGGTTGCTTCGGTCATTTTTATAATTCGAAATAAGAAAAGTGTGAGGATCGTTCAGTTTTTCAAGCATAGCACTAACCCTAAGTTTCAACGAAATATCACTGCTGTCTTCATCAAAATTCTGGATTGCTTCTACAAATGCGGAATTCCAATCAATATCATCTTCACTTGCTTTTGGATGAAGGTATTTGATAATCCCCCAAGTGTCCGCAATTGCTAAATATTTATTTGCTAATGTTGAATCAATGTCATTTGCATACACTAATAATGACATTACTATCATCAATGCTGTAAAAAAAGTTTTTTTCATAAAACCTCCTTGTTGCAGAACAGATCAACTTAATCATTTCAGTTTCTCAGATCAACTATCCATCACAATTATCTTAGGTCTGGTTACTCCGGCTCGAATTTGAGTATGACCGTTAATGTAGATATCTTTACCATTATTCTCGGAAAAAGTTTTCTGATAACCGTCATTCATTTCAAAATTTCCGAATCCTTCGGTAATAATAAGAGGGAATGGAATATCTTCGTTCCCGGTTAAAGCTACTCCAATTTCTTTGCCGATGAATTGGACTAAATCAATACTGTCTATTGAAGGTGCAATGATGCCGTTGATCTTTTGTATGATTGCCATGTTTAGAATTTCATTATCAATTTTTTGTGTGAAAACCAGGATGTCGTCATTGCTGCAATTTTCAATTTCAGAAATGCTCTCGATGTATTTCAGTTTCCCATTTGCCTCTGCTCCAAACCCGATAATCCCTTTCAATGTTAAACCACTATATGAAATTATTGCGGATGTTTTCTCCACGATCCTTTTAACTTTACCGGTAATTCCTGCTTTTAATTGATACGGTTCTTTGTCGTATTGTACAGTAACTATTCCGGTTTTCAGATTCACATCTTTAATAGTTCCAGTTGTTGGTGAAGAGACGATTGAAGGCAGTGCTGTGTTTTTATCAAATACCCTGGAAGCCAGAGTATCGCCTGCATAAACAAAATCACCTTCGCTCTTTTTCATATAAGCTTTTATCTGTTTTGGCAGGACATTAAGTCTTTTAGCAATATTAATCTTTCTGGGCTTGGTAGAGTAATCCTGGATCTCGCGCATAATAATAGTACCTGAATCTAAATTTATTTTTTCTACATTTCCTCGTACAGGTGAATCGAAATAGAAATGTTGGAATTGCAGTTCCTTAATAAAAGATCTATCGCCGATCTCAACAATACGTTGACCAAATTTAACTTCATCACCTTCTTTAATCTGAAGAGATTTCTCAATATTGGTGCTATCCAAGTGAAGATAAGTTTTATCAAATAGTGAGATCACGTAAACTCTAGGTGGATCAAATAGATTTTCACCAATAATTGTATCACTTGTTACTTCATCATCAGGTTTCACAAAGATATTTCCTTCATAAGGAAGTGAAACTTTATGTTCTTGAGTACCAGTAATTATTTGTTTCTGCTTTATGAAGCTCTTAAAACTTTCTTCAATAGCTGGAATTTCTTTAAACCGTGGGAAAAGTTGTAATGCTTGGTTTTCTGAATCGAAATTATCTTCCTGTAAGGCATCAATATAGATTGGGAGATCGGTTGTAAATTTCAATCCTCGTCCTTGTTCATTCAGATAAATTCCTTTTTCCAGAGTGATAGTAACAACTCGATCCATTCCCTTTTCATTGGAAAGATAAAGCCTGTCTCCTACTTTTATAATATGCTGGGTTGATTCAACTTCTATGGTAAGAACAGTTTTACTAAGCTTCCACTTTTGTGCTAATGGTCGTATAGTAAGTCCAATTCTTTCGAAGCACTCATCTGTTAATAATTTCGTAGCTAGCTTCTCATCAACTGCACTTAATTTACCTAAGTGAGGAGATATAAAATGCTTATCTTTCCAGATTTCGGTGATTCCTTCAGGTTGAAATCCATTGTAAATTATTGAAAGTGCCTGTTCATTGGAATCAGTGTGAGAGAGTACACCACCAGCACCTATTAAAATGTTAATATCATACATATGGAATTTTTTTGCATCTTTAGCCTTCTCAATATAGAAAGCTTCTGTAATGTTTTCCAGATCATGTTGTTTTGCTTTCAATTTATCAAGGAATCCGATTTCTTTTGTGTTGAAATTCATCTTCATATGCTGCTTTTTAGACATCCTGATCGCTTCTTTAGAAACAGCATGTTCAATTGCAATTTGTGGGATTGCCGAAGGATTGAAGGTTGGATAGAGCATTTTATTGGCAATATAGTTTGTTATATATTTATCATTCAATTCTTCTGGAAGCCACTTTTTTATGTTGGAATACCCGGTATCTTTAAGTACATTGGAAATACTGTAGCTCATCCCGTAATTTGCACTCACAGTTCGGAAGTATTCACCTAAGATATTTGAGAAAATATCAGTTGTTGCACCTCCAATATCAACAGCCATTACATTCTCATCCAATTTCTCGCTAATTAGTTGAAGTGAGCTTATCACACTCATCGGTGTTGGAATTATATCATCACTCACGATCTTTTTTAAGCTGGAATATCCGGGTGCTTGTTCCATCACGTTATCCATGAAAAGCTGATGGATTTTTTCACGAGCTGGTTGCAAGTTCTCCTCAGTAAGTTTAGGACGCAGGTTTGGTACCATGAACAAGTCAAATCTTTTGCCGAATAATCCTGCGATAAAAGTTCTAGCTTCGATATTTCCAGCAAAAACAAGTGGAATATTAGTTTTGTCGCCAAATTTAGGGCTCGGATTTGCTAGTTGTAATATTTCACCTAATCTTAGGATCGGTGACACAGCACCGCCATCAATACCACCGCACATGAGAATGATATCTGGATGTAAAACACTCATAGCCTGCATTTGCTCAAGGCTACTCCGTTTATCGTCAATTGCAAATGTATCAAGGATCACACCGCCAGCTCCAAAAGCTGTTCTCTTGCCGCTGCTGGCAGAATCAAACAGTGTAAGCCCGATCACGAGAATTTGTAATCCACCTCCAGCACTACTTGTTGTTAAATAAAGTGTATCTTCATTAAAAGTGATTTCCGAGTCATTTGAGTTTTTCGTTAATAATGGAATACCAGTTTCTTGCTCGATAAATTTAATTGCATTGAACACACCAATGTTAACATCTTCTAATGGCTTTTCCACTGTTGTTGGTGAATCATGTAATGATTTCAGTTTGAATTCTTCTCCTTTTTTTTGGAGTAGGAGCGCTTTGGTCGTGGTACTTCCTACATCAGTGATTATTATATTCTTAATTGAGGATATAAGATTTTGACGCTGTGCCCAGTGTGGAATTTGGGAAATATTTTCCATTGCCATTTTTTCAGCTTCTTCCTCAGAAAGTGACATCTGATTTATAAGCTTTAGTTTAATCTCTTTAATAACTTGAGAGTAGCGTTTCATATAGCCAAATTCATCTGTACACTCTTTGCAGTATTCACTTCCAAATACTTCATTAGCAAAATCTTCTGCTTTTTTCATAACTTTTCCGCAACTTTTACACACGTATAAATTATTCATCTCAATTTCCTCACTTATTTTTGTAAGATCTTTATAAATATATCGATAATTTGTTCATGGAATTTATTGAGAACACTTCCTTCTTGTACAAAACTCTTATTTAAACTCAAATAGTAATTTATAGTTCCGAATAAAAATGTGAGTGCGCAAGGAATATTTATCTTTGCATAGATATTTTGCTCGATACCTTGCTGAATCACCTGATGAAAATGTTCTCTAATAAGTGATTGCCTGAATAGTATCTGTCTGCGTAATTCCCTTTTATAATATGGTAATTCACATGCAAGCGTTGAGAAAAATCCCTCTTCTTCTTGGATGAGAGTTAAATATCTATTTAAGATAGTTCTAACATCTGACGTTTCCAGAATTAGCTGTTTCAGATTATCACTGAATTTTGAAAGTTCCACATCTATAAGTTCTATGATAAGTGAATCTTTATTGGGAAAATGTAAAAATAAAGTTCCGTGTGCGATGTTAGCAGTATCTGCGATTTGAGAGGTAGCAGTGTTTAGAATTCCTTTATCAACATAGATAGTTTTTGCTGCTGCGATAATATTTTCACGTGTAGATTGTTTCTGTGTCTTGCGTTTATTCATAAATTCTCCTTTAGCTGAGCGCACGCTCACCGAGTTAACAGTCAGTTAAAATTTTGTCAAATGTTTTTTTATTTTTTAAGAATTTAAATTGTGAACTAGGAATAAATCTATAAATTGAATTCTTTGATCTTTCTGGCTAAAGTGTTGCGGTGAATGCCCAGCATTTTAGCTGTTTTTAACTGATTGTCACCACATTCATTAAGGATTTTTTTGATATGTTCTTTCTCCGCTCCGGCTAGAGATTGATTATCAGTCTGCCCAAGTTCATAATTCGGTAAGGCTTAGTTATATCTTCAACTGTGATCAGGTTGGTTCGTGCTAGAGTGACCAGTCGGGTAATGGTATTCTGCAATTGGCGGATATTCCCCGGCCAATCATAAGAAACCATTTTCAAAAGAGCTTCATGTGAAAAATTTATCTTATCTTTAACTTCAAGCTTTGTCAGGAAATGCTCTACAAGCAGAGGGATATCTTCTTTTCTTTCCCGCAGAGCAGGTAAATGAAGTGGTACCACATTGAGTCGATAAAAGAGATCCTCTCTGAAATTGCCTTTGCTAACTTCATCGTTCAGATCTTTATTAGTAGCAGCAACAATACGCACATTCACAGTTTTTGATCTGGAACTTCCCACAGGCTCAAAAGTCATGTTCTGCAAAACCCGCAGCAGTTTAACTTGAATAAGCGGTGATTTGGTCTGTAGTAGTACTTACTACATTTATACCGTGGCCGCCGCCTTGATTACCATAACCTCCACCGCCCTGGCAGATTCCTTCAAGATAGATGAATCTTACAGTTGCCCCATCGATAACATCTCCATTATCAGCATCACTTACATACCCGTCAACTGTCAGTCCGTACATAAGTGCTGAAATTGCCATAAGTGTGATTAAGATTAGATTTTTTTCATTTTTCTGTATCCTCCATTTTTTAATACGTTATATCTAAAAGCAAGAAACATGCCAAACACCTATCTGCAATTATATTCAGGGGTTAGTTAAAATCGGTGTTTATATAAATGCACTATTTTGGTGCACTACAGTGGTGGAATGCACAAGATAGATGCAACTTAGAATTTTACAGATATGATCTCTCCGAATTTTTAAACTTAATCTCTGTTGCTCACTTGCTTTATAAAATTGGGGAGAAATTGAATAAAATAAATATTGTAGTTTGACTTGACACAATGAATTTATCTTAAAATATTACTTAGTTTGTATCAGAAAAAATTCTAAAAAAAAGGAATTTAAATGGCGTTTATTCATCTACACAATCACACTCAATACAGTCTCTTAGACGGTGCCTGCCGTACGGATAAAATGATCGCAAAAGCTAAGGAATTCGGGATGACCGCTGTTGCCATGACCGATCATGGTAACATGTTCGGTGTTATCGACTTTGTAAATAAAGCAAAGAGAGAAGGTATTAAACCTATCGTTGGTATCGAAACATATATAATAAATCACGAGTTCGATGATCAAAATGCTAAGAAAGATATCAGACATCACCTGGTTCTGCTAGCACAGAATTTGCAAGGGTATAAGAATCTGATCAAGCTCTCTTCCAAGGCGTATCTGGAGGGTTTTTATTATAAACCCAGAATTAACAAACGCCTTATCGCTGAATATTCAGAGGGGATAATCTGTCTTTCGGCCTGTCTTAAGGGTGAGATTCCTCATCTACTTTTAAGTGGGAACCGTCAGAAGGCTGAAGAAGTTGTGAATTTCTATAAGAATATTTTTCCTGACAGATTTTATATCGAAATTCAGGATCATGGAATAGAAGAAGAAAAGATTGTTGCCCCTCTTCTTATTGAACTGGCACAAGATACAAATACACCGCTGGTTGTAACGAATGATTGTCATTATATAAACAGAAAAGATGCAGAAGCTCATGATGTTCTGCTCTGTATCCAAACTGGTAAATCATTATCCGATACAAACCGCATGAAATATAACACAAACCAGCTCTATTTCAAATCGGAAGATGAAATGAGAGAACTTTTCCCTGCACAGTCAGAGGCTTATGATAATACATTGAAGATCGCGGATCAAATAGATCTTGAATTAGGTTACAACAATTTTCTCTTTCCGAAGATTGATATCCCTGAAGGTTATACAAATTCTAAAGAGTATTTGAATTATCTCTGTTATGAAGCTGCAAAAACCAGATATCCAGAAGTTACTGATGTTGTAAAGCAGCGTATAGATTACGAACTTTCGGTAATCAATAAAATGGGTTATAATGAATATTTTCTGATCGTGAAAGATTTCTGTGATGCAGCACGCCGAATGAATGTTCCAGTAGGTCCTGGTCGTGGTTCTGCGGTAGGTAGCGTAGTATCATATTTGCTTGAGATCACCCAGATTGAACCCCTGAAATATGGTCTCTTTTTTGAACGTTTCTTAAATCCTGATAGAATTGGAATGCCCGATATAGATATCGATTTCTGTGCTGAAGGCAGAGGTAAGATCATAGAATATGTTATAAAAAAATATGGTCGTAAAAGTGTTGCTCAAATTATAACTTTTGGTACCTTAAAAGCTAAATCTGTAATTAAAGATGTTGCCAGAGTCATGGATTTATCTGCTGCAGCAGCCAACGAAATCACAAAACTAATACCATCAACCCCGAACATTTCACTTGAGAAAGCTCTAAAACAATCTAAAGAATTTGCTGATAAAATGTCGGAGAACGATATCTACTCTTCTATTCTTACCTATTCAAAAGTTTTGGAGGGATTAGTGCGTCACACCGGCGTTCATGCTGCTGGTGTGGTTATAGGACCAGGAAATTTAAGTGATTATGTTCCCCTTGCAACCAGTACTCAGAAAGGAAATGAACTGGCAGTTCTAGTACAGTATGAAGGAAAATGGTTAGATGATCTTAAAATACTAAAAATGGATTTTTTAGGATTAAGAACACTGACCCTGATAAAGAGAACAGTTGAACTAATCAAAAATTCACAAGGCATTAATGTCGATATCAATAATGTAGATCTTTTTGATAAAAAGGCTTATGAATTGCTTTCCAACGGGCAAACCGATGGTATTTTCCAATTTGAGTCGGGTGGTATGAAAAAATATCTTATAGCCCTGCAGCCCAATAAATTTGAAGATCTCATTGCAATGGTAGCTCTCTATAGACCCGGTCCAATGCAGTTTATTGATAAATTTATTAACAGAAAGCAGGGAAAAGAGAAAATATCTTATCTTCATCAGTTAACAGAAAATTCACTTAAAGAGACCTATGGAGTAACTGTTTATCAGGAACAGGTGATGCAGATCGCTCGAGAGATGGGTGGCTTAAGTGGGGCTGAAGCAGATACGTTACGAAAAGCCATCAGTAAGAAGAAGATACAAACAATGGAAAAGCTGAAGGTTAAATTTGTTGAAGGAGCTTCTACAAACGGTGTTAAACCACAAATAATTGAAACTATCTGGAATAATTGGCTGGAATTTGCCAACTATGCTTTCAATAAAAGCCATGCTACCGCTTATGCCTATATAGCTTTCCAAACTGCATATTTAAAATCCCACTACCCGGTAGAATTTATGGCAGCTTTACTATCTTTAGAAGATAATCCTAACAAAATACCTTATTTTGTGGATGAATGTAAAGTGATGGGCATAGAAGTAATACCACCCAACATCAATCAAAGCCAGAATGAATTTGTTGTACACGGCAAGAAGATACTCTTTGGTTTGCATGCTATAAAAAATGTTGGTAGTGCAGCAATTAATGCAATGATCAAAGACAGAAATGAAACGGGAGAATATAAAACAATATTTGATTTTTGTTCACGTTCAGATACAATGTGTGTAAATAAATCTGTTTTGGAAAGCCTGATTGGATCGGGTGCTATGGATGATTTGGAAGGAAACCGGGCACAGAAATATCAGGCAATTGAAAATGCAATGGAATATGGTTCAGGAGTGCAGGCGGAGAAGAAACGGGGACAGATGATGTTCTTTGATGCGTTTGAAGAAGAAGATGATTACCAGCCAAAGCTACCTTCACTCCATGAATGGTCACTTCAAGAAAAACTTAATTATGAAAAACGAGTGCTGGGTTATTATTTATCAGGTCATCCACTAAATCAATATCGTGAATTAATTAAATTATTTGTAAATGCTTCATCAGATATCTCCGAACAAACTTTAGAAAAAGTTCCGACCAAGATAGCCATTGCAGGAGTAGTTTCAGAAATTATCAAGAAAAGTGATAAAAAAGGAAATCCTTTTGCCATAATTATAATGGAAGATCTTAATGGAAAATTCGAAGTAACCCTTTTTAGAGATGACTATCTAAAATATATCAGAATAATGCTTGAGGGACAGGAACTATTTATCTTGGGTAAAAAATCAAACTATTCCAATGGTGGCAATAATATCCTTCGGATTATACCTACTAAAATTATGCACTTTGATGAATTACAAAAAGAGCTTGCCGGTGAAGTTTATCTTAAAATGAGAGAAATTGATTTTAGTAATGAATTTTCAGATAAACTAAAAAAATATATGAGGGAAAACCGTGGTAACTTTAATATTCAAATTGCTTTAGAAACCTCTTCTTTTAGAACACTTAATCTTCATCCGAGGGATATCAAAATATTCCCAAATGCGCAACTAAAAGAACTCTGTGAGAGTATCGAAGGATTACAACCAAAATTGTCATTAAATTATTAAAAAAGGAGATTTTATGAAATTATTAATAATAATGGTTTTCTTTACATTATCTTTCTCGCTGCTTTTTGCAGATCAATTGCCAATCTCTGTCGATTTAAATAGATTCTTAGATGATTCTAATAATACGATCTTTGATATAAACTATCAGCTTACTTATAATTCTCTACATTTTGAAAAGACTGATACTGGGTTTGTTGCAAATCTTATAGTTGGATATTCATTATTGATGGATGAAGAGATAGTAGATAAAGGTGACTTTTCAAATAAAATTATTTTTCCAAATCAGGAAATGACCAAGTCTGGGAAACTGTTCAGAGATAAGATTTCCGTCACTTTACCCAGCTTTGGCTATACAATGCAGCTTTCATTTCTCGATAATAATTCAGACCTGTATTCTTCATGGTCAAAGGATTTAACTATATTAAAAAGGGATTCTTTTTTAAGTGATTTGGAATTTTCTTCCAACATTGTAACAGATACGACAAATTATCTGGATAAATTTCATCGGAATGATCAGCTTTTCTTTATTAATTGTAATCATATTTATAGTAAAGAAACGGTAGATTCATTGTATCTTTATTTTGAAGTTGGGAATGGATATTATCCCGTGGGAAAACTTTATGAGAAGATCAATATCATTAAAGATGATGATACTGTAAAAGTGGTCACGCGAGAATTAAACTGTCACGGGAACAAATTACCTCAGATACGCAAGATAGATATTTCCAATCTTGAAGAAGGTTATCATAAGATCAATCTTGAAATTATTGATCCGGTTTCAAATGCTGTAAATAAGACAGAAGATTATTTTAGTATTACAAAAAAAAGTGTGAGTAATTACAGACTTTTTGTAGAACTGGAGGATGAAATTATCTTGATGAAATATTTTTTGTCTTCAACTAAAACAAAGATTTGGAAGGATCTTACTGATGACGGTAAGTTGCAATTTATCGATAGATTCTGGGAAATTAATGATTCGGATGTTTCTACAAAGAAAAATGAATTTTATGAATTAATCAGAAAACGTATCCAATATTGTAATAATCATTATTCCCATTTCAGCGAAGGTTGGAAAACTGATAGGGGAAGAATATATATTAAATATGGTAAACCGGACGATATTTTGTACGATTATACAGATCTTTCAACGAAATATGCACAAAAAAAGTATGAGATATGGAAATTCAGAACATATTATAATTACACCTATCTTTTTCTTGATTTTCAGACAAATGGAAATTATAAACTGATTTACAGTGACAATGATTCTGATGAATCGAGTTCCACTAATTTGGAAAAATATTTAGGTGAGGATTTTGATATGGACTTATTAAATTAATAATTTTAACGGGTATAATAAATCAAGTTAGAAAGGTTTGAAATAAGGTTTGCATAAGGAATGTATTTTAATAAAAATAGTTCAATCTATTTATAATGGTTGAAATTGATATTAACAAAGTTAAAAAATAGGGGTAAATGCTTCTTTGATATGTTTTAAAATTACGTGATTATCATGAGTAAGAATTATAATTACATCGAATCGTGTGTACAAATGTTCATATTGATGATTTTTTGAGAGAAAATAAGAAGCTGTTTTGGAGATTTTTTTTCTTTTAGAAATAGAGATGCTATTCAGAGCAGAATCAAGATTGGTGGATCTTGTTTTAACTTCAATGAATACTAATGTCCCGTTGTCTAAGCTGATAATATCGATCTCACCATAAGGAGAATGGAAATTTGTATTTATGATTTTATGTTTATTTGAAATTAGAAATTCTTTTGCTTTTTTTTCTCCTTTTGATCCTATATATTTAATATTATTAATCATAAAAAAAAGATATTAGTGGTATAAAAAATGTCAATAAATTAAAAACTAGCTAATTTAATATTTGAAGACATTGTATGTAAAAAAGTTTGTTATCCGTAAAAATTTTATGCTTTTTCAGCAGGAGGGCTGTTTCATATAGTTATGAAATATTATCAAATCGCACTTCCTATTAACGTTACAAAACTCTATATTTATAAGAATGAAGAAGAGATCATACCAGGTTGCAGAGTGCTGGTTTCATTTAATAACACATTCCATACAGGTATCGTTTGGCAGGAAACCATTAAAATTGATGAAAAGATCAAATATAAAGATATTCTTGAGATCGTTGATGAAGAACCGAAAATCTCTTCTGAATTATTGGAGCTGGCTTTGTGGATCAGTAAATACTATAGATGTAGTTTAGGACAGTCGCTTTCAGCAATGCTTCCCTCTGCTTTCAACGTTCAACTGCAGAGAAAGATAAAATTAGCAGATATTTCCAAATCAAATCTTGATAATGGATCAGCACAGAGAATAGTAGAAGCACTCAATAATGATTGGCAGGATATTCCTAAATTAAAAGAGAAATTAAAGATCAAATCCTCTGAATTTAATATGGCTTTAGAAGAGTTGGAGAATAGTGGAATTGTTGAGATCAATCGAGTATTTGATGAGAAGATCAAGAAGAAGATCGCAAATTTTGTAACATTATTAAAAGTTGATAAATTATCTGCTCTGACCGCAAAGCAAACAGAAGCATATGAATATATGAAAAACATGGCAACAGATTTTCCACTTGCTAAAATTGCAAGTAAATTCAGCTATTCAATTGTTAAAGCCTTAAGAAATAAAGGTCTCTTGACTATATATCCGCGAGAAGTAAAAAGAAAATATTTTTCCTTTCCAAAAAAAAGGAAAATTAAAGATATTCAACTGACATCAGAACAAAAAACTGCGATTTCTAACGTAAACAAATATGTTCGCTTGGGAAAATATCATCCGTTTTTGCTCTTTGGAATTACCGGTAGCGGTAAAACAGAAGTTTATATTGAAATAATAAAGAGCGTACTAAAGAAGAACAAAACTGCTCTGATGCTGGTCCCTGAAATAGCGCTTACGCCACAGATGGTTGACAGGTTCTTTAATGCTTTTGGAGAAGATATTGCCATCCTGCACAGTCACCTGAACGATCGTCAGAAATGGGAACAGTGGAACAAAATAAAATCCGGTAAAAGTAAAATCGTGATAGGTGCGCGCAGTGCAATATTTGCACCACTCGAAAATCTGGGTGTGATTATTGTTGATGAGGAACATGAAACAACCTATAAACAAGAGAATACCCCGCGTTACAACGGACGTGATCTTTCTATCTTGCGGGCAAAAATGAACAGTGCAGTAGTCATTCTGGGAAGTGCAACTCCTTCGCTGGAAAGCTGGAACAATTTTGACCATGACAGGTTTACTCTATTGGAATTATCCCACCGTCCACTTTCCTATGAACTTCCAACAATTGAAATAATCGATATGAAAAAAGAGAAAGATCCAAAACTGCTGTTTTCGGCTAAACTGAAGGCAAAGATCGAAGAAAAACTGAAACTTAAGCAACAGATAATTTTGCTGCAGAACAGAAGAGGTCATTCCTCTTTTGTGCAGTGTATGTCCTGCGGCAATATATTTGAATGTTCGCATTGTGATATATCTATGAAATTTCATAGTCACACTTCAGAACTGATCTGCCATTATTGCGGTCACAGAGCACCAATGCCAAGGAAGTGCCCTGAGTGCGGAAGCTATATGTTCACCTTTGGAGCATCCGGTACTCAGCAGATCGAAAAACAACTGAATATACTTTTTCCAAAAGCCAGAATTTTAAGAATGGATTCCGATAGTGCAGGAAGCAAAGAGAGTTATGATTCTATGTTTACAAGAATGAGAGAGGGAACAGTTGATATATTATTAGGAACACAGATGATAGCAAAGGGGCTCGATTTTGAAAATGTAACATTAGTCGGAGTAATCTCTGCCGATATCGGGCTTAATGTTCCAGATTTCAGGGCCGCTGAACGCACTTTTCAACTGCTCACTCAGGTAGCAGGTAGGTCAGGGCGCGGTGAAAAGTCAGGTGAAGTTATCATCCAGACATATAATCCTGATCACTACTCCATTACAACTGCTTTGGAACAGAACTTTTTAGCCTTTGTTGAAAAAGAGTTGAGACTGAGAAAGCATTTGAAATATCCACCAGAACATCGACTGGCAAGAATAGTATTCTCTCATAAAAATAAAGAATATTTGAAAGAGCAAATAAATAAAAATGTAAAAATTATTGATCAATTAAATACCCTTTATGAACCTAATAAATTGATTATTTTAGGACCGGTTGAAACTCCCATTGCCAGAATACAGAATAGTTACAGGTACCATCTCATTCTTAAAGCCGACAGCGTTAAGGTCATTTCATCGGCAATGAGTTTTTTAAAAGATAATTTAAAGGTTAGTAGCTCAATAAAACAGGTTATTGATATTGATCCCTATAGCTTGATGTAGTAATATTCTCTTATAGTTAACTCAATATTGGGAAAAAGAAGCACTCTTATCGTTCCAACCTGAAATGAATTAGCAATAATAAATTGACGTAATGAGGATGTAAAAAAAAATGAAACAAGTTCATTTAATCGCAGCACAAATATGCGTCAGTAGTTTTTCTTGACGTAGAACTTTAAGAAAAGAAGAAATAAATGTTAATAGTGGAGGATAGATGGATTATTTTTTAACCGAAGAACAATTAGAAATAAAAGAGATAGCTCGCAAAGTTGCAGAGGAAAAGATCAAACCAGTTAGAGCAAAATATGATGAAGGACACGAATTTCCATGGGAGATCGTAGAAGTATTTAAACAGACAGACCTCTTTGCTGTGCTGGTTCCGGAAGAGTATGACGGTATAAGTGGGAAGGTAGTGGATATTGCGATAATAACCGAAGAGTTTAGTCGTGTTTGCAGTGGGATCGGTCTTTCACTTGGCGGTTCAGGTTTGGGAATGTATCCTATCCTTATCTCCGGAAGTGAAGAGCAGAAACAGAAATATCTTCCTAAAATAGCTAGTGGAGAGATCTTGGCAGCTTTTGCTTTAACAGAGGCAAATGCTGGATCCGATGCCGGTGGCATGAAAACTACTGCAGTGAGAGATGGTGATCATTACATTCTTAACGGTACAAAACAGTGGATCACAAATGGTGGAGAAGCTGATATTTATACTGTTTTCGTGCTGACCAATAAAGCAAAGGGAGCACGTGGTGCCTCCTGTATAATCGTTGAAAAGGGAACAGAAGGTTTTTCATTTGGAAAGAAAGAAGATAAAATGGGTATTCGCGGTTCAACTACTAGAGAATTGATCTTTGATAATTGCAGGGTTCCGGTAGAAAACCTGGTCGGTCGGGAAGGAACTGGTTTCATGATTGCTATGAAGACACTGGATAAATCGCGTCCAATGGTTGCTGCACAAGCTGTTGGAATTGCACAGGGTGCTTATGAAGAAGCTGCAAAGTATGCTAAACAACGCCATCAATTCGGTAAACCGATCTCAGCTTTCCAGAGTGTTCAATTCATGCTGGCAGATATGGCAACTCAAATTGAAGCAGCCAGAGCGTTAGTTATGGCAACGGCAAGACTTATAGATTCAGGTGCAAAAAAATATGCTAAAGAATCTGCCATGTGCAAAGTATTTGCCTCAGATATGGCAATGAAAGTTACAACCGATGCAGTTCAGATATTGGGTGGATACGGATATATGAAAGAATATCCTGTAGAAAAAATGATGCGTGATGCTAAGATAACCCAGATCTATGAAGGAACAAACCAAGTTCAAAGATCTGTGATAGCTTCCAATCTATTAAAGGAATTTTGATAAGTAAAAAAATCATGAAATTACTTGTTCATATTTGTTGTGCGCCGTGTTTCGTGGCGCCTTATTTTCATTTAAAGGAAGAAGAGCATGAAATATATGGATTCTGGTATAACCATAATATTCATCCCTATACAGAATATAAAAAAAGATTAGAAACAGTGCAAAAATTTACCGAAAAAGAGAATATTCCACTTATTGTAAAAGATGAATATGAATTGGAAAAATTCTTAAGAAAAGTAGCTTTTCGTGAACAGGAACGCTGTAGAAGCTGCTATTATGAACGCTTGAAATATGCTGCAATTGTTGCTAAAAAAGGTAATTTTGATGCTTTTACCACAACGTTGCTTTATAGCAAATTCCAAAGACACGATCTGATAAAAGAAATTGGAGAATCACTTGCTAAAGAATACGGGGTTAAATTTTATTACCGCGATTTCAGAGAATACTGGAAAGAAGGTATAAAAATCTCCAAAGATTATAAAATGTACCGTCAGCAATATTGTGGTTGCATATACAGTGAACGTGATAGATATCTTAAGTGATGCAAAAAGGGGACATTTATGAAAAATGTGAAAACCTTTAAAAAGATGAAGAAAGATAGTCAGAAAATTGT
>Ga0075123_10000775_pt1 | contig 16485 bp, 15 predicted proteins | sample AntAceMetag02UKX_FD_69808 | JGI IMG/M metagenome (GOLD analysis project Ga0075123, IMG submission 69808) | Saline lake microbial communities from Ace Lake, Antarctica - Antarctic Ace Lake Metagenome 02UKX | ecosystem: Environmental > Aquatic > Non-marine Saline and Alkaline > Saline | place... | reverse complement strand
CCTGGGCGGAGATGGTCAGGGCGACTCGGCAGCTTGAACGGGCGATGGGCACAGGAGATAAATTTGTGGCTGATAACGAACGAGAAACGGTTGTTATCCAGCGGCGGTGTCTGCGGGCAGCTAGAGATATCGAACCCGGTGAGATCATGACCCATGAGATGATTGATGTCCTCCGACCGGCAACAAGCGGGGCGATTATGCCCTACGATATCCAGAATGTGGAAGGACTGAAAACCCTGGAATGCATTCCCGCCGGTAAAGAACTGCGCTGGACGCAGTTTGGTACACCTTAATTCCTATTGAATTCATTCCAAAGAAACGAGACCTGATGCGTGTTCTTTACTTCACTGAAAAGGACAGCCCTCATGACCGGCGGTTTTTAGGCGCTTTGTCTGAGACCGCGCATCAGGTCTATGCATTAAGGCAGACTGCTTGTTCTCCTGAGACGCCGACAGGTATTACCGAAGTAACCTGGCCTGGCGGACATCCGGATTGGTCCGATTGGCACGGCTGGCAGCAAGGGCAAACCGGTCTTTCAAAATTACTGGCAGAGATCCAGCCCGATCTGGTCCATGCCGGACCGGTGCAGGGACCAGCTCTGCTGACCGCCCTGGCTGGTTTTCATCCCCTGGTGACCATGTCCTGGGGGTCGGACCTCCTGCTGCAAGCCCACCGCAGCCCCTGGATGCGCCACGCAACCACCTATGCGCTTCAAAAGACAGATGTTCTCCTGGCGGACTGCCAGACTGTCACGGATGAGGCAGCTAGGTATGGGTTCCCTCAGGAAAGGATTGTACAGTTTCCTTGGGGTGTTGACCTGGAGCATTTCTCACCAGCGACAGGGATAACCGACGGGCGGCTGTTGCGGAAATCACTCGGCTGGGAGAAGCATTTTGTGGTTCTGTGCAACCGTTCCTGGTCGCCATTGTATGGCGTGGACCTGCTGGCAAAGGCTTTCGCTGGGGCTGTCAAGAAAAACCCGGACATGCGGCTCTTGCTGATAGGAAATGGACCGCAGGCAGATGAAATCCACCAAAACCTGGCGGAAGTTAGGGATAAGGTGAGGTTTCCGGGATGGGTCAGCAAACAAAGACTGCCTGGTTTCTATTGCGCGGCTGACCTTTTTGTGAGCCCTTCCCACAGCGACGGTTCCTCCATTTCCTTGCTGGAAGCGCTGGCCTGTGGCCGTCCTATTCTGGTCTCGGATATCCCTGCAAACCAAGAATGGGTTGCGCCTGGCGATGCGGGAGAGCTCTACAGGGATGGGGACATTTTATCGTTGACAGAAAAACTACTGGAGATGGCTGAGAAGCGTGATCTGGAAAATTACGGGAAACGTGCGCGGGTACTGGCAGAGGAGCGGGCGGATTGGATCGTGAATTTCAATCAGCTATTATTAGCTTATCAGATCGCGATACAAAAGTTATAGATGATGTTCTCTAAGCGAATGGAAAATTGCGCTTTATGTAATAGCGGATCGGCTCTTAAGCAGAATTGTCCCGGATGTGTTTGAGGGTCATGGGTTATTTTTGCCAATGCAGGTTAAATGCGTTAGAATTTATTTTAAATTTGGATTGCTCATGATCCATGGATTGATCAGGTATAGAGAGCGGAGGAAGATGAAAAAGATTTTTATAACATTGGTATCATGTACCCTTGTGTTGGCAACATTGGCCTGCAGATTACCGTTCATCAGCAGTGCGGCAGAGACGGATACGGCCGGGGAATCCATCCAGGAAGAAGCCGCCACCTCCATTGAAATTGAAGAGCCGGCTGAAGCCGAGGAAACGGTATCTGGGGAAGGTACGACTGACGATGTTCTTGATGCCGAATCAATGGAAGCGTCATCCGGTGGGACGAAGGTCTTTAGCGATAACGGCGTTGAAATCACCCTTCCTGACACTTATCTTCTAGGAGATGTAGAAACAGACCTGGTGATCCTCGTTGAAGGTTTGCAGGCGGTGAGTGAAGAAGAAGATGCCGCAGATATTGAGACGCTCTATGAAAAAAACAAGGAGGATATTATTTTGTGGGCGTATGATGCGAGCAGCCCTCCCACACATCAGACCAGCTTGTTGGTGATGAAGAATGAGGAATTTGCCGGAATGTCACTGGCGCTCATTGCTACCTTTACGAACGTCCTGTTTGGCTCTGAAGTGGACTCGCTGCATCAGGAGACGATGACCCTTGGCGAACATGAGGTGCTGCGGTTCCTGACGACCTCGGAGAACGCAGGTGTTGTGACCGCACAGGCAATCTATCTTTTCAATGATTCGGGTAAATTATGGATGGTTGGCTTCTTTACGAATCAGGAGCAATTTGAAGACAGACTGCCGACCTTCGATGCAGCCGCGGCGTCACTCAATGTCCTCCCCCAGGAATGAATTGGAGGATGAATTGACAGCCAGAGACGCAGGAGCCGCCGCGATTATCCAGGCACGGATGGGATCCAGCCGCCTTCCTGGCAAGGTCCTGAAGGATATCGGCGGGGAGCCAATGCTCTTCCGGGTGGTCGTGCGCGCCCGCCGGGCACGAACGATTAGTCAGGTGATTGTTGCCACGACCACAGATGCGGGCGACGATCCAGTGGCTGCGTTTTGCGGCTCCAGGGGAATCCCCTGTTTTCGAGGTGATCCGTATGATGTGCTTGACCGTTACTATCAGGCTGCACGCTTGTTTAGCGCTCGTGTGATCGTGCGCCTGACCGCGGACTGCCCGGTGATCGATCCGGGTGAGATTGACCGCACCGTGGATGCATTCAACGCAGCTGGCGTTGATTTCGCAGCTAACCGACTGCCGCCTCCCTGGAAACGTACAACCCCTATCGGGACAGATACGGAGGTCGTGACCTTTGATGCCCTGGCGCGAGCCTGGCGAGAGGCGGAAGCTAAGTATGCTCGTGAACATGTCATGCCTTACCTCTATGAAGAGAAAGGGCGCTTTAACATCTTGTTGGTTGACCATGACCCTGATCTGGGCCATCTGCGCCTGACGGTGGATACGCCCGAAGACCTGGAATTGATCCGCAGGATATATGCTTTTTTTGAAGACACGGATGATTTTTCACTGGATGAGATCCTTACATTATTGGATCAGCACCCGGAACTGCTCCAGGTCAACGCAGCGGTTGAACATAAAGGTTTTAAAGATGTTGACCAGTGCGGTTGATGACACGGGATGAATCACGTTAAAATGATGATTGATTAATCCATTCGTGTCAGATATGATATGTGCACCTTTATAATTTAGCGATACCTGGTATTGACCCTGAAGTGTGAATGGTAAATTTGGCCACAATCTTTTAGGATGGGACCCATATGAGATGTTTGTTGTGTGGATATAAAGACCAAAAGCCTTTCAAAGAGGTGGAATCCTTTGGTATTCCATTGATTTATTATCAATGTAAGCATTGCGGCCTGATCTTTCAATCAATTGAGGAAAGCCCAGCGGCTCAAATGGATTTTTACACTGATACTTACCGCATGCTTTACCAGAACAATGAGGAACCAACTGAAAAGGATCTCTGGACTCAAAGGCAGCGAGCCGTTTATCTGCTGAATTTGGTGCGTTCCCGAAAGCATTTCAATCCACAGCGGATTCTGGATATCGGTGCCTCCTCAGGCGTGTTCATCAGGGTATGCCAGGAGATTTTTGATGCAGAAGTCATTGGCGTACAGCCCGGTGACGCCTATCGTACTTATGCGGAAGCCAAAGGCTTGAAGATGTATGCGTCTCTTGACGCGTTGATCGAAACACATCCTGAGAAGTTTGACCTGGTCAGCCTGATCCATGTTTTGGAGCATCTGCCAGATCCACTTGACATATTAAAGACCATCCGGGAAAAATTGGTCTCAGAAAAGGGCATGCTTTTATTGGAAGTACCGAATTTTTATGCACATGATAGTTATGAATTGGCGCACTTATCTTGTTTTACACCGCACACATTGAGAGAAACAGTCAAACAGGCTGGGTTTAAGGTAGTGATGTTGAGTCAATATGGGAAGCCGCGATCGAAATTATTAAACCTTTATCTCAAGATTCTTGCCCGTCCAATGAAAAATAGCAGCAGTATTCCACCTGTAAAGCCTGAATATAACGTGCGATTAAAACGGAAAGTTGGTTTTTTCTACCGACGTGTCGTTCAGAAGTTATTTCCCCATCAAGCATGGCTGCCTCTTCCGGGTGACAAAGTGTCTTAATAATGTCTCTGATAACCTTATTTACTGCCCCAAAACCCTTTACGGATCCCCATATCAGCCTGATCCAGCGCAATACCTTGCGGAATTGGCTGGCATTGGGGGATGAGGTAGAAGTCGTCGTCCTCGGTGATGAGCCCGGTATTGCGGACGCATGTGATGCTTTGGGTATTCGCCATTTCTCCGATGTCCGCTGCAATGACCTGGGAACCCCACTGATCAGTTCTATTTTCAATCTCGCCCGGGAAAGAACGGACTCCCCATTCTTGATGTACAGCAATGCGGATATTCTTTTCTTGCCTGAATTGATCGAGATCGTGCACGCTGTGGCTGAGAAGAAGCAACGTTTCCTTGTGGTCGGGCAGCGGTGGGACCTTGATGTTACCGACGAGATTGATTTCTCTGAAGTGTGGGGGGAACGGTTGAGAGAGCGCATTCAGGTGGATGGTGAACTGCACGGGCAAACCGGGAGCGATTATTTCATTTTCCCGCGGGATTGTTTTCAGGATATTCCCGATTTTGCCGTTGGTAGAGCTGGATGGGACAACTGGATGATCTTTCATGCCCGCTGGCAGCATTTGCTGGTGGTTGACGCAACGAAATCGGTCGTCATCGCCCACCAGAACCATGATTACGCCCATCTCCCAGGCGGATTGAAGCACTATTACCAGCCGGAAACAAAGACCAATGTTCAGAAGGCTGGGGGGCGCCGGGCGATATTCCGTTTAACGGACGCGACACATACCCTTGAAGGTGGGCTGCTTAAGCGGAAGCCTATTTCATGGAAGTCTTTTTGGCGAGATATTGAAGTCTTCCCCCTGGTTAGCCTTCATTCCCGTATATTAGGTTGGCTTTCTTTTGCACTGCTCCACCCAAAGAAAGCATTTAAAGAGATCAAAGGCTGGCTGGCGTATAAATTCAAGCGCAGCCAGACGTAATTAGGATCAGGAATATATTATGCCTCGAATTGGAATCAACCCCTCCCGGGGACAAACGCTTGACTTCTCGCCAGCCCGCACGACCGTGGCAGTGCTGGTCTATGCGCCGCATCAGGGCGGGTATTTTCAGGACCGGCTGGACGTGACCCGGTTGACGATTGAAAGCATTTTGGCGAACACAAAAGAGCCCATTGACCTACTTGTATTTGATAACGGCAGCTGTCATGAGATGGTGGCTTACCTTCAGTCGCTTTATGAACGGGGTTCCATTGATTATTTGATCCTTTCCAGGCGGAACATTGGTAAATTGAATGCCCTGAAACGCATCGTTGATGCAGCTCCGGGTGAGATCATTGCCTATACCGATGATGATGTTTTTCATCTGCCCGGTTGGTTGGAGAAGCATCTAGAGATCATTGATACACTTCCAAATGTAGGCGCAGTCACGGGTTTCTATATCCGCCAGCGCGTAGCGATCAGTTCGAAGAGTACGCTTGCATTTGTGAAAAAGGAGAAGCTTGAAAAACAGCGCGGTTTGCTGATCCCGCGCAAATGGGAAGAAGAATATCTGGTCAACAGCGGGCGCACCTGGGAACGCTATCAGGATGAAGTTGCCGGGATAGAAGATGTGTTAGTTGAATATCAAGGCGTTAAAGCATGGGTCTCCGCCCATCATTTCCAGATGGTGTGCCCCAAGACCGTCCTGCAAGGGATCCTGGATGAAATGCTGCCGGAAGGGTGGAGCGACCAGATGATGGGGAAGATGATTGAGATGGATGACCTGATGGATTCCAAAGGGTATCTGCGCTTCTGCACATATGAACAAACGATGCGCCTGATGGGCAATGCGATTTCTGGTGAGGTGGTTGCCTTGGCAGCGCAGTCTGGATTGGAAGCACAGGCTGCGAATAAGAGCAAACTAGCAGGAGGGTTGATGCACCGGCTGGCACAGGTCAGGTGGATCCGGTATATATTCCAGGGGATTGTAAACCGGATCTATAAGTGGTTAAATTGAATAGTGTTTATGGAAACAATTCGTTTGATTGAATCTCCATGAATTACCTCATGAGATGGTTTTCCACACGCCTGATTGTGGGGTAGCCTCGAAAACAACAGCAGAAAATAATTATTCGTTAGGAGTTAGTGATGACATCTCATTCTGAGAGAAAACTGAAGGACTGGCCATGGTTCGCATTACTTTTGCCTTTGTTTTTTCCACTTTTTCTGTATGCCAATAATCTTGGCGAAGTGACCTTGATTTCTCTCTGGCGGCCGTTGTTATTTTCATTATTATTGGGAGGTATTATTTTTGGGATTGTATATCTGCTGAAACGGGACATTGTCAAGGCAAGCCTGATCACGCTCATTCTCGATTTCTTCGCGTTTTCTTACGGTCACATCTACACGTTATTGAAGTCGGTTACGGTATTTGGTATCTTAATTGGGCGTCACCGTTTTCTCATCCCTGTTGTATTGTTAATTGGAGCCATCTTGATTTGGCGGGTCATCAGAATAGACGGGAATCCAAAAAACGCAGTCAAGGTTTTCAATCTCCTGGTGGTTATATTTTTCTTTTTCCAAAGCATTCGCATCGCGGTTTTTGAGATAAAGTCAGCTATTGTCAACGCACAGGTGCCTGATGTGGTTTTAGATGATGTCTACCAGGAATCCGATGAGAGTCTGAGAGATATTTATTTGATTGTTCTTGATGCCTATTCACGTTCAGATTGGCTCAATGAATGGAGCGGGTATGACGATTCAGCATTCCTAAGCGAGTTGGAAGATCTGGATTTCTATGTTGTTCCCTGTAGCAGATCAAATTATTCCTACACGATTCAATCAATGACATCCGAGTTGAATATGGATTACTTGCAGAATCTAGATATTCTCTATAATGATGTTGATATGTCGTATGCTCTAAAAAATAGTGATGTACGTAACACGTTTTCAGATATGGGGTATGAATTCATTTTCTTTGAAACTGGTTATCCCTGGATTGAGATGGAGAATGCCGATCGTTTCATTGAAGCTGAAGCAAATGATACGGGGCTGGATGATTTTGAGATCCTGTATCTGAAGACTACTTCATTGATCATCCCTTATGATGCCTATTTAAAAATCACTGGCAACTTAGTGGATTTATCCACAAAGCGGTATGTTGCGCGGGTGAGATCCGTATTTGAGCATTTACAGCAGCCGATCAATGAAGGTGAACCGGTATTTGTTTATGCCCATATTGTCAGTCCACATTTTCCCCCAGTTTTCAGTTCTGGTGGCTCAATCAATTATAATTGGAAAACGGATGGTGTGGAGGCATACCGAGAAACATATCATTATCTTGATAATGAAGTATTGAAAACCATCTCAGCGATCCTTGAATACTCTGACCAGGCACCCATCATCATCCTTCAATCGGATCATGGCAATGGGGATTATGGGTATAAAAATTTAAATCTAAATGCCTATTACCTGCCCGATGGCGGGAACGAATCGCTTTACCCAACGATCACCCCTGTCAACACGTTTAGGGTGGTCTTTAACCAATATTTTGGTTACGAACTCCCCTTTTTGGAAGATTTGAGTTATTATAGCTTGGATAAAGATCGTTACAATTTTGAGCTTGTGAACGACCCTTATGATTATTGTCAAGAATTGAACAAGGAAAAAGCTGAATAATGGAGACTAAAACAGAGGCAGCATCATTTCGCGATCCCAGCGGGTTCTTGTTTTTCAAGGACGGCGCCTTATACCGTCAGATCAATCAGGGTTATCGCGAACATTATGATCATATGCAGACTTCCGGGCTTTATGAATCCCTGATCGCCCAGAAACTGATCATTTCACATGATGAGATTACCGGGATGGACTTCCCTGATCCTGCTTCCGGTTATAAGATCATCAAACCTGATGTTGTTGACTTCATTTCTTACCCGTATGAATGGTCTTTCCTCCAGCTGCGCGGTGCTGCCCTCACGACTCTCCGGTTGGCGCGGGCTGCCCTGGACCATGGGATGATCCTGAAAGACGCCAGTGCGTACAACCTCCAGTTCCATAAAGGACACTGGGTCTTGATTGACACCCTCTCTTTTGAAATCTATGAAGAAGGTGTGCCCTGGGTCGCTTATAGACAGTTCTGCCAGCATTTCCTTGCACCGCTTGCCTTGATGGCATACCGTCGTGACCAGCGCTTGAATTTAATGAGCCGACTGTTCATTGATGGGATTCCCCTGGATATTACAGCAAAACTGCTGCCTTCACGGACGAAACTGTGGTTCGGTCTTCTGACGCATATTCACCTGCACGCCCGGAGCCAGAAACAATATGCTGACAAGGCTGTCAGCCGTGAACAGGTGCGGGGGAAAATCAGCCAGCAGGCATTGATTGGGCTGCTGGACAGCCTCCGAAATACCATTAAAGGACTTTCAGTGCCCGTCGGGGGGACGGAGTGGGCGGATTATTACGGGGAAACGAATTATTCTCCTTCAGCATTTGATGAGAAGAAAACGATTGTCAGTGACTTTATTGACAAGGCGAAACCGGAGCGGGTCTGGGATCTGGGCGCGAACACAGGTGAATTCAGCCGCCTGGCAAGTGACAAAGGCGTTTTTACTGTTGCCTTTGACGTGGACCCGAGTGCTGTCTCGCAGAATTACATCCGTGTCCGTAAGGAACGGGAGGAAAATCTCCTGCCCCTCGTGATGGACCTGACCAATCCGTCTCCCGGTTTAGGCTGGGGACATTGCGAACGGCAGTCATTGATGGCGCGTGGTCCGGTGCCGCTTGTTTTGGCGCTGGCGTTGGTCCATCACATGGCGATTTCAAACAACGTACCCTTAGGCAGGTTGGCATCATTCTTCAGTCAAATTTGTGAACATCTGGTGATTGAATTTGTCCCGAAGTCTGATTCGCAGGTCCAGCGTTTACTGCTATCCCGTGAAGATATTTTTAATGAATACACAGTTTCAGGATTTGAAGCTGCTTTTCAAGCTCACTTTGCAATTATCGAGAAGCGGTCAGTCTCTGGCTCTGAACGTATCCTATACCTGATGAAATCAAATGCGAGTCAGGTTGTCAAATAGAATAAGATGAGGTTCTTATGAGAATTAGTATTCTGTTGAAACCATTGATGTATCTCGATCCAGGGTCAGGCAGTTTTATCATTCAAATGCTCCTGGCGGGATTCTTGGGAATTGCCGTTGCGGTGAGAATCTATTGGAAAAAGATCGTCGCATTTTTCGGGAAAAATAAATCCGGTAAGGTGCAGGACGAATTAGATGAACTGGATGAGTACGGTGAGCAGCAGGACAGCGGATCAGAAGAAGACTAATCCGGGTGAGTCTCCTGGGTTCGCCAGCTATCAGATGAGACTAATATTTTGAAATTCCTCATTGCAGGTTTAGGTTCCATTGGCAGGCGTCACCTGCGCAACCTGTTGATTTTAGGTCAGCAGGATATTTTGCTTTATCGGACTCACCAAAGCACGCTGCCGGATGATGACCTGGCAGCCTTTCCGGTTGAGACGGACCTGCCGTCTGCACTGGCGCGCCAACCTGACGCTGTGATCATCTCCAATCCCACGGCGCTGCATCTGGATGTCGCCCTTTCGGCAGCGGAAGCCGGGTGTGATTTACTGCTGGAGAAACCAGTAGCAGAGAAGCTGGACTCGCGCGTTCAGATTATCACCAGTGCCGTTGAAAAACACCAATCGAAAGTCCTGGTAGGGTTCCAGTTCCGCTTTCACCCCGTTCTGATGCAAATCCGGGAAATGCTCGTCTCAGGACAGCTTGGGCGTCCCTATTCATTCCGCGCCCATTGGGGAGAATTTCTTCCCGACTGGCATCCCTGGGAGGATTACCGCATTGGCTACGCCGCAAGGAAGGACCTGGGCGGTGGGGTGGTCAATACACTCTGTCACCCATTGGATTATGTGCGCTGGTTGTTCGGTGAAGTCACCTCCCTGTCTGCTGTGACAGGTCATGTTTCTGATCTGGATCTTGATGTGGAGGATGTTGCAGAGATTTCACTCACATTTGCAGAAGGGTGTATCGGTTCGGTCCACCTGGATTATTTCCAACAACCGCCTGCACACTGGCTGCAGGTCAACTGTCAAAAGGGATCTATCCATTGGGAAAATAGCTCAGGCATCGCAAAGGTCTATAACACGGAAGAGGACTCATGGGAGACCATTGAACCCCCATCCGGCTTTGAGCGCAATGATTTATTCCTGGCGGAAATGCGGCATTTCCTGCAGCTCATCAAAGGTGAAGCTGTTTCTCGCTGTAATCTCTTAGACGGGATCAAAGCACTTGAATTGACAGAGGCAATCCATCAGTCTGCTAAAGAGGGTTGCAAGGTCTTCCTGTGATTTTTCTCGATTCAGTGATGTTAATTGACATTGATTAAATTGATTTTTCTTATATCTTATAGTGCCATACCTTCCCGCTGGTATAATATCAATCCGAGTACTCATTCACAAAAGGACCTGAATGGCGAGTGTTTTAGATAAATTTTTATTGGCTGGACGGACAGCACTGGTGACCGGCGGCGCTGGGCTGCTGGGGCGTCAGTTCACCCGTGCACTGGGGGAAGCCGGCGCGAATGTCGTGGTAGCGGACCTTGACTTTCAGGCAGCTCAGACCCATTCAGACGAATTGGATAAGAAAGGCATATCAGCCATTCCTGTCGGTGTGGATGTGACCGATCCTAACTCGGTTTCCAAGATGGTCCAGACCGCAATGACTGAATTTGGAAGCCTGGATGTGCTGGTTAATTCAGCAGCGTTGGACCCCAAGTTTGACCCTGAACATTTGGATGAACAGACAGCAAACGCTTTTGAGAATTATGCTTTAGATGCCTGGACGAGGGCTTTGAACGTCAATCTGACGGGCGTGTTCCTTTCCTGTCAGGCTGCGGTCAAGCCCATGCTGAAGCAGGGGGTGGGTGTGATCATCAATATCTCCTCTATCTACGGCTTGGCAGGGCCAGATCAGCGGATCTATCCTGCAGTTGAGGGTGAACAGCAGTTCAAACCCGTGGATTATTCGGTGACCAAAGCCGGGATCCTGGGGTTGACCCGCTATCTGGCGGCGTATTATGCTGGGACACGGATCCGCGTCAATGCTTTGACACCAGGGGGTGTCTATAACCAGCATGATCCAAGTTTTATGGATAAGTACATACCGAAGGTGATCCTTGGGCGCATGGCAGATCTGGATGAACTCAACAGTGCATTGGTCTTTCTGGCTTCGGACGCATCTAGTTACATGACGGGGTCCAATTTGGTTGTTGATGGAGGGTATACCGCATGGTGAAAAAACATAACGTATTAGCGCTCATTCCTGCCCGCGGCGGTTCCAAAGGGATCCCGAGAAAGAATATAAAAAAATTTGCAGGATACCCCTTGATTGCCTACAGCATTGCAGCAGGGTTGCAGTCCAGGCTTGTCACCCGGGTGATCGTTTCCACCGACGATCCTGAGATCGCTGAAATCGCGAATGAATGGGGAGGAGAAACACCCTTCTTGAGGCCTGATGAATTTGCCAGGGACAATACGTTGGATTTTCCGGTCATGAAACACTGTCTGGATTGGCTGGCAGAAAATGAGGATTACCATCCGGATGTGATTGTCTGGCTGCGCCCAACATCTCCAATACGGCCGACAAGTTGTGTGGATGATGCCATTCAGCTGCTGCTCGATCATCCTGAAGCAGATAGTGTGAGGGGAGTCGTTAGCGCTGGGCAAAACCCATTTAAAATGTGGACGCTTGATGAGAAATCAGGGGTGTTGAAGCCCTTGCTGAGGGTTGAAGGCATTCAAGAGCCGTATAATGCACCGCGGCAGGTTCTGCCGGATGCGTATTGGCAGACAGGCCATATAGATGCTATTCGGACGAAGACGATCCTTGAAAAGCAATCCGTAACCGGCGATGTGATCCTCCCTCTGATGATTGACCCTCGATACACTGTGGATATTGATGTCCCTTCAGATTGGGAAATTGCGGAGAAGTCGCTTCAACATGATGGCCTGGATATGATAGACCCGGCATCTGAACGGCGCGAATTCCCTGAGAAGGTCAGCCTGATCGTGCTGGATTTTGACGGCGTGATGACCGATGACCGTGTCTGGGTCAATGATAAGGGAGAAGAAATGGTCGCTGCCAATCGGTCTGACGGGCTGGGCATTGAAAGGTTGAAAGCCGAAACAGATATTCAGGTGATGGTGCTTTCCCGCGAAACAAACCCGGTCGTCAAAGCACGCTGCGAAAAGCTCAATCTGCCCGTCCTGCAGGCAGTCCAGGATAAAGGCGTAGCGATCAGACAGGTGATTGCAGAAAAGCAGATTTCCAGTTCAGAAGTGATCTTTGTGGGGAACGACATCAATGATCTGGTCGTCTTTCCTGAAGTTGGGTTTACGGTTGCGCCGGTGGATGCCCATCAGGACGTTCTGAGGCGAGTGGACCTTGTCCTATCGAAAAAGGGTGGGAGGGGCGCGGTTCGCGAACTTTGTGATATGATATTGACTCGTTTGAATACTGGCAGTTAGCCCTGCGAGATTTTCTCGCATTCTGTTTTTTGATGGAGAACGCATGATTGATATTGAATTTTACATGAAGGCATTTGATTTGAAGTACCGGTTGATGGGCGGTGAACGGATGCCGCGTAAAGAATTGCATCAGCTTTATGAAACATATCGCAGCAAGGAACCTGTTGTCTACAACATCGAAACGACAAATGCCTGCAATATGCGCTGTGAAATGTGTCCGCGCACGACCATGATGACCCGCCCGATCGAGACCATGGAACCGGAATTATTCAAGAGAGTGATTGACCAGCTCACACCCTTCACATCCGAACAGCTTGACCGATGGGGAAAATTTGTTGCGGAGAACTACGGCATTCATAAGGACGATATGAGTGAAAACCATTTCTTCTTATATGTCATCCCCAGGGTCATTGTGCTGCATGGTTACGGCGATCCGCTTCTGGATAAGAACATGCCCCAGTACGTCAAGTGGATGTCGGAAAAGGGGCTGGAAAGCTATTTCTCATGCAACCCAGCGAATATCAATATGGAACGTACTATCGAAACCTTTGAGAATGGGCTTGGCTATGTCAAGTATTCGATTGAAAGTGTGGATGACCTCCGCCATAAGGAAGTCCGGGGGCAGGCGTCCAATTTTACAGAATCATACAAGAATATCCTCAAGCTGCTTGATCTCAAAGCGCAGCGGAATTACGGCACAGAGATCGTGATCACAATGATTAACCTCAATAAACCCTGGCAGGAAGATGAGTTCGAGCGTTTGAAAGAGGCTTTTGACGGTTGTGATGTGTATATCTACCTCAAGAGCCAGGACCAGCAGTGGTATGAGGATAATAAACAGCAAACAAAGTCCATTCACTGGATTGAATTTTGCCAGTTCCCCTGGACCTCAATGACGGTTAAATCTAATGGCGAAAGTGTAGAGTGTGTGGAAGATTTTAATAACGAAATCATCCTGGGTGATGTGCACGATGAAACACTCTATGACATCTGGAATGGTGAGAAATATACCGAATTCCGCAACAACCATTTTGACTTGACGCCCGGCATCAAATGCACAGAGCAGTGCGATATGAAGTTGATTGGGAGTTTCCTCTCTGATTGACGAGGATTTATAAATTCAGCAAGTAAAGTGAAGATTGTTTTCGAAGTTTCTTAACGTGATGTGGTAAACATCCAAAGGAGCCTTAGATGACACGAGAAATAAAAATCGGTGACCAGTGGGTAGGTGATGGGCACCCGACCTATATTATTGCCGAAATTGGGATCAACCATAACGGCAATGTCCAGACAGCAAAAGAGTTGATCAAAGCGGTACATGATGCGCATGTGGATGCGGTCAAGTTCCAGAAACGGGCGCCTGATGTCTGTGTTCCCGATGCTCAAAAAGGCCAGATGCGGGAGACGCCCTGGGGCTATATCTCTTATCTCGACTACCGGTACAAGGTGGAGTTTGGACAGGCGGAATACGAAGAGATAGATGATTACTGTAAGAGTCTGGGGATCAGGTGGCTGGCAAGCTCCTGGGACGTTCCATCGCTGGCATTCATTGAGGCTTTTAATCCCCCGGTGCATAAAGTCGCGTCAGCGCTGTTGACAGATCATACCTTACTTCGTGCCATTCAGGAGACAGGCAGGCCGGTGATCCTTTCCACGGGAATGTCAACCATGGATGAGATACAGGAAGCAGTAAAGATATTTGATCCGGACAATCTATTGATTTGCCACACGACCAGCAGCTATCCCTGCCCGCCGGAAGAATTGAATTTACAGATGATCCAGACCCTCAAAGAGAAATTCTCCTGCCCTATTGGCTATTCGGGGCATGAAGTCGGCCTGGTCACGACAGCGGTTGCCGTGGCAAAGGGGGCGAGTCTCGTAGAACGTCATGTGACCCTGGACCGGGCAATGTGGGGTTCTGACCAGGCGGCATCAGTCGAGCCGCAAGGTGTCCGAACCCTGGTGAAATACATTCGGGTTACCGAGAAGTCCCTGGGCGACGGCGTCAAGAAGGTTTATAAGAGCGAGCAATCGTCGCTTGATAAATTGCGCCGATACAGCATTTGATCGACAATATCCAGATGAGCGTGATCAAACAGGTAAAACAGTTACTCACAGAACGATCTGGGCATTTTGGGGTGAATCAGGACATTCGGAAAATGGCCAAGGTCATTGCCGAGGCAGCGCCAGTGCCCGATGATGAGAAGATTATCCTTTCCTTCAATGCATCCACCCGGATCACCGGGGTCAGCCTGAACGCGGCTTTTGCCTTGCTGACGGGGTGGTCCCTCCGGCTGCAGGGTGTCAGGGTCGTTAATTATGTTTGCAAGCGAGGGATGACCCGTTGCGTTCTCGGTACGAATCGGGAAAATGTGTTCAAGACACCCCCTTGTGGACAGTGTTTGATGCAATCCTCTGCGTTATATGATCAATCCGATGCGATCTGGATGCGGTTTATTCCTACAGAAGAACTTGCGAAGGAGATCCAGGGTACTGGCCTTGATATCCTGCAAGATTTCACCTATGAGGGGATCCCTTTAGGCGAGTTGTGTCTACCCTCAATCCGATGGATCCTGAGACGGCATCACCTGGTGGATGATGCACCGACGCGGGTCCTGTACCGCCACTACATTTTATCCGCTTATAAGGTCGCCAGGCAGTTTGAAAAGTTGGTGACACAGGCACAGCCCACATCGGTCATGGTTTTCAACGGGATGCAGTTCCCAGAGGCGACAGCCCGGTGGGCGGCGCGCAAGCACGGCGTGCCAGTCTACTCTTATGAGGTCGGGATGCGTGCATTTTCTGCGTTCTTCACCCCCGGCGATGCCACAGCTTATCCGGTGGACATCCCGGATGAGTTTCAACTGACATCTGAACAGGACCAGCAGCTGGACGAGTACCTCTCCAAACGCTTCAAGGGTGATTTTAGCATGGCGGGGGTGGCATTCTGGCCTGAAATGACGGGGCTGGATGAGGCATTCCTTGCGAAGATGAAAGCGTTCAAGCAGGTCGTGCCGGTATTTACCAATGTGATCTTTGACACCAGCCAACCTCACGCCAATGTGCTTTTCCCGCATATGTTTGCCTGGCTGGATACGGTCCTAGAAACCGCAAAAGCACATCCGGAAACCTTGTTCGTGATCCGCGCCCATCCAGATGAATCTCGGCCCGGTAAATCCAGCCAGGAGAGTGTTACAGACTGGGTGGCGGCACGTGAGGCAGATACGCTGCCAAACCTGACATTCATTGGTCCTGATGAATACTTCAGCTCATATGAAATGATCCAGAAGGCGAAGTTTGTGATGATCTATAACTCGACGATTGGGATGGAAGCCTCGATCATGGGCGCGCCAGTCCTTTGTGCTGGCAAAGCTCGTTTCACCCAGCTGGACACGGTCTTCTTCCCGGCATTGATGGCGGAATATCAGACAAAACTGGAAGAGTTCCTCTCGGTGGATGAGGTCCAGCCGCCAGCAGAACACCGACTCAATGCCAGGCGTTTCCTCTATTACCAGCTTTACCGCACCTCTCTGCCGTTTGACCGTTTCATTGAGCCGGATGGCGTTTGGCCTGGCTTTGTAAGGTTGAAGGCATTCTCCTGGCAGGACCTGCTTCCCGAAAATTCAACAACCCTGAAAGTGATCTCAGAGGGTGTGTTGTCCGGGAAACCGTTCCTTCTCCCGGAATAAGGGCGCTTGTTGAATGGTCCGTACAACCAGGGGATAAAACCTGCTTATGTGATTGTTTTACCTGTGTGAATTTCTATACCTTTTTCTAAATTATAATTGAATCGTCAGCGGAAGCTTTT